>Ga0194056_10000456_pt1 | contig 22478 bp, 15 predicted proteins | sample SepL4413m_MetaG_FD_155458 | JGI IMG/M metagenome (GOLD analysis project Ga0194056, IMG submission 155458) | Anoxic zone freshwater microbial communities from boreal shield lake in IISD Experimental Lakes Area, Ontario, Canada - Sep2016-L442-13m | ecosystem: Environmental > Aquatic > Freshwater... | reverse complement strand
CAATTTAACCTATGAAGAAAATACTTTTATCTTTAATGATTTTGTCATTCTTGTATGGGACTTCTCAGGCCTGTACAAATTTCCTCGTTACTAAAGGGGCATCAACTGACGGTTCTACTTTTATCACTTATACAGCAGACTCGCATACACTTTACGGCGAACTTTATTTCTGGCCTGCTGCAAATTATCCTATCGGAACAATGCTCGATGTTATTGAATGGGACTCGGGACGTTTACTCGGTCAGATTCCTCAGGTACCGCATACTTATAATGTAGTCGGTAATATGAACGAGTTTCAGCTTTGCGTCGGTGAAACCACTTACGGCGGAAGACCGGAACTTGTCGATACAACTGCTAAAATGGACTATGGTTCTTTAATATACCTTTCGCTCCAGAGAGCAAGAAATTCACGTGAGGCAATAAAAGTTATTGCACAACTCGTAGAAGAATACGGATACGTCAGCGAAGGCGAATCGTTCTCAATCTCTGACCCGAACGAAGTTTGGATAATGGAAATGATTGGAAAAGGAGTAGGCAATAAAGGTGCTGCCTGGGTAGCTGTTCGTGTTCCTGACGGTTATGTCTCGGGTCACGCAAACCAGTCAAGAATAACCACCTTCCCTCTGAATGACACTATGAATTGCTATTACTCCAAAGACGTAATCTCTTTTGCCAAGAGTAAAGGATACTTTAAAGGTAAAGACGAAGATTTTTCTTTCTGCGATGCATATGCACCACTGGATTTTGAAGGAGCAAGATTCTGCGAAGCAAGAGTCTGGTCATTGTTCAATAAAGTATCATCGGGTATGGGAAAATATCTCGATTATGCTAAAGGGGAAAACCTGAAAAATAAAATGCCGCTTTGGGTAAAGCCGACTAATAAACTTTCAGTTTATGACGTTATGAATGCAATGCGTGACCATTTTGAAGGTACAGCACTCGATATGACAAAGGACTGGGGAGCAGGAGCATATACCTGTCCTGTCCGCTGGAGACCGTTAACTTTCAAGGTAGGGGATAAAAAATATTTTAATGAAAGAGCTATCTCAACTCAGCAAACAGGATTTTCCTTCGTTTCTCAGTCACGTTCATCTTTGCCGGATGAAATCGGTGGAATTTTCTGGTTTGGTGTTGATGACAACTTTACAACCGTGTATTCACCGATTTATACATCAAGCACAAAAGTACCACCTAATTTTGCAGTGGGGAATGGTGATATGATGGTATTCTCGGATACGTCTGCATTCTGGATTTTTAATCAGGTTTCAAACTTTGCTTACACACGCTACAAGGATATGATTAAAGATATTCAGCCCGTTCAGAAAGATCTGGAACAGGGATACCTTAACAGTATTGCAGAAGTGGATAAAAATGCGATGGAACTTTATGTACAGGACCCGCAGAAAGCAAAAGATTATTTAACTGAATATTCTCTGACCGTCGGTAAGAACACTTTCAACCGCTGGAAACAACTTTACGGTGCACTCTTTACAAAATACATGGACGGCAACATAAAATTCCCAGTAGAAGGCAGCAGAGTACCAAAAGTATCACAACCTGGCTATGGTGAAGACTGGTATAAACAACTCGTAAAAGAAACCGGAGAAAGGTTTAAAGCCAAAGACGAAAGCAGTCACTATTAATTAAAAACACGAAATGATTTTTAAAGCAAGAGAGTCTCTTTATAATTAAGAGACTCTCTTGTCTTTTTACAGATTATAATGATTTTAAGTTTGCAATTTTAAGTTTCGGATTTCTTCATTATATTAATCAAATTATTATTTAATGACGAAATATTTATTACTCTTAATATCGGCAATACTTTTTGCTTCCTGCAGTAAGGATAATGCTGTTACTCCTTCTGACCCCTCTGTAAACAACTATAATAAAGTGCTTACGGTGGATTCCGCTAACCTTAAAGTCGAAATGTACAGCAATAATTCCAGTATACTTTATGTCGGTTATAATGAAGTCGGTTTCAAATTCTATGTGAATAACGAGGAGAAGAAAACAGGAATATTCAAATATACACCGATCATGTTTCATACAGTAGGGAAAGGACATTCAACACCTGTTCAGCCTGAGTTTACTTATGATTATTCCAAAGGGATGTTTACGGGGTACGTTTGCTATTCTATGCTGTCTGATTCTTTAACTTCTTTCTGGTTTGCCGATTACAATTACAATGACGAGATTTATATGAGAAGGAAACCTTTCGATGTTGTTCTTGGTACGGGTAACCAAATGAGAATATGGCTTAACCCTGTTGATACGATTCTCTATTACCTTACTTTAATCACACCAAAAGACCCTGTAGTCGGTCTGAATGATTTTAAGGTAATCCTGCACCAGACTTATGACCAGACCAGTTATTCAGAAGTGAGTAATGCACAGATGTTTATACGTCCATGGATGCCTTCGCATGGTCACGGTTCAAGCAGTAACGTAAACCCTGTTCTCACTTCTCACGGTATGTATGAAGGCAAGTCAAACTTTACTATGCCTGGACAGTGGTATGTGTATGATTCTATAATTGTTAATAATCAGACAATCACAACTCCTTCTTTCTATTTAGTATTTGACGCAAGATGAAAAAACTGTTAATCTTAATATTCATTTTTCTTATTTCAAAAGCATCATATTCGCAGGTGTGTTGCGGCGGGGGAGTTTATGACGTTGCAGTTCTTTCTCTTAATAAACGTGCGCTGTTCAATGTCGGGTACAAGTATGATAATAATCTCGGTGTCTGGGATTCCGATAAAGAATGGCGGAAAATATCACAGACTTCGTACCAGATGACACCTGCATTTTCAGGGGCTTACAGATTCAATAAGGAATTTCAGGCCGGAATATTAATCCCTTTAGTAATCAATAAAAATGAACTTCCCGGTTTACCTTCAGATGGTTCGGGTATAGGAGACGTAGTGCTTAGCGGAAGGTTTGAAATATTTCACGAGTATTCTTTGTACAAGGATAAAGGTAAGATATTAACCGATAAAAAGACTCCTTACTTTGCAGTGACTTTCGGAATGACTTTCCCGACCGGAAAATCCGATGAAGAAGCACAAAGTGAGGTTGGTATTTCGGGTAAAGGTTATTTTACTACATCACTCGGTTTATCGTTCATTAAAACAATATTAAAAGATAAGATTCAGATTGGTTCCGATGTGAACTGGCAGCATAGTTTTACTAAAACTTACGAAAAGTATTACGGCGAATCTGTTCCTCCTTACGAAAGAAGACAAGGTGAGCGTTTTAATTATTCGGTCACTGCAAATTATTTACTGAATTTTTATAACTCGGTTTCGTTCTCACTTGGCGGATTCTATCAGTCAGACTATTCTATTAACGGGACAGGCATCAGTAATTCAGATGAAAGTGCATTTAGCATGGTAGCTTCTTATACCTGGTATCCGAAAACTTATGTGCGTGTATCGCCTTTGATAAAGTGGAATATCCCAAATACAGGATATGGTAAAAATGCAACAGGCACTGTTCTCTATGGATTAAACCTTGTTTATTATCTGGAAAATCTGGAAGACCTGTAAGTCTTTATATTAATTTATATTCGATCCATATTCTTTTCATATCTGATCCATATTCTTTCTATATTTGGTTGGTATTGTTCTCCCTAATTTCTGATATTTCCCGCATATTTGAATTTCCGTATCTGTCAGATTGCAGTACAACCTGACAGAATCAATACGGAAACATAATTTTATTCTACATCAATCTTGCTCTTGTCAACTGACCATCCGGTCTTAAGTCCTATAACAAACCATCCGAGTGCCAGTGCGCCAACTGCGAATACAGTATCACCTATCACCCTTAACCAGCGGAACACGCTGATTGTCGGGTCCTGCATAAACTCTGCTGAACGTGCATACCACATGCCGTGCTGAATACTCGCTATCGTTTGCATTAACCCAACAGGTAATACACTAATCAACACCATTAATAAAAGCCCTATGTTAATAGACCAGAATGCAAACCCTATTACTTTATCTTTCCATACATATTTTACCATCAGTCCTTTTAATACAAACAGCATAAGTCCGATTCCAAGCATTCCATAAACACCGAATAATGCAGTGTGTCCGTGTACTGCTGTTGTGTTCAATCCCTGCATGTAATATAAAGCTATCGGTGGATTAATTAAAAAACCAAATACACCTGCACCTAAAAAATTCCAGAATGCTACTGATATAAAACAGTATATCGGCCACTTGTATGCTTTTATCCATTCCGTTGACTTGCTTATCTTCAGATTGTGAAACACTTCAAATCCCATAAATACAAGCGGCACAACTTCCATTGCGCTGAATGTTGCTCCGAGTGCTATTACTGCTGTCGGTGTTCCTGTAAAATAAAGATGATGGAACGTTCCGATTATTCCACCCGATAAAAATATTATTGTTGAAAATAAAACGGCACTCGTTGCAGTCTTTATCTTTAAAAGCCCCATCCTGACAAACAGGAATGCCGATACTACTGTTGCAAATACTTCAAAGAATCCTTCTACCCATAAATGCACAACCCACCAGCGCCAGTATTCTGCAAGTGACAGATGCGTTTGTCTGCCCCACATTAATCCTGCACCGTAAAATGCTGCAATTGCAATCGCTGCTATAAGAAACATTACTAGCAGTTGTCTGTTCTCGCTTGGTTTCTTTAAGGCAGGCAGTAAAGCTCTTACTAATAATAGTAACCATATCAGTAATCCAACGAATAAAAATAACTGCCAGAACCTGCCAAGGTCAACGTATTCATATCCCTGATGTCCGAACCAGAAATTCTGTATAAGTCCTAATTTTTGCATAACACCCATCCATTGACCGATTAATGAACCTACAACAATTATTAAAAGTGCAATGAATAAGAAATTAACTCCAAACCTCTGAAACTTAGGCTCGTATCCCGAAACTGCTGGTGCAATGTATAATCCCGTTGCAAGCCACGATGTAGCAATCCAGAATATTGCAAGTTGTACATGCCACGTTCTCGAGACTGCATATGGGAGTATGTTATTTAAAGATAATCCGTAAAACGCATTACCTTCCACTCCGAAGTGAGCTGTCACTACACCCATTATCACCTGTACTATTATCAAAGCACATACAACCCAGAAGTATTTCAGTGTTGCCTTCATTGATGGTGTTGGCTGATTTCCTGATAAAGGGTCGTTATGCGGTAACGTTACCTCTAACGCATCTTCATCTTTGCTCTTTGCATGATAGAATGCGAGTAATCCAATACCTAATATTAACATCACAACACTGAATCCTGTCCAGAAGACCAGCGATGTTGCTGGTTTGTTTCCAACAAGATCGTCTGACGGCCAGTTGTTTGTGTATGAAATGGTCTCGTCTGGTCTCTGAGTAACGCATGACCACGATGTCCAGAAAAAGAAGTTATTCATCTTTTCCATTCTGTCATTATCTTTAATCGTATTTTCAGGAATTGAATATGCCTCGCGTGTCTTTGCGAGCGATGCATCATTCATGAATAAACCTGCGTAATATTTCCCGACTTCCTTTATCGCTTCTGCACGTATTTCAGACACTTTCATTTCCTTAATATTCACATCATAAGTATTCGTCCGTAATTCTTTCTGAAGCCTGACTTGAAGCATTGCCTTATTCTCGTCAGAAATTTTTTCGTATTCTGTACTGTAATATTCTTTCGACCATCTGTTTAAAATGTACATTGCTTCACGGTGAAGCCAGTCCGCAGACCAGTCAGGGGCAAGGTATGCTCCGTGACCCCAGATAGTTCCTACTTCCTGTCCCCCCATCGACTGCCAGACATTCTGACCGTCTTTAATGTCCTGCGCAGTAAACAGAACTTTTCCGCTTACTGTTACAACCTTCTCAGGTATCGGTGGTGCTTTCAGGTAAATTTCGTAACCATAATATCCAAGTACAGCAAAAGATATTACAATTACACTGATAAAGCCAAACCATAGATTTTTTGTTTTCATGTGTAAATGATTATTTTTGAAAAATGTGATGTTATTTTATTTGCTCATTAATTTCTTCTCAAGCTCAACCGTCTGCGGAAAAAGTATGTTGTTCTCTAAATGAATGTGTGTGTGTAAATCCTGCTCAAATTCATTCAATTCCTGATACAATACCTTGTAAGTTGTACATGCATCTTCAGGCGGATTATAGTTATTGCTTAGTTCTCTGATTTTGTAAAACCCTTCGCCAGCTTCGACATGCTCCCTTTCCATTACGTCTATCGGGTTCTGTATGCTCCCGAAAGGAGATACTTCCATTTTTGAATTATTCTTTCCCATCTCGGCTAATTGAAGAATTATCGGGAATAACATTCTCTCTTCTTTCATTAAATGAGAACTTAATTCGTTATGAATTCTTTCAAATATTTCTGCAATTTCTGTTACTTCGGCGTGGTTGCTGCCGTGTACTTCGCTTACTTTCTGTGAGTGGGCTAATATTACAGGAAGCATTCTCTTTACGTATACATGGTGTGTGTTAAGAATATGATTTGCAAGGTCTTCTGTCTTCCAGCTTGCCGAATCATTTCCGGAATTCTTTACCGTGCATGCTGAGGTTACTTCAGATAGTATTTTGTCCGCATCAAGTTTCTTCTCAATACATGCTAATGCCAGCGGTCTGTTGCCCTTGCAGCAGAAATCGAGATTGTAATTCTCAAATATCCGTGCTGACCTAAAATCTGTTTTCACTATTTCGGCTAATGTGTTTTGTGTTGTGAAATTCATTTTGCTTTCCTTTAAGTTTAATTTCTCTGTTACAAAATTACTTATAAAGGAATGGGGGTGCCTTGACTTAAGTCAAATGCTGAAAATTTACTTTGTGTAGTTTCTTAGTGCGGTTAAATCTTTTATTGCTATTCTCTTTCCGTTTACTTCAATCATGTTTTCTGATTGGAGTTTTTTCAAAGCCCGTGAAAGCGTTTCTGTTATCGTACCAAGATGTGAAGCAAGGTCATATTTTGAAATATCCAGTTCAATAAAATTTATTTGTATTGTCTTTAATTTATCCTTCGAGGTAGGTTCTTTTCCCATTTCAACCAGTAAATATTTAGAAAGCCTTTTGGTTACATCATCAAGTGTAATACTCTCAATATGCTTGTTTAAAAACCTGAGTCTTTTGGCAAAACTTGCAAGCATCTTCAGGCAGATGTCGGTATTGCGTTTTGTCAGTTCAAGGAAAGGTTTGACAGGTACTTTAATTACAACGGTTTTTTCTTCTATAGCCATTGCATTGGCAGGATATGTGAGTTCTGAAAACTTAACGTCTGAATCCTTCTCAAACATCGGCACTTCTGCGAATGTACTCCCTGTGTATTCTAAATGGATTATGTGTTCCCTTCCTTCTTTTGAAATCTTATAAATCTTGACTAATCCATCAACTACTCCGTAAAAACCATCATAAGGCTCTGTATCAAAAAAGATTATTTCACCCTTTGTGTATGTTTTAATGCTTGAAAAATCTTTTATAACCTGTAACTCACTTTCGTTAAGCCCCGAAAATAAAAATATCTTGCCTATGTCATTTGAAGGTTTCATTTATTAAACTTATTACTTCTATTGGTTCAATAAATACTCTTTGAACTCGTCAAATGCCTTTGCCCTGTGTGAAATATGGTTCTTTTCTTCTGCACTTAATTCTGCAAATGTCTTTTCACTGTTGTTTGGAAGAAATACTGCATCGTATCCGAAACCCTTGTCTCCGCGTTCTTTTAATAATATTTTTCCTTCGCATATTCCGTCAAAAAGTTCATACTTGCCTTTTGTATAATAGTAACAAATCACTGTCCTGAAATATGCAGTTCTGCTCATAAGAGGTATTCCTTCGAGTTCCTTTATAAGCTTTATTCTGTTGTCTGCATAAGTTGCTTTTTCTCCTGCATACCTGGCTGCATAAACTCCGGGTGCACCTTCAAGTACATCAACAAAAAGTCCTGTGTCATCAGCAATACAAGGCATTTTTGCTTTTTTCCACATTGCCTGTGCTTTCTTTAACGCATTTCCTTCAAGAGAATCCTTGTCTTCTTTAACCTTAATCTTAATCTTTAATTCGGCAAGAGTCTTTATCTTAAGGTCAATATCTTTAAGCATTTCCTTTATTTCCAGAACTTTGTCTTCATTGTTTGTTCCGATTACTAATTTCTTTCTCATGACTTTTCATTTCTTTCCAGATCGTCTTTATACTGTAACTGGTACAACTTAAAGTACAACCCCTTTTTATTTAACAATTCCTGATGATTTCCCATTTCTTTCACTTCGCCCTTATGCATGACAATTATTTTGTCGCACGACTGTATTGTAGAAAGTCTGTGCGCTATAATTATTGATGTTCGTCCTTCAATCAACTTCTGTATTGCCTTTTGAATCAGTATTTCTGTCTCTGTATCCACGCTGGACGTTGCTTCGTCAAGTACGAGTATTCTCGGGTTGTATGCAAGTGCTCTCGCGAACGATATCAACTGTCTTTGCCCTACCGAAAATGTTGTCCCTCTTTCATTTACCTTATGGTTTATTCCGTCAGGTAAATCCTCAATAAACTTTCTTAACCCTACATTGTCAATTGCCTTCTGTATAGTATCTTCTGTTATGTCCTTATTGCCTAAATCAATGTTGTACCGTATGTCTCCTGAAAACAGGAATACATCCTGTAAGACTATTCCTATATTGCTTCTTAAATCCTTTTGTCTGAAATCCTTTATGTTGATTCCGTCAATTTTAATCTCACCTTTGCTGACGTCATAAAACCTGTTGATAAGGTTGATTATTGTTGTCTTACCTGCTCCAGTATGGCCAACGATGGCAATCTTCTCGCCTTCTTTAAAATTAAATGTTATGTTCTTTAATACGTATTCTTCGTCATTGTATGCAAACCAAACGTTCTTGAAATCAATATTGCCCTTTACTACTGTATCTTTCATAGGTGTATCCGCATCCATTACAGGATTCTTTGTATCAAGTAATTCAAAAATCCTTTCGCTCGATGCCATTGCAGTCTGTAAAATGTTGTACTTTTCCGCAAGGTCACGGATTGGTCTGAAAAACATTTCAGTGTACTGTACAAATGAAATTATCACACCTACCGTTATGGCCTTCTGTATTACCTGTCCTCCGCCGTACCATATTATAGCACCAACAGCCGCTGCCCCAAGAAGTTCTACAACAGGAAAGAACATTGCATAATAAAGTATGCTTCTCTTGTTTTCGTCAGTGTGTTCTCTGTTAATCTTTTCGAATTCCTCAACGGTTCTTTTCTCTTTCCCGAATAACTGTACAACGCTTATTCCGGTTATATGCTCCTGAATGTAAGTGTTTATGGAGGCAATTAGTACTCTTATTTTTCTGTATGAGTTTCTTACTGCTTTTCTGAAGATGGAAGTTGCATAGATTAAGAACGGCAGTACAGCCAGTGTAACAAATGTCAGTTGCGCATCCAGTGAAAACATAAAGTATAAAATCCATACAATAGTAAGAATGTCGCCAAAAGCTGTTACTAATCCTGAAGAAAAGACTTCATAAAGCACTTCCACATCATTGGTCACTCTTGTTACAAGCCTTCCAATAGGATTCTTATCAAAAAACTGTAAGTTTAAGTTAATCGTATGCTCATAAATCTTCTTCCTTAAATCGTAAATAATCTTCTGTCCTATCCAGCTTGTTAAATATGTCATTCCGTACTGTATTGCTCCCTGAAGAACAATGGTGCCGAATAAAATTAATACAATCATCTGCAGTCCGGGAAGATTCTTGTTGCCAATCATCTCATCAATAGCAATAGGTGTCAGCCTCGGTCTTACCGCAGCAAGTGCTGAAGTGAATATCGTCAGCGAAATGGCAAGCACAATATACCATTTGTAAGGTTTAAAGTATGATAGTAGTCTCCTGAATATGACAGAGTCTATGGGTTTGCCTAACGCATCTTCGCTTTTCTTTGCAGTAATTTTTCTTACGCTCATAAAATATTACATCTCCTCAATTTCTTCCTCCAGTAATTGCTTAATGTGTATGTTGTAGTATATTCCGTTCTTCGCTAATAATTCATCGTGTGTGCCCTGTTCTTTTATCTTTGCACTTTCAAGTACTATAATGTTGTCAAGGTTCTTCAGAGTCGAAATCCTGTGTGATATTATTATCGTTGTTCTGTCTTTCATTACTTCCTTTAATCCCTGCAGTATTTCTTCTTCTGTATTCGTATCAACAGCCGACAGTGAATCATCAAGTATTAATATCTTTGGTGTTTTATATATAGCTCTTGCGATTGAAGTCCTTTGCTTCTGTCCTCCTGATAAAGTAACTCCTCTTTCACCGATAACAGTCTTAAACTTGTCGGGGAATAAATTTACGTCTTTATAAAGACCTGCGAGTTGTGAAGACCTTTCAAGATTGCTTTCGTCAATCGTATCTGCGGAATATCCTATGTTGTTCTCAATTGAATCCGAGAACAAAAATGATTCCTGAGGCACAACACCTACTGATGTCCTTAAAACTTCAAGCGGAATCTCTTTAATGTCATTTCCATCAAATAATATCTTACCGTCAGTTGTGTCGTATATTCTTGGAATCAGGTTTATCAATGTTGACTTTCCGCATCCTGTATGTCCGATTATTCCAAGGCTGCTGCCCTTCGCTATCTTCAGGTTTATATTCTTTAATACATAATTCTCCGTATCGGGATATTTAAAACTTACATCCTTAAACTCTACTGTCCCGAGTACCTCACTGTTTTTAATGTTCGAATTTGTAACATCGTTATCTTTAATGTCAGGTTCAATGTTCCTTATTTTCATAAGTCTTTCCATTGAAGGTGCCGCTCTTTGTACAAGGTTGATAACCCATCCGAATGCAATCATCGGGAAAGTTAACTGACCGAGATATACAATAAATTCTGTTACGTTACCGATTGTAAGTTTGCCGTTGATAACATCCACTCCTCCGAAATATATCACAATGATAATCGAAAGCCCTGTTAATAAGAACATCATCGGAAATGCATATGCCTGAATTCTCGCAAGCGATAAATTCTTTTTCTGGTAATCTGCTGAAATTATGTTGAAATCTGCAATCTCAGAATCCTCTCTTACGTATGATTTCATGACCCTTATGCCCGAAAAATTTTCCTGTACCTTTGTTGTCAGTCCTGAAAATGCTTCCTGTACCCTTTGCGAGCGGCCGTAAACAGATTTCATTACCTTATACACAAAGAATGAAATTAATGGCAAAGGTATTAATGCTATAAGTGAAAGTTTAAATGCGATGCTGAACATTATGGTCAATGTAACTACTGTCCTGAGGAGTGTCTGAATTGAATACATTATTCCCGGTCCCAGGAAGTTCCTTATATTGTTAATGTCATTGGTTGCGTGAGCCATTAAATCGCCCGTGGAAATCTTGTCGTAAAATGCTTTTGGGAGTTTCTGAAGGTGGTCAAAGAAATCTCTTCTAAGGTCGTTTTCTATCTCCCTCGAAGCCACTATAATTGTCCTTCTGGTAAGAAACAGGAAAATTCCTCCGACTAAAATAAGCCCGACACTCAGCAAACCGTAATTCAAATACGAAAAACTTGTATCACCTTTGGAGATTGCATCAATTCCGTTTCCAATAACAAGCGGATATATACTCTGAAGTGCAATGCTTATTATTACAAATATAGTACCTGTTATTAATTTATACTTCTGTTTCTTTAAATATGGGATTAGTGGAAATAATGATTTCATACGATAAACTTATAAAAACTATACACCATTTAAAATTTATAAAGGAATCTCTTTTTAATTGCTAATTTAGAATATTGTTAATATATTTATACATTATAACAAATAAATCATTAAATTAGTTTTTTGAAAAAAATACTTTCCATACTGCTCGTTTCTTTGCTGATATTTAACTCGGCTGGCTATGTATTGGTATTTTTTCAGTTAAAATTTTCTTTCCAGAAAGATGCATTATCAAAACTTGAGGATTTCCTGGAACCCTCTGAAATGACAATTATAAACATTACAAAAAGCGAGTTTGTCAATGGAAGCCAGAATTTCTACAGAGTTAGAGATAATGAAATAAGTTTCTACGGCAAACTTTATGACATTTCTCAGGTAGAATACATTAACGATTCCGTTAAAATCGTTGCACTCAGCGATGAAAACGAAAACAAACTTAATGATTTCTTCGAGCAATCTTTAAATAAGAACTTAAACGATAAATTTTCAAAAACTGCTTCTATAATAAAACTTCTCATAACTGAAGCAGGATTACCTACAGAGTTTCAAAGCACATCATCTTGGAGAGAGGATATGTGTTATCATTTCATTTTTGTACCTATTTTAAAAATCGATATAGAAGTTCCATCTCCTCCTCCGAAATCAATTTCATAGTAATAATAATTTTACACGTTCTGAATGAAATACAACACTTAATGCATTTAAGGTTGCATTATTTTATAATTTTATAAATTAATTATTAATATGAAGAAAATATATTTGTTTACTGTATTAATACTGGTTACTGTTATTCAGGTTTCTATGTCACAGACAGTAACGGTTCTTGACAAAGAAACATTAAAGCCGGTGAAGGGTGCTTCAGTATCAGTTAATGATAAAGATTTTATCTATACAAATGTTTTAGGTCAGGCTGATGTTTCACAGTTTAAAGGAAATGAGTCAGTCAAATTTCAGGCAAGTGGATATCAGACAATGGTATACACCTTTTCAAGACTTGAATCAGATAAGTTTACGGTATCCCTGGGTTCAAAATCCTATTCCACAGACGAAATAGTCGTCTCGGCAGACAGGTTCAACGAACTCTTAAAAGATGTACCTCGTCAGATTGATGTTTTAAACACAAAAGATATTCAGTATGAAAACGTACAGAACACTGCGCAATTACTGGAAAAGACGGGAAATGTTTCTGTCCAGACCAGCCAGCAGGGTGGTGGCAGCGTTGTACTAAGAGGTTTTGAAGCAAGCAGAGTATTAATCGTTATCGACGGTGTAAGGCTGAACAATGCAATCTTCCGCGCAGGACATTTACAGAACATACTCAGGATTGATAATAATATGCTCGATAAAGTTGAAGTTCTTTACGGCCCTGGTTCATTAATGTACGGCAGCGATGCTCTTGGTGGTGTTATGAATTTCTACACTAAAAATCCTACGTTAAGTTTAAACAGTAATATGCTTACTAAAGGTGATGCCTTCGTAAGGTATTCAACTGCAAATCAGGAAAAAACAGGGCATATGAATATCAGCCTTGGCGGTAAAAGCGTTGGATTTATAGGTAGTTTCACTTTCTCTGATTTCGGTGATTTAAGAATGGGTGGCAATTATGAACCGACAGCCGGCGATTCATGGAAAAGAAATTACTATGCCGAAAGAATTAACGGTGTGGATGTTATGACTAAAAATGATAATCCAAATATCCAAAAACAGTCAGGTTATCAGCAATATGATGCACTTGGAAAGTTCTTAATAAAGCAAAGCGATAAGGTTCAGCATACTTTTGCTTTCCAGTATTCAAACACAAACGATGTTCCGCGGTATGACAGACTTAACATTTACAGTGGTGCAAACCTTAAGTTTGCACAGTGGTATTATGGTCCGGAATCAAGATTAATGGGCTCTTATAAACTTGACCTTAAGAATGAAAATACATTCTACGATAATGCTCAGTTAACACTGGCTTATCAGAGTATAAAAGAAAGCAGAAACAACAGAAGGTTTAATAATGCAAATCTTTATAGCCAGAATGAAAAAGTTGACGTTATGACTGGTAATCTTGATTTCTTCAAGAAGTTAAAGGAAAACGAAATACGTTACGGTCTTGAGGGTACATACAATATCGTGAAATCAACTGCTACTAAAAATAATATCGTTACAGGTGTTTCAACTCCTGACGTTACAAGATATCCTGATGGCGATAACAATATGCTCTCACTTGCGGCTTATTTCTCGCATTCGTGGGAAATGAACAAACAGTTTACTTTGTCGGATGGGTTACGTTTTAGTTATGTATCTCTGAAATCAACATTTGTTGATACAACATTCTATAAATTCCCGTTCAATGAAGCCAAACAGAATAACTCTGCACTTAATTTCTCACTCGGTTTGGTATATATGCCGACAACCGACTGGAGATTCTATGTTAACGGTGCATCAGGTTTCAGAGCACCTAATTTTGATGACTTAAGTAAGGTCTTTGAGACTTCCGCAGGAAATGTTATAGTTCCTAACAATAATTTAAAACCTGAATATACATACACAGGTGAATTTGGAGTATCTAAAATATTTGACAATAGAATAAAACTTGAAGGTGTTGCTTACGGAACAATCTTCTCAAACGCAATCATTACTGCTCCTTTCCAGTTTAATGGTCAGGATTCTGTTACTTATCAGGGAGTTCGTTCTAAAGTCTATGCTAACCAGAATGCAGATAAGGGTGCTTACGTTCTCGGATACAATCTTAATATGTCTGCTGACTTAACAAGTTACCTTTCGTTAACAAGTTCGTTGAACTTCACTTACGGAAGAATTAAAACCGATTCAGTTGACGTTCCTTTAGACCATATTCCGCCTGTACTCGGGAAAACAAGTTTAATACTTAAACTCGATAAGTTCAAAGGCGATTTTTCTGTTATGTATAACGGCTGGAAACGTATCTGGAATTTCAGCGATTCAGGCGAAGATAATCTGCAGGATGCAACACCTAGCGGTATGCCTTCCTGGTTTACACTTAATTTAGGCGGCGCATATCAGTTAACACCTAATTTACAGATACAGGCAAGACTGGATAATATCCTCGATTTGAATTACAGAACATTTGCTTCAGGATTTAATGCTCCAGGCAGAAATTTTGTATTGTCTTTAAGAGGCAATCTATAGTTTTTTCATTTTGTTACAATTCTGATTTAAGGGGTATCTTATATTGAGATACCCCCTTTCAGAATTTTTTATTTTTTATTACATTATGATATTTACTGCAACCCTTATTCATAAATATATCTTTTTACATTTATTAATTTATAAATTACACTTAAATTAATCTACTATATAAAGAATTTAATACTTTATTATGAAAAACTTTACTCTCTGTTTATTGTTTATTCTTTTAATCACCACTATATCCTATGCCCAGGAAGAAGAACGCGATAGTATGAAATATGAAACCGAAGAACTTGTTATTACAGGTACAAGAACACTGGAAAAAATTATTGATATACCTTTTTCAGTTTTCAGAGTCGATAAAAAAGAGTTGATGTTTGGCAAGAAGGTTTCTGCCAAAAATGTTCTGGCTGACGTCCCGGGTCTTTTTCTTCAGTCAAGATACGGAAATAAAGATATTCGTGTTACAATCAGAGGGTATGGTACACGTTCCAATACAGGTGTAAGAGGTGTTAAGATTCTTCAGGACGGTATTCCCGAATCAGAGCCGGACGGTGAAACCGTAGTAGACGCTATCGACTTCACTTCCCTCGGTGGTGTTGAAGTCGTTAAAGGTAACCTTTCATCAATTTACGGAAACTCACCTGGTGGTGTTGTTAACTTTTTAACCGATATATATTTTCCCGATAATTATTTCACTTCTAATAATCAGTATGGCTCCTATGGCTTTCTTCAGAATGGTGGCAAGGTAGGTGTTAAGACAAATGATTACAGATTTTTTATGAGCTATAATTACCGTAATCTGAAAGGGTTCAGAGACCATAGCAGTGAATACGGACATTTGGTAAATTCAGTTTTCGAAGGATACCTTGGTAATAAATCTTCAATCACCGTGCTGAGCAATTATGTCCGCGGTATTAACAGAATCCCGGGTGCCTTAACCAGAGAACAGTTTGACCAGAATCCGATGCAGGCAAGGGATATTGCGATTTCTCAGGATTTCAGGAATGAATCCAAGAAGGGAAGACTTGCTGTTAAGTTCAAAACAACTTTCGGTAAAAATGATGCTAACGAACTCGAAATAACGGGGTACGGCGGAATGAAAGACTTTATGAAAACAGATGACGAATTCTACACAATATCTACCAGAAACTCTATAGGTTCTTTCGTGAGGTTTACAAACAGGGCTAAAGTGAAAGACAGAAACAATATGGTAACCGTAGGTATGGATTTTTCAACACAGTCAGGTCCCAGAACTGTTTATGATAATATTAATGGCAATAAGGGTTTAACCGTAGTTGACCAGTTCGAAGATTTACAGAGCAGCATTGGATTTTATCTTGAAGACCAGTTTGAAATAATAAAGAATAAATCTAATTTGTTCTTCTCCTCACGTTACGACAGGGTCTCTCTTTCTAAAAACTCACTACAGTTTCATGGTTATACAGATACGTCAAGAATTTTTGATAACTTTACGCCAAAACTTGGTTTAAACTATAAACTTACACCATACATTGCACTCTACACTTCCTACGGAATTGGTGTGGATATTCCTGCAGTCAGTGAACTCGACAATAATTACACAACTTCAAACACTAAATATACTCTTAACCCTGATTTAAAACCGCAGAATTCACAGAACTTTGAACTTGGAATTAAAGGAAACATTCTGAACAGAAATTCTGAGTTTATGAGAAAGATTAAATTTGAAGCCACTTTCTTCGATTATGTTGTAAGGAATGAAATCGTTCCTTTTACCATTAATCAAAATACATTCTTCCGTAATGCAACCAGGACTAACAGGCTGGGTGTTGAAGTTGGTTTTATGTGTGAGCCTTTTGAAGGTATAGAACTTGTAACTAATTATACTCTGACAAATTTTAAGTATGAGGACTATTCTGCAGTTATACAGGGGCCTTCAGGGAACACCACAGAAAACTATAACGGTAATTATGTCCCGTCCATACCAAGGCATATTCTGAATTTAATCTTTAATTATGAATTTGAAATTTCTGATAAAGTTAACGGATTACTCCAGTGGGACTGTGATTACCTTACAAGTATGTACGTGAATGATAACAATTCAGAAAGCACACCAAGTTATTTCTACGGAAATGTGATGGGTGGTATTAACTTTACAGTGGGGAAATTTAATACAGTTTTTTATGCGGGGATAAATAATATTTTCGATAAAAGATACGTTGGATACGTTAACATAAATGATTTTTACGGAAGATATTATGAGACAGGTGAACCAAGAAGTATTTATTCGGGTTTAAATGTTAGTTACAAATTTTAATTCATATTACAATGTTGAAAAGGAAATATTTGGTTTTTAAATTGACACTGATTGTTTTATTGGTGGGGAATGTGGCTCTTTCGCAGTTAAAAGCACCATCTGCCAGTTTCAGAATATTTCCAAGTACTACAACTCAGACCGAACCTGTCGTTTGTTTCAGCCCGCTTAATAAACAGATAATGTTCGCAAGTTCTTATACGATTAATACTTCCAGTGCTTTCAGAAGCGAAGGAGTTTATGTGAGTACTAACGGCGGTTATAACTGGTTCGGCACGGATACCTGCAAAGGTGTTAACCTTCAAAACCACGGTGGAGACCCTGGTATTTCAATAGATAAAAATGGAGTATTTATTATTACTCATATTGGCTCGATTATTACGGGTGTTTACAGTCATTTTTCAACAGATATGGGCAGCACCTGGTCAAATGCTTATACACTAACAAGTCTTCAGCCGGAAGATAAAGGTTCAAGTACAACAGATGACAGTCCAGCCAGTCCTTTTTACGGTCGAACTTATGCTTCGTGGGTAAACTTTGTGTCCCCTTTTCCTGTCTTGGTTTCTTACACTACTAACAGCGGTGCAAACTGGACTTCGCCGTCTGCGATAAATTCTTCTCCTCCGCAAAGATGCTCGGGTGGTTACATAAAAACAGGTTTAAATGGAAATGTGTATGTGTCCTGGTCTGGCGTTTCAAGCACTTCGCCTTTTACTGAAAACTATGCAGGTTTTGCTATGTCATCCAATGGGGGAGTTAACTGGACCGTTTATCAGAATGCTTATGCAATGAATGGAATTAACGGAACATTGCTGACAAAAGGAAATATTCGTGTGAACGGATTGCCAAGGTTTGATATTGATAAATCTGGAGGCCCCAGGAACGGATGGATATATATGATAACGGCCGAAAAAAACCTTTCTCCTGCAGGGTCGGACCCTGATATTATAATGCACCGTTCAACAAACAACGGTTTGAACTGGTCTGCGGGTATTCGCGTAAATCAGGATGCCTTAAATAATGGTAAAATTCAGTATTGCCCCTCTGTGGATGTTGATTCTACAGGCGCATTAAATGTAATATATTATGATGATAGAAATACTTCAGCGGATTCTGCAGAAGTAATGCTTTCACGCTCAAAAGACGGAGGCAACACCTGGACTGATATTACTATCAGCGATCATCGCTTTAAACCAAAACCTATCACAGGTGGGGCGGCAAGCTACCAGGGTGACTTTATTTCACTGGTCTCTAACGGCAATAAACTCTATGCTCACTGGATGGACGACTTTTCGGGTATTTATCAGATCTGGTCTACTATTATTGATTTAAATACTATCGGAATTACTAAAATCAGTTCTGAAATTCCTTCGGGTTTTAAACTCGAACAGAATTACCCGAATCCTTTTAATCCCGAAACCAGAATAAAGTATTCTGTACCTAAAAATTCAAACATTACGGTTAAACTTTATGATATTCAGGGCAGGGAACTAAGGACATTATCCGAAGGATACCATTCTGCAGGTACATACGAAATTAACTTTAACGCAAACGAATTCGGTAAGACTCTTCCAAGCGGTGTTTATTTCTATAAATTAATTTCGGATGATTTTACTGCTTCAAGAAAAATGCTTCTTACAAAATAGTTTATGATTCGTATAACAGCTGCATATTTTATAGTATGCAGCTTTTTTTATGCCATCTCTATACTCTGAAATTTGAATAGTTTGTTTCTTAACTATTCCCTAATTTTGATTAGTTATGAAAAAAGTAATTACAATATTTCTGATATTGTTATTTACTGTTAATGAATTTAGTTTTCTGACAGTATATCTTCCTTTAAAGAACCTTGCAGTTATGATGCAAAAGGCTAAGGTCGATGAGTGTTATGACTCAAGCGACTTTGCACTAATCGTTATTAATGAATCCGATAAAGAATCCTCACCTGTAAAGTATAATAATGAATCCGAAATCCTTTTTAACGGTGAATTGTACGATGTAGTTAATACTGTCGAAAAAGATGGCAGTACTTATATTTATTGTTTAAAAGATGAAACGGAAAACCTGCTCGATAAGTCTTTTGAACTCCAGTTTGGTAATAATCAGAACAGAAAGTTTTCTTTAAACTTTTTTAATCTTACTGTAGCCAAAAAACTGACAGCATTTGTCTTCGATAATTATTTTGACAACAGCATACCCAAAATAGATAACGCTGTTATTTATTACATAAATCCTGACTTAAAACCATTTATAGCCAGACATACACCACCCCCGAAGTTCTCATAGTTTTTGTATAAATACATTTTATTAATTTAAAAATTACAGAATTATTAGAAAAATATTCTTAATATTATTATTGATTATTTGCTCGTATTCATACGCACAAAACGAAAATATCGATAGCGTAAAGAACGAGTATAAATATCCTCTGGAGATTATTATTTCTGCTCCGAGGTTTAACATTCCTCTTAGGGAAAACAGTTTTGCTACAAGTATAGTCGGTTATGACTTCCTCAGCTCAATGCCAAAGTCTATTGCCGTTGACGAAGCACTTAAATTAGTACCTGGTGTAAAAGTTGACAACCAGGCTAATGGTGAAAGAATCCATCTTTCCATCAGAGGGCAGGGTATCCTGACTGAAAGAGGCATCAGAGGAATTAAAGTTCTTCTGGACGGACTTCCTGTAAATGACCCGACAGGTTTTGCTCCGGATTTATTCGATGTTGACTGGGCTACTGTCGAAAGAATAGAAGTCCTTCGTGGTACAGGCGCATCCTTATACGGCGGAAGTTCCTCGGCAGGTATTCTGAACATTCTTACTCAGAATGGTTCTGATAAACTTCTCTCAGGACAGGGACAGTTCTCGGTTGGTTCAAATAATTTCTGGAAAGGTCTTGGACAGTTTGGTGCTACTGTTGATAAAGTAAACTACAGAGTCTCTTTCTCCCGTAATATGGGTGATGGCTACAGAGACCATACTCACTTCTGGAATAATAATGTATACGGCAAAGCAACGTATACACCAAACAAAAATATTACACTGACTCCAATATTCTCCTACACAGACTCCTATCACGAAAATCCTGAAGGTATAAACTTACAGCAGTATCAGGAAAACCCTAAACAGGCTAATCCCGATGCCATTCCGTTTAATGAATACCTTGAGACTAACAGAATCACTACAGGCTTGGTAGGAAGTTTGAAAGTTAACGATATGCACGACTTTAATTTTAACATATATTCAAAAAGAACTTTGTTTACCGAAGCGAATAATCATACATTCGTTGACAGAACATACCTGACTCCTGGTACTTCGGTTCAGTATAATCTTCATTTCGGAAATAAGAAATATAAAAACCATATCAGCGCAGGCACTGACCTTCAATGGCAGACAATATACGAAAACCGTGTTCCTAATGATTACTCAGTAAGGGTCAACACTGTAGTCTCTAATGAAACAATCAGGCAAAGAGGTCTCGGTGTTTTCTTTATTGACAGGCTCGAACTCGGAGATAAATTTAATTTCATGGCAAGTGTAAGGTATGACGATATTAAAAATGAATTAACTGATAATCTGAAAATCCCTTACGATGCTTCAGGCGAGGCTAAATTTAACAAGACCACCGGCCGCTTTGGTATAACTTATTCTCCTGTACCTGCTGTAAACATTTATGCAAACGTTGGTCAGGGATTCCTGCCGCCTGCAACTGAAGAACTGGCTCAGAATCCCGACAACTTCGGCGGGTTCAATACACACCTTATCCCTGCAACATCTTTCGGTGAAGACATTGGTGTCAGAGGTACAGTCGGAAATAAACTGTACTACGATGTTGGTCTGTTCTATCTTACTACGAATAATGATTTCGACAGATACAGAATTACTGACTCTCTCAGAAGCCAGGAAACATTCTACAAGAATGCAGGCTCAAGCAGAAGGTTTGGAGCAGAAGTGTATTTAAGGTATAATCCGTTAAGGGAGTTAACTTTGCAGACAGCATATACTTATTCCAACTTCAAGTACACAAATGAAACTCCTAACAGAGTCGTGATGGATGACCCAACCATTTACAAATACGTGGTTGATGGAAACTATCTCCCGAACTCTCCTCAGCATCAGTTTTATCTTGACGCTCAGTATGAAATCGTTCCGCATCTGTTCTTTGGTTTAAGCACTGAAATATTATCGAAAGCATACATCGATGGTGCAAACGTTGAAGCTGAAGCAGTTGAAGGTTATGCACTTTTCAACGGAAGACTCGTTTATGACTGGAATATTTCTAAGTTCAACGGCCAGATCAGTTTTAATGCTACAAACCTCGGCGATAAGAAGTATGTCGCGTTTTCAGAACCTGATCCGGGCGGTAATGCTTACCAGCCTGGAACAGGAAGACAGTTCTATGGTAACCTGAAAATTAATTTCTGATTTTAATTATAAAAAGAGGCTGTCAGGTATCTGACAGCCTCTTTAAAAATAATATCTTTAAGTGTTCTACATCTTCCCAATGAATATCGACAGACCACCGAAGAATTTAAAATAGGCCATTGTTCTGTTACTGGATAAATTCGGATTAAGTGTTGTGTTGGCTTTGTCAAGAATGTAAGCATAAGCATCACCGTCTGTCATTTCCGCTGACTTGCCTATTAAGTTTGGTAATACAAACCTTGTACCAACGTGGAAACCAACTACTTCGCTGAATTTTAAAGAATAGGATGCATTCAGTCCGACACCATTTCTTAAGTTTGACCTTAAAGTTGTGAATGTTTCCTGGCTGCCGTTTATAGTCTGGTAATATCTGCCTGTGATTACAGTGAAAAGATAATCAAATCCAAAGTTAAACGATGAACGGTTTCTCATATCCGTGTAAACACCAAGTTCTATTCCTAATGCTAAAGATGGCATGTTCAATCTCATGTTGCTTACACCTGAAGTTTTTATCGGGGTACCTGAACCGTAAGGATAAGGAGGATTAGCTTGTCCGTTTACAGTACCGCCTGGTGTTATGTATGCAGAGGCTTCATCGTTTACAAATTGTGAGTAGCCGAATGTAACATAATTGCGGAGTTGAATTTTCTTTGCAGTATAAACTGCAAACTTAACGTTAAGTGCTGTTCCGAAGCCTGTGCTTGCACCGTAATCAGTAAAATTCCAGAACCCGCCGATTCCGTTCTTAGCTGCCAGGTCCATTAAGGGAAGTTCAAATGAACCGGATGTTTCTATTGTTATTAATGGTTTTTTATTCGCTGAAGTTAATACTTGCTGCGAATAAGAAATACTACTGATGAAAATTAATAACAAAATAAG
>Ga0194056_10000451_pt1 | contig 22548 bp, 17 predicted proteins | sample SepL4413m_MetaG_FD_155458 | JGI IMG/M metagenome (GOLD analysis project Ga0194056, IMG submission 155458) | Anoxic zone freshwater microbial communities from boreal shield lake in IISD Experimental Lakes Area, Ontario, Canada - Sep2016-L442-13m | ecosystem: Environmental > Aquatic > Freshwater... | reverse complement strand
AAGGACCTCCGGTTGTTCAGGGATCGGATCCAAACTGCATCCGACGATATCCTTGTTGACATCTCGGAGCCTGCACTCGACATGGCTCTCGAGTGTTATCCGCATGTGTTTATTATGCACGGCGACCACATTGCCAAAGCCCCAACCGCAGACAGATTTCTCGCGAGCGAATATGCTCAAGATGAGTTCTATTCAACGGTCACAGCCAAAACAACTACATGTGTTCGTTCCCTCCTCGCAGCGGTGTAAGTCAAAAGCATGAGCCCACGAGGAACGAAGATATTTAGGGATGCAGTACACAACTACATCCACGTTCCTCGTGACATATGTGCTGCATTTATCGATACGCCAATCTTCCAACGCCTTCGCCATATTGAACAAACCAGCATGCGCCCTCTTTACCCGTCGGCGCATCATGACCGGTTTGCTCATTCTTTGGGCGTGTACCATCTTGCATCCACAGCGTTTTCCCATATTTGCGAGAATACAGATACGACCCTTCTGCCAGGCATCAAGCTGAGCGATTATACGCGACCATTCGAAATCGGCGCATTAATGCACGATTGCGGGCATTCCCCGTTCTCCCATTTGTTTGAAGTTCATTATAATCGTAACGGACGTGCACTGGCCTTTCTAAATGAACAGGTCTCAGAACGATTCAAGAAGGACTACGAGTCCCGCTTAGAAGCGACCGAAAAACGCGTTGAACCAGCCCCGCATGAAGTATTCAGTGCGGCCATATTCCTAAAACATTACGGCCAGAAGTATAGGGATCTCTTGCCGGGAAGAGATCCTGAATTAATTGCACGCATGATCACCGGGACGACATACGCACGCCCGGAAAACATAGGGGAGCAGTGCGAGAATTGTCTCGTCATGCTTATTAACGGCGGAGCAATTGATGTCGATAAACTTGATTACATCATTCGCGACTCATGGGCCTCCGGCGTGAACAACATATCAATCGACACCACGCGCTTGCTTTCCGCCATGCAAATTGTCAAATACGATATGAGTCTCGTGCCTGGTTTTAAGAAATCTGCTCTTAGCGTTATTCAAAACGTCGTTGATGCGAGAAACTACCTGTATAAAGTGGATTTATTCTCACCACACAGTCCTGTATCACCACGATTTACTGAAAGATGCGCTTGTAAAGGTCTCCCGTCTTATTAGTGGTGATGAAAATCCCGATGCGTTTATTGATGCAGTATTTTCCAGGGAACCGTTTGATCGTGTTGTGGATGTTGGAACTGCCCGCATCTTCTTGCCGTGTGATGGCGATATTTACTACCAGTTGAAAGCGCACAGTGCCAACGTTCCCCAAGCGGACGAGATCCTTTCCCGTACACCTTGTCTGGTCCCTCTCTGGAAGACAAAGGCGGAATTTGAATTAGTCTTTGCTCTTAAAACACCAGAACAACGTGCGCATATCCGCGCAAATTTGAAGGATTTCTTGGCGCCAGTCTTGAATAACCCTGAACTGACATCAAAAGTCAAATTCATCAAGGCGCGTGCGAAGGTGGTCAACATTCACCAGAGCAGGATACATGTGTCCATTGGGGGCGGAGTCGAAAGATATTCAGACTTAAAAATAACCCCTCGTACCGTTCACGAGCCGGAGCATGAATTGGATCCAACCTATTTTCTCGTGTTTATTCCGCGCGAGTCTGTCTCACTTACGGCTGCTTGCGTGCAAGCACTGAAGACCGCCTCGGTCTATTGAGCCTGGGTGGGGTAGGATAGATCAGAGCTATAGGGCCATACGGTTATCATTCTTTATTTCAGCGCCTGTAACGTTTTTCCAGCAACAACTCACTAATGACCATTGATTTGTTCCTGTCTCCCCTACGCTGGGGGGATGAACAAATACAATGATCTTTACTGGCGTGACGTCCAACTCGAACCCCAACACTGGGACAACATCCCTCAATCGGCTGGCCTCTGGCATAACGACCGGCTTGATGATGCCGCGGAATCCCGGCTACGCCTTGCCGAGGAGATGACCCTAATCATGCAGGCCGTGCTGATTTCGTCGCTCACGCCACGCCAGCGCCAGGTGCTTGAGCTCTATTTCCTTGAAAATCGAACTCAGGTTGAAATCGCGGAAGCCCTCGGTCTCACTCAGGCCACCGTCTCTCAACATCTCAGTGGCAAAAGGCGGGGCCCCGCCCAGGTCGGCGGGGCCTTCAGAAAGATTCGACGGGCTATCCACAAGGCGGCCGCTCGCCGTAAGCATCCAGACACTCGATCAGCCCAGATCCTCCTCGCCATGGACCAACTTCTGGCCCAGTCAATCACGCACCGGCGAGCCAGGACACTACTGGATTCCCTTGCCCGGACTGAAAAACAGGAATAATGACCATTATTTTGCTCCAGAAGGCAGAAATCGGCGTCTCACCCACTGAAAAGTGCCTATATTCCACTCTATAAGTATGGGGATGTTGCGTCACTTTACCCGGAGAAATCGTTAGCATGGACTGGTTCAATCAAAAAAAGACGTTTGCCAAGCGCGCGGTCGCCTATTACCGCCATTCGGCGCAGGATCGGCAGGAGAATTCCGTCGAAATCCAGCAGGATCAAGTCAGGAAATTTGCGGCCGACAACAACATCGAGATCATCAGGGAGTTCGTTGACCGGGGCAAGACAGGGCTCGTCACTGAGGGGCGGGATGCCTTTCAGATGATGCTTCGCGACTACATTCAGACCGGCACGTACGACTTTGATTACGTCCTCGTCCTCGACGTTAGCCGGTGGGGCCGGTACCAGAACACGGATATCTCCGCTTATTACACCGGGTTGTGCGCCATGCATGGCAAGCACGTCATCTATACCACGATCGGCCTCACCGCCGAAAATGACCTAATGAACGCGCTCCGGATCAATATCGAGCGCTATCAAGCCGCCAACTACAGTAAGGAACTCAGTTCAAAAGTGTTCAAGGGCTGCGCCAAAATAGCCAGCCAAGGTTTTCGCGCCGGGGGTATGCCGCCATATGCTTTTCACCGCCTTCTTCTTGATGAACAGCGCCACCCAGTCCAGGTCCTTGACCCGGGACAGCGCAAGAGCATCCAAAACCAGCGTGTTACGCTGACGCCTGGCCAACCTGAGCAAATTGCGATCGTCAAACGTATCTTTCGGGCCTTCGTCCATAACAAGAAAAGCACCAGGCAGATCGCCGGGATGCTGAATGGGGACGGAATCCCGTCGCCAGGCAACGGCACATGGTCTTTCCAGGCAGTGCGAAGTATCCTCATCAATGAACTCTACATCGGCACGATGGTCTACAATAAGACCACCCAGCGCCTGAAGTCACCCACCCGCGACAACCCGCCGGGGGAGTGGATCCGGGCGGAAAACGCCTTCCCGGCCATCATCGAACGTAAAATGTTTGAAACGGCCCAAGGCATCATCATCAAGGCCGAGGAAGAACATGCCATCCGGTATTCAGACAAAGACATGCTGGGCCGCCTCCTGGCATTGTTCGAGCGTTATGGCACTGTGCGCAGCCCGCTCATCGCTCATGAGGAGAGCATGGTCTCCGCGGCCACCTACGCCCATCGCTTTGGGACCCTGACGGGTGCCTACCAACGCCTGTTTTCTGACATCATAGCAGCCCGCCGCGCTGAGGTCGTTGCAACCCTCAAAACAGCCATTCCGGAAATCGCCGAAATTGGCGATTTCATTGTCTTGCGAAACTACGTCAGTATTCGCGTCGAACCTGTAGTGCCGTTCCCCCACGGTTACGAAGCGGCCTGGTCATTCACGGCAGATGCCCGCCCGGAAATCGATATCACTCTCGGCGTTCCGCTGGAGAACGGGGGCACCTTCGGTGTCCTGGGCTATCTCTTCCTGCCCCGCCTCATGCTGGGCGGCCGCCAGATCCGCCTTATCAGCACGGTCCCTGAAAAACTGGACCTCCACGCCTACACCATCTCTGAAGCAATGCAAACCCTAATAGGATGGAAGACCCCACATGATAGCAACCATAGTGCCCATGAGTGAACGCCGTTACGCAATGATCCCGGTGGACAAGATAACGGTGCTGAACTCACGTAACCGCGACAAACAACAGTTTGCTGAGAACGTGCGCAGCATCGACGAAATCGGCCAGCTCAAACCCATTGTAGTCAATGGCAGGAATACAGGGAAAACAGGCATTTATGAACTGGTGTGCGGCGAAGGGCGCCTCCTGGCGCATCAGCGACTGAAGAAAACCGAAATCTCCGCTGAAATCATAGACTGTGATCGTAAGACCGCGTTGCTTTTCTCCCTGGTCGAAAATATCGCAAGGGTCCCCCCGGGCACCATGTGGTTTGCTCGGGAAATGAAGCGCATGCACGATGCCGGCTTTATGTATTCAAAGATTGCCACCATTGTTGGCAAGCACCAGACCTACGTGAGCGACTACATCCAACTGGTGGAGAAAGGCGAAAACCGGTTGATCGAGGGCGTTGAACAGAACCTATTCTCCATGTCGTTCGCCGTGCAGGTCGCTCAATCAGACGACTCAACGATCCAAAATGTGCTTATGGACGCCTTCGATGGGGGCCTCGTAAACTGCAACACCGTCACCCGCGTCCGGAAATTACTCGAACTACGGTTGAATCAAGGGAAAAGTCCCCGGAAACGTTCTAGCGCTGAAAGGGAAGCTTATTCCCTCAAGGACCTTACTCAGGAAATCACCAAAATCACGAAGGACAAGAAGGATTTTGTCCGAGAAACCACGCAAAAAGAAAACCGGCTTCTCACGCTCCTCATGGGCGCCTCAGTCTTATTGGCGGATGCCGAACTGCTTGCACTCAGCAATTCGCATTATGAACTATCTCAAAATTAATTTTTCAGTTTCCAGCTAACGACTCTCTACGCTCGGAACCCACCCCTAACCCCTCCAAGGAGGGGAACTCGTTGGGTAGAAACTAGTTAGCAAGCTCCCCTCCTTGGAGGGGTTAGGGGTGGGTTGACCTTGAATGGCCTCCAGAAATGTCATTTCTATGATCGGACAATGATTAGGTGGCCATAATGCGAATTGCTGGCTTGCACTCCTGAAAAACCACGACCTGGGGACGCCGCCCCAACTTGCCGGCCAATACTCGGTCGAACTCAGCAGAAGATCTCAACAACCATTAGAGCAAGCAAAACAGGAGGCCCCGCAATGAACACACCCAATCAGAACACTCCCATCCAAGTCAATGGCATGGACATCCCGCTCGCCGCACTCTCCCCTCTTAAGGAAAGGGAGTATCTCAATACAAAAACCCACAAAGGGTTCATTCGCATTCGCTCCAGCATCCAGGCCATTGGCCTCATTGAACCATTGTCAGTCTATCCGGAAGGTGACGCCTATGTCATTTTGGATGGGTATCTTCGTTTCCGGGTATGCCAGGAACTGCAAATCGCGACAGCCCCGTGCATTGTCTACAAAGATAAAGAGGCCTACACATTCAACCGCATGGTCAACCGACTCTCCGGTTACCAGGAGATGCGCATGTTGCGAAAGTCTATGGAGACATTGGACGAGCAGACCATTGCGGAGGTTTTTGGTATGCGGACAATCCGCCACAGGCTGGCCCCGAAACTCCTTGAGCAACTCCATTCGAAAACGGCGGCGGCATTCGAGACCGACGTCCTGGGCAGAACAGCTGCCATGGAGATGTCATGCGTGAAACCGGAGCGACAGGCTGAGATGTTGGCGGAAATGAAACGCGTTAACGATTACAGCCATGCTTTCATACGGGCTTTGATTCTCAAGACGCCCCCTGAATTGCGAAAACCCAATCGTAATCCTCGTAAACCATGGTCAGAGGAAAAAGGAAAGAGGAGAGACGGAGGAGGCGGAGAAACAACATGATTTTTACACAGGCCTGTACCGCCAATACTCAGCAGATCTCCTCAAGATGGCGCTGTACGTTCGCAAAATCATCACGACACCCGTCCTTGCAGACTATCTGAAGGAACACCACGAAAAAACAGTCCGGGAACTTAGCGAAATTATTAGTACCTGATGTCGAAAAGGAACGTGGAATCGTATTTTATTTTCTGCATTTGAAATATGGGCCAATCGAACGCTACGAACTCGATCAACTCGACTTAACACAAGTCCGATTTTCTTGTGCCGTACAAGTGGTGGGGAGTACCCTGTATTGTTGAAAAAAGCCTTTGGGATGAATTTTCGAGGCCGATTGACTGTTTCCTTGTGTTCGCAAGCCGAATGCTGGGCTTTGCTTGTGCGGGGACTGCGCAAATCGCCAGTATGGGCGGATATGATCGTTTTAGGAATGGTAGGGTGAGGGAGGTCATTATGGGGGAAAGACTAAAATGGTTGGGTATTGATTTTAGTGGTAATCACGCAATGTGGACCCCTGGTGGCGGACCTGTTTGACCAGGCTGGCTATGACGGGAGCCGGAATTACTATCGGGAAGGAAGGCGGTTGACGGCTGAAAACAAATTAAGCCCACCATCATCCTGAGAGAGATACCCCTCAACGACATGAAGTCGTATTTCAGATGCAGCAGGCTTAATTCGGCGATAAGATGGCACGGAAGAGGTCATCTGTCAATGAGATGAATTTTGAAAAGTGTACCCAGATAGAGGGTAGAGATCCATCTGAAGATTCAGAATCTGCTGGGCGAGTCGGGGAGGGGATGGGCTCCAGAACCGAGGCCCAACTATTCCCTATGGGTTATTGTTAAACCAGTTGAAAAGCTGGCTAAAACAAAGGAATAAGTTAGTGAGCGGTTTGCAACTTATTGCATTGCAATTGGTTGCTATTGTTAATATTGATTCCGAAGCAGCTTTGGATAGCAATGGCCAATGGTTCGTGCCCGTATGAGGGAGCCCAAACTGTTGTGATGTTCAGTTTATGGCGTTGTTCAGTGCCGCTGAACATCCCCGAATACAGAACAGTGGCGAAGACGGAATAGGGAGTTTTGTGTGTTCATAAAATAATGCTTGTTCATGAATCATGAAACATTATAGATTATGAACATGGACAAGGAACTCATAACAGCTGTCGTGTATAAGCTGTCGGAAGTTCACGGGATTACCGTCAAATACCGGCGGCCCATAGGGAACGAAGATAACGATGGGACGCTTGGTCTCCGTTATCACGGGGTTGACGCCTGTTTTCGCATTGAAACCCGCAAGCAGATTACCACGACGGTCGTGAACATGATGCTTGCGGTCAGGCCGCCGGAACAGTTCCAGAATCTCCTGCTCATTGCTCCAAGCGTTACACCAGCCTGTGCCGGGTTGATGAAGTCGCGGAATATCTGCTATGCCGATGCGGCGGGAAATCTGTTCCTACATTCCGGTCCGCTCTACTTGCATGTTTCAGGCAAGAAAAACCCGAAACCCGACCGGCGGAATGACCTTATGCCGAAGCGCCAGTCATTCCCTGCCAATACCCTGAAACTTGTCTTTGCCCTTTTGACCGATCCTGATTTGAATCGGAAACCTGCCAAGGCATTGCTCAGCCAGAATTACCGGACTATGGGCAAGATCACAGGATTGCCCTTGGGCTCAATTGCCGGAGCCATGAGTGCATTACAGTCCGGAGGGTATGTGGTAACAGCGGGAAAAGGCGAGCGACTCCTTCTTGAGAGGAAGAAATTGCTGAACCAATGGATTGATGATTACGCCGCGCGGCTTCGTCCCAACCTTGTCTCCGAACACTTCAGAGTCCCGTCATCACAGTGGTGGGTGAATGCTGATATTCATGAAGCTAATGGTCTATGGGGCGGCGAGGTCGCCGGTGCCAAACTGACGGACTATCTGTCCCCTGAGACCGCCACGATCTATAGCGATGATTTTCCAGGTGAATTCGTGCTCACCTATGCCTTGTACAAAGACCCTGCCGGAAGGGTGGAGGTCTTGAAGCCGTTCTGGGGACCGATACCTTGGGCCACGCATGAGGATTGTGTGCACCCCTTGTTGGTGTACGCCGATCTGATTGCGTCCGAAATTGATCGCAATGTCGAAACCGCTCAAAGAGTCTATGACCGATACCTCCGTCAAATTATTGAACCCGATTGATCCGGCCAAGGCACAAACCCTGGTTCGACTGGCAACCCTTGGGGAAAGCCTCGGGACTCCCATGCTGGTGGTGGGGGCGTTTGCCCGCGACATCAATTTCTGGCATATCCATGGGATTGAGACTGCGAGAAAAACACGGGATGTAGATCTGACTGTCCAGTTGGCAAGTTGGGAGGCCTTTGCATCATTTTCGGATGTGTTGACTGACGCAGGATTTTCAAAGCCTGACAGGGGGCATCCGGAAAAGCATACGGATCTTATAACCGGTCAGGAGGTGGATATTCTGCCATTTGGCAAGATATCAGAGGATGGCAAAACCATTACTTGGCCCGGGGAGCGACATCCTTGGAGTGTCATCGGGTTAGGGTACAAAAAGGGGAATTTATTTCCCTAAATAGCGCAAAATATCCCGAGCGCACTCTTTTGTATAAAATGTTGTAAGTTATTGAAGATAAATGCCTTAACGTCGCATTATTAGTGTAATAATTTTCGTCAGAACTGGCCTAAATAGGCCTCCGAAGCTGAAGGTTGCTGGTTCGATCCCGGCCAGGCGCACCATTAAATCCCAACGACTTCCGGCTCAATCTCCCTTCAGGGGCGTAAGAGTGATTCAGATGGAATAAACTTTTTATTGACTTAATAACGAAACATTAGAAACTATCCCGGAACAACCAGAAAGGTTCAACAATGAAATACTACAAAGGCAGTCAGGAGTTTTTTCCTGGTATAGGCAAGATTCAATTTGAAGGGGCTGAATCGAAGAATCCCCTTGCGTTCAAGTGGTATAATGCCGGCCAGAAGGTCAACGGCGTCACGATGCGGGACTACCTCCGTTTTGCCGTTGCCTACTGGCACACGCTCTGTGGCGCGGGGGGCGATCCCTTCGGACCGGGCACCAAGGTGTTCCCCTGGGACAAGCACGACGATGTAATGGACCGCAATCTCGCGCGCATGGATGCGGCCTTTGAGTTTATCAGCAAGGTCGGGGCCCCGTTCTATTGCTTCCATGATACGGATGTGGTGGGCGATGGGTCGGTGTTTGAGATTGAATCGCGTCTGGCCGTGATGGTTGACGAGGCCAAAGCCCGCCAGAAGGCGACCGGGGTGAAACTGTTGTGGGGAACGGCCAACGTGTTCTCCAATGCGCGTTACATGAATGGCGCCTCAACCAATCCGGATTTTGCCGCGGTGGCACATGCCGGCACCCAGGTGAAAAACGCCATTGATGCCACCATCGCTTTGGGCGGTGAAAATTATGTCTTCTGGGGCGGTCGTGAAGGCTATATGTCGCTTTTCAACACCGATATGAAGCGGGAGAAGGAGCATCTGGGATTGTTCCTGACCATGGCGCGTGATTATGCGCGCAAACAGGGGTTCCGTGGAACGTTCCTGATCGAGCCCAAGCCGAAAGAGCCGACCAAGCACCAGTATGATTTTGACACCGAGACGGTGATCGGCTTCCTGCGTCATTTTGGTCTGGAAAAGGATTTCAAGGTCAACATCGAGGTGAACCACGCTATCCTCGCCGGGCATTCGTTCCCACATGAGTTGCAGTGCGCGGCCGATGCCGGAATGCTGGGTAGCATTGATGCCAACAAGGGTGACTATCTCAGTGGCTGGGATACGGATGAATTTCCCACCAACCTGTACGAGGTGGCAGAGGCCATGCTGGTGATCATTCAGGCGGGTGGGTTAGGAAAGGGCGGTGTGAATTTTGATGCCAAGACCCGCCGCAATTCGACGGATGCGGCCGATCTGTTTATCGCCCATATCGGGGGCATGGACGTCTTTGCCCGCGCCCTGTTGGTTGCGAGTCGTGTGTTGAAGGAATCCGACTTCCTGAGTCTGCGCAAAAAGCGGTACTCCTCGTTTGATGCAGGTAAGGGGCGTGATTTTGAAAAGGGCAAAATGACGCTTGCAGGTCTGCGTGACTATGCGAAGAAGGTCGGTGAACCGGCCCAGATCAGCGGTCAGCAGGAACTGTTCGAACAGATCATCAACGATTATATCTGAAGGGGTTATTCATGAGCGATCTGTTCCTGGGCTTGGATTCAAGCACGCAAAGTTTATCCGCAGTGGTGGTGGATCTGGCGGCCAGGCGGATAGTTCATGAGGTGTCGCTGAATTTTGACAAGGCACTGCCGGGCTACGGCACACAGAACGGGGTCTTGCGCAGTAAGGATCCCACGGTGGTGCATGCGCCCCCGCTGATGTGGGTTGAAGCATTGGAATTGTTGCTGGCTCAATTAAAACAGGAGGGTGTGGCGCTCGGGGATATCCGTGCGGTCGCAGGATCCGGCCAGCAGCATGGCTCGGTCTATTGGAATGCTACGCTTCCGGGAGTTCTGGCTAATCTGGATCCGAAACAGTCCTTAAAAGACCAGTTGGCTAATTGTTTTTCAAGGTCGACAGCGCCGGTCTGGATGGACTCCTCCACCACTCGAGAATGTACCGAAATTCAGGCGGCACTGGGCGGTGCCCTCGCCCTCGCCGAAGCCACGGGGTCGGCCGCATTTGAGCGATTTACGGGGCCCCAAATTCGCAAATTCTTTAAAACTGAACCCGATGCCTATAAGGCGACTGCCGGGATCAGCCTGGTTAGTTCGTTTATGGCCTCATTGCTGGCTGGGCGTGTGGCCCCGATTGATCATGGCGATGGTGCAGGAATGAACCTGATGGATATCCAGCGGCGTCAGTGGCATGCCAAGGCGCTTGAGGTGACGGCTCCGGGTTTGGAAAAGAAATTACCCTCCCTGGCAGAGCCCTGGGCCTCAGTGGGCAAAATCAGCCCCTATTTTTCGCAAAAATTCGGATTGAATCCGAATGCCATGGCGGTGGTGTGGTCGGGGGATAATCCCTGCAGTGTGATCGGGACCGGATTGGTGGAGCCCGGCATGGTGGCGATCAGTCTCGGCACGAGTGACACCTATTTTGGAACCATGTCGGCATGCCATACAGATCCCCGCGGGGAAGGGCATGTGTTTGTTTCGCCGACCGGCGACTACATGACGTTGATCTGTTTCAAGAACGGCTCACTGGCGCGCGAAAAGGTGAAGGATGCGTACGGGCTGGATTGGAAGGGATTCGCTTCTGCGCTTACGGCAACGGCCCCGGGTAACGGGGGTGGTATGATGTTGCCCTGGTTCGAGCCGGAAATCGTTCCCCGGGTATTGACGCCCGGAATCCACCGCCTCAACCTGGACGCGACAAACGCGGCGGCGAACTGTCGCGCCGTGGTCGAAGCGCAGATGATGAGCATGAAACTTCATTCGCAGTGGATGGGGATTCAGCCCACATCCATTCGTGCGACAGGCGGCGGTGCCAAGGATCGTGAAATTTTGCAGGTGATGGCCGATGTGATGGACTGTCCGGTGCATCAATTTGAAGTTTCAAAGACGGCGGCGCTGGGGGCGGCCTTGCGTGCAGCCCATGCCTGGCAAAAGGCGAGTGGAAAACCCCTGTCTTGGGCTCAAATCGTGTCAGGCTTTACCAACACCAAAACGGATGGCAGCGTTCAGCCGGCACCCGGTGCGGCTGAGGTGTATGCCTCACTCCTGCCCCGCTACGCCGCATTCGAAGCCAAGGTGTTACGTGCTAGCAAATAGCGGATAACCTGCTATCATGTTCCCCTTTTTGGGAGAACATTATGGGATTAAGCATTGGTATAGTCGGGCTGCCGAATGTCGGCAAGTCCACGATTTTTAACGCTTTGACACGGGCTCAAAACGCCGAAAGCGCAAATTATCCATTTTGCACCATCGAGCCGAATAAGGCTGTGGTTCCGGTGCCCGATACACGGCTGGCCGAGCTTGCCAAAATCTGTCACCCCAAGAAAACCATCCATGCGACGGTGGATTTCGTTGATATCGCCGGTCTGGTCAAGGGGGCCAGTCAGGGCGAGGGGCTGGGGAATAAGTTTCTCATGAATATTCGTGAGACGGATGCCCTGCTTCATGTGGTCCGTTGCTTTAATGACGAAAATATCGTGCATGTTGACGGAGCTGTGGATCCTGAACGCGATATTGGTGTTATCGAAACGGAGCTGATTCTGGCCGATTATCAGGCGGTCGAAAACCGTGTAGCCCGGTTAGGCAAGCAGGTCAGGGGCGATAAGACGGTTCAAGCCTCCCTGGATATATCCAAACTTCTGTTGGAGCATCTCGGCGCCGGGAAAATGGCCGTTGAGTTTGAGGATCATAAAACCGATGCCGCCGTCTTGATGTTCAAGGAATGTCCGCTGCTGACCGATAAGAAGATGATTTACTGCTGCAACGTCGATGAGGCGGGACTGCAGGAGGATAATGACTTTGTTCGCTATGCTCGCACCCATGCCGCCAAGCGGGGCTGTGAAGCCGTCAAAATTTGCGCCAAGATGGAAGAGGATCTCAATGGGATGAGTGAGGCGGAACGGGTCGAATTTCTAAAGGAATATAAGGTGGTGGAGAGCGGCCTTGATCAGATTGTCCACACCGGCTATCACGCGTTGGGGCTGGTCAGTTTCCTGACGGCAGGTCCGGATGAGGTGCGCGCCTGGACCATTCACCGCGGCTGGAAAGCTCCGCAGGCGGCCGGGGTGATTCATACGGACTTTGAGCGGGGCTTCATCCGCGCCCAGGTGATCGCCTATAAGGATTTTATCGAACACGGCGGTGAAGCCGCCTGCCGGGCCAAAGGCCTGCTCCGGGTCGAGGGCAAGGAATACGAGGTTAAAGACGGTGATGTGATCGAATTCTTGTTCAATGTGTAAAATCTGGCCGCTTCGGAAGAGGGCGCAGCTTTATAATTAAACAGTCCCGATTCCAAGATTGGGATCCACATCAATCGCCATGGCCTGATCCAGCGGGAGGGGGGCTGTCATTTTGTGAAAAGCGAGGCCGGCAACCATGGCGGCATTGTCCGTGCAATAGCGGGGGCTGGCGAAAACCAGACGCAGTCGTTTTTTTTCGGCCATGGCGGTGAATTTTTCACGCAGCCGTGAATTCAGCGACACTCCGCCAACTACCGCCATGACCTTTGTGGTGTCCGCCGCATGTGAGGCGCGCTTGACGAGGGTATCCACAATGGCTTCCTGATAACTGGCGGCCAGGTTATTGATATCCGCGTTTGGGCCGCTCCCGAGCGGATGGTTTTTAATGTGGTAGAGCAGGGATGTTTTCAGGCCGCTGAAGCTGACGCAATATTTAGGGATGAGATCAGGCATGCGGGCGGGGATTTTGCTGACAAAGCCGCGGGGGAAGGTGACGAACTCCTTATTGCCCGTGCGAGCGGCTTTGTCGATGGCAGGGCCCCCGGGATAGCCCAGGCCTAAAAGGTTGGCGCCCTTGTCGAAAGCCTCCCCGGCGGCATCATCCACGGTGCGTCCCAGTTGGCGATACCCGCCGATAGAGTCTACCTGAATGAAGCAGGTGTGGCCGCCCGAAACGATCAGGGCTAGAAAGGGGCAGAGTGAAGCTGGCGTTAGTTCCGGATGATCCAGAAAGATGGAATAGATGTGCGCTTCCAGATGATTGATGTTGAGAAGGGGCTTATTGAGCCGGAGGGACAGTCCCTTGACGCCTGCGAGCCCGACGAGCAGGGAACTGGCCAGCCCGGGCCCGTTGGTCACGGCTACGGCGTCGATATCGGTCCAGGCAAGACCCGAGGTGTGGATGGCCTCGTTGATCACTTCCGGGAGATGTTCAACATGCATGCGTGAGGCGATTTCCGGCACTACGCCGCCATAGGGCCGGTGATGGGCAATCTGGGTGAAAACGATGTTTGAAAGCACGGTATGTCCGTCGCGAACGACGGCGGCCGAGGTTTCATCGCAAGAGGTCTCGATTCCAAGAATGTTCATTTCAACCTTCGCTTTTCAATTGCTGAAAAATCAAAAGCCCCTTGAGTAGATCAACCGCACGATCCAGTTGACGATCCGTTACCTTGTCGAGATCAGCCGGCTTGTTTTTTGGGTCCAGCAGGGAGGGACTTTCAAGGGCTATCCTCTTGAGTTGAACTTTTTGCCATTCTTCGGGAGGAACGGGGATGGAGATATCCGGCTCGATGCCCTTCTCGTGAATACAGCGCCCGCTGGGGGTATAATAATGAGCGGTGGTGATGCGGGCGGCCGCGCCGTCCTCAATCTGAACGATATTTTGGACAGAACCTTTACCGAAGGTGGTTTCGCCCACCAGCACGGCGCGTTTATTGTCGTGGAGGGCGCCGGCCACGATTTCGGCCGCGCTGGCCGACCCGCCGTTGACCAGAATCACCATGGGAAAGCGGGTGTAATGAACGGGGCCGGCGGCCCGGGCTGGTGTTTGATGCGAAGAGGCGCCCCGGCCCCGTGTGGAAACGATATCAGCGCCTTTGGGCAGGAACAGGTCGCTTACATCAATGGAGGAGGAAAGTAAGCCGCCGGGATTATTTCGCTGATCGAGAACCAGCGCCTTCATGTTTTTGGCGAGAAGGTCCTCCACGGCTTTCCGGAGGGCGGGTGCGGTGGGACTACTGAATTCGGTAATGCGGATGTACCCGATGCTTTCGTCCAGCATGCGTGTTCCCTTAACACTGGTGATCTTGATTTCCTCACGGGTCAGGGTGTAATTCTTAAACTCCGCGCCGCGCAGGATTTTAATGGTGACCGCTGTTCCAGGCATACCCCGCAGGCGGGAGATGGCGTCCCGCATATCCAGGGAATCAGTTTTGTTGGTGTTGATTTCAACAATTTTATCACCGGGCAGGATGCCGGCCCTAAAAGCGGGGGTATCATCGATGGGGGTGATGACCGTCAAGGCGTTATCCTTGACACCGATCTGGATCCCGATGCCGCCAAACTTTCCCTGGGTTTCCTCCTGCAGCTCCTTGTAGGCGGTTGGCTCCATGTATTGACTGAAAGGATCCAGTGACTGGAGCATCCCTTTCAGGGCGAAAGAAACGAGGTTGGAATAACTCACCTTGGTCTCGTCCACGTAATTTTGCCGCACGAGCAACATGGTTTTTGTGAGGATCCTGACCTGGCGGTAGGCTTCATCCTCGGCTGCGGCCGCCGCCTGAACAGAATTGGTTTCCACAGTGGCGGTCAAACGTGGTGTTGAGGCGGTTTGACAGCCGGTCACCAAGGCTAAAGCCAGCAGGGGCATAACAAGTGAGAAAAGTGTTTTCATGGAAATACCTCTAAAAGTTCCAGTATGAAATCCCGCCCTGCAGGTCTCAAGCCCAAAATGGGGAAGAATCAAGGTAGTCAGGATTGTGAATTCAGAATTCAGTGGGGCCTCGTGAGGTCGCAAGCGCCCTCAGATTTTTCGTAGCGTGAGAGGTAAATGCACGGCAAGGGTTCAGGGTTCGGGGTTCAGGACGCAAGTCGTTGTTTGTCATAATGTTATCCCTCCTGAACCCTGAACCCTGATGCCTTTACTCTCAAACAAGGAGTCAGTAGCCAGGATCCACAACTTCTTTGACAGCGCTCACTGTTACTGCTTCTGGCTTGAAAATGGGATGGGAGCGAGCGAAAGGGCGCTGGGCGAATGCCTGCGGCGCAGTGGCGACCGCAAGGAGGTGATAATTGGGACGAATTGTGGCATACGCGGCAGCAGTTGCCTGTCGTTGCGTACTCGCCAACGTTTTTTATTAAATTTACCGCAGTCTTTTTTTTTGGGGTGTTCGTACTTGACCCATCGCAGAGTGAACCGGATAATCCCGCGTCTATGACTGAGATCGTCTTATTTCTTTGTACTGGCAACTACTATCGGAGCCGTTTTGCAGAGATTCTCTTTAATACACTGGCACCTGGTTATGGCCTTAAGAGCCGCGCGATATCGCGGGGCCTGATGACGGAGTTGATTTCGCCTGATATGGGCGGTATTTCGCCCCATGCCTTGCGTGGGTTGCATTCCCGTAAGATTGCCCTGAATGCCGTTGTGCGCCAGCCTATTCAGATTCAGGAGTCTGATTTGACGGAAGCGACTCTCGTGATTGCCATGGATGAATGGGAGCATCGCCCAATGATGGGCCAACGGTTTCCGCATTGGGCGGATCGGATCCAGTATTGGCAGATTGCTGATATTGCCGATCTTGAACCGGAAGTTGCCCTTTTTGCCATGGAGACGCGTATTCGAGCCCTACTGGAGCAGATAAAAAATGAACGAACCTAACCCCGCAGCCATTGAGGTGCGTCATGTCGTCAAGCGGTTTGGCGCTGTAACTGCGCTCAATGATGTGTCGATGTCCATCCCCGCCGGGGAGATGTTCTTCCTGTTGGGACCCTCAGGATGTGGGAAAACGACCCTGCTTCGCATTTTGGCTGGCTTGGAAACTCCAGATGCCGGGTCCGTATATTTTAACGGGAAGGATGTCGCCCAACTCCCTGCCCACGAGCGTGGTGCCCCGATGGTGTTCCAGAACTATGCCCTGTGGCCTCACTTGAATGTCCGCGATAATGTGGCCTTCGGGTTGGTGGAACGCCATGTTCCAAGGCAGGAAATAGAGGGGCGCACGGAAGATGTGCTGAAGCGGGTCGGGCTTGCCGGATTGGGCGCGCGCATGCCCGGACAGCTTTCCGGGGGGCAGCAGCAACGGGTGGTCTTGGCGCGCGCCCTGGTGCTGAATCCGGCGGTCATTCTGCTTGATGAACCTTTATCCAATCTGGATGCCAAGTTGCGGGTTGAGATGCGGCACGAAATCGAGAAACTCCGGCGTGATACGAATATCACATTCGTGTATGTCACTCATGATCAGGCTGATGCGCTTGCGCTGGCTGATCGGATGGCAGTGATTCATTCAGGTAAAGTGAGTGCGATCGGAACCCCGCTGGAGCTTTATGCACGGCCTCCAAATGTATTCTGCGCGGATTTTCTGGGGGAGGCGAATTTTATTGATGGCGTGGTGAACGGGGCAGGCGTGCAAACGAGATTGGGGAATTGGGCCTGGCGGAGTGATGGCGAAGGGGCGCGGGTTATTTCCGGTGCGCGTGTTTGTCTGGTGCGGCCCGAGAATATCCAGTGCGTGGAAGGTGCTGAAGCCGGTTTGAATGCGTTTGAGGCCGAGATTACCGGTGTGCGGGTGAATGGCGCTACGGTAACGGTTTCGCTGCTGGCGGCCGACGTGATATTGAAAGCGACGGTATTGACGCAGCGGTGTCTCGGGTTCAAGAAGGGGGATCGCCGGTGGTGGGCTGTGGCGCCGGAGAATGTGGTGCTGCTACCCTTATGAAAATCCGATTTGGAACACCTGTTGCTGTCATGCTGATTGTGGCCGCACTGGGAACATTCCTGGTCTGGCCGATGGCGCATGTGTTCGCACGCTCCTTCTGGGATGACCGTGGATTCACCCTGCTTTACGTGACCGGGCTTTTTACTCAATCCGTGCATCTTCAGGCAGGGTTGACGAGTTTTCTCATAGCCACCTGCGTTACGCTCTGTTGTGTAGGGGTATCGTTGCCAATGGCCTGGTTGTTTGCCAGGCGCTCATTTGCCGGAAAGGCGGTCTGGTCGGGGCTGCTCCTGCTTCCCATGATTCTGCCTCCTTTTGTGAGTGCGGTGGGGATGAAGATTATTTTTTCGCGCGCCGGGGCGTTGAGTACGCTGGCGATGAACTTGGGGCTCGTGGATGGGCCGGTAGACTGGCTCGGGCATTTTCCACTCCTGGGGATTGTGCTTCTGGAAACCCTGCATCTTTTCCCGATTCTTTTCCTAAACCTCGTTGCCGCCCTGGCTAATATTGATCCGTCATTGGAAGAGTCCGCCTTGAATCTGGGTGCCTCGCCAATGCGGGTTTTCAGGCGTGTGACCCTGCCTCTCGCCATGCCCGGTCTGTTTGCCGGGATGGCCCTGGTGTTCATCTGGTCTTTTACAGAACTGGGGACGCCGCTCGTGTTCGGCTTGCGGCGGGTATTGCCGGTGGCGATCTATGATAGCGTGGCCGAAATTGGAACGAATCCATCGGGCTACGCGATGGTCACGTTTGTCCTGGTCATTTCGGCCATCGGGTTCTGGATCAGCAAACGCCTGCTATCGCGACAGCGCTCGGTGGCGACGTTAGGGCGGTTAAGCCAGGCGCGACGGGAAATCCCATTGTCCTTCCGTGGAACTTTATTGGTCTATCTGTTGGTGGGTGGTGTTTTATTTGCGGCGGTGCTTCCGCAGATCAGTGTGGTATTGTTATCGGTCAGTCATCGCTGGTTCCTGACGGTTCTGCCGGAAGGGTTCACGTTGGACTTCTACGGGCAGGCCCTCAATTCAGAACTGACGCGGACCGCGTTGCTGAACAGTCTCTCATTTTCGTTGATTGCAACGGTGCTCGACCTGCTTCTGGGATTCGGGATTGCGTGGCTGTGTGTGCGCAAGAGGATATGGGGGAGCGATTGGCTCGATGCCCTGTCGATGCTGCCACTGGCGGTGCCGGGCCTGGTGATTGCATTCGGATATATGGGCTGCTTTTCCGGGTCATTTCCCAATACCCTGCTGGATCCGCGCATGAATCCCATGATTTTACTGTCGGTGAGTTATGCCATCCGCAGACTTCCCTACATGGTTCGTGCGGCGCATGCCGGGTTGGAGCAGGTCAGTTCCACCTATGAGGAAGCGGCGGCCAATCTTGGGGCCACTCCCTTCCGGGTGGTCTGGCGTATCACGCTGCCCTTGATCTCCGCCAATTTGCTGGCGGGCGCCATCCTGTGTTTCTCGTTCTCCATGCTGGAGGTGTCTGACAGTCTGATTCTGGCCCAGTCTGAAAACTTTTACCCCATTACCAAGGCCATCTATGCCCTGCTCGACAGCCTGGAAAATGGACTGAATGTCGCCTCTGCCCTTGGGGTCTGGGCCATGGCCCTGCTCGGGGCGGGCCTGCTGCTCGCTACCGCCCTGATGGGCAAGCGGATCGGGCAGATGTTCCGGGCTGGGTGACCTGAGCCTCCTGCCTGACAAAATGCACCTCGCGTAAAACGATGGGTTTTGTAACATGCGCGAAATCAGTTAGTTATGAAAAAGTCTCATCATGAGACTTTTTAGAGGGCCAGAGAAAGCAGTATTGCCATTTGGTGGTATTCCCTGTAGAAAACATCGATCTTATTATCGTCAAGGATATCGAAGGCAGCAAAGGATAATTCACGCATGGATCAAACTCAACTCAACTGGATCACCAATTTCATCTGGGGTATCGCTGATGACTGTCTGCGTGACGTTTTCGTGCGCGGCAAGTACCGTGATGTCATCCTCCCCATGACCGTCCTTCGTCGCCTCGATGCCGTGCTGGAACCAACAAAGCAGGCAGTACTCGACATGAAGGCCGCACTCGACCGCGAGAAAATCACTAATCAGGACGACGCCTTGCGCTCCGCCTCCGGCGAGGCTTTCTACAATACCTCGCCCTTCCTCCTGCGCGACCTCAAATCCCGCAAGACGCAGCAGACGCTCAAGGACGATTTCATGGCCTACCTCGATGGCTTCTCGCCGAACGTGCAGGACATCCTCAAGAACTTCGAGTTTCGCAATCAAATCCCCCGCCTCTCCGAGTCCGACGGCCTGGGGCAGCTTATCGAGAAGTTCCTCGACAAGGATATCAACCTCAGCCCCCGCCCGGTGGGTGACCTGCCCGGCCTTGACAATCACTCCATGGGTACCGTCTTCGAGGACCTGGTACGCATGTTCAATGAGGACAACAATGAGGAAGCCGGTCAGCACTGGACACCGCGTGATGCCGTCAAGCTCATGGCCAGCCTCATGTTCCTGCCCGTGGCCGACAAGATCGAGTCCGGCACCTACCTGCTTTATGACTGCGCCTGCGGCACCGGCGGTATGCTCACGGTTGCAGAAGAAACCCTCCAGATGATCGCGAAGGAACACGGCAAGAAGGTCGCCACCCACCTTTATGGGCAGGAGATCAACGCCGAGACCTACGCCATCTGCAAAGCCGACCTCCTGCTCAAGGGCGACGGTGATGCCGCCGACAATATCGTGGGCGGGCCCGCCTATTCGACCCTGTCGAACGACCAGTTCCGCTCCCGCACCTTCGACTTCATGCTTGCCAATCCGCCCTACGGCAAAAGCTGGAAGAGCGACCTGGAACGTATGAGCGGCGAAGGCTCGAAGAAGGACGTCAAAGACCCGCGCTTCCTCATTGAACACGCGGGCGATTCCGAATATTCCCTCATCACCCGTAGCAGCGATGGCCAGATGCTCTTTTTGGCCAACATGCTGAGCAAGATGAAACACGACACCCCGCTGGGTAGCCGCATCGCCGAGGTTCACAACGGTTCCTCCCTTTTCACCGGCGACGCCGGCCAGGGCGAGAGCAACATCCGCCGCTGGGTTATCGAGAGTGACTGGCTGGAGGCGATCGTTGCCCTCCCGCTGAATATGTTCTACAACACCGGTATTGCCACCTACGTCTGGGTGTTGACAAACCGGAAGCCCAAACAGCGTAAAGGCAAAGTACAGCTCATCGACGCCACCCAATGGTTCAAGCCCCTGCGTAAGAACATGGGCAAAAAGAACTGTGAACTCGCCCCAGAGGACATCCAGCGCATCTGTGACACTTTCCTCGCCTTCAAAGAGACCCCACAGTCGAAGATTTTCCCCAATGCCGCCTTCGGTTATTGGAAGGTGAGAGTCGAGCGCCCGCTCCGCCTCCACAGCCAACTCACCCGCGAACGCATCGAGACCCTGCGCTACGCCTCCGGCGATGAGGCCATCCGGGCTGCCCTCTACGCCGAACTCGGCAATGCCCTCTTTGCAAACTGGGCCACCACGCTACCCGCGCTGGAGAAACTGCTAGCAGACTGGTCGGACGAGTCTGACTTGTCCGACGAGGACAGTGCGCCTAAGAAAGCGCTGCCGGAAGCCAAGAAAAAGAAACTTCTCAGTGAAGCCACCTGGAAACGCGATGCCGCCCTGGTGGCCACCGCCACCCGGCTCCGTGAAGCCCTGGGGGAGGGGCTCTTTGAGGATCACAACATATTCCTTACGAAGCTGGATTCAGCGCTTAAGAAGCTGGATCTCAAGCCCAGCGCCTCCGACCTCAAGCTTATCGTGGGCGCCGTCAGTTGGCGTGTGGAAGATGCCCCCCCGGTTATCGCCAAGCAAGAGAAGCTCAAGTCGGGTCAGTCCAGCACTGAGCATGATAAACTTTGCGGCTGGTCTGAATTCCGCACTCCGCACTCAACGTTCCGTGTTCGCTATGAGCCCGACAGTGAACTCCGCGACTTCGAGCAAATCCCGCTACTGGAGGAGGGTGGAATTGAAGCCTTCATTCGCCGCGAAGTCCTGCCCTATACGCCCGACGCCTGGATCGTCGAGGCCGACACCAAGATCGGCTACGAAGTCAGTTTCACCCGCCACTTCTACCAACCGCCCCAGCTCCGAACTCTTGCCGAGATCAGCGCCGACATTCTCAAACTGGAACAGGAGACCGAAGGCTTACTTCACGAGATCACGAAGGGGGCAGTGAAATGAGCGACGAATCCGCTCCCGCATCCAGCCTTATCCTCTACCAGACCGAGGATGGTCGCACCCGTATCCAGTGCCGGTTTGAAAACGAGACCCTCTGGCTGACGCAGGCGCAGATTGCCGAACTGTTCCAGACCACGCCCCAGAACGTGACGCTGCATCTGAAAGCCATCTTCGCCGAGGGCGAGCTTGCGGAGGCGGCAACCTGTAAGGATTACTTAATAGTTCGAATCGAGGGCGCCCGGGAAGCGGAGGAAGAGTATGAGCACTTTGCCGCCCGCCGTCGCTCCGCTCTCGAATCGCAAGGCGAGGCGGACTTGCTCGGCCTGCTCAACGCGGAGGTGACGAAACTGCCCAAATCCCGCAAACCGAAAGGCGGGAAGCCATGATCGAGGGACTCAAGCCGTATGCGGAATATAAGGAGTCGGGGCAGAAATGGTTAGGAGACGTTCCGAATCATTGGTCGGTCCTGCCGAACCGTGCGCTCTTTGATGAGGTTAAAGACCGCAACCATCCAAAGGAGGAAATGCTGTCTGTGACGATTACCCGGGGAATCGTGCGTCAGAAAGCGCTGCTTGATGGCTCATCGAAGAAGGACAGTTCAAATCTCGACAAAGGGGCTTATAAACTCGTTCAACCGCTCGACATCGCGTACAACAAGATGCGGGCATGGCAGGGTGCTTTGGGTGCTTCTACCTTCCGGGGCATCATCAGTCCGGCCTATGTAGTGATGCGCCCGAGAACGGAAGTCAACCCGTGGTTTTATCACAATCTCTACCGCACACCATCGTTCGCGAAAGAGGCAGAGCGCTGGTCTTACGGTATCACTTCCGACATGTGGAGCCTACGTCCGGAGCATTTCAAAGTCATTGGCTCGGTGCTCCCTCCCTCCGCCGAACAAGCGGCCATCGTGCGGTTTCTGGATCACGCGAATCGGAAGATCGACGGCTTCATCCGCGCCAAGCGGAAACTGATTGGGCTGCTGAACGAGCAGAAGCAGGCGATTATTCATAAAGCCGTCACCCGCGGCCTCCCTTCGACAGGCTCAGGGCAGGCAACCCCCGATGTCCCTCTCAAGCCATCCGGAATCCCATGGAT
>Ga0194056_10000446_pt1 | contig 22625 bp, 14 predicted proteins | sample SepL4413m_MetaG_FD_155458 | JGI IMG/M metagenome (GOLD analysis project Ga0194056, IMG submission 155458) | Anoxic zone freshwater microbial communities from boreal shield lake in IISD Experimental Lakes Area, Ontario, Canada - Sep2016-L442-13m | ecosystem: Environmental > Aquatic > Freshwater... | reverse complement strand
TAATCGCTGCCGGTGAACCGATCTGGGCGAGGTATAATCCGCCCTTTACGCCGTGGTTCATGCGACGAAATGAGATTCTCGTTCCGACAACGCCAGCGAAATAGGCGAAGGCCCCCTCCTCACGGGTAAAGGAGCATCCCCGACGATAGAGCCGCCCACGGGGCTGGATGCTCCTAGGAACAGGTGGGGAGGGGTGAAAGGACTGGTTCATGGCGCGGTGTTCAGAGAAACGTCACCCAGCGGGCATCCGGCGAACACATCACCGAGCCTTTGCTCGATAACCGCGCGGTCGAAGGTCCCGGATAACATACGCGAACGACTAAACAATCGTAACGGGACGCTTCTGCCTCCCTCTGACCCCGCTCACCGCAAAACGGGCCAGTTTCGGTGATCAGACCAGCCTCAGTACTTCAAAAAGCGCTTTTACACCCAATCTTGACATTCCCGCCGAATTCCCACATGTTCCCCGTTAGAGATGCGTTAAATTTAGGGCATATGCCGAGAGGTGGTGGCCTTTGTTGTCTTCGTACCGGTAGCGGCCATCAAGGCGCCATGCTCGGTAAAGGCGTAGGGCACTCCCTTTTCTCTAACACCAGGGCTTTCGTCCGGATGGTTCCTTGAAACTTTCCCCTGATTTGCAGTTGGATCGCTTTGCCGCCAGCCGGAATCGTGAATGTCTGGCGTACTTTCATCCAGCCATCAGATCGTGCCAACAAGGGTTCTTTTACCGAGAAATTCTGGTTGGTGATAGCCCCCTTGACGTCCTGCCGGATAAGAGTAACCGCCATGATGGTCGTCCCTCCAAAATTTGCGCCCTTTTCAAATAACCCGCTCATGCTCCAACTCTCCCCGGGCGTGACTTGGATGAGTGGGGCAAAGAGAGTCAGCCACGCGTCGCCTTTTTCAGATTCAAGCTGGATGGCGAGCTCATTTTTTTTGAGACATACAACGGATGCCTTTTGAGTTCGTGAATCACCTAGATTGATTTGCCAGCCTCGAATTGTGCGGTTTGGCGGACTAGGAATCTGGGGCTGGGGGAGCAGATTGGTTTTGGCGGGGAAATTAGTGGCCACAATAACAGTGGGAATGGCGCCTATCAGTGTTTGATGATCGCCTTGATCGCGCCAGCCCCAAAGGAGGCCTAGAACTGTAAGTGCGACAGTGAGCGAGGCGAACCAGAATCGCCTTTGCCAGCAACGGATCGAACGTTGCAGTGAGGAAATGTCCTGCGATGCCACAGTGGGGCGTGCTGCTTTTTCCGGTGTGGTGGGTGGGGTAAAGTCCAGTCGTTCCCGCAGAGGAAGCGCCTTGGCCAGAGGGTCCATCTGTAACAGTGCACTCTGGTTGGTATCAAGTCCGGCGCGAATCATGGTGGTCCGGTAACTCTCTAAATCGAATGGCACACGGCGCCAGAAAACAGACTTTGCCTCGGTGTCGTAAATGCAATAACTGGCCCTGGGGTCGCCATCTCGTGAGCAGCCTACTGAGCCGACATTGACAAAATAGCGTTTGCCGGACTCGATTTCAAAATCCTGCGGTTCAGCTTGTCGCGGGATTCCACTTGGGCCAATTAAAAAAAAGGCCGGCTCATGCGTATGGCCCGCCAGTAAAAGGGGGGAATTGACAGCCTGCCAGGAGGGCAGGGTATCTTCAGGATTAAGGACGTAATCGAAGCTGGAGGGCCGTGAAAATTCGCCATGCACGCACTGAAAGCCGTTGCCGATCAGGATCAGCGGAAAAGATGACAAAAACGCAGAGGCTTTCCGATTGAGCCTGGCGGCTGTCCAGCGGATCATTTCCCGGGCATGGGGATTGAAAGAGGAGTCGTCCATGCGACCGCTGACAACCGCATCATGATTTCCCAGGACGAAGGCATCGACATGGGCATGGACCTCGTGAAGTACTTCCGCGGGCGAGGGACCATAACCAATGACATCGCCGAGGCACAGGATGTAATCGATATTATTGCTGCGGATATCGAGATGCACGGCCCGCCAGGCCTGCAAGTTGGCGTGGATATCAGAGATGAATGCATAGCGCATTACTAATAACTAGCACAATATAGGTAATGTGCTCAACTAAATAAGTTGTCAGGTTGCTGGATTGTTAAGTTGTTGGGTTTCGAAAGAATAAAACTTTGGATTCATTCTTAATAACCTAACAACTTGACAGCTCAACAACTTCCCCAAAGGGCTACTTCGCCTTCATCGACCATATGTCGTTAGGGTCGTTGGGTTTGCTGGCGGGGGCACTGGCTGCGTCCTGATTATTGGCGGGTTCACCGGGAGGGGTTGTAATCGCTGCCGGTGCGGCACCTGCCTTTGAGACATATAATGCGGGACTTAGAACCAGCAATTTACCTGAAAAATTACCACGCAGAGCCAACCGGATCAGGGTTCCGTTTGCCGGGATGGTAAACTCTGTCTGTACTTTGGAAAGTCCTGAGATTTCAGGAGAAGGGATTTTCAACGCAGCGAAGTTGGATACAATGTTGCCGCCACTTTGCTGGAGCATGATGAATATTGTCGCCTCACCGGAAAAATCTTTTTTCCTCTGGAGTGAGGCTTCAAATGACCAGGTTTCGCCGGGTGTGACGGATACCCAGCTGGATGAAAGAAGGATCCCTTTATGGCCTTTTTTAGCATTAAAATACAGGAAAGGCTGTTTGAATGGGTCGAGATTGATTCCGACCTGCTGATTGATTCTATCCTCCAAATGAACGTCCCAACCGGCAATGGGTTCGCCCGGCTTAACAATTTTCGGCGGGAGCGATAAACTATTGCGTTCGGACGCTGCCAGTGGCGTCGTGCTTGCCGCATTAATGTCTTCTTTATGGGGAATGGTCCGCCAGATGGCGACTCCTGCAACCAGTATCACAAATGCGGCCAAGGAGATCATGCTGAGCGGGATTTTCTTTTTCCGTCTGGGGATAGTTTTGAGATCCTGGACGGCAACCACATCGTGGGCAGCCTGAGCTGGTGACTTGGGCGGGGAGAAGGTAACATGCCAGTTAGTCGCCGCTTGTTCTATCTTGGTCGAGGGGTCAGGGAGGTAGTAACTGGGGTCCAGCTTCAGCCCTGTGGCCTTCAAGGATTTCCGGTAGGGCTCGACATCAAAAGCAACTCGACGCCAGTAGATGGAGCGTGTTTCGGTATCATAGATACAGTAACAGGCGCGGGGATCCTTGTCACGCGGTTGGCCAACCGACCCGACATTCACGAAATAGCGCTTGCCTGGGTCGATTTTGAAATCCTGTGGTTCGACAATCCGGGGAATGCCGCTGTTGCCGAGCACCATGATGGCGGGTTCATGGGTGTGTCCGACGAACAGCAGATCTGCCGTCGTGGCTTTCCAGGAGGGCAGCACCTCTTCCGATTCCGAGGCATAATTGAAACTGCCCGGTTCGGAAAATTCACCGTGGGCGCAGAGAAAACCATCCCCGATCAGGGTGAGCGGGAGCGAGGAGATAAAGGCCAGATCCTCAGTGCTCAATTGTTTGCGGGTCCATTCCAGAAGCTGTCGTGCATCATCATTAAATAACGATATATCCAGTTTGCCGCAGAGTGCGGCGTCATGATTGCCAAGGATGACGGCATCGACTTTGTCGCGGACTTCCCTGAGCAGTTGGGCGGGGTTCGGGCCATATCCAACAAGGTCGCCCAGGCAGATAATGCGGTCGGCGTTATTGTTCTGGATGTCTTCGTAGACTGCTTTCCATGCCTGAATATTGGCGTGGAGATCGGAAACGATGGCATAACGCATAGGGACCGTCCTGTTGGTTTGTTGTGAGTCAGTCTTTTAGATCAATGGTGTTAACCTATTCAAGGAATTTTCCATCAGATGGAGGCGATCGCCTCGATTTCAACCGCCACATCCTTCGGGAGGCGCGCGACTTGAACCGTGGAGCGGGCCGGTGCGATCTCCGCCCGGAAGTATCCGGCATAGACGGCATTCATTTTGGGGAAGTCATTCATGTCACGCAGGAATACTGTGGTTTTGACCACCTGGTCGAGCGACGACCCTGCTGCTTCAAGAATCGCCTTGAGATTTTCGAGCACTTGCCTGGTCTGCTCCTCGATCGGCCCCGCGATGAGGGCGCCGGTTTTCGGGTCAATGGGAATCTGGCCTGCGGTAAATACGAGTTGGCCCGTGCTCACAGCTTGCTGGTAGGGCCCCACGGGAGCAGGGGCCTTGTCAGTGGTGATGATCCTTTTCTGCATAAGTCCTTCAACTTTAGCATGTAAAATTCTGGCTTCAACCGCTAAATGAGGGCGAAATTGCCACCTGTTCTGGACATGAGTGAGTCTGATCTGTAATCTGACTGAATCTGGAGGAGTTTTTATGAAAAACATCATGGTTGCTGTTAGCGTGTTGGCGTTGGCGTTCTGCAGTCAGGCCCAGGAGATCGGGTATATCGAAACCTTCAGCCTTGCTGGTGACCGGGAGTCCGCCTTGAAAGAGCTGGTTCCTGGAACCGACGACTACTTTTACTTTCATGCGCTTCAGGCGCAAAACACCGGGGCACGCCAGCGGTTTCAGGAGGGGATGGACGGCTGGATCCGTGAACGCAACGGTTCCGTGACCGAGAATGCGCGCGAACTGCTGAATCGTCAGGCTCTCCTTGATTACGAAAAGGAGCCAAAGAAGACGCTCGATTATCTTCGTCGTGAACTGGACCTCTATTTTGCGCATTCCCGCAAAACCGGCGAACTCACCAGCGATGCCCCCACCGTGCTGGACAACACGCGCCTCAGCATCCAGACGCTCCTTCCGCGCGCTCTGGCCGTGGAGCCCCGAAGTCTTGAACGCCTTGAGGATGCCGGCCTCCGGCTTGCCGAAGGACGGAAGATCACCGACGAACAGCGCCGCAACCTGCTGTCCCGGCTGCGCCGTTCCGACTATCCCGGTTTGGTGGACCTGATTATCTCAGACTTGAACTTCCGTGACAGCCGCGGCTTTGGCTCTCTTACCATCCACCGCCTCCTAACCTTGGCGCAGATGGAAGAATTGTTGCAGAAAATGCCGGTCTTGCGGAATGAGTCCGATTTCGTGACGGCCCTGCTTTCCAAGCTTGCGCCGGATAATGAGGTGGATCTCGACACCGATGCCGTTGCGCGCCAGGCTTACTATGAAAGGAGTTGGAATTTCGTCAAGACCCTCGACCCTGTTCACAATTCGCTTAAGGCGAGCGTGCTCTACAATCGCTTGAGTCACGATATGGGCCAGGGCGTCTATGATCGTACACGTTTCATGGAGTACATCAAACTTCCCCGCGATGTCTACTATCTGCGCCAGGAATATCGCCAGCAGGTACCACGTGGTGACTATTTTGCCCAATTGACAAAAGATTATAAGCTGATTGCCTTGCCACCCGTCTTCAATGAAGAGCCGCTGGTGCGCAACTTCCTGCTGGAGTTTTTTAAGGGAGATGCGGATTATGAAGCGTTTCGACTCACCCTCCGAGATGACTTCCTGAAACCGCTTTTTGCCGAAGCCAAGATCGTCAATGGTGTTGGCGACCCGCAGCAGTGGGCGCCACTATTGGCACCGGAGGCGTATAAACGGCTCAAGGAGCGGGTCGATATCGACTTTGCGGCCGATAACCCCGTTGTGTTTGGCGAGAATGATCCCGTCAAACTGTCCGCCTTTGTGAAGAATGTTCCGGCACTGATCGTCAAGGTCTATGAAATCAATACCTTCAATTACTACCGGGAGTCGGGCCAGCCGCTGAATCTTGCCATTAATCTTGATGGTCTGGTCGCCTCCAGCTCGCGCCGCGTCGAATACAAGGAGACTTCTGAACGCCGTATGGCGCGTACCTTTGATTTGTCCGATCTCAAGGCGCGCGGCGTCTATGTGGTGGAACTGATCGGCAACGGCAAGAGCAGCCGTGCGCTGGTCCAGAAGGGGAGACTGGACGTTCTCCAGGAGGTAACGGCATCCGGACACGCTTTCACGGTGATGGATGAAGCGGGCCGCCGTGTGGCCGGTGCAAGCGCCTGGCTGGGCGGGCGTGAGTTCACCGCCGAACAGGATGGCCGCATCATTGTGCCTTTCACGACGGCGCCGAAGAGTGAGAACCTTGTTGTCCGCCAGGGGGATTTCGCCACATTGGTGCGTTTTGATCACCTGGCCGAAACCTACGCGCTTAAAGCCGGAGTCTACGTGGACCGTGAGTCACTGATCCGGCGCGAAAAGGCGCTGATTGCGGTGCGCCCGGTACTGACCGTGAATGGCCGTCCTGCCAGTCTTAAATTGCTGGAGGAGCCGCGCCTGGTCATTCACTCTACCGATCTGCAGGGAATTGTGACTGAAAAGGAAGTCCCGGGACTGGTGCTGCGTGAGGATGCGGAAACTGTCCAGGAAATTCTTGTTCCTGAAAATACAGTCGAACTCAAAGTGTTTTTGAAGACCCGCGTGCAGAATCTCAGTCAGGGTAAAAAGCTGGATTTGGCCGATAGCGAGGTCTTTGCTCTGAATGGCATCGAGCGCACGGCGGATGTCCAGATGTTGTATATCGGTCAGACGGCGGCCGGCTATTACGTCGATGCCCGTGGTAAGAACGGTGAGCCGCTGGTGGGTGAGTCGCTGGCCTGTTTCTTCAAACACCGCTGCTTCCGCGATGAGGTGCACGTGACACTGAAGACCGACGCACGGGGCCGGGCGATGCTGGGCCCGCTAAGCGGGATCGAGAGGTTCAGGATTCAAGCGTCGGCAGGCCGGGAACTGTCGTGGTCGCCGGTGCGCAATGCCTGTGCATTCCCCGTGGTTTTGCAGGGCAAGGAGGGCGAGACCCTGCGCGTGCCGATGGTCTGGGACGCATCGGATGTGACTGCCGAAGCCTCTCTGTTGGAGACCCGGCACGGACAGTTTGTTAAGGACTGGCATGCCGCACTCGGTGTTGCGGATGGGTTTCTTGAACTGCGCGGCCTGCCTTCGGGCGATTACTCGCTGTATCTCCAACCCGAAGGTCATGAGATCGCAGTTCGCGTCACACAGGGCGATCTGCGCGATGGCCGGGCTGTCTCATCGCGCCGTGTTCTGGAACTGCCCCGCCTCGCCCCCCTGAACGTGGTGTCCATCACGCCCGGCGTGGATGAGGTTGTAATTAGTTTGGCCAACGTGACACCCTTCACCCGTGTGCATGTGATCGCCACCCGCTACCTGCCTGCGTATGACCTGTTCAATCGCCTCGGATTTTCCGGTACGCCCGGTTTGATGCAACAAATGCGACCTGCGGTCCGAACCTTCTATGAGTCCGGGCGCGACATTGGTGACGAGTACCGTTATATCATCGACCGGCAGCAGGCCGTGAAGTATCCCGGGAACATGCTGGAACGTCCGGGGCTTCTGCTTAACCCGTGGGCGGTGCGCGCTACGGAGGCACAGGCGGAATTGCTGGCGGAAGGCCGCGAGTATGGTGGTCGAAGTTCGGCCTTGTCACGTTTCGGCGGGGTTAGTGCCGCCGCAGGGGGGAAAGGGTCAGAGTCTTTAGAAGGCTACGGCGCGTTTGATTTCCTGAAGCAACCGGCGGTGACGTTGATGAATCTGGTGCCGGGAAAAGATGGCAGGATCGTGGTCGCGCGCGCCTTGCTGAAGGGACTGCCCTGTCTGCGCGTCTTGGCCGTGGATCCGACGACCACGGTGTTGAAACACGGCGCTGGAGGATTCGCCGGTCGATACGCGCGAACTGCGGCTTGCGGCGGGCCTTGATCCACGTAAAAACTTTTCGGAACAGAAGCGGATCACGCCTGTATCCGTGAATGAGATGGCGACGATCGGGGATGTGACGACCGCCCGTTTCGAGCGGTACGACACCGTGACAAAGGCGTATCGACTGCTGGCCACGCTTAATCCGGATGCCACCTTCGGCGAGTTCTCCTTCGTGGCGAACTGGCCGGATCTTGACCCCAAAGAGCAGCGGCGCCTTTATTCCAAGTACGCCTGTCATGAATTGAGCTTTTTCCTATACAAGAAAGATCCGAAATTCTTCGCTTCAGTAATCGGACCGTATCTGCAAAACAAGAAGGACAAGACCTTCATGGACCACTGGCTCCTCGGCGACGATCTCACGGGCTTTCTTGAACCATGGCGGTTTGGGCGGCTGAATGCGGTTGAGCGCGTGTTGCTGGGTAAACGTCTGCGCGAACAGGAGTCCTCTGTGGTCCGTGACACACGCGAGCGCGTGGAATTGATTCCGCCGGATATGGAGGCCTTCAATCGTCGCTTCGATACAGCCGTTCAGACTGGTTCTCTGGAGGCGGGTGAGAATGGCTTAGCAGGAGAAGTTGAGGCGGTCCGTAAAAGTGTGGCTGATAAACAGGTGCAGTCGCTACGCAGGGAGGGCGGGGTTTTGGCCATGGATGGCATGGCAATGGCAGCCGCACCGATGGAGATGTCTGTGGCCCAGGTTCCCGCATCTATGGGGTTGGAAATGGCCAAAGATCAAAAGAAAGCGGCTAGCGTGAGTACTGGCAGAGCGTTGCGCGCTTTGCGGCAACGGGGCATGCAGAAAGCGGAGGAAAAATTAAAGGCATTAAAGGAAGAGGCTGCCGACGGTCCTGCTCAAGAGAAGTCTGAACATTTCTATGATGCGGCAGATGGAAAACGCGATGAAACACGCCGCTTCTTCCAGAAACTGGATAAGACTCAGGAATGGGCCGAAAACAACTACTACCACCTGCCAATCGAGCAGCAGGTGGCCGAGCTCGTGAAGGTCAACGCCTTTTGGGGTGACTATGCGGCCAATGATGGCAAGACTCCCTTCCTGTCGAAGGCCTTTCCTGAGACGGTCTCGAACTTCACCGAAATGATGCTGGCGTTGGCGGTTCTGGATCTGCCGTTCAAGGCTGCCGCGCATAAGGAGAAAATTGAAGGCGTTAGCTACACCTTGCAGGCCGGTTCGCCGCTGCTGCTATTCCGTCGCGAGATCTCTGAGGGGACACGTGATAAGGGGCCGGACAGTGTATTGGTGGCGCAGCACTTCTTCCGTGCGGATGACCGCGAGCGGATTGAAAACGGCGAGCGCTTCGACAAACTGGTGACCGGTGAATTTCTGCCGCGCGTCGTGTATGGCGCGCAGGTGGTGCTGACCAATCCCACCGGCAACCGCCAGAAGCTGCACGTGCTACTCCAGATTCCGATGGGTGCCATGCCTGTGAACAACGGCTTTATGACGCGCGGTGTCTATATCGTTCTGGAGCCCTACAGCACGCAGACACAGGAGTATTTTTTCACCTTCCCGGCGACAGGCGACTATCAGCACTATCCGGTCTCCCTTGCGGTCAACGACAAGGTGATCGGACGCGCCGAGCCGTTTACGTTCCACGTTGTAGCGAAGCTTAGCAAGGTGGACACCACCTCGTGGGCGTGGATTTCGCAAAACGGGACCGTTGACGAGGTTTTTGCGTTTCTCGGTGCGGCTAACCTTCATCGGATTGATCTCGACCAGATTGCCTGGCGCATGAAAGACCGAGCCTTTTTCAAGAAAATTACGGCCTTGCTGGAGTCGCGGCACCTCTATGCGAATACGCTCTGGTCATATGGGGTGCTGCATAACGATCCCGTCACCATCCGGGAATTCCTGCGGCACCACGCGTTCGCGGATCGGTGTGGACTCTACCTGGTCTCGCCCTTACTGACACTTGAGCCGGTCGAAAGGTTTGACTACCAGCATCTTGAGTATGCGCCGCTGGTGAATCCGCGCGCCCACATGGTGGGCGCAAAACGCACCATCTTGAACGACTGTTTCCGCGCGCAGTACCAGAGTTTCATGAAGGTGCTCAGCTATAAGCCGAGGCTGGATGCCACCGATACGCTGGCGGTGGCCTATTCCATGACTCTGCAGGATCGTGTGGCAGAGGCGATTGACTGGTTCAGCCGTGTTGACCGCAAGGAGGTGCCGGAGCAGCTTCAGTGCGATTATCTTGAGGCTTATCTTGCGTTATACAGGGGCGATATCGAGACCGCGCGCAAACTGGCGAAGAAGCACGCGGACGAGGGGGTGGACCGCTGGCGTGACCGTTTTGCGCAGGTTCTCAATCAGATCAGCGAGATCGGAGGCGGTGCAATATCGGCTGCGGACAAGGAAAAACGCGATGAGGCGCAGGCTGCCCTGGCGGCCACCGAACCCGTGCTGGAGATGCAGGTTGAGGCCGGACGTATCCGGCTCGATACCCGTAACCTGAAAAGCTGTACGCTCAATTTCTATCCCATGGATATCGAGCTGCTCTTTTCCCGTAGTCCCTTTTTACAGGAGGGGACGGCACAGTTTTCATTCATCCGTCCGGTGCTGAGCCGCATTGTGGAATTACCTGCTGGTAAAGATGGACTGAGTGTTGACCTGCCTGCCGAGTTCAAGGCGAAGAACGTGATGGTCGAGGCGTTGGCTGGTGGCGTGCGCAAAACCCAGGCCTATTACGCCAACACGCTCAAGGTACAGATGATCGAGAGCTACGGCCAGCTTGTGGTGACGCATGCCGACACAGGCAAGCCGGTGCCTGGCGCTTACGTCAAGGTGTACGCGAAGCAGTCCGATGGAACGGTCAAATTTTTAAAGGACGGCTATACTGATTTGCGAGGGCGTTTTGACTATGTCTCGCTGAACACGAATGAGCTGGAGGACACGGTGCGTCTCGCCGTGCTGGTCCTGAGTGATGCTTTCGGCGCAGTGGTTCGCGAAGCTCCGCCGCCCAAGCGCTGATTATGACCAGTTTTATTATACGCCGCGTGCTTTATATGATCCCCATGGTACTTGGGGTGATTCTCATTACCTTTATGCTCTTTAATGTTGTTGGCGGGAGTCCGGCCTCCATGGCGCTGGGAAAAAATGTTTCCCCCCAGGCCCTTGAGGAATTTGATGAACAGCGCGGGTTTAACAAGCCGGTGATTTTCGGCTGGTGGACGACCACACGGGCGTTCCAGGAGCGTGATGTTCAAGAGCCGGTTCTGTTGGTGGCGGGAACGAATTATCCAGTTCAATTCCTTTTTCCATTACGTCCGGATTCCCGTTATCGGCTCAGGGTTGAAGTCCGGAGCAAAACGGCCGGCGCCACGGTCAGATTTCAGACCAACGCTGTGATTGCGGCTTCATCCGTCCTGTTTCATGATGATTCACAACGCTGGAAATGGATTGAGTTTCAATTCAAGCCAATACCCCGCGCCCCGGGGGCGGGGTCTGTTTTGGTGTCGGTTGAGGGCGGGGCGTTGGAACTAAGGAATGTACGGCTTGAACGACGCATGCCGCACTGTCTTGATTCTCAGCTTGTGCATTACTTCAAGACTCTGGCGTGTTTTGATCTCGGGACCTCGCTTTCGACCAATGAGAAGGTGACCACCATGTTGAAGCGCGGGGTTCTACCCTCACTCGCCCTGTCGGTTCCCATATTCTTTGGTGGCTTGGTGCTGGCGGTTGGGTTGGCGTTGGTTTGTGCCTATTGGCGGAATCGCTGGCCGGACCGCATCTTTGTCTTTTTGGCGGTAGCCCTGATGAGCGTGAATTACCTGGTCTGGATTATTTTCGGTCAATTTTTCATGGCCTATAAATGGCATTGGTTCCCAATCTGGGGTTTTGAATCATGGGGGTATCTGTTGTTGCCGGTGACAATTGGTATTTTGAGTGGATTGGGAGGTAATCTGCGGTTTTATCGCACGGTCATTCTGGATGAAATTTATAAAGATTATGTGCGGACTGCTTTTGCCAAGGGGGTGAGTCCGGCGGGTGTGCTTTTCAAGCATGTGTTGCCCAATGCGATGATTCCGATCGTAACCAACACTGTAATTGCCTTGCCATTTCTTTATACGGGAAATCTGCTACTGGAGAGCTTCTTTGGTATTCCAGGGTTGGGTGGATTGAGCATCAATGCCATTAATTCTTCGGATGTGGATGTGGTGCGGGGTGTGGTTCTGGTAGGTGCGATTCTGTATGTGGTGGCCAGTCTGGTGACGGATTTGTGCTATGCGCTGGTCGATCCGCGGGTGAAATTGAGGTAGTTAATGGAAGAGCATGGACAATCATTATGGCGGGAGGCCTGGCGTGATCTGATGCATCGCCGGTTAATCCGGGTGTGTCTCGGGATTATCGCCTGTTTTTGCCTGGTCGCGCTCTACGGGGAGATCGTCTACCGGTATTATCAGTTTGTTGATCGAACGCCGTCCTATTCCCAGGTTAACTTGAGCGAGCGTTATTTGCCGCCGAGCCTGTTACGGCATCCCTTTGCGACGGGGGGAGACAATCGGCTTTGGAGCGGGGTGAAGGCAATGGCTTATCGGCCATTGGGGACAGACAATCTGGGGCGTGATGTGCTGCAGCGGACGATTCAGGGAACCCGGATTGCTTTCCTTGTCGGGGTGGTGACTTCCTTGATAGCCATCCCCATTGGCGTTTTGCTTGGTTGTATCAGCGGGTATTTCGGCAAATGGGTTGATGATGGGATTGTCTGGTTATATTCGACGGTTGAAAGCATTCCCGGGTTACTGTTCATTCTCGCCATCTCCATGGTGGTGGGGAAGGGGATCATGGGCGTTTATCTGGGCATTGGCCTGACCACCTGGGTGGGCTTGTGCCGGCTGTTGCGGGCTGAGGTGATGAAACATCGTGATCGGGCGTATGTAATGGCGGCCCGGTCGCTGGGCTATCATCCCTGGCGCATTATCTTCCGGCATATCCTGCCAAATGTGTTTCACATCGTGATCATCACGTTCTCCATCCGTTTCCCGGCCGCCATCGGAACCGAGGTCTTTATGAGTTTTCTCGGAATTGGAGTGCAGGGCGAGCCTTCTTGGGGTATAATGATTGGAAATGCACGTTTGCGTCTTTGGCAGGGAGTATGGTGGGAAATGGCTGCTGTATCCGCCGTAATTCTGTTGGTGGTGCTGGCCTTTAATCTGGTTGGCGATGCCCTGCGGGATGCATTGGATCCGAGATTGAGATCGAAAGAAAGTTAAACCCAGCGATGGGATGGGAGTCCGATACATGATACCGAAAGCTGCGATAAAAAAAATTACCCATGAGGCTATACTGGAATTTTTCCAGAAGCCGGATTATGCGCCGATGACGCTGGGTGAACTGACCGAAAGTTTTGACCTCAGGGGAGCGGAACGAAAAGCGTTAGCCGATATTCTCCATAAGATGGTGCTTAACGGTGAAATTGTGATCATCCGCAAAACGCGTTATTCCCTGGGGGCGCCGGCGGATCTGATTACTGGTCGACTGGAAGTGAAGCGTTCAGGGGGTGGATACCTCACCAATTTAGATGGCGAACTGACTGTGCGCATTGAGCGTGGGAACCTGAGCACGGCTCTGCCTGGCGATCAAGTGGTGGTGCGCTTGGAACCGCTTCAGCCGGGAACTCCCGAATGGCAGCGTCAAGGGGTGGTGATCCGGGTGGTGGAGCGTGGGTCACGGGTGGTTGTGGGGACTCTCAAAAGCACGGGTAAATTTTTGTATGTGCTGCCACTTAATCCATCCTACCAGCAGGATTTCTATGTGCCGGATGCCCAGGGCGCGCAGATCAATGACCGTGTGGTCATTCAGTTCACTAATTGGGAAAACCGGCATGTTAATCCCGAAGCCGAGATCATTGAGGTGATCGGACCGGCAGACAATCCGTCGCTTGATACGCTGGCCGTCATGCGGCAATACGATCTGCCCACGGAGTTTTCGAGCGAAGTCATGCAGGAGGCGTCTGATTCGGCTTCCAGGTTAACCCAGACCAGTAAACGTGTGGATTTGCGGAGCAAATTCATTTTTACCGTGGATCCTGTCACGGCAAAGGACTTTGATGATGCGTTGTCCCTGGAGCGCGATGAGGAAGGGCGCCGGGTATTGGGCGTTCATATTGCCGATGTCTGCCATTTTGTGACCAAGGGAAATGCCCTTGACCGGGAAGCTATTGAGCGGGGGAACAGTGTTTATCTTCCCGATAAGGTTATACCCATGTTGCCCGAAGAGCTATCCAATGGCCTGTGCAGTTTGAAGCCGGATCAGGATCGGTTGGCTTTTTCCGCCTTTATGACCTTTGATCAAGCCGGTCGCATGGTCGCGGCACGTTTTGCCCGTACGATCATCCGTTCCAGGTTGCGCTTGAACTATGAGCAGGCGTTGCAGGTGATTCAGACTCCCGCAGGCATGCATTGCAAGGTGGCGATGCCGCCCGAGGCACGGCCGCTGATTCTGGATGTATGCGAGTTGGCCATGCAACTGCGCGCCAGGCGTATGGCCCAGTGGGCGCTGGACATTACGATGCCGGAAAACTCGGTCATCATCGGCAAAGATGGAATGATTGAAGATATACGGCCGGTTGAAAATGACATCTCGCACCAGATGATTGAGGAATGCATGGTGGCGGCGAATGAGGCGGTCGATCGTGAAATCAGTACGAAAGGCCGGTCCCTGATCCACCGTCTCCATGAAGAGCCCGATTTCGAAAAAATTGAAATGCTGACCGCTGATTTGCATGAAATGGGGTATCAGCCCGGGCAGTTGAAACATCGGCGCAACCTGATGGAATTTCTGACCAGGATCAAGGATACGCCGCTGGCCAATAGCGCGCAGATGGCGGTACTTCGGAGTATGAAGCGGGCCATCTACAGCTCCAAAGATGGGGGACATTTCGGGTTGGCGAAGAAGTATTACGCTCACTTCACATCCCCGATCCGCCGTTATCCCGATTTGATTGTGCACAGGATCTTGGCGGCTTTGCTGGAGGGAAAGAGCGCCCCTTATCCGAATCAGGAATTGGAGCGACTGGCTGTTCACTGTTCTGAGACCGAGCAGGTGGCGCAGGCGGCGGAACGCGAATTGCTTGAAATCAAGAAATACCGTTTCCTTGCCCAGCAAATTGAACAACGGAATGTGCGTGTTTATGATGCCGTGGTCGTCAAAGTGATGAACTTCGGGCTTTTCATTGAGTTGGACGGGCTGGGGGTCCAGGGTCTGCTTCATGTCTCGGCCATATCGGAAGCCTTTGTGCGTTTTGATCCCGCGGCCAAGGCGCTGCGCGCGGGGCAGGATTTGTATAAACTTGGCACCCGTTTGAAGGTGATTCCCGTCAAGGTTGATTTCGATAAGCGGCGCATAGATTTCGCCTTGTCGCGTCCTGAATCCGAAAAGGCCAAAGTGGCGGGGAAGGGGACAAGGCCAGGGCGGAATGTCGAGCAAAGAGAGCAGAGAGGACGGAGGCGACGGCGGTGATTGTGAATCGTTTTGTTCTTTCTTTCATTAGCCTGTTATTGTTGCTTGTCGGTACGGTGAAGGCGGCAGGGAACCCATTGGCGGATCTTGACGCCAGGTTCACGCCGGGTGGAACTCCGGTTTGTATGGAATACGATGTAGGGTACCGTCTACTGCATCTGGAACTTGCCCGTGTTGGAAAAATTGTGGCGACGACCACCATTGGCACGTGGCGACATCGTGTGAGCGGGGAGAACATTCCTGCCATCTTTTTGGATATGAAGGTGAATTCCCCGGATAGCGGGAAAGCCGGTGAGCGTAACCGGGTGTCCATTCATGACCGGATTGTCGCGGTCATGACCTTGCCGGAGATGAAGGCGTTGGTATTTGCCAAGGTCACTGATGAGTATTTGCACCCCTTAATCGGCCGGAAAAAAGATTCTCTGATTGTCTCTGTGTATGACGCGCAGGCAGGGCACATGGAATATTCCACCCGCAATCTTCAGACAGGAATGAGTTCGACAAATCTGGCCAATCCGGAAGCATTGTATGAGCTAAGTCAGCGGCTCAGACCGGTGATGGACTTTCTTGTGAGCCAGCACCGGGAAGGGGCGCAGAATACAGCGGACAATACTCAAGGGCGAATTGTCGCCAATTTGGATGGGAAAGTGGTGGCATTGCGGATCTTGACGAAACCGAGTCGAAGTCCTGCGTGTTTCGAGCGTCAACGATTTGCGGCTACCTGTATTGTTCCGGTGGCTGAACCGGGGAGTTCAGTGAAACCGCGGGAGTTTCATGCCTGGAGTTTGGATTTCAAAAAATTGGCGGCCCTGCGTAATGATGCGGCCCTCATCAAGGCGGCGCAGGATGCTCCTATTGAGTCTATTGTGCCGTTGGTGATGGATTACGAGCTTGGTCTTGGCAGTGTCCGGACGACCATGACGGCGATTTATATGGGGGGTGACTTCGCGCCCAAAAGTCCGCTAGTGCTGTCTAAAGGTCCAAAACCTGTGGGTCAGGAAAATGCCGATACACACTGACCCTTCAGCCAAGAGCTTTGGTAGCACAACCACCAGATTAATATTCAACCCCGTCAGATGTTGAATTGTGCCGGTCAATGCCATGGGTAGGCTTGGGTTCCTGGAGAAAAACAGGTGGAACAGCCAGACAAGCAGGATGGATAGGCAGTAGGACATGATCCACACGATGCCGAAGCGCATCATTTCGCGGTGGGTCCCCGTCAATTGTTTCCTTTCGAACGTCCAGAGTTTGTTGAAGGTGAAGCTGAACAGTCCGCCGCAAGGGCGGCTGATGAGGTTGGCGACTTCCGGCGAAAAATCCGCAAAATGGACAAGGGAGCCATAGATTGTTAGATCAGTGATGGCGCTGCCCAAGCCAACAGTGACATATTTTTTGATTTGAACCAACCAGTTCATGGGGGGACTATACATTTATTTTGTGTTTTTAGTTCCTGTTTTTTTTTTACTTTCCCCGTTTTTGTGTGTAATGTCACAGTTTGTTTAGGAAAGACTGCTTAATGACGAATATCCCTTTTAAATCACAAGTATCCGCCGCGACGCCGGGCGTGCAAAAAGCAAAGACGAAGTTCAGGGTTTTTTCTTCTCCGCCGCGTCAGGTTCCCGCTCAACCCGGGGCCGTTCCGCCTGCAAAAATCATGTCAAAAACCCCGCTCAAGCCGGTTTCTCCAGTACTCCCGCCTCCAACTAATAAAGGCCTGAAATTGTTTCCTTCAAAAAAGATCAGGAACCCGGATCTTGATATTTTGTCGTTTTCCAGCAATCGCTACCAGATCGTCAACGTCATTCATGAAGGGGGGTTTGGCACCGTTTTCAAGGTCCTGGATAAAATGTTGAAAATGGATGTGGCGATCAAATTGTTGAAATCGGATATTTCGCGTAATCCGGAAGCCATTACGCAATTAAAAACCGAGGCGGCTATGTCGATGAAGTTGTCCCACGAGCATATTGTGCGGATTCACAACATTGAGAGTGAGAAGGGGCGTTTTTTTATTGTCATGGAGTATGTGGACGGACATTCCCTTCGCGAGATTATCGATAAGATGGGGGCGCTGTCGTTGCCTGCCGTTTTCGATATTACCCATGCCTGTACCGAGGCGTTGACCTATGCGCATAAATTGGGGGTGTTACATCGTGATATTAAGCCTGAAAACATGATGATCAACAGCCGGATGAGGCTGAAACTTGTGGATTTCGGGTTGGCGATTAAAATGTCGCGAGGGCGTGAGACGAGCGACTTTATCGAAGGTTCTCCCGGCTATATGAGCCCGGAACAGTTGCATGGCTTGCCGCTGGACGCTAAAACGGATGTCTTTTCGTTGGCCGCCGTGGTGTGTGAGTTAATGACTGGTAAGCGGGCCTTTCCCGGCACCGCCCGGCTGAAGCATATGTATGATAATGAGCCGGTCGGCATTGAGAATCTGCCTCCTGGAGTCGCTCAAGTGATTCAGTGTGGGTTGTCTCGTGACGCCGCCTCCAGGTATGAAACTCCGGCTCAGTTTTTCGAGGCACTCGGGCAAGTCATCGGGCCACTGATTTCATGAATCTGTTTTTATCAGGACCATTATTGTTCATGGAGCTTGTCAGGGCGGTGACTGGCAAACCCTTTGCGACAAAGTTCGGATCCCTGAACGGTTATTCCCAGTTTGTAATCAAGGATGAATGGCAGTCAGCTATTATCCCCTTTCCCGACAGGTTGGTTGAGGGGGTGGTGTATATGGATATGGATGATGAGTCACTTGCCAGGCTCGACGCCTTTCAGGGTAAGCATTTCGTGCGGGAAGAGGTTACGATTGAGGGCGAGGGCGGGGAGTGGTTGGAGGCCAGCGCCTATTTTTTGAAATTATCCCGGAAAAAATTACTTTCCCCTGATGAGTGGGATGAGGATATTTTCCGCGAGAAATACTTAAAGAAAGTGTTGGAATCGTGCCGGCAGTAAAAAGTATGGATAGTCCCGCAGGTGCTTATCTTGAATCTCATCAGGAACGCCTTACTTTTTCGCAGATATGCCGGAGAATGGGTCGCGCGCCCCATTATCTGCGGAATATTCAGATCAAGCTGGGGCTTTATGTCCCCAAAGAGGCCGAGGGCTATTCGCCTGCTTATCTTCATTTCCTTGAAACCATTATTATTCTCCGTGCTTTTTCTGTGCCACTCGAAGATATTGCCGAACTCTTTGAGGCTGAGAAGCGTATTCTCAAGTTTCTTCGGTTTGATACCCTGACCTTGTCGCCTACCTGGTATCTGGATCAATGTGGCCGGGATGATGAAAAAGTAAATCGTCTGCTGCTCACGAATCAGGATTTAGGTGGCTCCATCACGGAGGGAGGCGTACAGTTTCATCTCGATTTTCGGGGAATGCATGGCGAACTCTTTACAGGGGCCGAAATGGGGCAGGATGCCAAATGTGTTATGGCGGCCTATGATACCCGGCTGGAAAAGGTAAGGAGTCGTGTGAAGACCGAGACCCTTGTTCTACGTCGCGCCCTGGATTGGTCCGCCCGATGGGAGACTGATTAGCGTGAAAATTATCGATAAATATATGCTAAAGCAGTATCTGATTCCGTTCATCTACTGTTCCGTGGCGTTCAGTCTGCTTTATATTGTGCTCGATTTATTTGATCGGTTTTCCGATTTTTTGGATGTCAAGGCACCGGTCATGGAAATCCTGACGTATTATGGATTATTCCTGTTTAAAGTTAACGGTCACAATCCGTTTATCGTTGTGGTGCTTCCAATTGCCCTCCTGCTGGCCACCCTCTACACGATGACCATGTTTGCGCGAAATAATGAATTGACGGCCATGTGTGCCAGCGGTGTCAGTTTGCGTCGTTTGATGTTACCGCTCATGGGGGTTGGGCTTTGTGCGAGTCTTTTTGGGGCCGTTATTCAGGAAACCGTAGGCCCGGTCGCCACCCGCTGGATCGCGGATTACAACAAGCAGGTTCTGAAGCGGTCGCCAGATTCCTCCTTTATTGTTCGGGAATATGTCTATCATACCGGCCCTTCGCGCAGGCAGTGGTACGTCAAGGCCTTTGATCAGCGTACGCCGACCCGTCTGGCAGGCGTCAAGGTGTCGCAACAGCGGGCTGATGGAACGATCGAAATGGAAGTTACTGCGGAACGTGCCGAGTGGCTTGATGGTACCTGGTGGTTTTACGGGGTCCAGAAAAAGGAATTTGACCTGAAGGGCGATCCGACGGGCCTTCCTTCCGCCCGGGTGGAGCGGCCGATGGAAATGACGGACTATCCGGAAAGGCCGGATGATTTTGTCAATGAGATGAAAGACTCTGATTATCTTTCCACCCTCGAAATGGTCCGGATCATTCAGAATCGGCCGAATGTATCTTCCAAGTGGATTGCCTCACATCTTACGGATATTCATGGCCGCATCGCCATGCCCTGGTCCTGTCTTGTGCTTCTGCTGCTTGGGCTTCCTGCGACGGCGGGTGGGTCGCGACGGCCGGCCATGCGCAGCGTGGTGTTCGGATTGACCGCCTTATTCGGCTTCTATTTCCTGGTACAGGTCGGGCTCATTCTCGGTAAGCAGGAAGTGATCGCGCCATGGCTTGCAGGTTGGTTGCCTAATCTCGTTTTCCTGGTTGTCGGCGGCATTCTCACTTGGCGTTTGAAGTAGTAAGTTTTTTCCTCAGGTACCACACGACGAGAGAGATGGCGCCCAGACCCAGCATGGCGGCGGTAATCTGCACCATGGAATGCTGCAATGTTTCCTTATTGAACCCTTTGCCCAAGCTGCTGCCTATTGCGGCAACCATGATGGAACTCAACAGGTAGCCGAGAAATGAACCCAGTAGAAAATACCGATGCTTAACGGGGGTGAGTCCCAGAATCAAATTGGGAACGATTCCCGCAATCGGCAGTTGGCGCACCATGAAAATGGTGAAGGTGGATGGTTTTTTAAGCATGTTGCGGAGTCGCTGACTTTTTTCAATGCGTTTTTGGACCCAGTCCCGTCCACCCCAGCGGGCAAAAATGAAGGTGGCATAAGATCCAAACAGCGCGGAAAATTGGCCGATGAAAAACCCGGTTTTAAATCCGAAAAGGACACCGGCAAGCCCGCATAACAACAGACGGGGAATGCCGATGGCAATCAAGGCGACGCTGACAATGAAGTAAACCGAGGAGGCCCATATTCCCAATTGACTGATGCGCGCCTTCCACGCGACGTCGCTGGTGAGGGTCTTGAGCGGAGTAAAGTGAATCAAGGCAATGCAGGTGACTACCACAAGTGCCATGATCAGGAACTTTTTTTCAGATTTCCCCGCTGATTCAGCGGCCTCGATTTCCAGCTCTACAGGAATAGGATCAGTCTCATCGTCAATATTAAGTTTGCCAGGTTCCTCGCTCATTGGGTATCGCTTCTGTAGAGAATATGGACTCGCACCTGTTTGCCCTGAGAGTAATTAAAACCGGGGATGATATCCAGCGTTTCAATACGCGGGGATTCAAACGCCGCAATATACGGCATAAGTCTTGACTCGGTAACCACCAGAATGCCTGCCCCTGATGCGGCGGCCCATTTTGGAAGGTCAGGTCCCTCCACAGAGGTTATGGGACTGCGTCCAAGGTAGAAATTAAGGCTTGGCTCCCCATAGCCGCAGGTGGCGACAGGGACCAGTGGTGAACTGTTGAGCTGTATGACCTCTGCGAGCATGGGTGACAATTTGTAACGCTCGATGGCCGGTAGAAGAAAAAGACTGGCAGAAAGCAGAATCACCAGCATGCCGGCTCCGAGAATACTAGCCACATTGTCGTGTAGCGCTTTCCGGTAGTAATGCCAGGCTAGACCGGTCATTGCCAAAAATACAATTCCAAGCATAGTGGCGGGCACCCGGATGCCAAAAAGAGCCGCTTTTGCCATCACCCAGGGGGCAATCATCAGGCCCAGCCCGAGTATTGCACCTACAATAAGGAAAAGTCCAAGTCCGATCTGTGCAGACCAGGAATCATTCCCGCTGCGACGTGTCCGGTTTGCCTGCTCGAGCCCCAGGGCTGTGGCCATTGCCAGTGCAGGCCAGGCGGGGAGAATGTAATGGGGGAGTTTGGTGGCGACGGCACTCATGAGAAGAATGACCGGTACGGCCCAGCAAAAAAGGATCCTGGGGCGCATTCCGCCTTGTTCCGGACAACGTGTTGTGCGGGTTAAAATCCGGGGAAGATAAAGGATCCATGGAAAAAAAGTCAGAATCAATACCGGCCCATAGTAGAAATAGAAGGCAAATGATTTGCCCCCATGGCTTTCCATGGCATTCAGTGAACGATCAACGACATGTTTTCCGATGCCGAGCCGCAAAAATTCACCCTGAGTGGCTTCATTTGCAGGTAGCCCCCAGGAAAGGAACAGGATGGTAGATGCCGCAACCGCAAACAAAAGCCATCCTGCATAACGCCATGGATCCAGGGCGCCATCCCGTACAAATAGCATGGTAGATACCATAACCAGTAGCGGTATGGCCAGGCCCACCGGGCCTTTGGTCAGCATGGCCCCGCTGAGGGCCACAATCATCATGATCAAGTGCCAGAGTTGGAATCCGTTCAGCCATGACAGCATGAACGCCGCAATAGCACCGGTGATAAAGGCAAGCAAAAGAGCATCTGTTGTCGCCGCCGTCCCACTGACCGTCATCAGCGGGGTAAGCATCAGGATCAGACCCGCCAGGAAGGCAATTTTAAGATTAAAAAGCCGACGGGCCAGCCAGAATGTCAAAAACGCTGTCATCAGCGTTGCGATGGGCGCCACCATGCGGCAGGACAGTTCTGAGACGCCCAATATCCGGACCGGGATGGACATGAGCCAGTAAATGAGAATGGGTTTGTCGGCGCGGAGCTGATCATTAAAAGTGGGGTAGAGGTAATTCCCCGATTCCACCATTTCAACGGTTGCTCTTGCGAAACGCGGTTCATCACGATCCCAGAGGGAGGAGGCGGTCGTCAGCAAGAGGTAGATGGTATATATCAGAAGACTAAAGAGGATGAAGGCTCGATTTAGATTCCAAGCCCCTTTTCTTTTGCGCTGCCAGGCCGGTATCAACCTGGCGAGAATCAGGAAAACACCGAGCGGCCCCCAGACACGGAGAAAATCGAGTACGAACGGGGTGGCACGCGCCCAGGTCAGATTGACGACGGAAAACAAGATGATGACTCCGCCGATTATTACAAACCAACGTCGGTGGGGTTTCCAGGGCCAGCGGCGCAAGATGGCGCCGGCGATGATGCTACCAATGATCCCGAACGCAAGGCCTGCCAGTACATCGCTCGGATAATGACGCCCATCATAAACCCGCCCGGTGGCGACCCCGGCATTTAGTAGGATGGCCACAGGCGCCACCCAGGGAGAAGCGCTGACAAGCGGCATGCAAAACGCGGCGGCGGTGGCGGCATCGCCACTTGGAAAG
>Ga0194056_10000441_pt1 | contig 22639 bp, 18 predicted proteins | sample SepL4413m_MetaG_FD_155458 | JGI IMG/M metagenome (GOLD analysis project Ga0194056, IMG submission 155458) | Anoxic zone freshwater microbial communities from boreal shield lake in IISD Experimental Lakes Area, Ontario, Canada - Sep2016-L442-13m | ecosystem: Environmental > Aquatic > Freshwater... | reverse complement strand
AAGCTTCTTGCCAAGTGTTTTTGCAACAACTTCCCAAACAATTCCTTTGTCGAGACCAAGCTGGCGGCTGAGCTTACCAGTGATGATTATGTTGAAAGCCTTAGGTGTAAACTTCTCAAAAGCGTACTTGGTTACAGGCGCACCCTGAATTTTCTTGGCTATTTTTGGCAAGGATCTGTGGTCTATCGTCGAACTATCAAATATTATAGTCGTATTTAGCGAAACATATTTGTTTGCAGTAGAGATTGCACGCTGTTGGAGCACGACTAGCTCGTCGGCAACGTCGAATCTTGGATAGCTGATAGCTTCATCACCAATGATCAGGAATGCAAGAGAAGGAGTGCCACGCTGCTCTACGCCGAAAGAGGGGATGTACGAGACATCTTTACCGGCATTTGCTGCAGCTCTAGATAAGATCTTCGCAATCGTTTGAATACCCTGACCACCTTCGCCAGCAAGTAATATTTGTAATTTCATTTTTGCTCCGTTTCTGGTTTTCCAGTCTTAAACTCACCCTGTGGGTAGAGTATTTCCATCTCTTTTAGCATTTCGAAACTCTGCTTCGCGCTTGTTTTCCAGTTTGTTGGGCACATTGCAAGAATTTCAATCATTGCGAAGTTGCCACCCTTTTGGCATTCGATCGCTTTTTTGATAAGAGCAGCCATCTGGATTGGATTTGTCACTGTGCCGCGAGCAATAAAAGCTTTTTTATCAGCAATGCCTGCGATCATTTCTGGTGCATGGAAACCAGTGCCAAATTCGGCACTTTTGCCGCTTGGAGAAGTCGCTGTGACCATACCAACAGGTGAAGTTGGCGAAGCCTGTCCACCAGTCATGGCGTAGTTTTCATTATTTACGACGATTACGGTAATCGGATTGTTGCGATAGGCTGCGTGGACCATGGATTGAAGTCCTATTGCATAGCCGCCGCCGTCACCCATATAGGCGATAGCAATTCGATCTTCCTTTACTTGTTTGTAGCCGACCATAGTTGGTGTAGTTCGCCCATGATGGGTCTGAATCGTGTCTACGTCAAAAAGATTCCAGGAGAGAAGTGAGCAGCCAATATCGATACCAAGTGTGACGTCGCGTTGAATTTTCATCTCATCAATGACATTTCCGAGATGGCGCATGACGATTCCATGACCGCAACCTGGACAAAAAAGATGTGGCTTAGTAGATTCTTTCCATGAAGCTGGCATTATTTTATCCATTGATCTCCTCCAAGCGATTAATGATTTCTTCTGGCGTGAAGCCCTGAGCCGGTTTTGCTACTTCAGAGATATCTAGTTTCATTCCAGCAAGTTCGTATTTTACTAAGCGAGAAAGCTGATTTAGAGAAGATTCCACGATCACTACTTTTTTTACCCCATCTAGTGCAGAGATAAGTGCCCTGGTATCGAAAGGATGAAGGGTGATCGGTCGGAAGATACCAACTTTTTTCTTATCCTTGCGCATCATATCTACGGCACCCTTGGCAGCAGAAGCGACCAAGCCATGCGCGATGATAAGAGTCTTTGCATCAGCTGTTTTGTAGCTCTCAGACTCAGCAATCTTATATCTAGCAGCGTTCCAGTCAGCAATATTCTTAGCCAAAACTTCACCAAGAGACTCCTCTGTGCTGTAGCAGTTACGAAGATTGGTTGAATCCTTTAGCTCTTTTAGTATTGGCGTAGATTTCACAGGATTGAGTGGTTTCTTCAGCGCGACTGTAGTTTTCATTTTTCCTAAATAGCCATCCCCAAGGACAGTTGTTGGAAAACGATATTTCCAAGCAGTGTCGAAGGCCTTGATCACAAGCTCGTATATCTCGGCAACAGTTGAGGCTGAGTAAACGATACGCATACCGTCACCGTTGCCACCAAAAGCCGCGAGATTTACCTCTTGCTGTGAGAAGTTTACAGTACCGGTCGATGGGCCGCCACGTTGCATCATGATGCCAACAAAAGGCAGTCGAAGGTTCTCCGCCATGGCCATCGGGTCCTGCATCAAGATATGTCCAGGTCCGGCTGAGGCAGTGAATGATTTCTCACCAGCAAGAACTGCACCAAGTACGCCGAAGCCAGCAGCAATCTCATCCTCGGTTTGTAGATACTTCGTCTTGCCCTTGGAAGCGTCAGCTTGCAAGATCCAGCCATTTAGAATTTCACATGAAGGCGTGATTGGATAGCCAAACATGATTTTTGCGCCTGCATCTACGCAGCCACGCACAATCGCCTCATTGCCCGTAAGCAACTCTTTTGCCTCAGTCATAGTTACACCCCACACTTAGTTATTTATTAGCCGGTACACGTAGTCCAAACTTTAGTTTGTTTCTTACACGCTGAAGCGTGGGCTACGGTGTTCGTTAGGTAATTTTGTTAGTCAAGGATTATTCTTGCGTCGACAACGTAAAAATTCTCAGCATCCGCAATCAGTGGATTGAAGTCTATTTCACTGATGTTTTTATAATTATCTGCGAATTTGGACATATTTACAATAATTTCGGCCAATTTATCGAAGTCATAAGCCTTTTGTCCTCTCGCACCGCCAAGAATTTCACCCATTTTGGTCTCGTGAATCATCTCTAGAGCCATCTCTGTGTTGATAGGGGTGATTCTATAAGAAAGGTCTTTGTAGATTTCGGCATAGATGCCACCAGTACCAAAAGCGATGATAGTACCAACGCCAGCGTCTTTTTTCACGCCCAAGAATATTTCGTGTTTGCCCTTAACCATTTTGCCAACGATCACAGGTTTCGGAGTTTTTTCATAGGCTTCAGTAAGTGCTGCTTCGGTGTTGATATTTAGAGTTACAGCGCTTGATTCTGTTTTGTGAACAATATTTGGATTGGCAGTTTTGAGAACGAGTGGGAAGCCTATTTTGTTGCCAGCGGCAATAGTTTCTTCGAGCGTCTCTGTCGTAATGTATTGAACCGAAGGTAGGCTAAATTTCTCTAGCGATTCATCAAGTTTTTCGGTGTCATAAGACTCAGTAGCCGTCGCATTTTTGCCGAGGCTTACTTTGCCAGTGGCAAATTTGACCAAGCCATGAACCGCGTCAACAGCTTCTTCAGGAAATGAGAAACAAGGTTTTTGTGCGCCTTCAATAATCTTTTTTGCACCAACCAAGATCTCGCCGCCAACAAATGAGGAGATAATTGGTTTTTTGCTTTGGAAATTAGCAATAACTTCAGCAGTTTCAGTAATTTTTGTCGACGACTGAGGGGTAAGAAGAACGATAATACCATCTGTATTTGGATCTTTTTCGACGATTGAAATTGCTTGCAAATAGCCGTTTTCATCTGCATCACCAAGGATGTCGACAGGATTTTTCACACTTGCTTCGGCTTTTAGAACTTTCTTTAGCTCTGACTGTGTCTCGTCAGAGAGAGCAGCTAGCTTCAGGCCAATCTGGGAAAGCGCATCAACTGCGGCGATGCTTGGTCCGCCAGCATTTGTAACCAAGGCGATTCGGTCGCCGTCGATCTGCTGGTATGAGCAGAAGATTTGAGCGAAAAGAAGAAGTTCCTCGAGATTATTAGCGAGAATTACACCAGCTTGTTCGAGATAAGTCTTGATTGTTAGATATGAAGAGACCACTGAGCCAGTGTGAGAGCGGGCGGCGATGGCACCAACGCTGCTTTTGCCACCAAACAGGAGAATAGTTGGCTTGGTCTTAGAATATTTTGTTAGAACTTCAGTCAGGGACTCAGAAACGACTAGATTCTCGATGTAGCCAATGATTACGGTAGTTTCTGGGTCGTTGTACAAATATTCAAGAAGCTCAGCTTCAGTAAGCAAGGCTTTATTACCAAGAGAGAATATTTTGGAGAAACCGATCGGAGCACTTTTCGACCAGTCGATCATAGAAGAAATGACTGCACCTGATTGGGATAGAAGAGAGACTTTTCCCATCTTCGGCATGTCTTTGGCGAAGCTAGCGTTTATCCTGTCATTTGCGTTTAGAAAGCCGAGGCAGTTTGGTCCAAGAAGAGAGATACCGTTTTCACGGCAAAGGTCTGCGAGCTCAGTCTGAAGAGCAGCGCCTTTTTCGTCGATTTCAGCAAAGCCAGCCGAGATGACGATAAGAGCCTTAATGCCTTTTTCTGCTACTTCTTTCGCAGCGCCGATGACGAAGCTGCCAGGAATCACAATTACCGCCAAGTCGGGAACTTCCGCAATTTCCTTGACAGAAGTGTAGACTTTTTTGCCGAGAATCTCGCCGCCCTTTGGATTGACTGGGTATAGCTGACCGCTAAATCCACCTTCGATTAAATTATTTAGAATTTGAAAACCAATTTTATCCTGATTTTCAGATGCACCGATAAGTGCAATCGATTTTGGTTTGATTAACGCATCGAGCTTTGACATGATTCTTCTCCAATTATTATAAAACTATTAAAGCCCCAAACTTTCACATAAAATCTGATTAACCAAAGTCAGATCATGTTTTTTTGAGGCGATTTCATCAACTATTAAATTCATCGGTTTCGACTTTTGTTTTTTGTTCTCACAAATGTGAATCAGCGGCACAGGATTTTCAGTCGGCAACAATGATTTTTTCTCATCGTGCGGCGAATAAGTCAATATTTTTTCTGCTGACCCAAAAGGGGAGATAAATATAATATCTAAATTATGCTTAAATTGCAACTCAATCATGCTTGACAAAAGATTGTCGAGTAGCTGTACTGCTTCAACCGCTTTATCAAAATAGCCATTTGCGGAAACTTCTGCCAACAAAGGGAAATCGATTGTAATGAGATCAAAATTATCCGAAACGACGGCTTTTTTTAATTCTTTCATATATTCATCAGTAATTTTCTGGCTGTTTGATTCTCTACTCAGAGGTTTGCGTATGGTCAAAACTTCAGACCTATCGGAATAACCGAGATAATAGTGCATCAGCTCTGTCTTCTTTTCTGCATCGCAGATAAGCAGCTGCTGATTTTTGGATTTCGATAATTTTGCCGCAATAGTGTTGTCACTTCGTCTTCGAAATATCGCTGGGACATTTTCACGATAAACAGTTGGAAAATCAAATAAGGAGATAATGCTTGTCGATTTTGGTTTGTTGCTGAAGGAGATTATTTTTAGGTCTCCGAGGAAAAAGGGCAGTATTGGAGATAGCTCATCAAACGTATGATTGAACAGCATGATTCCGTCAAAATCGCTGATGGCGATGCGATTGTCTGAAATAATAAAAGGGGTAAGGTCTGCTGGTTTTGTATTTTTTTGTTTGGAGAGTCCCTGCTCAGCAGAAAGATAGTGTTTACACTTATTTTCAAAATAAACTTCTATTGGTAGCCGGCCTTTCTTGTCAGTCAAAATTTTATTTTGGCCAGTAATGCTAACAATTTCGCCAGCATTCATTTCTTTGATGCCTTTTTCGAGAAGACTTAGAGTGTTTTTTAGTAAATTTATATTTGCATATGTCTCATCGATGATTACATGAACTAGGATTCTCTCTAGAAAATTTTTCTTTGCAAGTCGAATAAGGCGAAGAAGATGACCGAGATCGCCCTTCTCTCCACCATGCGAGAGATTCCCTATAAGATGGAGTGATGCGTTGTGTTTCTTGATATTTGCAAAGTATTTTTTCAACATTTCGCTGTGATCTAGCAAATGATGACTTATGGCCTTGTCTACTAGGATCTTATTGCTAACAAATGGTTTACCAGATGCAATCATCGAATAAGGTATCGCTTTTGACCAATTTCTCGAAGAAGCCTCTGCAAAAGTTGTCGCTAGTGCATGATGCTGGTAGTTTTCCCATAGATTCAGAAAAGTTTCTGGCTTAGCTGCTGCGATTGCGTTTCCTTGCCATGCAGTAGACAGACCGAAGCCGGGAGCTAAAAAAAGCAGCGTTGTCTTTTGTTTTATTTTTTCATTCATTGTTTTATGATTAGTGATTTTTCTTTGTTCGCATAAACATAATCAGGCATCATCAACTCCAAGACGGTTGGTGCGACTGAAGCCAAGATGCCATCTTTTCTGAGTTGCAAATTTTGTTTGTCATATTTGTTATTTATTATGATAAATGGAACAGGATTGCAGGTGTGCTCTGTATCTGGATATCCAGTTTTCGGGCTAACCATTTGCTCAGCGTTGCCGTGATCGGCGAAGACGTATGCTGTCCCATCTTCCTCTAGAATTTTTTCAATGACCTTACCCAAACACTCATCCACGACTTCCACTGCTTTCATCGTCGCCTTAAGATCTCCCGTGTGTCCGACCATGTCGGCGTTTGCAAAGTTTATCACCATCGCGTCATAGATTCCTTTGTCTAGCGTTGCAACTACTTCGTCAGCTACGGTTCTTGCACTCATCTCGGGCATAAGATCGTAAGTCTTCACGCTTTTCGGTGAGGGGATCATAAGGCGATCCTCTCCCTCTAACGGCTTTTCGGTACCACCGTTGAAAAAGTAGGTGACATGAGCGTATTTCTCGGTTTCAGCGATATGAAATTGACGGAGTTTGTGCTGAGACCAGACTTCGGCTAGTGTCTGTGTGAGGATTGGCGGGTAAAAAGCTTGTTTGGCAAGCTGATCATCAGCATGGATGACAAATGTAGCGAAATAAAGATTTTTTAGCATACGACGATTTGGCATTTCTAGAAGCTGTGGGTCAAGAAATGCGCGGGTAATTTCCTTTGCGCGGTCAGAACGAAAATTGAAGAAAATCACACTGTCATTGTCAGAGACGAACATCGGCGTCTTATCCTTGGAGACAACCACACTCGGCTCGATAAACTCATCAGTTTTACCAGCTGAATATGAAGCAGTGAAGATAGAGCCAGCTGATTCGTGTCTGGTGCCTGTCCCGGCAGTCAGAAGATTATATGCTTTTTCAATTCTATCCCAGTTATTATCTCGATCCATCGCAAAATATCGTCCTATTGCTGATGATATTTGCCCGACCTTTAGAGCGTTTATCTGAAAATTTACCTCAGAAAGCATCTCTATACCAGACATTGAGTCAGAATCGCGGCCATCGGTGAATAGGTGGACATATATGCGATCAAATTTCTGTTCGTTCGCCATCTTCAAAAGTGCAAATAAGTGATTTATATGGGAGTGAGTGCCGGTTTTCGAGAGAAGCCCCATTATGTGGAGGTTTGAATTATTCTCTGTGGAGTGCTGAAAGGCACCCAAGAGTACCTCGTTTTTCATAAAGTCCCCATCGCCAATTTCTGAATCGATTAGGGGCTGATCCTGATGTACTATTTCTCCTGCGCCGATATTCAAATGTCCTGCCTCTGAGTTGCCTGGACAATTTTCTGGCAATCCAACTGCTGGACCTGATGCGAGGAGTGTTGTATATGGATATTTCTTTGCAAAATTGTCAAAATTGACGATTTTAGCCATCGCAATAGCATTGCCGCCCCAGACAGGTGCGAGTCCCCAGCCATCAAGAATAATAATCACATGTGGTTTTCGGCTATTTATTTGTTTATTGAACATTTTCCCTCCCAGGATATTAGATCAGCCGCTCTTTCAGGTGGTCTATCGTTGTCGTAGCCGTTGGATCTACCTGATTTAGTAGCGCGAGATAGTATGATACGAAATCACCGAACATCACGAAGAGAAGTATTTCCGACAATCTAGTATTTGCTTGAACAAATTTGATTCTGTCGAAACTAATCTTCTGCTTCGAAAGTATTTCGGCAGTCAAATTTTCACGAAGTGTTATTCTCTCCATCTCAGACATCGACTCGAGCATCAGAACGAAGCAGTTTGATTTTGGATAGCGTAAGCCCTCGATCGATGCGTGATTTAGCTCTGGCAGCTCTTCGCAAAAAGCAAAGTTTTTCGAGTTTTCGTTAAACTGTGATTTGAATCGTTTTGCAACACCAACCAGCATTCTCGACGAATAAATGACAGGAATACTTCCGTGCAATTTTTCGGCCAGTATCTTTGCTGGATTTTGAAATAAGTTAGTCTCTGAGCGAAATTTGTTCATGCCAGCATCTAAAATTTTTAGAATATGCTGAAATGCTTCCTCGCCTAGCTCCCAGTATCCGAGCTTTTCAAAAATAGAGAGTAGAAAGATGAATTGATAAGCAAATGAAGCTCTAGGCGGGCAATCACAGCTGAATATGTAGGAAGGAGCTCGAAACTTATCAGCCAATATCTTTAGCTTACCTCCCGTGGTCAGAGCGAGCAATTTTGCCTCTCTGTCATTCGCTTCCATGAAGACAGAAAGCGACTCTTCGGTATTTCCTGAGTGCGAACAGACAATTACGAGAGTTTCCTTGTCGACGAAGGCTGGTAGCGAGTAGTCGTGAATGCATTCGACTATTAGATCGGTAGACTCTGCGAGTAGCTGCTTCACTATCTCTACGGACTGTCCTGACCCACCCATACCCATCAGAACGACTTTCTTTGCCTTTATATAGTATGAAGGTAGGGTAAAAGATTGCGACATATCAAAAGCCGCTCGGCAATGATTTGGGAAATTTTCAATATGGTCGACCATATTTTTAGGATCGAGTTTCTTGAAATCTATCTTGTCTAGAGTCATCATATTGCCCATAAAATACGCCTTCTTTAAAAGTCAGTTATATTATATTATGATGAGTATGATAAAACAAGCATAAAAGGAGCAAACATGAAAACAATTGTGCTAGACAAAACAAATCTAGAGAATACCATAAGCGCTGCGGCAGAGATTATCCGTGCTGGCGGTATGGTAGTGCTTCCCTTTGACACAGTTTATGGCATCGTCTGTGACCCGACAAACAACGAAGCGATAGAGCGGATCAGCAATCTGAAAAGTCGTAATCCGGAGAAAACTATGGGCTTAGTGGCTTACTCTGTGCTCGAACTTCAGGAAATTGCAATAATTTCACCAAAAGCTGAAGAGTTTATCATGGAGAGAACGCCCGGGAAATATACATTCATCGTGAAAGAAAAAGAGGGAAATAATATCTCAAACCTGTGTAAAAGAGGGGAGACGATCGGTATTCGCATCCCAGACAGTCAGCTCGTTCTGGGTCTCGCCCATGCAGTTGGTGGTTTCTTGGCACAAACATCTGCGAACAAATCTGGTATGGGCAATGCCTACTCAGTTTCAGAAGTATTATTTCAATTTTCTAGCGATGAGACTAAAAAAATTGATTTGATTATAGACGGCGGCGAGCTTGAAATCTCTCCAGCTTCAGATCTTTGGAACCTGTCTGGCGAGACTTTTCAAAAGATTGAAAGATCCTGATAAATTTGGTATATTTGTGAACGAACAATATTTATTCTTCGACTCCACTTAATGGATGGAGAAGCACATTTATTGTCTCTTGATTATTGTTTCTTGCTAGTCTTAGCCTTGGGCGAATGGCGGAATTGGTAGACGCGCACGACTCAAAATCGTGTTCCCAAAAGGAGTGTGGGTTCGATTCCCACCTCGCCCACCAAAAAAATGCATCGAAAAGTCGATGCATTTTTTTGACCCTGAGCTTGTTGAAGGGCCAAACATCAGATAACTGATGTTTTTTTAGTGACACTGAGTTTATCGAAGTGCCTTTCGACAGATTCCGATGCATTTTTTTTGACCCTGTCATCGACTCTCCTTCGACGGTGAGCTCAGACTCGAAGAGAGCTTGTTTACCCTGAATTGATTGAAGGGTCGAAGGGCCACAAAACTTATGTCTTAAGAACGGAAAACATCCGTAACAACTTGCTAAATACTCTATTTTATGATATAAAATTTAAACACTATAAAACATAAAAAGATTGAATCCTTTGTGCTTGATTGCTTATCTCGCTTGAGGTAATCAGCTAAGCCTAAAGGCTACTTGTCGCCTATACCAGGAGACAAGTGTTGTCGCGGCAGACATAAAAATGCCAAAGGAGACTGACCATGTCGAAAGATATGCTCGGCGCGATTATTCGAAAGCTCGCGACTCTTCCTGCCAATGTGCTTGGAATTGTCTAGGACCTTCTCGTGAAATTGTCTGACCCAGAGTGGGTCGCCGCTTTGAAACGGTTTCTTCGAAAAGATGAGCCATGGCGAATTTTCATTCGGGAATTTGCCACTGTCACTGTTCAAGCCATCTCCAAGTTCAAGGCCGTGGACTTCTTCTACGATGGCGACGTACCGATTGCAGAGATTAATCATAGGTTTCAGGAAGCCTTCCTTAGCGGGGAAGGTAAGATCGAGGAGAACGTCGATGAAACTGTATTTCGCATTTTTAGGATTGTCGAAAACACGGTTGACGCCCCAATCATCGCCGAACTTGGTGGCGAGCAAATCATTGCGACCACCCTTGGTCAAGTATTCGCATTTCTGCGAAAGCAGCACAGGGGACAGTATGGAGTGCTTCTCACTAACTGTGAAGCAAATATCTTCTATGTTCGTGATGACTCTGGCGTCTTGTGATCAGTTTACTGCTCCTGGTCCGAAGCCTTTGGATCCTGGAGCGTTGACGCAAATATTTTGACTGTAATAGGTCAGAGCAAGTGGCATGAATGGAAAAAAGACTGCCTGGTTATCTCTGGCTAATTCTGATTTCTAAAACTAGGTTCTTCTAGAAACGATTCAATACTTCCGAGCTATTTATATAAGTAGCTCGGATTTTTTATTTGTAAAAACTTCTGTAAATATTTAATATAAATATATCGTCAAATAATCTTCTCTATATTATGAAAGAAATTACACAAGATCAGAACTATAATAATCATCGCCTAGCGACGACTTTTCATGATGCAGGAGGCAAAAACATTGTGATCTTTTGTCATGGTTTTCGCGGTTCAAGCATTGGTCCCAGCCGATTCTTCGTACAAGTGGCACGAAAGCTGGCAGAAAATGGCATATCCTCACTGCGATTTGATCAGTATTGCTCGGGCAATTCCGATGGTGATTTTCTCGATTCTAGCTTTTCTGATTGGATTTCGACCACAAAAACTATTGCACGGAATTATCTAGATCAGGGCTATAAAGTCTCTCTTTTCGGCCAGAGTATGGGCGGCTCAGCAGTCATCGCTGCAAGTGCTGCCATCTCAGAGCTAACTGCGACTGTTGCTTGGGTGCCAGATCCAAATATCGATATGTTTACGGGAGGGGCAGACGGTTTTGTTGAGGAGGGCGGCCAGCTTGTCCAAAACAGCTTTTGGCAAGAAGCACATGATGCAAAGGTCTCTGACCTACTTCGCACAATTAATATTCCTATGTATATAGTCCAGTGCACGGCCGACGAGTTTGTAGACCTAGCAAATAGAAAAGCAATCCAAGAATTTGCTCAGCCGAATCATCAGGTTGATATTTTTGACGGATTTCGCCATAGTCAGTGGAGTTTCGAGCAGTCAGAAAAGGTGACAGACCGAAGTGTCGATTTTCTATTAAACAAATTCAACGAGTAATTTTAGCTCAAGATTTGTAATTATTTGAAAATATATTTAAGATAAATATATAACTTTTAACATTTTATATGATCACAGAAGACGACTTAGAAAAAATATTTGCCAAAGAGAAAAACAAAGGCACTTCGCTTGATGTTTTTTTTCTCGTTCTAAACAGGCTTTTGATACTGGTGGGCGCTACGGCCTTAGTTTACTTTGTGATAAACTCCTCAGCTTTTGTTGGCAAAATCTCTTATTGGTACAAGACACAGATCAAGGCTGAGACTTTTCCGGCCCAAACGCAGGTTGTTCTCGAGCCTGGAGCGATAGTCACGACTGGTGCGGTTGTCTCTGTTCCGAAGGAGCGTAATCTGCCAACAATGACTGAAAACTATATGAAAATTCCAGTTTTGAATATCGATGCACCGATATCTTGGCGTGTAAACAATGTCCCAGCTGATGTTTCCCTCGGTCTTGAGAGCGGCCTGATCCATATCAACGGCACGGCTTTGCCCGGCGAAAAGGGCAATATTTACGTCACCGGCCACAGCTCAAACTATATTTGGGCGAAAGGGGAGTACAATTCTATCTTTGCGACACTCGATCAGTTGATTATCGGTGATCTTATATATATAAAGTTTAATAACGAAACTTATGTTTACAAAGTTTCTAGTCAGAGAGTCGTAGTACCAACTGATCTCTCTGTCCTTGCTCAGGCAGATCAGTCGAAACTGACGCTCGTAACATGTTGGCCAATCGGCACGTCGCTGAAGAGGCTTGTGATCGAAGCAAAACAAGTTGATCCTGATCCAGCAAACAACACAAAATCTACTGAAAATCTAAACATGACAAATTTGCCAGCAGGCAGATAAATATCTCAGTGGCGGAGTAACGGAGTGGCAGAGAGACAGATACAGAAAGCACAGACACAGAAAGGCGGAGTGTCTAGCTCTCCCCCTAAATTAGGGGGAGCAGGAGGGGGTATAGTTTATTCTAAATTAATGCTACCCCACCTAACCTCCCCTAATCTAGGGGAGGAACTTCGAAAATAATCCTAACAAATAGCTGTAATTTCGAGCCATAAAGGAGCTCAAGGAGGAGAAATCTTCTGCTTATCTTTTACGATATTCTATGAGACTCTGGTAGAATCTCTCGTCTCGCTCGGACCACTCGACGCTAGGCTCGTAAGATGACAATATGGCAATTCAGCAATTCATCCATGCTTTGACGCTTAGCGTCTCTAGCGAATCACAGCCATTTTATTCACTTCGCCGTCGATATAGTAGAGCTCAGTTCCTCGTGCACCGAGAACAAATTTGGTAGCAGCAGGACTAGAGAGCTTGACCAAAAGAGTATCATTCCCGCCATTGTTCTCAATAACCCTGATCTCGTCACCTTGCTGATAGACGACATGGCTCATGTCAGTATAGCGAATCGCACGGAGTACTGGTGTCGAGAGTCTCGTAGTCATCTGATCGCCGATCCAAATTTCATAGCCTCTTACCGAAAAATCATTATTAGAATCAGCCAAGATATCTTCTGGCGCCTCTAACTGAGCAATTTTCTTCGTATCAGTGAGATCCGAGATTATTGGCGCTGAAAGAAACAAGACTACGTCATCATATAGATTTATCGAGCTAGACTCCACTCGAAGAGATTCATGCCAAGTCACAAAATTATTTTTGGTTACCTCTACGGTGTAAACTCCTGGCGCAAGACTTTTTGAAAATATATTTTGGCTGAGTTTGCCTAGCGTTTTGTTGACATGCACTACGGCATCATTTGGCGGACCCTGGACTACCAAGATACCTGTTTTCAGTACCCTAAATGCCTTGTAGTCATATCGATAGCCAAGTCCATAGGCAATCAAGAGAAGCGAGACGATGACGACAATTATGGTGAAGATCAGCTGGCTTGTGATTATTTGTGGCAATCTCTTCGTACGTTTATCGTTTCTAACTTCCATATGCTCCTTTGTTGCAATAATCAATAATCAAGTTACAAGATACAGTGTACAGCATCTCTCGATAATTGAATATTGGAAAATTGTTTATTAACTGATTATTGTTTTTTGGTTATTGCCGCGCCACTCCGTAGCTTTATTCGAAGGGTGGTTTCTTGAATAATTGGGCAGCATGTCCCACGAAATTCCGTATTAATCTCAATTATATTGAATAATTCGCATATTTACCATACAATGAGATCGGATTACTAAACAAATTAACAAGTTCCTCCCCTGTAGGCCACGCTTTAGCGTGAAATTATGTTCACCACGAGGTCATTATGGGGAAATTATATTATATAAATTAACAAAAACGAGGCAAAATGTCTAAATTTCGAATAATTGGAAGAAAAGAATTATCTGGCGAAGTGACTGTTTCTGGAGCAAAAAATGCCGCGTTGAAGATTTTGCCAGCAGCAATCCTGGCAAGTAGCCCATCAATAATCAAAAATGTACCAAAGATTCTCGATATAGAGAAAATGGTCAGCATCATCGAGAGTATTGGCGCAGATATCAAGCTCGAAAACAATATTGTCACCATCGATCCTGCAAGCATCAATTCTAGCCACCCAGATGAGAAAATGGTCAAGAAGCTTCGTGGTTCTATCGTGCTTGTTGGCGCGCTTTTATCGAGATTTGGTGAAGCTGTCTTCTCTCAGCCTGGTGGCTGTCTGATAGGTGCTCGTTCGATCGACGATCACTTAGACGTATTTCGTCAGCTCGGTATCGATATCGAATACAAGGGTGATAAATTCATCTTCAAAGGCAAGCCAAAAGCAGGAATTGTAGTTCTAAATAAAATGAGCGTGACTGCGACCGAAAATGCTATTCTTGCTACCGTTCTGTCTCCTGGTACTACTCATATCCACGTCGCTGCAGCAGAGCCTGAGATCACTGATCTCGCAAACTATCTGAACAAGATGGGGGCGAAGATTACTGGCGCTGGGACTCACGATATCACTGTTGTGGGTGTAAGCGAGCTTCATGGTACTGAGTACGAAATCCTACCAGACCGTGTCGAAGCCGGAACATATATAATGATCGGCATTATGGCAAATTCTGAGATCACTGTCGGCCCTTTTGTGAGCGAGCACCTAGCCATCGTGCTCAAGAAGCTAGAAAATATCGGTGCCAAATTCGAGATCACCGTTCGAGAAGGTAAAGAGTACATAAAGACGCTAAAACACGAGAAACTAATCGCTGAAGATATCGATACAAGACCATATCCAGGCTTTCCTACTGACTTGCAATCTTTCTACGCTGTACTTATGACCCAAGCTGAGGGTCGTTCACGGATCTTCGAGACGATGTTCGAGGGACGATTTGCTTCTATTGAGGAGCTGCAGATTTTGCAGGCAAAGACAGAGATCGTAAATCCACACGAATTCATCGTTGACGGTCCTACTAGCTTGAAGGGCAGCACGATTTCCAGTAAGGATATTCGTGGTGGCGCCTCACTTGTTGCCGCAGCCCTCATCGCTGAAGGCGAAACGACTATCGAGGATATCGAATTTGTCGATCGTGGCTATGAAAAAATAGATGACAAACTAAACAAGCTCGGTGCTTCTATCGAAAGAATAAACGAATGATACGCAAGCTCGCAATTGATCTAGGCACGAAGAATACTCGAGTATATGTCCCGAAGAAGGGTTTGGTGATAAACGAACCCTCTGTTGTCGCGCTCCACTCCTATGACAACAAGATTATGGCGATCGGCGAAGAGGCAAAGAAGATGATCGGCCGAACACCTGAGAGCATCATCGCAGCCACTCCGCTAAAAGACGGCGCTATCGCAAACTTCCGTATCACCGAAGCGATGCTTCGCTACTTTATTAACAAAATTTCTGGTCATATTCGTCTTTTCAAGCCAGACATCATGGTCTCAATTCCAGCTGGCATCACCTCTACTGAGCGCAGAGCGGTGATGGACGCTTGTAATGCCGCTGGCGCGAAACAAACATATCTTATCAAACAGCCGATCGCCGCGGCTCTCGGTGCCGGTATTCCGATCGCTATTCCTTCTGGAAATATGATTATCGATATCGGTGGTGGCACCAGCGAAGTTGCCGTGATCTCGATAGGCGATGTTGTTGCCTCTACTTCAGTTCGTGTGGGCGGAGACAAGTTTGACGTCGCGATCGCAAACTACATCAGAAAAAAGCACAGCCTGATCATCGGCGACCAAAAAGCTGAAGAGATTAAGATAAAAATTGGTTCTGCTCAGACGCTGAAGACTGAGCTTACGATGGAGGTTTCCGGCTCCAATACTATATCTGGACTACCAGAAAGTGTTATGATTAGTTCTGAAGAAGTTGTTGTGGCAATACGGCCTGCGCTTCTGGAAATCGTAAATGCAGTGAAAGATGTCTTGCAAAAGACTCCACCTGAGCTTGCATCAGATATCATGGATAAGGGAATCGTTCTCACTGGTGGTGGCGCGCTCCTTCGAAACATGGACACACTTCTGACCAAAATTACTGGCGTCCCATGTGAAGTAGCGAACAATCCGACCGAATGCGTCGTAAAAGGTTCTGGAATCGCAATAGAAAATCTTGATGCATTTCGTAGATCAGTTCTTTGGACAAAAGACTAACAAGTGAAAAGAAATAAAATATTAAAACGTAAAACTAATTAAATTGTCATTCTGAGCGAGAGCGAAGAATCTCCCTGCGACGATTATAATTCGGAGATCCTTCGGTTCCTCAGGATGACAGAATAATACACGATTAGATTCCATCCCATCCCTCCGACACTCTGTCACTCTGTTACTCTGCCACTTGCTTGAATCTTGAAAATTGATACTTACTTGATAATTGACACTTGATCATTGGTGATTAATAATGAAGCTTGGAGATTTATGATTATCGGAATTGATGCGGCGAAGGCGGCGATGATAAACCGATCAGGGGTAGAAAACTTCGTTTACGAGGTTATTTTGAACTTGAAAAAGATTGATCAGAAAAATACTTACTATCTCTATACCAACAAGCACCTACCAGCCGAACTCACCGGAGGCAATTTTCAGGAGAAATTCAGAGATGGCCGTCGATTCTGGAACCGTTATCATTTGCCAAAAGTTCTGGCCGAGTTTCCGCCAGAAGTCTACTTCCAGCCGCTAGATTTCATACCGAAAAATGCGCCAAAGAGAACGCTAGCGGTTGTTCACGATCTTGCCTCAAAGTTTTTCCCTGAGGCCTACTCCTTTCGTGAAAAGATTGCTCAGAAACTTTCACTAGAAAATATTACAAAAAAAGCTGAAAAAATCATCTGCATCAGCCAATCAACAAAGTCAGATTTACTGAAGTTCTACCCTGAATTAGAGAAGAAAATCGAGATTGTCCATCTCGGCTACAATCACGATAAATTCCACCCGATCATCCAGCCAAAAGATATTTTGAAGCTAGATGAACACTATATCTTGTGCAGCGGTCGTATCGAACAGCGCAAAAATACTCTTGCGCTCGTTCGAGCCTTTTTCAAGGCAAAGAAGGCACACCATCTTACACATAAGCTGGTTCTCGCTGGCGGCTCGGGCTACGGTGCAAATAAGGTTTATAACGAGATAAATAACAACACTGAGTTTCGAAAAGACGTCGTTATGCCGGGACACATCACGCATGACAAATTGCCAGACCTGATCGCTGGTGCAGACCTCTTCGCTTTTCCATCTCTCTATGAAGGTTTTGGCTTATCACTGATTGAAGCGATGGCTTGTGGCGCAGTCGTCCTGACCTCAAACACCTCATCCTTGCCAGAAGTTGGCGGAGATTCGGTCTTCTACATCGACCCAAAAGACGAAAACAATATCGCTGACGGACTTTATAAAGCGCTCATGGATATCGACCTACGTCGTGAGCTAAAGAAAAAAGCTCCAGACACTGCAAAACAGTATTCTTGGGAAATAACTGCCAGAAACATTCTAAATATATTGGAGAAATTATGAAGATTGCCTTAGTCTGCGATTTTTTGACCAAATTTGGCGGAGCTCAGCAAGTCTTGTTGGCGATGCATGAGCTGTATCCAGACGCACCGATCCACTGCCTTCTCTACGACGAAAAGGGGACAATGGGCAAATTTGCGAATGCGAAAATCATCCCTTCAGGACTGCAAAAATCGGCTTTACGCAAAAAACCAAAGTTTTTACTCCCAAAATTTCCGAGCGCAGCCGAAGAATTTGATTTTTCACCTTTTGACGTGGTCATCTCATCCTCAGACTCATTTGCACACGGTGTGATCACGAAGCCTGCAACTTTTCATCTTTGCTACTGTCACACCCCGATGCGCTACGCTTGGGATTGGTCAAACGAATATTTAACTGAAAATAAAATTGGGTTTGGACTAAAAGGGATGGCAGTCCGAACAATTATTCACAATCTTAGAGTTTGGGATCGAGTAGCCGCAGATCGAGTCGATCACTACCTCGCGAACTCAGAAAATGTCCGAGCAAGAATTGCGAAATATTATAAAACAGAATCTGAAGTTCTCTTCCCACCAGTCGATCTAGAGGGGATCAAACCAAGCGGCAAGCCACATGAAGGTTATTTCTTAATAGTATCCAGAATCGAACCATACAAGAAGATTAAGCTCGCTATAGAGGCTTTCAAGGACCTGAAAGAGAAACTTATAGTCGTCGGTGAGGGCTCAGAACTAGATTATCTGAAATCAATCGCTTCGGACAATGTCGAATTTGTCGGACCGAAATATGATCAGGAGCTCTATAAATATTTTCAAGATGCAAAAGCTTTCATCTTTCCTGGTGAGGACGATTTTGGGATCACGCCAGTAGAATCTATGGCTGCTGGTCGTCCAGTTATTGCATTTCAGAAGGGCGGTACGCTCGAAACAGTCGTCGATGGTAAGACCGGGGTATTCTTCGATGAAGCTACCAGCGAATCACTAAAAGTCGCCGTGGGGCAGCTAAAAGAACATTATGACGATCTTTCTCCTGAAGCGTGCCGCAAACAAGCGGAGTTATTCTCGAAAAAATCATTTCAAGCATCATTAAAAAAAGCAGTTGAAGACGGCTTAGCGAATCACCTAAAATCATTTACCAAATGAAAAGAAATACCTTCAAAATATTGGATATAAAAATTGACAGTCTCGACATAGCGGAAGCTGAGCTTCAACTTGCCGAGCTGATGGAGCTAGACAAACCCTCGATCGTCTGCACGCCAAACACAGAGTTTCTGGTCAAGGCACAGCATGACGATGAGTTTAGAAAGATCTTAAATACAAAGTCAAAGCTAAATCTACCAGACAGCTACGGACTTCTCTGGGCAGCCAGATTCCTGACACTTCCCGTACCCAAGATACCAGTAGTTCGCGAGATCATCATTCTCCTGGAGTGGATTTTGTCACTTATTTTACTGCCAATCTTCTCGCGATTCTATCACTATCCGCTGAAGGAGAAGATCTCTGGCTCAGACTTCATCTGGGACATTGCAAGATTTGCAGCCAAGAATAAGTATCGCGTTTTTCTCTATGGCGGAGCCCCAGTCGTTGCAGAACAGACAGCGCTCAAACTTCAAACAGAAGTATTCGATCTTCGTATCGCAGGCATGTTTCATGGCGATCTTACTCGCGAGGACGAGGCGATAGAGGCAATGAAAAAATCACGTGCCGATATTTTACTTGTTTGTCTCGGTGCCCCACTACAGGAAAAATGGCTAGACATAAATCTCGCAAAAACTGGCTGCAAGATTGGCGTAGGGCTCGGCGGAACCTTCGACTTCATCGCAAAAATAGTCCCTCGCGCTCCTCGTTTCATGCAAAAGTCTGGCCTTGAGTGGCTCTATCGACTTTTTGTCGAGCCAAAACGTTTCAAACGTCAATTCGCCCTGCCACATATGGCGCTCTTGGTTCTCAGAGATAAGCTAGTCGACAAGGCTTAGTGGTTAGGGTTAAGGACTCAGGACTTATGGCCACACTTTATTGTTCGAGCTTGTCGAGAACTAAAATGTCCTAGACTTCTCAATGGCTCTGCCTTTCGAAGAATATATAGCTGTCATCTCGACATTGATCTTGTCATTGCGAGTGTGCTTGCGAAGCAATCTATCATTTGCTGATAGGTTGCCGCGGCTCGGGATCGAATGGCAACCCGGGAATCCAAAATACAATTCGGAAGAATGCCTCCTGGATCCTGAATCAAGTTCAGGATGACAAACAATTGAAATTTGATCATTGGTTATTGAAAATTGGTTATTAACTGGTTATTGCCGTGCCGCTCCGTAGGCTTGGCGAAGGGTGTTTTCTTGATTATTGATGGTTGAACATTAAACATTCATTATAAATTATAAATTTGTTTGGCTCTCCAAACTGTCCCTTGCGCTCAGTTGAATAATGTTGCGAAATAAGCTATATTGATCACGGCAAATTAACTTGGATAAAGTTGATCTGCCGTATTTTGAAATTGCAAAAGGAGGAAAGACAATGTTCTTTCTCGAGCTTATCATCGCAGCCTATATTTTAGGCGGCATTCCATTTAGTTATCTTGTCGGAAAGGCTTGTGGTACGAACATTCTTGAAGCCGGAAGTAAAAATTCTGGACCAACAAATTTGTATCGTACTGCGGGAATCTTTCCAGCATTTGTAGCTTTTCTGCTTGAGGCAGCGAAAGGGATTATTCCCGTTTTGGCTGCCCAGTTTTATGGTTTCGATCTTTGGCAAATGCTGGCAATCGGCATTTCTGCAGTTATCGGCCACAGCTATTCACCGTTCTTGAGCTTCAAAGGAGGCAAAGGAGCTTCGACTCTGCTTGGCGTAATCGTCGCATTCGACTGGCAACTTGCGGTCGCGATCTTCGTACTCTGGCTTATTACACTGCTTATCTCGAAAACAGTTTCTGTTGCAACAATTTTCGCTTCACTTTACTTTGGCGTATATCAAATCTTCACACAAGAAGATTATTTGACCAAAATACTTTGCGGAGTAATTGCACTGTTTGTAGTGGCAAAACACTGGTCGAATATTGTTCGGATTATCCAATGTAAAGAGCCACTGACTATACAGAAAGCAAAGAAAGATGCCATCAGCGAATTCCCATCTGGCGTGAAAAAAGGGTCATTTACTATTCATCAGACGAAAGATGACCCGCAAAACACTAAGGAAAGGATGAGCGAACGCTATCCGATTCTAAATGTCTTTCCAGCTTGGTTTATTCACAACGTAATATTTCCAAATATTCCCTTGAGTAAACTAAACATGGGGAGGATCGTTATCAAGGACAAATTTGGCACGATGGCCGGTCTAGAATATCGAGCCGTTCCCTACACGCCGAAACAGATGATTCGCTATAGCAAAAGTGCTCTGGCGAAGCTTCGAACACTTGTAGAGATGAGTATCGATGCTGGCGCGAAAATATGTGGCTTAGGTGCATACACTTCGATCATCGGTAACGGTGGAAAGCTGATTGCAGATGAATTCTCTGAAAGCATCGGCGTCACTACTGGCAATTCATACACGACGGGCATGGCTATCAGAGGTGTAGAAAGTTTGTCGAAAGAAGTCGGCTATAACCTCGCAGATTGCACACTCGCGGTAATCGGAGCAACTGGTGCCATTGGCTCCATCGTTGCTGAAATGATGACCCTCAAAGTCGACAAGATCTATCTTGTTGGACGAGATACAGATGACGCAAGATTGCGTACTTTAGTAAGCAGAATCAAACTTCTTGGCGGTGATGCGATCATCGCACCGCTAGAGATTGCCTTGGCAAACTCAGAGATTGTCGTTTCGGCGACCAGCAAGACTGAAGCTCTGGACATAAATCCGAGTTGGTTTCGCGAAAACGCAATCATTTGTGATGTTGCAAGACCGAGAGACATTGCTCGTGAGGTCGCGAAAGCAAGAAAAGATGTCATCATCCTCGACGGCGGACTTGTTCGCTGTCCAGAGCTCGTAGAGCAAACATGGTCTTTTGGCTATGAATACGGCATCTTGTATGCCTGCATGGCCGAAACGCTTATTTTGCTTCTAAAAGGCGTGACAAAAGGCAAGCATTCGCTTGAAGTTACCAAAGAATCAGTCACACGATTGCTTCGCTGGGGCGATGAGCTTGGCTTCAAACTCGATGGCTACAGAAGCCTCGATATCCCAATCACAGCAGAACGAATAAAAGAGCACCGAAAAAGTGTTCTAACGAAACAATTTAAATCCACGTAAAACTATCTCATAGGGTATCGATCAATCTCGATACCCTTTTATTTTTTGCTCATTTTAGGTTGACATTTGAGCTCATTTTTGCTATAGTATACTCAGATTTTCAATGGAGGTAAAGATATTGAGAATATCACATGTAATGCTCATGCTTTGTTCGGCTGCATTCGTACTTTTTCTTGTTCTTCAATATTTGGATATGAATAAAGTAGTGGAACCGAAACGAATACCGGCTCCACATCGGATCATTCCGAAGAAGGCCCCGAAGAAGACTGTTAGCAGTAAGAGATATGAGTACGCAAAAACTACTTACTATCTCCGAACTGGTAGCCGCACCTCGACTGGGAAGACGCCGACCAAGAATATGGTGGCGAGCAACAGCCGAGAGAAGCTGCCCTATGGCGCAAAAGTCATGCCTGTCGAGTACTACGATGCAAAAGCGAAGGAAATGGTTACGATCCCTGCTAAAGAGCAAAAGGAGCTAACTAAAGTCGTCGCTGACAGCACCGGAGCTGCTCACGTAAGAGAAGCCAAGGACTCCAGTAGGTATTGGAAACTTGCTTCGCGCAACGGGACGAAGAAAATTCGCCAGCTGCGCATCGACATTTATGCCGGAAGTCGTCCTTCACCTACGGTGAAGAAGTATTCTGGCAAGATCCTGAAATGGATCGTCGTCCCAAAAACTCAAAAAAAATGAGTCAGACACAAAACCCTTTCAACAAATGTATGAGAGGGTTTTTTATTTGTAGCTCAATTAAATATATAGTCGTCATTTCGAGCCATTGAGCAGCCCAAGGCGAGAAATCTTCTGCTTATTGTTCTGCCGCGTTTAATATATCTTTGGCTGCATTAAGCCGAAGATCTCTCGTCACGAGCTACCGTGATGTCGAGATGACAGCTATTTTACGAAAAAGTCTAAATCCGACTCTCTGCCACTCCGACACCCCGCGACTCTATTACTAGATCTCTCTCGCCAAACTCATCCAAATATGTTACTATGAGTGCCGAATGACAAATATATTACCAAAAAATAAGCCAGAGCTCCTTGCTCCTGCAGGCACTCTCGATATATTAAAAATCGCACTCATGTACGGCGCGGATGCTGTTTACTGTGGTACACCTGACTTTGCGATGCGTGCTCGAGTTGGTTTCACACTTACTGACCTCGAAGA
>Ga0194056_10000435_pt1 | contig 22746 bp, 19 predicted proteins | sample SepL4413m_MetaG_FD_155458 | JGI IMG/M metagenome (GOLD analysis project Ga0194056, IMG submission 155458) | Anoxic zone freshwater microbial communities from boreal shield lake in IISD Experimental Lakes Area, Ontario, Canada - Sep2016-L442-13m | ecosystem: Environmental > Aquatic > Freshwater... | reverse complement strand
ATTTTATCATCATATATAGAGCCATGTAGAAGTAAAGCGACATTCGATCACCCTCACCCCAACCCTCTCCCGGAGGGAGAGGGAGCTGAATGTTGCTTTACTTCTAAGTCACTCTATACTCCGCGTACTACGCTCGGTCATTATTTCGGTTTTTTATATTCCTGTAAGCCACACTAAACACTGCCCCCCATCCCTTCAATAAAGGTATCAATAAACGCTTTTATCTTCTCGGCCACACGCTCAATAATGGATTTGCGTTGCAGTATCTTGGGTTTAAAGTTTAACGCGCTGACGATCTCTTGCTCGCGGGGCAGGCGGTTGGCAAAGGTGTAATCGTTTATCAATTTTTCCAGCTGCTCGGGTACTATTTGTTCTTCTGCACATAAAACTGTAAAGGCTTGTTGTTTGTTTTCCGACCAGAAGTTTTCAAACTGCTCAACAACGTTATCGGTGGGTTTGATGTTGGGCAGGTTTTGATCAATAAAGGTCTGAATGAGTTCTTTTTTACTGCGTAACTGCATTTCACCGGCCACCATATCAATAATCTCTTTTTGGCGCTTGGTGCGTTCTTCAGGGGGTAGTTTGCTTAAGGTCATTAGCAGGTTAAGGATGTAAGCCACATTAATTTCATCACGGTGAATCAGGCTTAATTCAAAATCCACATCATCAATGATTGAGGTTTTTTCTTTGCCCTGATCCTTTTTAACCTTGTCATGTATATCCAGGTATTTGGATTTATAATTTTCAAAGGTCTGTGCGGGCAAGCTTAAATCGGCCTCATCAAAATCCGCAAACGTGGTCAGAATATTTTTAATGCGCAATAGTTCCCTAAAGCGGATGACAAAGGCCAGTTGTTCTTTTTCACTGGGCAAGTTATCAACGCTTTGCACGGTGGGCGTAATGGCCAGTAGATCCTCGGTGGCTTTGTTAAAAGCTGTTACGTAATCTTCATAAGGCTCGACTAATACGGTTTCTTTGGCGTCCTTGTTGGAAAACAAGGCAATGGCTTCATCGGTGGCACCTTTCAGGTTACGGAAGCAGACAATATTACCTTGTGATTTTTTCTCGTTCAGGTTGCGGTTAGTCCTTGAAAACGCTTGTATCAAACCATGAAATTTTAGATTTTTATCGACATACAAGGTATTGGTGCGCGGACTGTCAAAGCCGGTTAAAAACATATTAACCACCAGTAAAATATCTATTTGCCCCGCGCGTACCCGTTTGGCAAGATCCTGGTAATAGTTATAAAACGACTGGCTGTCATTGGTGCTGTATTTAGTACCAAACAGCACGTTATAGTCGGCAATACAGCCATCCAGTTTGTCACGGCTGGATTGATTGATGTTGGTACCGGTGGGCAGGTCTGGCGATTCTTCGGGAATGAGGCCGTTGATAAGACCATCAGCGCCGGGATCTTCTTCATTGGCGGCATAACTAAAAATAGTGGCTATTTTTAACGGACGAATGGCGTCTACTTGCTGACTTTTAAACAGATCATAATACTTAATGGCGGTAGCGACACTGCTCACACAAAAGATTGCGTTAAAATCCGGTGACTTGGTTTTTTGCCGGTGATGAGCCAGAATATAGTCGGTGATTTTGCCCAAGCGTTGCGGACTTTCCAATAACTCTTTGGTATCAATCGACTCGACGTTAATATCAATTTCGTTGGCGCTGTCTTTGCGCTTATATTTACCGACATATTCCACGGCAAAGCGCAGAACGTTGTCATCACGTATGGCATCGACAATGACATACTTATGCAAACATTCACCAAACAGTAAGGCGGTAGTTTGTTGATTGCCTATGCTTCCTGCGGCGTTATCGGCAAAAATAGGCGTACCGGTAAACCCAAACAGTTGGGCGTTGGTAAAGAATTTCTTGATGTTTTGGTGAGTATCACCAAATTGGCTGCGGTGACATTCATCAAAAATAAATACAAATTTTTTGTCTTGCAGGTGGGCAATTTTATCCAGATAACGGCTTTTCATAATCGCGTTATTAAGTTTCTGAATCGTGGTGACAATCAGTTTGGTGCTATCGTCGGTTAATTGCGCAACCAGTTTATGGGTGTTGGTGGTGCTGTCCACACTGCCTTTAGAGAAGGCATTAAACTCATTGGCGGTCTGAAAATCCAGGTCTTTACGATCCACCACAAACATCACCTTATGCACCTTGGGTATGTGCATGATAATCTGGCTGGCCTTGAACGAAGTCAGGGTTTTACCGGAGCCGGTGGTGTGCCAAATATAGGCATTGTCCAGGCTTTTTTTAACCCGATTCACCAAGGCTTCCGTGGCGTAAAACTGGTAAGGCCGCAATATCATCAAGCATTGACTGGTCTCGTTGAGTACCGTGTAATGGGTGATCATCTTGGCGATATGACACGGTTTTAAAAATTCAGCGCTAAACTCGTGCAAATCTGACAGGCGATTATTTTGCTTGTCTGTCCAGAAAAAAGTTTGTTTGTACGATTGCTTAAGGTTGTTGGAAAAATACTTGGTATCAACGCCATTGCTGATAATAAACAATTGTACATATTGAAACAAACCGACACCGGCATCATAGGAATTATGCTGATAACGGTTGATCTGGTTAAAGGCCACTTTAAGCTCCGCACCGCGTCGCTTAAGCTCTATTTGTATCAAGGGCAAGCCGTTGATTAACAGCGTGACGTCATAGCGGTTTTTGCGCTTGCCTTCCATGGTGATTTGGTGGGTAACCTGAAACTCGTTCATGCACCAATCCGTACAGTTTAAAAAGGTCAGCCACACCGTTTCGTCATTATCGCGTTTTAAGGCAAACCGGTCGCGTACTATCTTGGCTCGTTCAAAAACACTGCCGGTATTGAGGTGATTAAGAATACGCTCAAATTCACCGACGGTTAGCGTAATATTCTGGTTATGGATTTCCAGTTGCTGCTTAAAATTGGTGAGCATTTCAAACTCGTTTTCAATGCGTACCGGTGTGTATTCCATGCCTTTTAGCTGGGCAATCAGCGCTTCTTCCAGCGCGTATTCGGATTGGGTCATGCGGGTATTAAATCAGTTCTTGAAAAATCATTGCCTTTGAACAATATGGGTTTATTGATATATTTCGCTACCGCATAACTACAACAGTCACCAAAATTTAGTTTTGCCGGATGCCGACCCTTACCATATTGCCGCCACGCAGTACGAGCCAATTTTGCTTGTTCACTATCAAAGCTAATGATGGTTGGCGTGATGACTTTCAATAATTCATCAAATTCTTTTGCTCCCTGTTCGCCTCTTTTGTATTCGATTACCATCGACGATTCGACAATGCTCACTGCACTGATATAAATATCGTCAGTATTTGCCAATCGTTTTGAATAATATCCTGCTTCCGGTTCTCCAAGTAAAATGGCAATGAGTACTGATGAATCAACAACCATTATTCATCACCCCATAAACCCATTGGGCTGTCTTCATAGCCTAATATTTCATCACCGCAACGATGATCAAGTTCTGGCAAACCGGCACAGCGTTTAGAAATTTGCATAATGGCTTGTTCTTTTGCATGGTTGTTCGTACTGGTCATTAAACGATTCGCTTGTTGCTTTAACTTGTCCTCCAGTTCTTTGATTTGTTGCTGAATAAAAGCCTGTGGCAAATTATCGGGGGTATTAATAGTGATTTGCATGATAGTTTCCTTCAATTATCTCTGTTACGTCCAAGCAAAAAGCGCAAAATGACATTGGTATCAAGAACGGTGATATTTTTCATTAGTTGCCGTTTCCCATGCTTGCTGTACCGCTTGAACTGTTGGAATATAGGTAATTATTCAGTCCCCCTCTTTAACAAAGAGGGGTTAGGGGAGATTTTATTAGATAAATCCCCCTCAATCCCCCTTTTTCAAAGGGGGGGGTGAATAAATACGTTCACTTAGCCTGGTTTCGGGGATGTATTGCAATTCGTTGATGATGTCGTCTTGAATCATGATGTTATTACCTTACGTTAAGGGTTAATGTAACAAACCTTGTTTTTGTTGCTTCAGGGCATTAAGTCATCTGTCAAACAGAGTTGTTCAAAAAAAGTAGGTTGTTGTTCATGTTGCTGCAAGTAAAAGGCTATTATTTTTGTCAGTGCTTCTTGGGCATTGTTAAAATGACCAACGGCAATCATTTCGTTAATTAATGCGTCATCCAGGGTGATTGTGGTCATGGCTTTACTCCGTAATATTAAACAAATAGCTGTTGCAACAAGCCTTGCTTGTACTGTTTTAGGGCATTAAGTTGAGTCTGATTATGACCGATTTTATCATCAAGGCTGGTGAGAAAATTGGCGATTTTGGTTTGTTCTGCAAGAGATGGATATGGAACCGGCAAACCCAAAAAACTCTCGTTTGTGATATTCATTCGGTCATGACGCGCTCCACTATTGGAAACGCTCTTCATATAGTCGTGCCAATGAGTTGTTTCAAAATATTGCTCAAAATAAGTCAATTCACCCATTTTGAATCTAAAAACCGTGTACAAAGGTGACATTACGCCCCTTATTAGATTGTTTCTTTTAATTGGTCCAACTAACGCATTACTAGAAATTCTTGGGTTATAAACAAAATCATCTACTTCAACAACGTAATAACCTCCCAAATTATTTTGATTAGCAATGTCACGGTCAAAATAATCTGCTTGGTTCACAATTCCTTGAGTTGCTGAATTGGTCAAAACATGGGATATAGTAAAATCTTTATTTTTCAATGTTACTTTAAACGCTATCTTTTCTAATTCTATGAGCTCCCACTCAGGAAACTCTTGTCCGTTATCATCTTTAAATCGTAGTTGTTGGCTAAATATCTGCTGCATTACGCCTTTTTTGTAACGCGCTAACAAGTCGGCTTTTTGTGTGATTTGAGTTATTTTTTCATCTACCGCCGTGAGAAAGTTGGCGATTTTGGTTTGTTCTTTAATTGCCGGAATACATAAATCCATAGCCAATAAATCTTGAGTATCAAGTTTGCCTGCACCGATGCCAGTACCTGAAACCATATTTAGAAGCTTATGTTCTGAAGATAAAAACCAATATAAAAGAAATTCAGATTTCAGTGACTCTTTGGGTTTTATTGATTTTACATCTTGGTTAAACGCAACGTCTTTTGTTGCAATTCCGACTGGAATTTTATTAAATAACATACTTCCTCGAACCAGAAGCAACAAAGAACCTTTTAATGCTAATTTTGAGCCGCTTGATAATCCTTCTCTAGTAATTTTTAAATCAGAATTGAAATATTTAAAACCTCGCATTGATGAAGCGCTAATCCAAGGAATACTACCATCCCAATAAGATTCAACTTGTTTTGAGGGCGTTCCACCTGAACTCCATTCCGTTTCATTTCCAAGTTCTTTAACTTCCCAAGCCCCACTAAACTCCTTAAACCTTAATCGTGGCACCTTCATAATTCATCCAGCAGTTTGAAATTCTGACTATCACACGCCTTTTTATCAAATGAAACCGTCATCTGACAGCCTGCTTTTTGATTGATACGCGCAATTAAATAATCTGAAAAATCGGCTTTGCCCTGTTCATAATCCTCATAAGCCAGAACAACGGCCTGATATGAAGCAAGCTGTAAGTCATTACTATTTAGCAAGTGCTTAAGCACATTTAAAATAATCGCTTTATCATATCGGTAAGCACGTTTTAAAACCCAGACCACTTCGCATAACGTTATTTCATTAATAAAGGCAGGATTTTCGGCTGAACATTGGTTTTCAATAAACGCTGTCGCTAATGTAGATTGTTTTTCATCATCTTGAACGATGTAGCGGATTAAAACATTGGTATCTAAGCCAATCAACGTTTTGCCCCTTCCAGTTCTATGGCCTGTTTCATCTCATCCAAGCTTATTGATTTTTCTGGCTTAGGCACCAACCCTTTAAGGTTTTTTATAGAGTTCTTTATTACAGGGGTATTTGAAATATATTCTTCAAAAATAACCAGAACCTTTACATTATCAACATTAGGCTTTGAATTTAACCAATTCAATTGATTATTGGTATAAATAGCTTCATAACTTTTTAACATGATCTTTCTCCAACAATTTTTGCTTGCGCGTCTATTAGGGGTTGTTCAGGCATTTAATATCATTTAGTCCTGTCCTTTTGTTCTTTTTCGGCTTCCAGTCGTCTATCAGCTATCAATTCATCCGCCAGGTTGACAGAAGCAGGCACCGACGACATGAGGGCTTTTAAATGGTCTTTCGCCTGCCTTTCCTGTTTCTGCTCTAAAAACAAGACAAAATCTAAAACCTCAGCTTTTAACGCCATTGGTAATGAAAAAAGATGTTGTTGTAGTTGCTCATCTAGGTGCATTTTATTATCTCCAAAAATTCAATGTCATAATTTAGCATGAAGTTATAGGGTTTGCTGTCTAGGGCAGTTGTTAAATAATTCTTAATAACTGAATTTTAACTTAATTCTTTTTCTTTCAGTGGGTTATCTGTATGCACACTGATATTGGCCACCGAGGTGGCACTATCATAAGGCGTTAAGCAACCGCAAACGGCGGTTTAATGCCTAATTCCAAACAAAACGCGGCAATGGTGGCATCCGTAGTTTTACCGGTTTGTTCCAATGCTATGAGTTGTTCGGCAATGGCGTTTAAATCAATGGCATCTTCGGCTTCAAAGGTATCAACGTAACGCGGAATATTCAGGTTGTAATCGTTGGCTTTAATGTCCTCTAAGGAAGCGACATGGCTGTATTTGGGTACATTGGTGCGGTTAACATACGCGGACACAATGTTGTCGATGTGTTCCGGTAACAGTTTATTTTGAGTTTTGACTTTCTCAAAGTGCTGACTGGCATCAATGAATAAAATATCATCGGGATGTTTGCGGCATTTCTTGAATACCAGCACGCAGGTGGGAATAGTGGTGCCATAGAATATATTGGCCGGTAAGCCAATGACGGCATCCAGACAATTGAGTTGTTCAATGATGTACTGGCGGATATGGCCTTCGGCTGCGCCTCTAAATAAGGCACCGTGCGGAAGAATACAAGCCATGGTGCCATCGTCGGCCAGTTGAAAAAGCATGTGCTGGACGAAAGCCAAATCCGCTTTTGTGGCGGGTGCCAGTTTGCCGTAGACACTGAAGCGGTCATCGCTCATCATCAACGGGCTTGGGTGCCAATGGGTAGAAAACGGGACATTGGCAACAATGGCATCAAAGCGTAAATCCAGATGCTGAGGATGCTCAAGCGTGTTTTCCTGGCGAATATCAAAGTCGGCATAATGGACATCATGCAAAATCATATTCATGCGGGCCAAGTTGTAGGTGGTGCGGTTGAGTTCTTGCCCGTATATTTTGATTTTGTAGTCTTGCGCGATTTCTTTTTTAACCCGAAGCAAGAGCGAGCCACTGCCACAGGTTGCGTCATACACGTTTTTGGGCTTTTTATTTTGGCAGGTCACCAGTTTGGCCAACAAGGTTGAAGCTTGCGGCGGGGTGTAAAATTCACCGGCTTTTTTACCGGCGCTACTGGCAAATTGACCAATCAGATATTCATAAGCGTCACCCAGGACATCGGCGGTAATGTCTTTTAAATTAAAGTCGATCTGATCCAGGTGTATCAATACCTTGGTAACCAGTTCGTTTTTGGCTTTTTCGTTGTTGCCAAGTTTTGAAGACGTTAAATCCAGGTCTTCAAACAAGTTGTTAAAGTCATCGGCGCTGTCGGTGCCGAGTGTGCTTTGTTCAATGTTTTTTAAGATGCGGGTCAGGTCTTGCAGGATAAAGTTATGGCCGTCACCTTGAGCGAGGGTATCCATCTGGTTGTTGCCTTTTAAGGCAACGGCGTGGAACAGTTCCGAGGGTTTTAAAAAGTAGCCCAGTTCTTTAACGCAGGCGTCTTTAACTTCTTTTATATATTCTGTGCCTTCTTCAGTATTTTCATCCAAACTGGCGAATTTAATACCGTCTTCTTCAAGTATTGAGTCGGCGTATAGATGGATCTTTTCTGACAGGTATTTGTAAAAGATGAAGCCTAAAATGTAGTCCCTAAATTCATCAGCCCCCATCTTGCCGCGTAAGGTGTTGGCGATATTCCAAAGTTGTTGCTGTAACTGGCGGCGTTGTTCGTCTGACATGGTTTTCCCTAAAGCTTTAAATTGGTAATTATTCAGTCCCCCTCTTTAACAAAGAGGGGTTAGGGGAGATTTTATTAGATAAATCCCCCTCATTCCCCCTTTTTCAAAGGGGGAGGTGAATACTTACTTAAATTGCGTCTATTAAAGCATACATTGTTTACATGATAGAGTTATTAACCATGAAAAAGGCAATAATTGTGGCACCCTTCATTTTGGGGCAACAGTAGTGTACAGCTCAAAAAAAGGCGGGCTACCCACTTAAGGCGGGACAGTTTAAAGGTATAGAGCCATGTAGAAGTAAAGCGACATTCGATCACCCTCACCCCAACCCTCTCCCGGAGGGAGATGGAGCTGAATGTTGCTTTACTTCTAAGTCACTCTATAACTCGCAATAAATAACCCCACCCTATCGTTCCCACGCTGGAGCGTGGGAACTAGGCGTATCTTGGGAGGATATTTTCTGCGTGCTGCCAAAGTTAAGCCTTGCGGGCTTGTCCAGCCTTAAGTGGGTAGCCCAAAAGTTGGCTGGCAGAAGTAACGCCGTTACTGCTTGCAAAGCAGGCAGAATAACTATAGTCGCGCCGTGGGCGTCGCTCCCACCGTGGGAGCGACGCCCACGTCGCGACTAACGAAAACGTTAATGGAATTTCTGGATGGTTTTGCACAAGTTTGTAAAGCCGTTGATGCCCGCTATTTATGACGGCTCAATTTGCGTGACGAAGCCGATAATCATTTAGTAGAACTGGCAATCGCAGCGCAAGCGGCTTACATCGTTATCCGCCTTAAGTTGGTAGCCGTTTATAGCACTGCTTTACGCTGGGGGATTTAACTGCCGGATCAATACTTCATTAATGGCACAAATCATTAATTGGCCGGTTTTAGCGCCGGCATCAATATGACCCAAGCTGCGTTCTTGCAAAAACGATGCGCGGCCTTTGGTGGCCAGCATATCGCGGGTTGACTCCATGCCTGCAATGGCAACACGCGAGACATTGGCCAATACCTCAGCTAAGGCAGCGGAATTTGCGGCGGCTGTTTGCAAGTATTCCGCCACGGGAATATAAACATCCAGCAGGGTTTTTTCCCCGGCAACCGCTTTGCCGCGCTGTTTAACGGCCTCTACGCCTTGGGTAAACACATCGGCAAAGCTTTGCAGGTTTAAAGATTGCTCACGCGCGGCTTTGCTTAACGCTATAAATAAAGTGCCATACAGAGAACCTGATGCACCTCCTACGGCTGTCATTAAGGTCATGCCGATTTTTTGCCAGGCAGCTGCCCAATCCAGTTGGCTTAGTTCGTCGCGTTGCGCCATTAATGCTTGTATGCCGCGTTGTAAATTAATCACATGATCGCCGTCACCAATCGCTTGATCCAACGCCGTTATTTCTTCGGCATTTTTTTCGATTACCTCGGCTATAGCTTCGATAATACCGGGTAACAAGGCTGGCGTAAGTGTCATGACGACCTCTGAGGCTATTTTAAAAATGGCAGAATAACGCGCATTTTGTACGGCTGTCCATAACTATTTAAGACATTTCACCACGAAGACACGAAGAACACGAAGATTTTGCTTTGGTTTTTCTTCGTAAACTTCGTGTCTTCGTGGTGAATTATTTGCTTTGGCTTTTCTTCGTGGTCTGTAATATCTTTAAGTTGGTAGCCATCATTAGATTAAATCAATAACTGCTCTTGCACGACCTTAATTTCATCCCTGATTCTGGCGGCTTGCTCAAATTCCAGATTTTTCGCATAGCGGTACATATCATCTTCCAGTTGTTTGAGTTTTTTACCCAGTTGTTTAGGGGTCATGGTTTTATAGTCTGCCGAATATTCGGCCACTTTACCTAGTGCTTTTCCAGAGGTTGTGCCAGAGCCGGGAATGGCAACCTGCATAATGTCGGTGATGGATTTAAGAATGGTGGCCGGTTCAATACCGTGTTTAAGGTTAAACTCGTGCTGCTTTTCGCGGCGGCGTTCGGTTTCATCAATCGCCTGTTGCATGGAACGGGTAATCTTGTCGCCATACAAAATGGCTTTGCCGTTAATGTTTCTGGCAGCCCGTCCAATCGTTTGTACCAGAGACACCACGGAGCGCAGAAAACCTTCTTTATCGGCATCCAGTATGGCCACCAAAGACACTTCGGGAATATCCAGGCCTTCGCGTAACAAATTGATACCGACCAGTACATCAAATTTCCCCAGGCGCAAATCCCGAATAATTTCGACCCGTTCCACGGTATCAATATCAGAATGTAAATAACGCACACGCACGCCATGTTCCGACAAGTATTCTGTTAAATCTTCCGACATTCTTTTGGTCAGGGTGGTCACCAGCACGCGTTCTTTTACGCTGACTCGCAGATTGATTTCTGACAACAAATCATCCACCTGATTGGTTGCCGGACGCACTTCCACAACCGGATCAAGCAAGCCGGTGGGTCTGACCACTTGTTCTGCAAAAACGCCGGAATGTTCTTTTTCATAAGGGCCGGGGGTGGCCGAAATATAAATGCGTTGCGGTGATTTGGCTTCAAATTCTGCAAACATTAACGGGCGATTATCCAGCGCCGACGGTAATCTAAAGCCGTATGCAACCAGGGTTTCCTTACGCGACCTGTCGCCTTTATACATCGCGCCAATCTGCGGTATGGTGACATGGCTTTCATCAACAATCACCAGAGCATCATCCGGTAAATAATCAAACATGGTGGGCGGTGATTCGCCGGATGCCCTGCCTGACAAATACCGGGAATAGTTTTCAATGCCGGAGCAATAACCCACCTCCAGGATCATTTCAATATCAAACAGCGTGCGTTGTTCCAGTCGTTGCGCTTCTACCAGTTTATTTAAGGAACGCAAGTGTTGTAGACGCTCTATCAGCTCAATTTTAATGGCTTCAACGGCGGTTAATAACTGCTCGCGCGGCGTCACGTAATGGCTTTTTGGATAAACGGTATAGCGTACCAGTCGCCGGATTATTTCACCGGTTAACGGATCAAACAAAGACAAACGCTCCACTTCATCATCAAATAATTCGACCCGTAATGCCTCCTGCTCCGATTCAGCCGGAAAAATATCAATCACTTCGCCACGCACCCGGTAAGTCGCCCGACGCAATTCCAGATCATTGCGGGTATATTGCATTTCTGCCAAGCGGCGCAAAATATCCCGTTGATTAATGATGTCACCTTTGACCAGATGCAACACCATCTGAAAGTACGATTCCGGTTCGCCCAAGCCATAAATCGCCGAAACGGTTGCAACAATAATGGTATCGCCTCTTTCAATTAACGCCTTGGTCGCTGACAGACGCATTTGTTCAATATGTTCATTAATCGCGGCATCTTTATCTATAAAGGTATCGGAGGCCGGCACATAAGCTTCCGGCTGATAATAGTCATAATAGGAGACAAAATACTCGACGCTGTTTTCCGGAAAAAACTCTTTCATTTCACCGTATAACTGTGCGGCCAAGGTTTTATTGGGTGCCATAATCATCGCCGGACGTTGCACTTGATTGATGACATTGGCAATGGTGAAGGTTTTTCCGGAACCGGTTACGCCCAACAGGGTTTGATGTACCTCACCATCACTCAACCCTTCAATCAAGGCTTTTATGGCGGTGGGCTGGTCGCCGGCGGGTTGAAATCGGCTGTGGAGTTTAAATTGTTTTTTCACTTAACTTGTTTCTCGGTGATGAAGATTCTTTCTTAATAATAGAGACGATCCGGTATGAAGGAGGAATTTCCCCTCACCCCAACCCTCTCCCTTTGGAGAGGGAGTCATTTAATGCTCTTTTTTAACATCGGGTTATTAGCAAGCCACTCTACATAGCGTATAATTGCCGTCATTTATAAATTACATTTTACACGGCGGAATATGATTATCACACTTTCTAACAGAGTCAAAGCAGTTAAACCTTCACCTACCTTGGCAATTACTGCCAGAGCCGCTCAAATGCGTGCCGCCGGTAAAGACATTATCGGCCTTGGCGCAGGCGAACCCGACTTTGACACACCAGACCACATTAAAGCCGCCGCCGTCGATGCAATGGCCAAGGGATTCACCAAATACACGGCCGTAGACGGGACTGCCAGTCTAAAAAAAGCCATTATCGAAAAATATAAAAACGATAACGGTCTTGATTACACGCCCAAACAAATTCTGGTTTCTTGCGGCGGTAAACAAAGTTCGTACAATCTGACTCAGGCCATGATTAACCCCGGCGATGAAGTGATTATTCCTGCGCCTTACTGGGTTTCATACCCTGATATGGTGTTATTGGCGGATGGTGTGCCGGTTATTATTGAAACCACACAGGCACAACATTTTAAAATTTCCCCTGAACAACTACGTGCCGCTATTACCGATAAAACCCGGTTAATTTTTATTAACAGTCCGTCCAATCCTTCCGGTGTTGCCTATAGTTTGGAAGAACTAAAAGCGCTGGGTGATGTGTTGACGGATTTCCCCAATATTATTATCGCCACCGATGATATGTATGAGCATATTCTTTGGAATCAAGGCTCGTTTGTTAATATTTTAAACGCACATCCAGAATTTTATGACCGCACGGTAGTTATGAATGGCGTGTCCAAAGCGTATTCAATGACCGGATGGCGTATCGGTTATGCCGCAGGCCCGGCTGATTTGATTGAAGCCATGTGTACCATTCAGTCACAAAGCACCTCCAATCCTACGTCTATTTCACAATACGCTGCGGAAGCGGCCTTAACCGGCGACCAAAGCTTTATAACCAACATGTGTGTTGAGTTTAAAAAACGTCATGATTATGTCGTTGCAGAACTGAACAGTATTGATGGCGTTGAATGTCTTGAAACTGACGGCACTTTTTATGTATTTCCCAATATAGAAAAACTGATTGCCCGCTTGGATGGCATTAACAATGATTTGGAATTTTCTGATTATTTAATCGAAAAAGCCGGTGTTGCCTTGGTTCCCGGTTCTGCATTTGGTTCCGAAGGCCATATCCGTATTTCAATTGCCACCAGCATGGCTAATCTGCAAAATGCTTTAGCGCGGATTAAGCAAGCGATTTAAAAAACACGACACTATTCGGTTCCCCCGGAGTAAAACCGCTTTAGCTGTTTTTACAGGCAATAGCTGAAGCGATTGCACTCCGGTTTTTTTAACAAATTGCGCTTATCTTAACGGCATCCTATCGTTCCCAAGCGCCGGTGTGGGAATGCCAGTACCGGATGCTGGAGTAAAACCGCTTTAGCTGTTTTTACAGGCAATAGCTAAAGCGATTGCACTCCCGTTTTTTAAACAACTTGCGCTTAACTGTGGGCAGTGGTGCCGGAGCATGGGAGTTAGGTATTTTCTACATCCGCCTAAAGTTGTTCTTTTTGGAGGATAAGAGTATGCTTCGTTTTCTGTATTTGGCAATCAAGCGTTGCCTTGGTAATCTTTAAAATATTGGCATGCCGATGTCATCTGCATGAGTTTTTAGAAACCCCTCAACTAGTTGGAGCAAACGCCATGAGCAAAGAACAAAAAAGCAATAAAGAAGACAAGAAAAAACCCGCACTGAGTCCCAAAGAAAAGAAAGCGGTAAAGAAGACCAAAAAAGATTCAAAGAGTTAATAAAGTATGTATCAACCGGGTGGGCAGACTTTGTTTGCCCACCACTCTATTCACAGAGCGCCTTATTTTTTAAACAGCGTAATCATTTGGGATTTATCATCAATGTTTATTTGGTAACGCCCTAAAAAACTCATTCCCAACAAACTGTTTTTCCCCAACAGTTGATCTGCAATAAAGGCCACTTCTACATTTTCAACGGTTTCCCCGCCAACTCTTAGTTCCTGTAACAAACCAATTTTGGCATCAGTCGTGCCATTGGCAGTTTGCATTTTATGATGGGTAAAGATGCTGTTTGCAAGGCCTAATTTTGGGATCATCGATTCAGGCAACACCACCAAATCGGCACCGGTGTCGATAATCATATCTACCGTTTGCCAGTTACCGCCAAGACCTGAAATGGCAACGGACACCATAAAATGATTGCCTTGAAGAGTGGTGGGTAAAATAATACGTTCGACGTCCGTTTTTTGTTTTTTATTAACAATGACGATGCGCTCAACCTGGCCTTTGGCATTGCGACTGATAATGTGATTGTACGAAGCCAGGAGCTGTTCAAGTTGCTCTTCCAGGCTGCCACGGGCAAAGACTTTTTCCTCATTCTGGACTTTTTCCAGCCCAGTGATCTTAATAGCCATAAGGCTTTGCAGTGACTGGATTTGTTTATACAGATCATCTGGATCATCAGCACCTTGCGCCTGGACGTTGATAGACAGCAACACCAAGCTAGAAATAACCAGTAAAAACAGTGGCTTGCCAACAGCGATGAGTCGATCAATTAGGGTCATTGGTTTTTAAGTCGTTAAGGTGAGTAGCATTTACGTAAATTACAGAAAAATAACAATTTTGAAAGTCGGCTCTAATTATACGTTGAATAGTTAAATATCGGAAAATCAGCTATCAACATAAACCGGGATAGTGTGCATAGACTCTATTATTCGGTGTGCAAACTCTGTTTGTGAACAAACAAAGTCTAATGCCGTTTTGCCCCGATTTTACTGATAACATAAATCCCTTCAAGGTATATTATCTGTTCCGGCTTAAGTGGGAATCATTGTAGCGATGGGCGCATGTGCGTTCGCGCCTGCACTGATTCCTGATATCACTGTTATTTCTTATAAGCCAGATTATCATTGTTAAGCCAGATACAAAAACAGCTGCCGGAACCGGGGGCGCTTATCAATTCAATAGTGCCGCCATGCACCTTGACGATACGTTGAACCAGGTTTAACCCCAGCCCCATGCCGGGGATATTATTTTCCGGTTTAACCCGAAAATACTCTAAAAAAATCGATTGTTGATCTTCCAAGGCAATACCTATGCCTTCATCAAGCACGGCGATTCCGGTCACGTTGTTTTTAGTACGGATTTCTATCGTCACACACCCGCCGGGCTTGGAGTATTTACAGGCATTATCAATCAGATTTTTTAAGGCCAATGTTAATAGCGAGCTATCGGCAACGATAGATTTAACAACCGGGTTTTCCTTTAATATAAAACAATGTTGGTCTTGATGTCTCGTATAGTGAGTAAGAATTTCCTTTAGCCAAGGGGCCAACTCAATGCGCTGCAAGTTTAAATCATGGATGCCGTTTTTATACTGTCCATTTTGTAGCCATTTATTAAACAGGGACGTTAGCTGCTCAGTCGTCTTCTGGATAATCGGCAGACGCTTATCCAGTTGGTTAATGCCAATATCTTTCTCTTCAATGATGATGCTTAGTTGTATTTGGATAACGGCTAATTGGTTGCGAAATTCATGAGAAATAAGTGAGCCAAAACGAACATACTCATCACGAATGTCTTTTTCATTTTGTACTGACTGCTCCAGTTCTTTTGTTCTTACCTTAACTTGTTGTACCAGTTTTTCTTCCGAACTTTTTAAGGAGGCTATTAACGCTTGCTCTGCCTTTAGCGTTTTTTGTTGCGCCTGTTCTTTCAGCCTTTTTTCAAGAATTAAGCGATCTGCCATGGCAAAGGCCAAAAACAACATTTCTGCCGCCGTGCTTATTTGCAAGGCATAAGCCGTAAAAGCATTGGTGGGTACTATCCCAAAGGCACGCAGGGTGGCGACAATTGCCCCCGACCAAACAGTAGCCCAGGCCAGCAAGAAAAAACGCGCCCCTTTATGCTGTAAATAGAGCATCTTAATGGTGGTGCTTATCAGTGTCACGCCAACGGCCACTGAAATGACCAAGAATGCCTGCAATGACAGGGAGATGGGGAGCTTTATAAACAGGCTTAAGATTAATAGCCCGGTAATTGCGCTATAGATCAAGGTCGATATTGTTAACCAATAATGGGTTTTGGGCGCATGGATTTTTGTTTGCAGGTAGTACTGAGAAAACAAAACCGCAAACATCGCTGCAAAGCCAAAGAAAATATACTGGGACACCTGATCCCATACGGTTAAGGTGAGCCATAAAAACTGCTTGCCGTGGCCATTGCCGGCCAGCATACCCAAGCCGATGGATAGCCCGTAAAGCGAGTAATAGAGAAAAATCTTGTCGTGTAGGGTAATAAATAACAGCAGGCTATAGAGGATTAAAACGGCCAAACCACCATAATATAAGGACTGAATAATACAATCTTTTTGCGTAGCGATGGAAAAGGCTTCGGTTTGCCAAAGCGTAACCGGCAGGGTTAATGATTCCGAGGTATGAATTTTAAAATAAAAATACCGGGGCTGTGTGGTCAACTCTACCGGAAATACAAAAAAACGGTTAAACACCGGTCGGCTGTTAAAAGGGTAGCCACTGCCGGTGGTCACGGGCGGTTTGCCGGGGGCATAGAATTCAATATGGTCTAAATAGAAAAAAGGGATTTCTATAGACCAGTTTTGCGGTGCCTGAGCGGTTCGCTGTAAGGGCATCCGAAACCAATAGCTGGAAGCGGAAAAACCAAAATTGATAATGTTATTAACGAGCGGCGCTGGTTTGAACTGATTGGCGGCTTTACCGGTGCTGACCTCTTGCAGGTTTAGAATATTTAGTTCGTCTTCAATATATTCAATTGCGGCGGCCGGATTGGTTTCGGTACTATCAGCTTGTAGTTCAATGGCGTTGGCGATCTGTGAAAAAATGACAAAAAATACGAGTAAAAATAATTTAATAACGGTCTTTAACAAACAAAATCACCTGTTCTTTAGCCCGCTACCTGGTGTGGATAAATGCGCTGTTTAGTTTATAAATGGCAATAATAAAGTGATTTTTTTACTTTTTGCATTCTTTAAATAGTATAAGTCAAAACAGCTTGATGTCATAATCAAGCTGGGCAAATTCAATAGGGAGGTAACGGCTGATTTCAACAGTCTTGTAGAGACGCGCTTTATCGCGTCTGCCTTACCAACGCGATAAAGCGCGTTTGTTTTAAAAAGACGCGATAAAGCGCGTCTCTACCCCAAGCATTTTTCAGTGCGTAGGATGGGCAAAGCGGCAGCGTACCCATCAACAGTACGCTTATCTTGATGGGCACGGCATTGCCTTTGCCCATACTACTAAAGGCGGCCCAAGCGCTTTTCAGTTGCAAGTACCAACCGGGTAGTTTGCAACACGGTATCGGGATTCAAGCTCATGGAGCCAATGCCGATTTCTACCAGAAATTCTGCCATTTCCGGATAATCCGACGGTGCCTGACCGCACAAGCCGCAATGTTTGCCGTTGCGTTTTGAGCCTTCTACGGCCAGCCGGATCATTTCTTTAACACCGGGGTCGCGTTCGTCAAAATCTTCGGCGACAATCGCGGAATCACGGTCTACGCCTAAAGTAAGCTGGGTAAGATCATTGGAGCCGATGGAAAAGCCGTCAAAATGTTCCGAGAAGGCGTCAATCGAGATGACGTTATTGGGTATTTCGCACATGACATAGATTTCCAGGCCATTTTCGCCGCGCGTTAAACCCAGTTGCGCCATGTAAGCCAATACTTTTTCGGCTTCCTGGACACGGCGGCAAAACGGAATCATCAGGATAACATTGGTCAGGCCCATGTCATCGCGTACCCGTTTCATGGCGGCGCATTCGAGCGCAAAGCCTTCTGCGTAGGCCGGATGCGTGTAACGGGAGGCACCACGAAAACCGATCATCGGGTTGGGTTCGTCAAACTCAAACCAACGTCCACCTAATAAGGTGGCGTATTCATTGGTTTTAAAATCGGACATTCTTACCACGACGGGTTTTGGATAAAAGGCGGCGGCAATCGTGCCCACACCTTCCGACAGGCGTTGGATAAAGAAGTCTTCGGGCTTTTGGTAGTGGCGTGTCAACTCGTTTAGTTGCTCCCGTTCGTTGGCGTCTAACACTTGTTCCGGGTGTATCAAAGCCATTGGGTGCGCTTTGATGTATTCCGTGATAATAAATTCCATACGCGCCAAACCCACGCCGTCATTGGGCAAAAAGCTGGTTTTAAAGGCCAGTTCCGGATTGCCAAGATTCAGCATGATTTTGGTTTTTGGGCGTTTCAAGCCGGACAGGTCGGTAGTTTGTATTTCAAAATCAAGAATGCCGTCATAAACTTTGCCGTTATCGCCTTCTGCACAGGAGACGGTGACGGGTGAATTGTTTTTAAGCGTTGTCGTGGCGTTATCACAACCGACGACCGCTGGAACGCCCAATTCCCGTGAGATAATGGCGGCATGGCAGGTACGACCGCCCCGATTGGTGACGATGGCCGAGGCAATTTTCATCACCGGTTCCCAATCGGGCGTGGTAATGTCGGCAACCAGTACATCGCCCGCTTTAAAGCTGCCCAGTTGCCCCACGTTATCAATAATACGGGCGTTACCGGTGGCAATTTTACTGCCGACCGAATGCCCGGTAACCACGGGAGTGGCTGTGCTTTTAAGGATATATTGCTCCAACATCATCCCGCTTAATTGGGACACGACCGTTTCTGGCCGCGCCTGAACAATATACAAAATACCGTCAAGGCCGTCTTTTGCCCATTCCATATCCATCGGTTTGGCTTGCCCTGCTTTGGCGCTGTAATGCTTTTCTATTTTAATGGCATAGTCTGCCAAGGTTAAAACATCCTGATCGGTCAGACAAAAATGGTTACGTTCTTTAGCAGAAGTAACGACATTACGTGTTGACTCACGCGTGCGACCCTCGCTATAAATCATTTTTATTTTTTTGGAGCCCAAGGTGCGTTTTAATACCGCACGATGGCCTTGTTCAAAAGTCGGTTTGTGGACATAAAATTCATCGGGGTCAACAGCGCCTTGCACGACATTTTCACCCAGGCCGTAAGCGCCGGTAATAAAAACCACATCGCTAAAACCGGATTCCGTATCCAGAGAAAACATGACGCCGCTGGCATTTAAATCAGAGCGCACCATTTTCATGATGCCGATTGATAAGGCCAGTTTGAAATGATCAAAGCCTTGGTCAACGCGGTAATGGATGGCGCGGTCAGTAAATAAACTGGCAAAACAGCGTTTACAAGCTTCCAGTAACGCCAGTTCACCGCGTATATTAAGAAAGGTGTCTTGTTGTCCGGCAAAGCTGGCGGTGGGTAAGTCTTCGGCGGTGGCAGAACTGCGGACGGCCACGCTCATCGTATCACCGTATTGCCGGTGTAGTTTTGCGTAGGCTTTTAGTATTTGGTCTTCAAGGTCAGCGGGGAAGGGGGCCGCATAGATAATCTCGCGGGCTTTAAGCGCACGTCTGGCAAGATCACTGACATCTTCAGGATTCAGGTCATCCAGCGCCTGATGCAGAAGTTGCCAGGCTCCGGCTTGTTCCAGTAAATAACGGTAGGCTTCAGCGGTCACGGCAAAACCATTGGGTATTTGAATGCCTTGGGGCGTTAATTCACGGTACATTTCACCTAAAGAGGCATTTTTTCCGCCGACCAGCGGCACATCGTCTATCGTTAATTCATTAAACCAACGGATATAATTTGTTTGTGTGGACATTGTATTTTCCTTAAGCGCGTTGCTTGTGTGTTTATACGTGCCACGGTTACACTGACTTGCGGAAAACTGGGTGTGGGTTTGATGTATTAAAAATCCGCTGCGGTGTGTGCGTGCATTATTGGGTCAAGTTTCTAAAGTGAGGCGATAAAAAGTAAATCATATACAGTTCTATAAACCGGAGCAAGGAGCAAATAATATTTAAGGTGCGTTCTGATGGATCCTGACTAACTACCGCTTTAATTATCGACAATAATACGACGTGTTGACGTATAATCCCCTGAATTTTAAATGCCACCGGTATTTTTATTCACCACGAAGACACGAAGGACACGAAGTTTTCTTTCTTCGTGTCCTTCGTGTCTTCGTGGTGATGAGCTTTTAAGATTTATTGATTAAGTAAATCATCACTCTTTCGATTTTAACGATAAAAACCGTGCTTATTTCTGATAAACAAAAAAAAATCCTTGCGCTGTTAGCGGATGGTGAATTTCATTCCGGAACTGAATTGGCCGAGGTGCTGGGTGTGAGTCGTTCGGCTATTTGTAAACAGTTAAGCGGCTTGACGGCCTTGGGTCTGCATCATTCGGCAGTCAGTGGTAAAGGTTATCGGCTGGATAAACCATTGGAATTATTGGTGCAGTCAGAAATCAATGCCCGTCTTACCGAGCAGAATAAGGCGCTTGTTTCAACGCTGGAAATTCATGACAGCCTTGATTCCACCAACAGTTATTTGATGGCACATTCCCGTAACAATGCCGAATCCGGTTTTGTTTGTTTTGCCGAGCATCAAACAGCGGGCAAAGGCAGGCGAGGGCGGCAATGGGTTTCACCCTACGGCAGTAATATTTATGTATCCCTACTCTGGCGTTTTCAACAAGGCGGCATTGCCGGTACGGCAGGCTTAAGTTTGGCGATGGGCGTTGCTGTTATCAGGGCTTTAAAAGAACATAATATTAATGATGTGGGCTTAAAGTGGCCGAATGATATTTACTCTCAGGGTAAAAAATTGGGTGGCATACTCATTGAAGTGTCAGGTGAAACGGATGGTCCTTGTGCCGCTGTTATTGGTTTGGGCTTAAATCTGTTTTTACCTGAACACCAGGCGCAAACCATCACGCAGGCCTGGACTGATCTGACCCAAATTAGCTGCGAAAATCCGGTACTTAGAAATGAGCTGGCGGGTAGCGTTTTAAATCAAATGCTTGCCATTGTTAACGGCTTTGAAACGGTTTGCATTAACGCGTATCTTGATGAATGGCGCAGCTACGATTGTTTAAAAGGCAAATCGGCAATCCTGTTTATTGGGCAGCAACACATTGAAGGTATTGTTGAAGGGATTGATGATAACGGCCTGTTATTGATTAAAAAACCGGATGGCACGGTGCAGGCTTTTGCTTCAGGTGAAGTGAGTTTTAGCGCGGCAACCCTATGAATTTACTGATTGATAGCGGTAATACCCGACTCAAATGGGCGCTTGTGCAAGAGGACGGAGTGATTGCCAGTCAGGCGCTGGTTAATCAACTGATTACCCGGCAACAACTACTTGAAATATGGAAACCGCTAACGTCACCCAAGCGCCTTGCCATTGCCTGTGTGGGTTCGACACCCTTGTTGGCGTTGGTGTTGGCGGTAGCAGTTGAGCTGTGGCCGACTCTTGAAATTATTCAGGTAACCGCTCAAGCTCATGCCTTTGGTGTGGTTAACGCCTATCAACACCCTGAAAAATTGGGCGTTGATCGCTGGTTGGCGCTGGTCGCGGTGCGTAACCATTATAAAAAACCGGCCTGTATTGTTGATTGTGGCACCGCCATCACGGTTGATTTTCTGGATGCCGATGGTAACCATCAAGGCGGTCTGATTAGCCCCGGCTTGACACTGATGAAACAATCTCTGGCGACCGGGACTGCTGCACTGCCATTTAATGAAACAAACTACGGGGTTGGCCCTGCCAGTTTTACCGAAGCCGCTATTTATAGCGGCACCTTGGCCGCCGCTGTCGGTTTGATTGAGCAGGTGTTAAGCAAACAACCCAACGCACTGTCTTTAATTTTAACCGGTGGCGATGCCGACATTATCGCGGCACAGCTTAATAACAAGCCAATTATTGATCGTGATTTAGTGCTGCGAGGCTTGTTAGTGGTTCTGGGAGTTTAGACGCAGGTGGTGATTTAAAAGATCAATGCTCACTGGATTTCAAGAAAAAATGTAGAATGGACGGCGAATAATAGAATATGATGCTTTGTTGAATTGATCATAAGTATTCACCTCCCCCTTTGAAAAAGGGGGGTTGAGGGGGATTTATCTAATAAAATCTCCCCTAACCCCTCTTTGTTAAAGAGGGGGACTGAATAATTACGATTGATCAAGTGATTGGTTTTTTGTCATTAATGATCGCAAAGCCCCGTCGTTTAGTCGCGGAATGTAAGAATGTATGTAACGATTCAGATTTTAAAAAATAGAACGCAGATGTGAGGGAAGATTCTCAAGCTTCGACTAAAAATAAAATCCGTTGAAATCCGTATAATCAGTGTCATCCGTGTTCTATGATTGAAGCCACTAGCTACCGGGTAGTTACCGTTGTGCTTGATTTCAATTAAGATAATTGACCGTCATTTCATTAGTAAACCCATCATTGCCAACACTATAAAACATGCTAATTAAACGACTTATTTTTATTTTAACATTACCTGCTTTTCTTGCCGGATGTTCCGAGTTTTTTGGCTCTCAACCTCCTGCACCGGTCTATGGAAACGGATCAACGGTTTCCGTTAAAACCAAGCCTGCCTTGCCGAAGCGAAAGCCGAAAGCACAGAAACCCAAAAAAGTTGAGCCGATAATTGAAGAATCTACGGAGATAGTTAAAACCAAACCACTTCAGGAGTTTGTGCCAATAACCGAACCGCTGGAAGCGTTGGAACCAGAACCTTTAGCGCCGGAACAGCAACAACAACCGCAACAGCAACAGCAACAGCAAGGACTGGAAGCTTTGGCACCAGCGCAGGGTGGGGTGGTACCCGGGCAAAGTTTTTCGGCACCCGGGCAAGAACCGACAAAACCCAATCTAAATCCGAGTCCGAGTCCGAGTCCGAGTCAGGAGCCGGTGGTCATTGCACCCAAGCC
>Ga0194056_10000434_pt1 | contig 22749 bp, 23 predicted proteins | sample SepL4413m_MetaG_FD_155458 | JGI IMG/M metagenome (GOLD analysis project Ga0194056, IMG submission 155458) | Anoxic zone freshwater microbial communities from boreal shield lake in IISD Experimental Lakes Area, Ontario, Canada - Sep2016-L442-13m | ecosystem: Environmental > Aquatic > Freshwater... | reverse complement strand
GAATACGCTACAACTTAGGCATTACTGCCGAAATTTCGCGGGCGCGGCCCGCTCCTACAGCATCACTGTTCATGTACCACCGCGTAGACACGAGAAAAATGCCTTAGCTTGATGCGTATGGGTTGCAAGCCGCGTCACGCCTGTGGAACACGAAGATTTTTCTTTGGTTTTTCTTCGTGAACTTCGTGTCTTCGTGGTGAATTAATATGTTTATCAGTGTTTATCAGTAAAATCCGTCTCATCTGTGTTCTATTTTTTAACGACTGAGTAGTTACAAAGAATTAACCAATAAATGCACTTTGTACATTGTAATTGCAGTATGTTAGTATTTTTGAAGAAAATACCGCCCTTTTTAATTATTTTATGTTTACGGAGATACCAATGAAACAGATTTTAAAAATAGTCATGCTGTTAGCGACGCTCTTCTTTTTTACGCCTTATGTAGCAAGCGCCTCAAGTTATCCTGCCAAAATGGGTGTGAAACTGGGGAATGGCATCACTAACGTGGTGACCGGTTTGGGCGAAATACCTAAAAACATCATGATAGCCAATCGCACTGACGGGCCTGCTTACGCGGCAACCGCCGGCGTTATGACTGGATTTTTGCACATGTTGGGACGCACTTTATGCGGAGCGACTGATTTGGTAACTTTTATGATTCCCACCAAACCTATTGTTCGTCCTGGTTTTATTTGGCAAAATTTTAAAAAGGAAACGACTTATGGTACTTGGGAATTATTGCCTTAGGATCGTGCATGAAATAACTTAACCATTTATACCCCCTCACCCCAGCCCTCTCCCAGAGGGAGAGGGAGCAAGATGCCTAAGTTGTTTCATACGCATTCCTTAATGACAAAGTAGTTTTCTCGTAAAAAAAAGGGTGTCTAAAAAGACACCCTTTAATCGAGCTTTTTTATCGCTTGAATACGTTTAATTTCTGCCGTTAAACGCGCCCAGCAGTTGCAGCAAGCTCAGAAACAAATTGTAAATAGACACATACAATGAAATGGTCGCCAGAATATAGTTGGACTCGCCACCGTTGACTATTTGACTGGTTTGAAACAGGATCATGCCGGACATCAACAGGATAAACATTGCAGATACTGCCAGTGATAAGGCAGGAATAGCGAAAACGATTGCGCCGATACCGGCCAGAAACGCTACCAGAACGCCAACCATCAAAAAGCCGCCCATGTAGCTAAAGTCTTTGCGCGTGGTTAAGGCATAGCCGGAAAGCCCCATAAAGATAACGCCAGTACCGCCTAAGGCCATCATGATAAGTTCATGACCATTGCTAAAAGCGTTAACATACATCGATAAAATCGGGCCCAGTGTTAAACCCATAAAACCGGTTAACGCGAACACAAAAAGCAGACCTAATGCACTGTCGCTGTACTTTGCTGTTAGGAAGAACAAACCGTAAAAACCCACCAGCGTGACAATCATGCCAAAAGGCGGAAGATTCAGGTACATTGCCGCACCTGCGGTCATGGCACTGAAAATTAATGTCATTGATAACAACAGGTAAGTATTTTTCAGTACCTTATTAGTCGCCAGAATACCGGCTTCCGGACGTGAAATAGCAGTATTTAATCTCATTTTAGTCAGATTCCTTGGTAAATGATTAGCATAACAGGTTTTGTGTAAGTCGGGATTCAAAAAGGCTTAACCTTAAACGCTCCACCTTATGTTGTAAACCCACAAAACAGACACATTAATTTTACAAGAGTTTCAAAGACTTTGTAAGAAAACTTAATGATTATGAAAACGGATGAGTAAATATATGGCTCAAGTTATTTGACTATCCACTTAAGGCGGGACATTTTTTTGTAGGGGCAGGCTTTACGCCTACCCTTTAATGCCACGATGATAGCAGGGCAACCATAATAGGGTTGGAACAAATTATCGTCATCTCAAACCGCTAATACTTACAACACATCATCGAAAATTGATTCAATCGATACTTGCGTCCACTTTGACGTGCTCTTTTTTTTAGTTTCGAGCAGGTCTAACTCTGCCTGCCTGAGCCAGTACACCATACTTAACTCGGCTTCTGCTGATCTAAATTCTTTTATTTCACTTAGCTGCGCTGCCAGGTCAAACAAATCAAACTGATCAACATTTTTCTTAAAATACCGGCGACTCATGGGCTAGTTGTGCCTTCTCATATAACGCATCCTTGGCGGTTTATTTTTACAGTTCGGACTTTCTTCTTTAAGTGTGCCGGACTTTTTACTATTTTTATACATCCAAAAAAGCCCTGATGGCAGATATTCCCTGAGCACCCGCTTGTTGTGCCTTATCCAAAGCGGATTCAGACATTCCGCCCAAGGCATAAACAGGCAGATTAACTTGAGTAACCAGTTTTTCAAACGCTTCCCAACCTAAAGGCTCGGTTTCAGGATGTGTTTTTGTGGCTAATACAGGCGCTAAAACGACAAAGTCGACACCTATCGTTTGTGCATGGAGTAGTTCTTGCAGATTATGACAGGAAGCGGCAACCCGGTTTACCCGCTTTGATGGGTTCTGAAGGAATGTCGGACGTTTATCGGCAGACATTAAATCCCGACTGGTTAAATGAATGCCATCAACGGCAAAATGGGCAGCCTTGTTAACGGCAGAATTAATTAATAACAAGACGCCTTGTTGCCGGCATAAAGGGGTTGCTTGTTCAAGAAACGTGTGTAGGGCTTGGGGCGATACAGTTTTTAATCGTAGTTGGATTAATTTAATGCCGCGACTGACTATTTTTTGCAGGTTTATCAATAGCAGCGATTCATCCGCATCGTCCAAAATTGCATAATAGGGTGGCAATTGGGCGGCGGTGATAATGGGTTGATTGGCAGCGGGAAAGGCATGGTCTGTCAATTCGGCTGGCTTAACCCACTTAAAAGGCTGGCCTTCACAGCTTTTAGCGATGCCAGAGAAATGCTCCACTAAAAACACCTGTAATTGTACCGCGAAATCCGGATATTGATGATTAACTGTTATCAGTGGCGTTGCCGCTATCACGGTAATATCAAGTTCTTCTTTAAGTTCTCGCGCCAAGGCCTGCTTCGCAGATTCTCCCTGTTCAATTTTGCCGCCGGGAAATTCCCACAAGCCACCTTGATGTGAAGATTTGTCACGCAGGGAAATTAAAACCTGTCCTTCGGCGTTTTTTACAACACCGACAGCAACTTGAAGTCGTTTCATAGTGGGGTAGTTAGAATGGAATTAAACCAAAAGAGTGTAGGCATATTTAAAAAGTCTCCTCTGATGCCGGTCTGGGTTTTTAACCCATACGCATCAAGCTAAGGCATTTTTCTCGTGTCTAAGCGGTGGTACATGAGCAGTGATGCTGTAGGAGCGGGCCGCGCCCGCGAAATTTCGGCAGTAATGCCTAAGTTGTAGCGTATTCATCGCGGGCGCGGCCCGCTCCTACATTCCTTAGCTTGATGCGTATGGGTTTTTAACCACGACCGAAACGTTTGAAAACTTCAATAAATTTCAAAATGTGAGTGACGGGGTTACAAACCCCGTCACGCTTCGTACCGCCTTTCGCCCTTCACCTTTAACCTTTTACCTGCCCCTAAGTCCTGTATTCGGCATTGATTTTTACGTAGTCATAAGAAAGGTCGCAGGTTAAAACTTCCTGAACCGCGATGCCACGACCGAGTTTAACGGTGACGGTGATTTCTTCCTGGTTCATGACTTGTTGTCCGGCTTCTTCGGTGTAATTATCATCACGACCACCGTTTCTAACGATGCAAACGTCGTCTAAATAAAGCTGCACATTTTCCAGTACCATGTTTTCGACACCGGAACGACCCACGGCAGCAAGAATACGTCCCCAATTAGGGTCGCTGGCAAAAAAAGCGGTTTTTACCAACGGTGAATGGGCGATGGTTTTACCGACCCGCACAGCTTCTTCATCGTGCAACGCTTCTTTAACAACGATACGGATTAACTTGGTTGCGCCTTCGCCATCCCGAACAATGGCTTCTGCCAGTTGTTTGCAAACATCCATAACCGCATGGGCAAAAATGGCATAATTTTCAGTGTCCGCAGTAATTTCCGGTGCCGCTGAACAACCGCTGGCCATCAATACACAGGCATCATTGGTCGAGGTGTCGCCATCCACAGTAATGCGATTAAATGATTGTTCAACAGCCAAGGCCAAACAGTGCTGCAATAGCGCCTGGTTAATTTTTGCATCGGTCGCCATAAAGCCCAGCATGGTCGCCATATTCGGCTGAATCATACCGGCACCTTTGGAAATGCCGTTAATGGTGACGGGCTGTCCTGAAAGGGTAATGGTTTTAGATACGCCTTTAGGAAAGGTGTCCGTGGTCATAATCGCACGCGCGGCTTTATCCCAATTAGCCAGTGACAGGTTTTTTATGGCGGCGGGTAAAGCCGCTGTAATTTTGGCGACCGGCAACGGTTGCCCAATGACGCCCGTAGAAAAAGGCAGTACTTGATTGGCATCGCCACTCACGATTTTTGCCAATTCAGTACAAGAAAGCAACGCATCCTGCATACCCTGTGTACCGGTTCCGGCGTTGGCATTACCTGAATTAATCAGCAACCAGCGGGGTTGGTTAGCCAGATTGGCTTTTGCAACATGGACAGGCGCAGCACAAAATGCGTTTTGGGTAAACACGGCGGCACAAGTTGATTGTTCGGCCATTTGAATGACCAAAAGATCATCCTTAATGGTTTGCTTGATACCGGCACAGGTTGTGCCTAGCGCTATTCCAGCGATGTTAAGCATGTTTGGAAAATCGCACTGTCCTACTGCCATTGTTTAATCCTCATTATGTTTAAAAAATAGGGTGACGTTTTTAATTTTTCTTACCCTGGTCTTCATGCGCTTGCATTGCTTTTTTAGCGCCGCTAATAAGTGCGATTGTTGGCTAAGGGCAAACGGTAAAATAATTTCGACTTCAATTTGTCCGTTTAAGTAATGGATTCTAAAATCTTCTATTGCTGTTTTAAAGTCCACCAGATACTTGTCCAATAATACTTGAACATCTGCGCGGGTTAGCGGTTTACCGGATTCAAACAAAGCTTCATCATTTTCAGGATCAATATGCACCAAGACATCCATGACGTCATCAAAACGGCTGATTAATTCATCCCTGACGGTGTCGCCGATGCTATGGCCTTCGGAAACGGTGATGCGCGGATCAACAACGATATGGGCATCAATCAAGGCGTCTTCGCCCATTTGCCGGGTTCTTAATAAATGAATGCCTTCAACGCCATCAATAGTCATGATGGCTTTACGAATTTCGGAGATCAGTTTGGGCGGCAATGAGGTATCAACCAATTCTTTGATACTCTCAAGAACCAGACCCAAGCCAATTTTGGCAACCATTAATGCAACCACAATGGCGGCAATGGCATCGGCCAGTGGATAGCCCAAGATGACAGCGCCTATGCCAAACAATACGACAATCGATGAAATGGCATCACTGCGCTGATGCCACGCATTGGCCATTAATAATTTGGAGCGGGTTTTTTTAGCAATGCGTTTGGTGTAATGATACAGCCATTCATTCACCAAAATGGATGCCGCAGCAACGCCCATGCCAAGCACATTGGGTACTGGCAGATGTTCAGGGTGCGCCATTCGATTCATCACCGACCAGCTAATGGCACCGCCAATGGCAATTAAACTGACGCCTAAAATAACGGTTGCGATGGTTTCAAAACGGCGATGCCCATAAGGATGCTCATGATCGGCTTCGCGACTGCCCAACCTAACCGCAATAATCACTAAAAGATCGCTGAGTAAATCCGATAACGAATGAATGCCGTCAGCGATTAACGCCGCTGATTGTCCCAGAATGCCAAAACTGATTTTGATCAGTGTCTGAAAAACATTAACCGCTGCGCCCACATAGCTGGCTCTGGCCTTTAGTTTATCCATTTTTGCAGCGTTAAGGATTTCAGTCATTACTCGCCGACTTCCAGGGTAATGCTATATTCATGATCACAGGCTTTGGTTTCCAATACTTTATGACCATTAATACGACACCACATCGGAATATCCTGCATGACACCGGGGTCTGTGCAAATAACTTCCAATTGGTCGCCCGCCTTGAGCTGTTTGACTTTGTCCTGGGTACGTATAACAGGCAACGGACAAAGCAGGCGCCGTGCATTTAGAGTTTCTTTAATCATGTAAGGGCAGGTGAAAGGTTAAAGGGGCAAGGTTCAAGGTGCACGGTACAAGGTGCAATGTGCAATGTGCAAGGTGCTTAGGCAAAGGGCAAATCCCTTTAACCTTGAACCTTTCGCCTTGTACCTTTTGCCTTGAACCTCAAACATACCATTCCTTGGGTATTTCTTCGTTTGTTAACGGTTTAACCTGAAGCGTTCTTTCCGAGCCATCTTTGTCCCTGACCTTAATATCGACTTGTTCGGCATGGCGACCCTGACCGTAGCGGGCAACAATTCTGGCAGCCAAATATAAATCCTCGGCAGACGTTGTACCGTCAATCAAGGCTAATGGCCCGGTATGGCTTAAACAATGCATACTGGTAAACTCTTTTTTATAACCCTCCAAAAAGCGTCCTTCACCTTCTTCCCTGGCGATAATCAATTTAAAATGCTTTTCGGGTCTGATATGTCGACCCACTTTTAACAACATCACGTCATCCAGTTCGTAATCTTTGCTACCTTGAGCTTTCCATAAATCGACCAGTCTTGCCGAATAGTATTTATCCGTCAGAAAACAGCAACCCCCTGCCGGTTGGGAATAATCATCAATACCAAATTTCTCGGCCAATGCTATTTGTGGCTTGCGTGAGCGACCGGTAATACTATATAACTTTTCTCTATCGACCCAACCTTCAAGTTCCGGGCGGGTTGCAGGCAGATTTTTGGCACACATGGGGCGCAATAACAAATCATCAGCACCTGACTGTTTTGCCACGATGGGCATTTTTGTTTTAGTTTGTGACATAGGGCGTTGGCCGATCACTTCACCGGTAATAATAAAGTCAAAATCGTTTTCAACGATCCATTGTTTGGCTTTGTTAACCATAAAAATTTTGCAATCCAGGCAAGGATTCATGTGCGTACCATAACCGTGCTTGGGATTAATCAGCACTTTTTTATAGGCTTCAACAACGTCAACAATATGCAGTTTTATGCCTAACTGTTCGGCAACCCATAAGGCATTATTACGCTTGGGTTTGGCTTTGTCGTTTTCACGAATGGCGTGCGTATGGCCTTCTACACAAAAACCCGTAAAAAAATTAATGCCTTCAACATGAACGCCTTGTTCCATGACTATTTTTGCCGCCAGCATTGAATCCAGACCACCGGAAATCAAAGCCACTGCTTTTCTTTGTTGACTCATAACACCTTTGTGTTTAAAAATTTTGCTATTATACCCAGTTATTTTCTTTTATGGCTGCAACTTCTGTTATGGCAGTACTTCTATTCGGTCACTTTGTAAAAATATAACCGGGCTGTATTGTCGTTCTGACTGATAAAGAAAGACCCTTATTAATGCCTGCGTATTTCCCGGATTGTTTGTTATATAAGGGATTCAATCATAATAAAATTTAGCATGAAGACACTCAAAAAACAGGGAATGATGAACATTACATGTGGAATTGATTTTGGAACGTCCAACACGACGGTCGCTATTGCCAAGGACAATAATGATCCAATAATTTTGGTTCCGGTAGAAGACCGACATTTAACCATCCCCTCTACCATTTTTTTTCCGCAAGAAAATCAACCGGTTTTATTTGGCCGTAAAGCGATTAATGCTTATGTCGCCAGAGAAGAGGGCCGGTTTATGAGAAGTTTTAAGCGTGTGCTTGGGACGTCTCTAATGAAAGAAGGCACCATTATTGGCGGTAGAAAAACACAATTTGAGCATATTATTGGCCCCTTTGTTGAGAGTATAAAAAATAAAGCCGAGGCAGTAGCCGACCAAGAAATCAACACAGTTGTCGCAGGAAGACCGGTACATTTTGTCGATGGCAATGACAAGGCCGACCAGGAAGCAGAAAGCCAACTCGAAGCCATATTTATCGCCGCCGGTTTTAAAGATATCCGCTTTCAATATGAGCCCATTGCCGCCGCATTTGCGCATGAATTAACCATGGGTAATACCGAACGTTTAGCGGTCGTTATGGATATTGGGGGTGGGACATCCGATTTTACGATAATGCGTTTGTCGGAGCGTTATATCAAAAAACCGGATCGCCAAGAGGATATTCTTGCTAATGCCGGGATTAGAATGGGCGGTAATGATTTTGACCGGGCTTTAAGCCTGACCTGTTTTATGCCTTTATTGGGGCTGGGTTCTTTTTGGGGTTCCAAAGGATTGGGTTTCCCCATAACGCCGTTTTTTGATCTTGCCGAATTGAGCAAAATTCAGTGCATGTATACACGCAAATATAAGCGGGATTTAAGGACATTGATTAGTCAATCCAATGATAAAGTCCTTACCCATAGACTGCTGTCCATTGTCGAGGAAGAGCTGGGGCACACCTTGATGTCTATCGTTGAAGATACCAAAATTCAACTGAGCGCATGTGATCAAACAACAGCCGATCTTGCTTTTATTGAAGCCGGTTTGCACTCCAAGGTAGAGCGTGAACAATTTGAAGCGTGTATCGCTGGAAGTATTGAGAACATCCAAGACACTATTAATCACTGCGTGGTGATGGCTGGCGTAAAAACAGCCGATGTGGCGCTGGTTATCTTGACGGGCGGTGGCACCGCCATGCCGTTGCTGCAAAATATAACGCGGCGTATTTTTCCACACGCCGATATTTCTGACGGCAATCGCTTATCAAGTGTTGGCTTTGGCTTGGCGTGTGATGCAAGACGATATTATTTAGGGGCGCATTAAAAAAGACGGGCAGTCATCAGCAAGCAACTCTGAGCCATTTGCGCTGCTCTGTAAGCCTTGATATTTCTAGTCTGTAGCGCCCCGTAAAATTCATTCACCCCAATTTTTAACGGTAGAATCAGGGTTTGAGGGGGGTAGATTCAGTATAATTAAGCGAGTTTCATACCAAGGAGTGTTAAAATTGGCAAAATAAATGGATGAGCAAAACAAAATCAAATAATCACAAATTTTTTAAATACCGGGTGTAAGTAATGACAAATCATCCTGAATCGTCACGGTTATTTTTTGCCCTTTGGCCTGACGAGCAAACCAGGTTAAATCTGGTGCGCTTAAATCAATCTATAGAAGCTAAAGGATTCAAGCCGGTACAGGCGCACAACCTCCATGCAACGCTGGTTTTTTTAGGGTCTGTTGAGGCAGCTTCCGAGTTATTGATTAAATACAGTGTTGGGGGAATTTTGGCCAAACCTTTTGTGTTGACGTTTGACCAACTCAGTTATTGGAGTAAACCCAAGATTTTATGTCTTACCTGTTCCCATAAGCATGATGAGGCGGAGTTGTTGGTCACGGCGTTAAACAGGGAGGTTGTAAGTTGCGGTTTGCAAACGGATACCCGGTCTTATTTGCCCCATATTACCCTGGCCAGACATGCCCGCTATTTACCGGACATAACTATTGAGCCGATTGTTTGGCGTGCTGAAGCCTTTGTTTTGGCTGAATCGTGCAGTGAACCGGGCGGTGTTAATTATAAAGTAAAACAGCAATGGCCTTTTGGTAAGGCAACTCGTAATAAATAACTATTAATTCACCACGAAGACACGAAGTTCACGAAGAAAAACCAAAGCAAAATCTTCGTTTTTTTCATATCTTCGTGGCTAATGTTTTTGGGCTAATTTAGTAGTAGGGTGCGCATCGCGCACCACAACCATGCCAGAGTAGAAACCCAATAGGCACCCGATAGAAAACAATCATAGATTGTGGTGTAAAAAACTGTTTAGTGGATGCGGTTTTGGTGCGCGATGCGCACCCTACCACTCCGCATCTTCTGAGTAATTATCCAAGCAAGAGTTTATTTTTCTTTCTTCGTGTCTCGGCAACTGCTCCCTGCGTTGCTCTACCTCCTGCATCCATGCAGTCGTTCGTGGTGAATATTTTTGGCCATTTTAATCCTGCACCAATTTTTTAATTTCACTGGTAAAGCGTCCTTCGGCGAGACGTGTTTCTACCATGTCGCCTGGCTTTAGCTGTTCTGTGGAACGGATGAGTTGCCCTGATGGTTGTTTAATAACAAGCGCATAGCCACGATTTAGGGTTGCTAATGGACTGACAGCATGTAACGTCTGGCTGACATTTAATAACCGTTGATTAAGGTTTTCCAGTTTGTGGCTGATGACGGTCACCAGACGTTTACTTAAATAATCCTGTTTTTGTTGATAGTTGTTGATGGTGACGGCCGGACTGTATTGCCATAATTGGGCTGTTTTGGCTTCAACACGACTTTTGTTGCGCTGGATTCGGGTGTGCATGGACTGAGTCAGTCTTAATTCAAGTTCGTCCAAGCGTTGCGCATTTCTTGCCAGTTTCTGGCCAGGATGTTGCTGTTGCAAACGCTTGTTTAACCAGGCAAAGGCTTGTTGTTTTTGGCTTAACTTGCGCTGTAGCAGTTGATGAAATCTTGCTTCCAATTGCACAAACCGGGACAGCCATGCTTGTTGATCCGGAACGGCATGTTCAGCGGCTGCGGAGGGTGTTGCAGCACGTAAATCGGCGACAAAATCGGCAATAGTCACGTCGGTTTCGTGCCCTACGGCCGAGATGACAGGGATTGTACTGGCGAAGATGGCACGGGCCACCCTTTCTTCATTAAATGCCCAAAGATCTTCCAGCGACCCGCCGCCTCGTCCTAAAATAAGCACATCACATTGCTGCTGTTCGTTAGCCAGGGCGATGGCCTTGGCAATTTCATATTTAGCATTATCGCCCTGCACGGCAACGGGATAAATAATAACCGACACCGCTGAAAACCGTCGCCTTAATACCGTCAGAATATCCCGGATAGCCGCGCCAGAAGGCGAAGTGATGACGCCAATGGTGTGGGGCAGGGCAGGGAGCTTTTGTTTATTGACGGCATCAAACAAACCTTCTTCTGACAGTTTTAACTTTAAGGCGTCAAAGGCTCTTCGTAAAGCACCGTCACCGGCTTCTTCAAGCTGTTCGACAATGAGCTGGAAATCACCTCTGGGCTCGTACAAACTGACTTGGGCTTTAACGATGACGTGTTTACCGTTCTCCGGTTTAAATCCCAGCCTGCGTTGTTGGGTTTTAAACATCGCGCATCGTACTTGGGCATTGGCATCTTTTAGAGAAAAATAGAGATGGCCGGAAGAGGGGGCACTTAAGTTGGAGATTTCACCTTCAACCAACACACTCAGAAAATGCGCGTCGAGTAAGCGACTGGTTGCCCGGTTAAGCTGTGAAACAGTCAGTATAGTGCGCTGTGCAGGCGTTGATGTGCTATTCATTGCAGGTTATTAAAGATTGAGTGCTGGGTTATTGGATGGACTATTGTAAAATATCCAAATTTTTTGTACAAAGAAAGGGGAGTGTTAATGGCGTGGTTGCTTTTGTTTTCTGCGGGGTTTATAGAAATAATCTTTGCTTTAAGTCTTAAATATAACGAAGGCTTTACCAAGCTTTTACCCAGTATAGTCACTGCGGTATCAGCCGTTGGCAGTTTTGGTTTGTTAATGTTGGCGCTCAAAACACTACCACTCGGAACGGCGTATGCGGTTTGGACGGGCATGGGAGCGGTAGGCGTGGCTATACTGGGCATCATTTTATTTAAAGAATCAGTGGATTGGTATCGGATGGTGTCCATTACTTTTGTGATTGCCGGAATTGTCGGGCTTAAATTAACGGACAGTCAGTAACATGCTACACCTTATTTTTCAGTCGCCGATTGATAATGCGATTCTGGAGCGGATTGATTCAGGGGATGATGTGGTTTTTCTTGAAAATGCAGTGCTGCGCATCTTGAAAAAGGGCAGTTTATGCGGTGTTTTAATGCAGTTGCTTAACGTTAATCGTCTTTATGTTTTGGGTGATGATATTGAAGCGCGAGGCATCGTGATTGCTGAATTAGTTAGTGGTATTGAAGTCATCGACTATGCGGAGCTGGTCAATTTGACCGTTAAAAATCCGGTGATTCAATCATGGTCTTGATGATTGAAAAAGTCGGATTGGAGACAACCGATCAGGGTTTTTTAGTTAAATCAGCGGACTGGAATGAAGCAGTAGCGCAGCAATTAGCGGAACTCAATCATATTACCTTGACCGACGCACACTGGGAAATTATGCTGTTTATTCGGCATTATTATCAGCAATTTAAGCACTTGCCGAATGCCCGCGTATTTACCAAAGCCATTGCCAAAACATTAGGCGAGGATAAAGGCAATAGTCGGTATTTACATAAATTGTTTCCGGACGGCCCGTTAAAGTATGCCTGCAAGTTGGCAGGACTGCCTAAACCACCGACTTGCTTGTAAATTACACCTGCTTAAAGCGATGTATCAAGCGTCTTTCTTTTTTGTTGGGTTTATGATCTTGGCCACTGAAATCAAACAGTTCGCGTTGTTCTCGTTGCAGAAGCATTTGTTGCTGACGTTTTGCAAAACTTTCAGGCGTTTCTTCATAGAGCAGAATGGCTTCTTTAGCCGGTCGTCTTTGCTTGGAAAGCCCGATTATTGTAACTTCCCAGTTTAGTCCGTCTTTGCTTATGGAGAGCAACGCGCCCGGTTTTATTTCTTTTCCCGGTTTTGTGCGTTGCTTGTTGACATGAACTTTTCCACCGGAAATAGCATCCGCAGCCAGTTTGCGCGTTTTAAAAAAACGCGCAGTCCATAACCATTTATCCAGACGGATGGTTTCGAGTTCAGCTTGCACTCAACGCTTTTTCTTTCGTTAAGCCTTTAGGCAAAGAAAACACGACTTTTTCTTCTATGCCCTGAATTTCAATGGCCGATTTACCGCCCCATTGTTTTAACTGATTAATGACTTCCTGCACCAGCACTTCGGGTGCAGAAGCACCGGCAGTGACGCCGACAACATTAACACCTTCAAACCAGCTTTCTTGCATGTCCTTTGCCGTGTCAATCAAATAGGATTTTTTACCTAATTGTTCGGCAATCTCTCGTAAGCGGTTGGAATTAGAGCTGTTGATAGAGCCTACAACCAGAATGGTATCAGCTGTTTTTGCCAGTTCAAAGACCGCATCCTGGCGATTTTGTGTCGCGTAACAGATGTCGTCTTTTTTCTGTTCCTGAATGGAGGTAAAGCGGGCTCTTAAGGCATCAACCATAATTTTGGTATCCGTCATGGATAGCGTCGTTTGTGTTACATAAGCCAGGTTATCCGGGTTATTAACGACTAATTTGTTAACGTCATCCGGCGTTTCCACCAAATAAATGCCACCATTGTCAGTACATTTTTCATATTGCCCCATAGTACCTTCAACTTCAGGATGCCCCGCATGACCGATGAGAATAACTTCGCGGTCTGATTTTGCGTGTTTGGCAACCTGAATGTGAACTTTAGTCACTAGCGGGCAGGTGGCATCAAAGACGGTTAAGTTGCGTTCTTTAGCTTCTTGCTGGACTTGCTTGGAAACGCCATGAGCACTAAAAATAAGGTAAGAACCTACGGGCACGTCGGTTAAATTTTCTATAAAAATAGCGCCTTTTTCTTTAAGTCCATCAACAACGGTGCGGTTATGAACCACTTCATGCCGAACATAAATGGGCGCACCAAACGTTTCTATCGCTTGGTCAACAATTTCGATGGCGCGGTCTACGCCGGCACAGAATCCACGGGGGTTAGCGAGTACAATTTGCATATCTTGACTTCTTTACTTGGTTAAATTGAGATTATTTTAACTCAACATGCTTGCGGATACGATAATTCCATCCATATCAGCATATAAAAAATGATCTTTTTTAAAATTGACACCGGCAAAAGAGACTAATAAGTCGCGGTCGCCATTGCCTTTTTTATGGCTTTGTAAGGGATGTGTGTGTAGGGCGCGGATGCCAATCGGGAGTTTATTGATCAGCGCAGAATCCCGAAGGCAGCCATAAATAATAATACCTTGCCAGCCATTATTAATGGCAAGCATTGCCAGATTATTGTCTACCAAAGCACAGCGATGAGAACCGCCGCTATCAATAACCAATACCCGGTTTTGTACTTTTTCTTCCAGAACACTTCTGACTAACGCGTTATCCTCAAACGTTTTCAATGTAGTGATTTGGCCCGAAAAGACCGGATTAGCCCCGTAAGAGATAAATGCCGGCTCAGCAATTTGGAAATAATCCTCTCCTGAGTAGTCATCGCAAAGATTAGCAGTAGTGAAGGTCATTGATTAAGGTTATAAGGTTCAAGGTTCAAGGTGCAAGGTGCAAGGTGCAAGGTGCAAGGTGCAAGGTGCAAGGTGCAAGGTGCAAGGTGCAAGGTGCAAGGTTCAATAGATTTGTACCTTTCACCTGCCTTCAACTAGTATAACGTGCTAACAGTCCGTTAACACTGTGTATTTCCGGTAACGGTATTTTTACTTCATAGCCACCGCCGGGGGCTTCCTGCATACTATGGCCGTGCATATCTTCCATGCGCTCCACGGTAATGTCCTGATTGCCTTCGGGCAGAATAAGCTCCAGCTTGTCACCGACGGTAAATTTATTTTTTACATCAATGGTCGCCAGTCCGGTTGCCTGATCATAACTTCGGATTTCACCGCAAAATTGCTGTTGATGGCTCTTGGAATAACCGGTGATATAGTTTTGTTGTTCGTGAGTATGGTGACGCTGATAAAAACCATCAGTATAGCCACGATTGGCCAAATTTTCCAAAACACCGATGAGTTCAGGCTGAAATGCACGACCTGCCAAGGCATCGTCAATCGCCATGCGATAAGTTTGCGCCGTGCGGGCAACGTAATAATGCGATTTGGTACGACCTTCTATTTTAAGGCTGTTAATGCCAATAGCCATCAAGCGTTGCACATGTTCAATAGCTCTTAAATCTTTGGAGTTCATAATATAGGTGCCATTTTCATCTTCCATGATCGGCAATAACTCGCCTTTGCGGCCTTCTTCTTCAAGAAAATACAACTGGTCTGCCAAGGGATGTCGCTCTGCACCGCCACAACTGGCAGTGCTGATGTCGCTCATTGACAGCACTTCGGCATCGGGTATCAAGTCACCTTCGGCATTTTCATGGGCGGGCACGGTATCATATTTCCAGCGACAAGAGTTGGTACACGTTCCCTGGTTAGGATCACGATGATTGAAATAACCCGACAGCAAGCAGCGTCCTGAATAAGCAATACATAAAGCGCCGTGAACAAATACTTCAAGTTCGATGTCCGGACATTTCTGACGGATTTCTTCGATTTCATCAAGCGACAGTTCACGCGATAAAATAACCCGCTTAATGCCAACGCTTTGCCAGAATTTTACAGTGGCATAATTGACGGTATTGGCTTGCACTGATAAATGGATAGGCATATCCGGCCAAGCTTCCCTCGTCATCATAATCAAGCCGGGGTCAGCCATAATCAAAGCGTCCGGTTTCATGGCGATAATAGGGGCAATATCGGCCATAAAGGTTTTAACTTTGGCATTGTGAGGAATAACATTCGTCGCCAAAAAAAACTTTTTCCCTTGCTGGTGCGCTTCAGCTATGCCTTTGGCCAGGTTGTCAGCCAGAAAATCATTGTTGCGTACTCTCAGGCTGTAACGCGGTTGTCCTGCATAAACGGCATCCGCACCAAATGCAAAGGCATAGCGCATGTTTTTAATAGTGCCTGCAGGCGAGAGAAGTTCGATTGGTTTCATGATGATGTCGGTAAATGATAAGAGTAATATACCGTGTATATTACACCAGCTTAGGCAAACCAAAAAATAGGAGTATGAAAAATGTGGGTATTGTTATTTTTAGCCGCCTTAGCGTTTGTATTAGGCGGGGCATTAATTTTGCTCAGATCAGCAAAAACACCCAAAATTCCGGATACGGTTAAAGCGCAGCCTTATGAGGAAGATAAATTGGATGACTGGTGATAAGACACGAAACTTATTCACCACGAAGACACGAAGAGCACGAAGAAAAGAAGATAAGTAAGGTCGTGTCGGTTTGCCGGGAGCGCCGAGCCCCAGCTCGGCACGGGTTAATCAGGTATATTAAGGCAGAGTGGTGACTACGCCGAGCTGGGGCTCAGCGTTCCCGGAATAAAATTGACATTCATGTTATTCACCACGAATACACGAAGAAAAATTGACAAGAAAAAACTTCGTGTCCTTCGTGTCTTCGTGGTGATAAGCTTTTAAATACCTTTGTTTCATGCTGTTTCAATGAAACATTTATGAGTTTCAATGAGACATTATTTTGAAACAGTTTAATAAAGTAAAGTTATAAAGATAACTAATAAAACAATCGATTGACGATGATTTTTGTTGTTGGCATGGGCTTTGCTAAAGTATAAGCAAGTTCAACGTATTTGCTTGCGGCGATCACGGAACCTTACCCATTAACAGTAACACCCGGAGAGACATCATGATATTTAAACAATTATTTGATAAAGAAACCTGGACTTATACCTATTTAATTGCTGATTCCATCAGTAAAGAAGCGGTTTTTATTGATCCGGTTAACACCCACATTAATGACTACATGTCTTTGCTGGAAACGCTGGGTTTACAGTTGAAATATTCTCTGGAAACGCATGTTCATGCTGACCATATAACCGCAAGCGGTTTGTTGCGTCAATTAGTGGGCGCACAAACCGCAGTGAGTGAACTCTGCGGTGCCGAGACCGCCGATGTACAAATTCAGGATGGCGATATTTTCAAATTAGGCGATAACGAGCACATTAAAGTGATTGCTACGCCGGGTCATACGCGCGGCAGTATTTCATTTTTATGGCGTGATCGGGTTTTTACCGGTGATTCTTTATTGATAGGCGGTTGTGGTCGTACCGATTTTCAGGGCGGTGATGCCGGTGCGCTTTATGATTGCATCACTCAACGTTTGTTTACTTTGCCGGATGAAACACTGGTTTATCCGGGGCATGATTATCAAGAGCGTTGGGTCAGTAGTATTCAACAGGAACGCACCACCAATCCGCGTCTGGCCGGAAAAACGCGTGAAGAATTTATTGACGTGATGAATAATTTAAATTTACCAAAACCACGGTTAATTGATCAGGCGGTGCCTGCCAACCGGTATTGCGGTTTGGATGAAAATGAACGTCAGGATGCCGTTATACTTCGCGATACCACGCGTCCCGTCCGTAATGAAGTCAGTCCTCAAGACCTGGTAGCCGAAGCCAAGCAACATATTACCGAAGTTAATGTCGCAACCGCCAAACAACTGTTGGCAGAAGGTAATATTGTTGTGGTTGATACGCGCGAAGAGAGTGAATACGCGGCGGGTCATATTGATAAGGCGCTGCTGTTGCCGCGTGGCGTGCTGGAATTTAAAATTGGCAATAGCCCCGAATTGGCTGACAAATCCAAAGCGGTGCTGCTTTATTGCCGTACCGGCGGTCGTTCTGCATTGGCAGCACAGACGATGCAACAGTTAGGCTATAACAATGTGCTGTCAATGGCGGGTGGTTTTGAGGCTTGGCAAAAAGCATAACACGCGATATTCAAGTTTTTATTCATTGATTTTAAAAAATGATACAGGTGAGTCTATCAAATCATAGCTGAGTCCAGACAGTTAAACTAATGACGAGCTATAGTCGCGACGTGGGCGTCGCTCCCACTGTGGGAGCGACGCCCACGTCGCGACTAACGACTGCCCCAGTCAAGATAAAAAATTGGAGCAACGAGTTACAGTAGGGCATCGCGCCTTTTATCCTAAACCATACATAATAATAACAACAGGAAGAATTTATGACACAACAACACCACACTATTTTGATTGTAGGCGGCGGCGCAGCAGGCGTTTCCGTTGCCAATAATATGCGTCGTCAAGACGCCGCTATTACGATTGCCATTATCGAGCCTTCTGAAAAGCATTATTACCAACCCGGCTTTACCATTATTGGTGGCGGTGCTTATACCTTAAAACAAACCACCCGCAATGAAGCTGATTTAATTCATCCAACCGTGACTTGGCTGAAAGATTACGCAGAAACCTTTCAGCCGGATAAAAATACCGTGGTTTTACGCTCGGGTGAAACGATTAGCTACGATTACCTGGTGGTTTGTCCCGGCTTACAGTTGGATTGGGATAAAATTGCGGGCTTAAAAGAAACCTTGGGTAAAAACAACGTGTGCAGTAATTATTCGGCAGAAACAGCGGAATATACGTGGGAATGCATCAAAAACAGTACAGCGGGAACTGCACTATTTACACAACCGCCCATGCCGATTAAATGTGCCGGTGCACCCCAAAAAATCATGTATCTGGCGGCGGATAGATTTCGTAAAAAAGGAATTTTGGATAAATTTAACATTGAGTTTTGCAATGCGGGCCCTGCCATTTTCGGTATTCCTTTTTTTGCCAAAGCCTTAAACAAAGTCGTTGCAGGTTACGGGATTAAAACCAATTTTAATCACAATCTGGTTGCCATTGATGGCCCTGCTAAAACCGCTACGTTTGAAATGACGGACGCCGAAGGTAACAAGCATAAAGTCGTTAAAGCCTTTGACATGATTCATGTTACACCGCCGCAGAGTGCGCCTGATTTTATTAAAAAAAGCCCGTTAGCCAATGCCGGTGGCTGGGTAGATGTCCATGACAAAACACTCCAACACAACAAATATGCAAATATTTTTGGACTCGGCGATGCGACCTCAACCCCCAATGCCAAAACAGCCGCCGCCGTCAGGAAACAGGTGCCCATTTTAGTTGATAATATTTTGCATCTTATCAATGGTAAAGCCGTTGAGGAAAAATACGATGGTTATGGCTCTTGCCCGTTAACAACCTCACTGAGCACGGTCATGTTGGCCGAATTTGCTTATGGCGGCAAAGTAACACCGTCTTTTCCCTTGTTGGATCCCAGAAAAAATTTGTTTATCTGGTGGATTGGTAAAAAAATCGGTTTTCCCTGGATGTACTGGCAGTTAATGATTAAAGGCTATCGAATAGATATACCACATTTGGAATCCTACTCCAAACGCTTTACAGAAGAGTAGGTAAAGCAGGTTCAAGGTGTAAGGTGCAAGGTGTGGACGAATCAGTTTGACTTTGACCTTTTATCTTTATCGGGTTCTCTATTTCTTGCCACATACACATCAACTTAAAGATATTACAGACCACGAAGACACGAAGAGCACGAAGGTTTTTCTTTGGTTTTTCTTCGTGAACTTCGTGTCTTCGTGGTGAAATGTTTTAATTTGATGTCTATGGGGTTCTCTATTTCTCACCATAGCCTGGAGCAAGGGTAACAACCACAATGACTGATTTACAACGTAAGCTGTCGGGATTAACCGACTTCTTTCCTATTGCCGGTTGGTTAAAAACCTATACCCGTCAGGATTTTAACAGTGATCTGTTCGCCGGTATCATTACCGCTATTTTGCTGGTTCCTCAAGGGATTGCCTACGCGATATTGGCAGGTTTGCCGCCGCAACTCGGGCTTTACGCCAGTATTTTACCGCCGGTATTGTATGCCTTATTCGGCACCAGTCGAACCTTATCCGTAGGGCCGGTTTCCATTGCCGCCATTATGATTGCCAGTGCCTTAAATACGCCCGAGATCAGTGCCTTGGGTAATCCGGTGCAAAGCGCGTTGATATTGTCAGCAGAAAGCGGACTCATCATGTTGCTGATGGCTCTACTGCGGATGGGTGGCTTGGTTAATTTCATCAGTCATCCCGTATTGACGGGCTTTACCAGCGGTGCTTCCTTGTTGATTATAGGTAGTCAATTGCCGCAACTGGCGGGGTTAAAAAGCCCCTCGTGTGGTTTTGATGGCGCTTGTTACCGGGATTATTTGTCGGGCTATAATTCGACTACGGTGATCATTGGTGTGGCTGCCTTGGTCATGTTGATAGCTTTTGGAAAACCGCTGACGTCATTGCTCAAAAAAGCAGGATTAAAACTATCATTGGTGACTGCCATTAGTAAATGCGGGCCTTTGTTAACGGTGCTTTTGGCTACGGTTGCCGTTGGTTATTTTGGCTTAACCCTGCACAACAAAGTTGCCGTTGTCGGGGTAGTACCGGCCGGTTTTCCTGCGCTAAGCCTGGATTTTATTGATCTCCAAAAATGGCGCTTGTTACTGCCTGGCGCGGCTTTTATTGCGTTAATTGCTTATGTCGAAAGTGTCGCCATTGCCAAAGTGACCGCTAACCTGAGAGGCGAGAAAATTGTACCTAATCAGGAATTAATTGCCTTGGGTGTGGCTAATCTGGCTACCGCTATTTCTGGTGGTATGCCGGTTGCCGGCGGCTTTAGCCGAACCATGGTTAATTTTTCTGCCGGTGCCCGCACCCAAATGGCGATGCTGATTGCAGCGGGTATTTTGGCATTGGCGGTGATCTTTTTTAGCCCGTGGTTTGAAAACATCCCCAAAGCAGCGTTAGCGGCCATTATTTTGATCGCCATTATACCGCTGGTACGGCTGGGTAATATTGTTCACACTTGGCGTTATGATCGGGGTGATGGTATCGCCGAAATCGTAACCTTGCTGGGTGTTTTGGTGCTGGGTATTGAAGAAGGCATTAGTTTAGGCATTATTCTTACGTTTATCAGTTACCTGCGTAAGACCAGTCAGCCGCATATAGCCGTTGTTGGGCGCATTCCCGAAACCGGGCATTACCGTAATGTCAAACGCCATAACGTAGAAACGTGGGAGCATCTTTTATTATTGCGCATTGATGAAAGTATCACCTTTGCCAATGTTAATTTTATTGAAAATTTTATTACCGCTGAACTAAAGCAGCAAGCCACCATTAAACATATCATCCTGATTTTTACCTCGGTCAGTGATGTCGATGCCACGGCTTTGGAGGCGCTGGAAAACATAAATCATGCCTTGCAAGCCTCAGGGTTGACCTTGCATCTGTCAGAAGCAAAAGGCCCGGTACTTGATAAGCTTAAAAAAACCAACTTTATCAAACAACTCGAACCAGGCAAGGTGTTTTTTTATACCGAAGATGCGATAAAAGAATTGGCGTAAGTTATTCAAATAATGGTTTAGGCATCTTGTCTGGCGTAGGCCGGAATAAGGCTTTTCGAGCGCAAGCGAGAATAAGCGTTTCCGGCACATACGCATCAACTTAAAGATATTACAGACCACGAAGACACGAAGTTCACGAAGAAAAACCAAAGAAAAATCTTCGTGTTCTTCGTGTCTTCGTGGTGAAATGTCTTAAGTTGATGTCTATGGGGTGGTCTTATTCCGGCCTTGTCATGAATAAATTAGGGCCGATTCAGCCAGTTGGGGTCTGGTTGCCAGTTAGTGGCCCATTTTGCAAAATCATCGGCGGGCATGGGGCGAGCAATCGCATAGCCTTGTGCCTTGTCGCAGCCTATTTGCAGCAGCATTTCGGCTTGTTGATTCGATTCCATACCTTCAGCGATTACTTCCAGGTTAAAAGCGGTCGCCAAAGCCAGCACCGCTTCTATAATCGCCAGATCATCAAAATCAGTCAGCATATCGTGCATAAAACTCTGATCAATTTTAAGTTCGTTGATCGGTAAGCTTTTTAAATAAGTCAGTGACAAATAGCCGCTGCCAAAATTATCCAGGGAAAAATTGATACCCAGTTCTCGACACGCTTCAATCAACCGGGATACCCTGGTTAGATCTCTCATGACATTGGTTTCCAGTATTTCCATGCTCAGATCACCCGGTTTAATCGTGGGATGGGCATTTAGTGATAGCCGCAGGGTTTCTATAAAATCGGGTTGCTGCAACTGTCGTTTGCTAATGTTGACGCTGACCGGCAGCTCCAGTCCGGAGGCATGCCAACTTTCTATTTGGCTCAGTGCAGTATTGATGACCCAGTTGTCGACATCAATGGACAGCGAGTGATTCTCAATGATGGGCAAAAAATCCTCTGGCAATAACAGGCCTTTATGGGGATGGTGCCAACGAATTAACGCTTCCGCACCAATAACGCGGCCTAGACGCAAATTGACTTTGGGTTGGTAATAAAGCTCAAACTCTCCGGCTATCAAGGCATTGCGGATACTTTCAATGTTTTCATGATGGTTTCGTGTCTGCTTGTCCAAGTCGACATCAAAGATATGATAACGGTTCTTTCCGCTTTGCTTGGCTTGATACATGGCTTGATCGGCCTGGCGTATCAGAATATCGGCATCAACCTCTTCTGCTTGTGGGTAAAAAGTGATGCCCATGCTGGCCGATACCTGCAAGGTAACGCCATCAAACGGTACGGGTTGCGCTGCCGCAACCAGCAAGCGGACAAACATAGGCAAGCTGGTTTCAATGTCTTGGAGATCAACCAGTAAGGCAATAAACTCATCACCGCCAATACGGGCCAGCGTATCAACCTCGCGCAGACTTTGCGTCATATTTTTCGTCAGAGCAATCAGCAAGTTGTCACCCGCCAAATGACCATGCTCATCATTGACATCCTTAAAGCCGTCAAGATCAAGAAATACCACGGCCAGCAATTGTTTTTGACGCTTACATTGGGCAATCGCCTGACGCAGGCGATCAGAGAGCAACCAACGGTTAGGCAAATTGGTCAGTATGTCAAAGTGCGCGATATGTTCCAACTCCTGCTGATGGGCTTTGAATACAGTAATATCAGCAGCAATTCAGAGCATCTCAAGCCACCCTAAAAAAACAATAGCTTACGATGTAATGAAATTATATTCGTCCAGTTGTTTTAGTTAGAAGATAATAC
>Ga0194056_10000432_pt1 | contig 22776 bp, 9 predicted proteins | sample SepL4413m_MetaG_FD_155458 | JGI IMG/M metagenome (GOLD analysis project Ga0194056, IMG submission 155458) | Anoxic zone freshwater microbial communities from boreal shield lake in IISD Experimental Lakes Area, Ontario, Canada - Sep2016-L442-13m | ecosystem: Environmental > Aquatic > Freshwater >... | reverse complement strand
TGACAGAATTTATTGCAGACTTTTTCTTTGCAATTTCGCCAGACAATCTTTATAATTATATTATCGAACCTTAGTTATCTCGCTGAAGGAGGGGTGTGGACAAATTCAAAAGGTCAGCAAAGATTTTCCTGATGGCGACAGCCATGATCAGCAATTTTTTTGTTGCTGATATTGCATCTGCGGCTCCACCACCGGATTCTGGCGCGACCACATTTACTACGGCCGAAAACATTCAATATGAGCTAAATTTTGCTAGAACTTGGTATCAAAATCCGGTAGGGCTCGAGGGATTTGGGGCTGTAAATATCTGGACCAAAGATTTGTGGCCTGGAAGAACCGACGGTTTTATGATTTATAATATGCATTGGGATCTTACTCCGCAGGATATATACGATACCGTAGGAACTGTATTATATAAGACTGCTGATTATTATTGGTACAATACTGGGGCTTGTCAAGGTAGCGATGTAGATACAGCACCTCAGTGCGAATTTGATAGATTAGGCGACCAAGTCATACTCGCAGTCAGCAAAAGCACTAAACGTCTCGTATTTGTTGGTACTCCTGTTTGGGCCGATGGCGGAGAATCTGGTGGCTTGTCTATCAAATCTTTAGCAGCTGGAGAAGCCCTAAATTTAAAATCAACGAATATCGTTTTTGGTAAGAAAGTTTACGAGAAAGAGTCACCGATAATTAAAAAAATTATTAATGACATGGCAAAAAGAGTAAAAGGTGGGGCGCAGCTTTCTATTGAAGCAGCTAAGGATCCGGAGAAAGACTTAGCTGGTGCACTACAACAGATTGGGAGTTATACAGTCAGACGGCAACTTTCAAGTTTCTATTTCAACCAATATTTTAATAAGTGCGATGTGAACGTTGATTCTTCCATTTATTTCGGCGCTAGCGACAGATATTCCAATAAGGTGGATACCGTAACAACGCCTGCACGAGACGAAGTAATAAAGAACCCTTCAGTTAGCAATAGACCCCGTATTGATATTTACGGTGGTGCTGATTCTCTGGCAGGCGGATATATGTTTCGAGAACAGGATAAATGTGATTATCCTGTACTTGCAAAAAACGGGGCGCTCACTAATGGTACGGAAGTACAGAGGCTTATTAAAAAACGACCTGTAACCACATGGGTCCTCGACACAACAGCCAAAACAGGCAACGAGGACTACTCGTGGTACAAACTGAGGCAAAAGTGGGCTGACCGAGCAATCTTTTATTTCAAAATGCAGCCTCTTGGAGGAACTTTGGATAGTGACACACAAAAGATTAACGCCCTCAAGGATTATGTCTACTTGGCCATAACTGTGTATGGTAATGAAATCGAAACTAATTTTGTGTACTCGAGCGTAGGGTATGACCCTGCTAATATAGTATTAAAAGGGATTGTACAAAGCCAAGGCGAAGACACAAAATACACGCTTCCACACACTTTTGCGATAAATATCGCTCAGTTTACATTTAACACATTCAGTTGCAGCCCAAAATCTATTACTGTGTTAAAGAGTTCCTCTCTGAAAGTTGGGGTCGTTGCAGGCCCTAACCCAAGATTAAGCCTGTCTGGAAATATTGCCCCTTCTGGGGAGGTAGGCTGCAAGATCAACAGTAATTTCCAGAATATGGACGTTACAGATGTGCCGACGATAAGATTCTCGTCTAGTATCAATGATATCCAAGCAGCTGACAAAGGAGTTGATGCTGCCTACGCCGGGTATCTCTCAGCTTGGAAGATCGGTAGCTATATCACGACGGATGACGGCAACGGAAACAAGACAATGACAGGAGGAGAGTATAATGCTCAACAGAACGACAATTCCTGCGGTTGCGGTGAAGTCGAAGGCGCAAACATAATGAACATTTTGAAAAGAGCCTTCTGCGCGGTCATCTGTTGGACTTTCAATGTTGGCAAGGGTTTGCAACAAAATGCGACTTGTCTTTTCAATGATGCTCTTGGGACAGTAAATCGCACAGTTAAAGCACCGAGGGCAGAGCTAAATTGCGGATCTTAAATTTATTTTTATGAAGCATTTATTTAATAATCAAAAAATACAAACTTGGATCAAGCTCTCTTTGATACTTTTTGTTGTTGCCTGTTTTGCTCTACCGACATACTCTCATGCGGCCGGCGCGATTGCTGGGAACATAATAAAAGAACCTCTCTGGAAATTATTAAGAGACGATGCGGGACTGCACACTTTTTGGAACGATATGATGAAGCTGGTGAACAGTTTCGTCGTCCTCCTTCTGATTGTTGTTGCCTTTTGTGAAATACTAAATATCAATATCAGCACTTACGGAGTCAAGAAGATCTTGCCCTCTCTTGTCTTTGCTGTGCTCGCAGCCAACTTCAGCTGGATCATGTGTCGCCTCTTCATCGACTGGGCGAATATTGCGATGAGTCGTTTCAGCGATACTACTTCGATTATTGATCCGCTGATAAACTCACGAACGTCCTTTAATATTGACCTAAGAGAGACCAGCGAACAGGTTTCTGGAGCTGTTATCTTGGGCGACAATGCTGGAACGATCTCATTTTTCCAAGCTGGGATGAAAACGCTTTTTGTCTGGGCTGGCGCGATAGCACTCTATATTCTAGCGTTCCTTTTGCTCCTGCGTAATGCGATTATCATTGCTTTAGCCGTTTTCTCTCCTATTGCCTTCATGGCAATGGTCCTGCCACAAACAAAATCTGCCTTTAACAAATGGTGGACAACATTCATGCAGTGGACTTTCATGCCCACAGTTTCCGTCTTCATGCTTTGGATGGGCTCTAAGGTTCAGGACTCATTGGGATCAAATACCGATCCACTTATTGGATTTCTAATAGCTATCGGCTTTATCTATGGGGCAGTGAAAGTTCCTTTCTCTATGTCAGGAGCTGCAAGTGGGATTATGAACAAGTGGGCCGATATGGGCAAGAAGACGGCTAGCTTCGCTGGCAAAGCCGCATATACCGTCTCTGGCGCTAAAGGTGGTGTCGAGACTCTGAAGACAAACGTAAGCACGGCAGGAATAAAAATAGCTACAAAGTTTAAGGACAAGACCGGGATAGGCTCTGGTCTGGACATTGCCAAGAAAAATCAGGAGATCGCACAGAGAGGTGCGAAGGCGGTTACCGACAAAAAAGTTGGTGCACACATCAAGAGAAACAAGGAAAAGTACGGTATAGAAGAAGAGCGCATCGCCTCGGATGAGGGCTCTACTGAGTCAGCGATGAAGGCAGCAAAAGCAAGCGTCACCGCCGAGGGGAGCCGCTACTACAATGAAACAAAAGGACTTGCGATTGGTGGCGCAGAAGCGAAGAAAAATTCTGAAAAATTTGACAACACTTCCGCAGCGTTTAAGGATGAAATGCTTGTGGAGTATATGGGTAGTCTCGAGAATAGTGCCGCAGGCAAAAAACAAAAAGCCGAGCTTATGGCGGCTATGGGAGACAAGCAGAAGTTCTCGGCGATGGCCGAGAAGGCAGGTACTACCGAGCTGCTAGATGGCGCCATGGTAGAGCAGATTCAGATAGATAATATCAAGACCACAGAGGAGGAAGCAAAGAAATACTCTGACGCCGTCGCTGAGTACCTAAAACATGTAGCCACTGTGACTGCTGGTAATATTGGCAGCATGAATGCTGATGAGCAGAAATCTTTTAGGGATGCAACTGTAAAACTGGCCGAAAAGGGTTTTGCTGTAAGCAATATCGAAAAATTTTCAACAATGAGCGTTGCCGACAAAATAGCTATGACTGCAGAGAATATTAATATCTCTGGTCAACAAGCTGATATCAATAAGGCTTATACAGACGCTCAAAACGAGGTCGTTAGCTTAGCGGCAGAATTACAATCAAGAATGACTATTACCTCAGCAGAAGAAATTCCGGCTTACCTTCGCCATATGATCACATACGACACAAACACCAACAAACTTGTGCTGAACCAGTTCAAGACAAAGCTAGAACGTACAAGAGCAAGCAAATACATGTCTGGCCGTGTCGACGAAGGTGCTACTACGGCTACCTCCATGTACACAGCCGATGAGATCTCAAGTATCCTAACAAACGGTGGGCAGGGTATCACAAAAAAGATGTTGGACCAGTATTATAATAATCAGAAATCAAAAAATACGGCCGCTGACAACCAAAAGATTACCGAGTTCCTAAAAGCATCTCAGAGGATGGCGAGCAACTCCCAAAACGCCAATGCACAAAAAATAACTTCGGGAATGCTTAGCAGCCTTGCAGCTAACGGACAGGGTGGACTAGATGGCTTACACGAAATGGCAGACTCATACAATAAAACTATCGAGGAAACCTATAAAGGTGATGCAGCCTTGATCGCTAAATTTAGAATAAATAAGACTAACGATGCAAAGCTAATGCAAAAAATGCTTAACGATGCCAACACCGGTAGACACGGCAGTCCCTCAACTAGCGCTGAAGCTATTGCCGTCAGGAAAGCTTTTCAGGGCGCCTTTCAGGGAAACAAGAAGCTTTCGTTTACAGGTACATCTTCTTCGCATATTGGAGGAGACTAAAAAAATAAATTATGAACGAAGAAATTACAAAAGAACAATACGACACATTGCTAAAAATTCTTATCAATCTAGGTAAGAGCTCGAATTATCGATCTATTACAGGGATTTGGGGTGAGCTTGTGACACACAGCAGAGAAAACACCGCCCTGGTAAAGCATTTCATGCCCAAGCTCGATGACTTGTTTGTCTCGCTCCTAGGTGCTAAGGCCTCCTTCGCAAAACGCATCGGCGTAGAGGAGCCACACATCAGAAGAGAGGTTATTCAGGCCATATCTACTGGCGATTATAGCCATGCCGTCACCCCCTTAGAAAAGATTTCCATCATAAATACTTCTCTGGATCAGAAGAAAATACCTTTTCAGCTTCCCCCATCATTCGCAGACAGCATTGACACGATCATCCAAGATACTATCATGCTAGAAAACGGGATATACAACGCCTACCTGCTAAGAGTCAAGAACGCAGTTGACGACCTTATTGTCTACTGTAAGAAATACCAGGCAGACACACTACCTCAGATTGAGGACAAGCTGAAAAAAATGGAGGCCGAGTATGATGCGATCCTAAAGCTAGAAATTGATAAGGACTATATAACCGCTTCCAAAAAAGCCAAGAGCCTCCTTGCCGAATTCGGACATATCCCTATCTCACTACAAGACAAAGATTTAGAAACTTTGGGCGTATTTATAAATTTTGAAAGTGATAGCCTGAAGTGCATGCGCGACATTCGCTTGGCGAAACCTACTGGCGAGATTACAATAAATGATATTCGTGACAGCATCGCAAAAATTTATGTCGAAGAAAACATTCTAGCGAACCAAAAATCATCAACAACATAATTGTTTGCCTTTCCCCCCGATATTCTGTAAAATAGAGTAGTAAGATAATACTCTGGAGGGGTCTTGAGGTTCAAAGTACCGCAAAATATCGATATGCAAGATCGAATCATCGGGCCACTCACACTGGTCCAATTTGTGTATGCAGTGGTAGGTGGTGGACTTTGCTATACGATATACATGAAGGTTCCTTCCCCGATGAATCTCGTGATCGTGATCCCGATCGTAATCTTCATCGTTTGCCTAGACTTTGTAAAAATAAATGAACAGCCATTTTTACATTTCTTTCTCTCTGCTCTCCAGTATGTCTCTGCACCAAAACAACGTTTTTGGCACCGTGGCACAGAATCAGACCTTAGTGTAGAAATTTATTCTGTAAAGAAGGATGAAACTCACTTCAAGCACAAGGTTATTTCAGAAGAACAAATGAAGAAATTTGCCGCCAAGACAGATACAGATCAGAGCAAACTTATAAAAATTTAACACAAACAAACAATGGTATTTTCTACACAACAATTTATTGATATCGCTGGGATGAAAAACGGTATTATCATTATGAAAGATGGTAGCTATCGTCTTATCCTACAAGTAAACGCGGTAAATTTTGCCTTGAAAAGTGAGCAAGAGCAAAATTCTATCATTTTTCAATTCCAGAGCTTCCTAAACTCACTTCACTTCCCTATTGAAATTACAATACGTTCCAGACGTCTCGACCTTACCCCATATCTAAACAAGATCAGTACTATTGCCCAGAACCAGACAAACGAACTCACCCGAATACAGGCAGAGGACTATATCGGTTTCGTGTCCAAGCTTATCACTATCGCCAATATCATGAAGAAATCTTTTTACGTGGTGGTACAACACAATACAATAAATGTGAAAAGCACGGGTCTATTTGATAAATTTTTTAGCAAAAATTCACAGACCTTCGATCATGTAAAAATCTCCGATGTAGAGTTCCTTGAAAGTACCAACAAGCTGACTGAAAAAGCAAACATAGTTGCAAACGGCCTCGGCGGGCTTGGCATACACTGTCAGCAGCTTACAACTGAAGAGATAGTTGAGCTTTTCTATGCTATTTACAATCCAGACGAATCAACAAAACAACGTATTACCGATGTCGAACAAATCGACGCTCAAGTTGTTGGTAGCGAATCTGAATCTCCAGATGCCGCAAATGTTGCACTTAGCGCAAGTATTGTAAGAATAGATAATTCTGAAGTTGTGAAGGCCCAGCAAAAGTTTCAGGCAGAACAAAAAACTGCCGTAGAATCATCACCTCTGGGTGCTGGAGCTGGACAAACTGCAGAATCTCCCGAGGCTCCAAGTGAAGACGGGACTGTACCACCGGCAGGTAAAACTCCAAATGGAAATGCGCCACTGCCTACTTCGATTCAGACAGAATCTTTTGCAGACGGAGTAAAGACGGACACAGTCAGTAAAGGTGTTACAAATGGAGCTCAGAAAACTGCTAGCAACTTCCCTACTATAAACACTCAAAATTAATAATATTTCCCAATAATGGACAACACACAAACACAAAATCCACAACAAGCTCCGCAAAATCCCGTACCTGCTGTTGCCCCAGCAGCTGCCATGCCAAGCGCAGCAGCGCCTGCCGTTACTTCAGTTCCTACTCTTGATGCCGTACAAGCTCCGACCGCTGCCATTCCACTAATCGTCAATCCTGTTGTTGATCCAGCTATTTTAGCTGTTGCTGCGCAGCAACAAGACCCACGCGCAATTGCCCAAGCAAATATTCAACAAAGGGAAGCAGTAAGCAAGGCTCCTTCTCTAATACAAAGCTTCTGGAACAAACAACAAGGACAAAAAGCGAACGAAGACCTGCGACAGGGTCTGACGTCTGTTCGCGACATCATCGCGCCAGCTTCGTTTGTTGTGACGCCAAACTATATTCAGATCGGCTCTTACTTCACCAAAACTCTCTTTGTTTTCACTTACCCACGATACATAGAAACAAACTGGCTTTCTCCGATAATTAATTACGACATGACGATGGATATCGGTATGTATATCCATCCACTTGAAACAAAAGATGTGATGATGGAGCTGAGAAATCAGGTTGGCAAGCTTCAATCCACCATGTCTATAGATGTAGAAAAAGGTAAACCGCGCGATCCTGAGCTAGAAACTGCGATTGGCGATATAGAGTCCCTTCGTGATGTCTTGCAGAGAGGAGAAATCAGACTTTTCCAGTATGGTCTATACTTCACCGTCTATGCAACTTCAGTAGAAGAGCTCAGAACTGTGGTGGATCAGCTTGAATCAACTCTTGGAGGCCTTCTGATCTTTACAAAGGAGAGTGTTTTTCAGATGGAACAAGGCTTCACCTCTACCCTACCTCTGATGCAAGACAAGCTCAGTGTCTTACGAAATCTTGACACTGGCTCCCTCTCGTCCACGTTTCCTTTTGTGTCTAGTGAGCTGACCCAAGATGATGGAATTTTGTATGGAATAAATAGACACAACAATTCTCTTATTATTTTTGACCGATTCAATCTCGAAAACTCCAATTCATTAGTTTTGGCAAAATCAGGTTCTGGTAAGTCTTACTTCGTAAAGCTAGAAGCTTTGCGTTACCTCATGCTCGGTACCGACGTGATCGTCATAGACCCAGAAAACGAGTATAAGACTCTGTGTGATTCAGTTGGTGGAAGCTTCCTAGAGATTTCACTAAACTCTGATAAACGAATAAACCCCTTCGATCTGCCAACAAGTGCGACTGATTCCGGCGAAGATGTGCTCAGATCGAACATAGCGTCGCTCCATGGCCTGCTAAACCTAATGCTTGGTGGTATGACCCCAGAAGAAGATGCATTCATCGACAAAGCGCTCTATGAAACTTATGCACTAAAGGACATCACTGTTGATCCAGAAAGTCAAAAAAACGAACCCCCTCTTCTCCAAGACTTTTACAACGTACTAGGCAATATGAAAGGCACAGAGTCAGTAAAAGCAAAATTATCCAAATACGTCGAAGGCACATTTGCAAATCTTTATAACAAACCGACCAATTTCGAACTCAAGCCTGGCTTCGTTGTCTTCTCTGTGCGCGACCTTGAAGAAGCTCTCCGGCCTATCGCTATCTATACTGTGCTTGATTATATTTGGACCAAGATTAGAATGACGATGAAACGTCGCATCCTGATCGTTGATGAAGCTTGGTGGATGATGCAATACGAAGACTCCGCGCGTTTCCTCTATGGCTTAGCGAAACGTGCTCGTAAATACTACTTGGGTCTCACTATCATCAGTCAGGACGTAGAAGACTTTTTGGCAAGCCGTTATGGTAAGGCAGTTGTGAACAACGCTTCTATGCAAGTTCTGATGAAACAGTCCACTGCATCTATCGACATTGTGGCTTCAGTGTTTAATCTTACCGAAGGTGAGAAATATTTACTTCTCGAGTCAGATGTTGGTGAGGGCTTATTCTTTGCTGGGCTCAATCACGTTGCTTTCAAGGCAGTCGCCTCATATACCGAGGATCAGATCATAACAACTGATCCAAAACAATTAATGGCAAATGAGAATTAATATACCAAAATTTGCAGAAGGCGCAGCGGCGAGCAGCACACTGACTATTGTCGGCGTGTGTCTTGTTATAGTCGTAGCAGCAGTTCCAATCATCGCTGTCTCCTTCTCGGCTATGGCACTCTGGAAAAGTCCAGAAACTATACCCACGGTATCCGGCTCAAGCCCACAATATGGCGAAAGTGGCGCTTCAATTGTTCAGGGCGATCTAGTGACAACTTGCCCGATATTAAACACTCTTTCAAACAGCCCTGTAGGAACTGGCTACACCATCGCGAATTACCCCAAATGGGTAAGCATAATCAACGATGCAGCTAGCGGCAAGAGCGCTCCCCCAGCGCTGATTATGGCTATACTTTGGCACGAAAATGGTGATTACGTCCCTGTTCTGGCAGACAAGTGTACGACAGGCACAAATTGTGATCACGGTTGGCCAATTTCATCTGCGAATGCTTACGGACCTTTTCAATTTCAGAATGGAACATGGTGGCGTTTTGGTATGACAGCAGATGAGAAAAAAGCTGCCTATGATGCTGGACTTGTCAGTGACACTGTGCCAGCATTAAAATTGAAACAATCAGGAAAATGGCTAAACGACAAAATATTTGATCCAACACGTGCCGCTAAGGGAGCCGCAGACATGGAATCGTATTATATTGATAAAAGTGAACAGACCACCTTCAAAGACAAGCTCATGGAAGCAATCGGATATTATAATAACGATACTGTTTATAAAAATGCTGTGTATAGTGCATACGAAAAACTATCTGCCTGCCAAAAGTCAGCCTCAGGAACAGCAGACGCACCTCCGGCTAGCCTAAGTCTGACAGAAAAAGTACTTTGGTGGGCACGGCACGAAGTGGCATTAAGTCCAAATTTAAATTCAAAACCGCCATTTGGTTATCATACCGCAAATAGTGAAAATAAAGTAAAATACATGAATAGGGATGTATCCAACAGCACTTCAGTAGTTCCTGGCGACTGGCGAGATCTTGGCTGGTGCGTCGCTTTTGTTACCTGGGTCTACGAAAAAGCTGGCTATAACATTCGCACAAGTATCTTTGCGTCTCCAGTTCCGGCTGAAAAGTTTTTTGACGACAATCATACTTGGATTTCTCAGGAGTCTCTGGCAGCAACCAATCCAAAGCTTCTCAAAAATAGCATCCTACCTGGGGACATAATCATTATGCACTCTGGTGCTTCGGTTTCAGGCATGCATGCTGGTATCGTTGAAAGTGTTGACGCAGACGGTCGGATCCATACAATAGAAGGAAATGTTGGTCACGATGAGGTCGCAAGAAGAGATTATACAATAAACCAGTGGCTTGGCGGAGGCAGTTCAAAAAGAATTATTGGCTTCGCTAGATGGTAAATCGCCTGTCTCTGTCATCCCGACCATAGCGGAGGGATCTCCTAATAGTAATAATTTAATTTGTAAGATCTCTCCACCTATGCGACAAAGCGCATAGAGTCGAGATGACAAATGAAAATATAAATAATTAAAACCAAATTATATGAACAAAGAGATCAAGAACTTAGTCATGTCAGTCTACACCACCGTGTTGATTACAATCTTCGCGGCAGTGGTTATATTTTGGTTTTTCTCACGTTCCTTTGCAACGATACATGTCGTGCCAAATGACGCAACTGTAAAGATTGATGACGGTTTAGCCACAGAGATCACTGGTGGCTCTCTTCGCGTCAATTTGACGCCAGGGACACATAAAGTTTCAATCGACTCAGACAAATATATTGGAATTACCAAAGATGTGACCTTTAGCAGAGGCTTCTCTAAGCAAGTAAGCTTTGATCTCAAAGCTCTACCAAACCCGACGCAGATTACTAGCGCTGGGAAACTTTTAGCAAAAGGTAACGATTTCAATAGTGCGTACTATCTCAGCGGTGATAACAAAACATTATACAAAATTGGAGTGACGTTAGATGAAAATGACGCAATTCGTATCAAGCAAAATAGACCCATCACTGATCCAAGATTAGCTGGTATCGAAAGTATCGCTTGGTCGCCTACGGGCGAGCTTGCTTTGTTCAAGAAAGGCAGTAGCGCTTTTCTTTTTGACTTCATGCGATATGATTTTATTCACCAGACAGAAACCCTTTGGGCAAACAACGTCGGAGAGATAGCCTGGTCTCCTGACAATACCGAGGTCGCATATGTGTATACTGGTAATGGCGAAAATTCTCTAATATTATCCAATTTTACAAATACTTCAGTCGATCGCGTTCTTGATCTGCGTGATTATAAGATTAATAATCCGATTCTACGCTGGTCACCTGACTCTGAATGGTTGCTTTTGATCCCACGCAACGCTAATGCTAACGAAAATAAAATCTACGCGTTTAGCGTCTTCTCGAGGCAAATCAAGGCTATTACCGACAACGGGAATCAACTAGATGCGACCTTCTCGCCAGACAGCAGCAAGATTTTGTACTCGACTTATTCAAAAGATCCAGAAAATTCTACGGTCTCTCTCCTTTCTGTCATGAAGAAGGACGGTAGCGAGAAAAAGTCGCTGGAAATTCGTGCTGATATCAATAAATCAGCTTGGAATAAGGACTCAAAAAATATAATTGTGGCAAATTATAATGATGTGACAAAGCAAGAAATAGTGTATAATTTTGATACAGACCAAAAGCTGCAAACTGGTTTTTCTATTAGCAATTTTGGCAATTTGATAATCAGATCGCTGATCCTTACAGACGATAATAAGATTATTTTGTTTGAGACGAACGACGGTATTTATGCGTTGAAGGTAGAATAATTATTGGCTGTCATCCCGACCGTAGCGGAGGGATCTCCTAATAGTAAACATTCAATTTATAAGATCTCTCCACCTATGCCACAACGGGCATAGAGTCGAGATGACAAGAATTGAAAAGAAAATCATATACAAGACAATGTAATGTTTTAAAATTGTAAATTGTAAATTTAGCGATAGCCGTGGAGGGGTCTTGGCTGATCAGACAAACAAAATTAGTGCCTACAAAAGTGAACTTGATAGAATCAAGGGCTTGCTTCGTAGTGGTGGTTTACCAGGCAGCGAAGCGCAGCAACTACTTAAGCGTGGACGCGAACTAGAGAGAATCATCGATGACGCCAGCCTTATACGAGGTGTGCAGGCTGCGAAACAAAAACCTGTGAATCCGTTTGGCGCAGATACTTCTGAGGCTGAAATTGAGGCAGAGGAAGCCGAGATTGACGAAGAAACCGGAGAAAAAATAGATAGTGAAGGCAACCTGATCCAAGCAGAACAAGATGCAACTCAGGCAGAGACAGAAGTAGCGAAGAGCGATCTTGCAAAAGAGGAAGTGGCACAGCTGAAAGATGAGGGCGGATTTGAGAAAAACACGAAACAAGGACAAGAAGGTAAAGGTCTAAGCGCTCCAGCTGGCGCAAATGCGGCAGGCCAATCAGCAGCGCCTGCCGCAGCCCCAACAGCAAATCCAGAGGATGCAGATAATAATCTAGCTGGCGGCAAGGCACTTGGAGCGAAAAAACCTGTCAGCGCACAAGGCAGCCCTTCAAATGGGATGCAGGCAGCAACGCCAAAACCAGCAGAAGAAAAAGCTGAAGGAGCTTCAGGCGGAGGAGGCTTCTCGGGCTGGGCGAAACAAATTGGCGCCAGAGCTCAGGCTGGGATTAAAGATGGCATAAAAAACGTCAAGGAAAAAGCAAATAAGGCGCTCACAAAAGCAGGCATGAAGCTCTTCTGGAAATGGGCAGGCCCATATATTATTGGCATCGTCGTGCTAGCTCTCTTAGTCCTTGTCGCTTTTGCAATATTCGGTAGCCTTTGGAGTACCGGTAATTCTGGAACTAATGGCAGCACCTATGTCCAAGCCGTCGATCCAATCAAGGACAAGGATTGGCTTGGCAGATTACTTCAATACAGCGGCGACAAAGAAATTAGCGATGCAAAATCTATTGAAACTATAGGGGTTGTCAGAAAAGCCCTGACAGATATCCAAGCCGATACAACTCTTTCAGCAGAAACACGCGGCAAAGCCACTGTTGCTTTGGCAGACCTAAGCTCCTATGAAAACACCAAAGATGCAACCTCGAAAAAAGCGGCGGCGGCCAAAATTCTAGCCGATATTAAGAGCATTACCGACATATATTTTGCTTGTAAGAGTTTATACACAAACACCTACTACTCAATCGGTCCAGAAGGTGAACTCGACTCACTCAAGAAAGACGGCGTGTTGCCAGCAGTTCTAAAAATCAAGGACCGGACATACACAAATCCAGAATACCCCGTCGATCCTCGTCTCTGCGGTCTCCTAACGGCAATGGCCGACTCCAACACCGGTATTGATCACACCAAGATCCCTCTCTTGAGACTTTCTTTTCGTGGCAACCATTCAGCATCAGGAAGCTCTGGCAGCCATACAACTTCACACTATTGTGGCCAAGGTGTAGATATCAACGACCCAAGAGTCAGCGGCGATGAAGTAGTTCTTTCAGCTGAGATCAAACGCTGGATGTGGCTAAACGAGGCTACTCTTAAGAAAAATAAATTTTGGCCCGAGGAGATGTTCGGCGGTCCACCACACACTGACCAAATAAACGATAGCGTGAAGTTGCTCGCAGACAAAAAAATTGATTCTGATGATCATGTACATATTGGCTTTGGTTTTTGCATAAAAAAATAAGTATTTCCAATAAATGAAATTACCATTTTACAAACAATTCATCATCATCGCACTTATGCTCGGCATTACTTTTAATGCTGATCTTTCTCGTTTTGCACAGGCCGCAGATGAGGCAGTTGATACCACAGGTGTAGCTGCAGAGAACGAAGACACAACGAACCAAGATGTCATAAATGCTCAGCCGAGCTTTCCTGAATTTGATGAAATAAATTACTCAGACGATGCCCCAGAGTTTACTGATTTCGGGGATGAACAAGCAGCTGCGCCGGCTTCCATGGGAGCCCTACAGGCACTTTCAGACGCCACCAAAGATATCTCTGACGATACAGATGCAATTTTTAATCTTTCATCCGCGCTTGGATTAGACAACAACGGAGTTTCCAGAATTACAATGCCTTCAAGCGACCTTGATAAAATCAAGAATATCTACTACATGGCAAAAGTCTTGCCAGATTATGAAAACGACTATACAAGCCTTTACCGTGACTTGCCTGCTCCGTCTCGCGCAGAAGTTGATAAGGCTCTCACCGCTGAAGCGGCAAAAACTACGCCTTTATTTAATTCGCCAGAGATGTACTTTTCTTACTTGAAAGATGGCGGTGATACAGTTGCGGCCAGCGACATGGTTGGGAATATTGATATTTTCAATAAATTGGTTCTGTCTGCCGAAGAAAGACTAGATAGCCAAAAAATACGACAAATTTGGACACAGCTTGCGACAGATATCGGGGTGGGCAAAGAGATCACTGCTGACCCAGCGATAATCGCAAGAATCGCTGGCTTGACAGTCGCTAACGTCACCGCAACATTACAAGGCGGCACTCCGGACGACAAAGCTGTTATCAGCGCAAAAATTACAAGTTTTCTTAGCACGAGTATGATTGATATCCGCATCGTTAAAACACTGGTCTATTTAGTCACGCCGAAGAGCCAAGGAGGCGCTGGCCACTGGAAAATTACCGTATCCAGAATCTTCCAGAATAGCGACAACTCAAGTGAATCTCAGCCGACAAAAGCGACATTGACAACCAACACAACCAATACCACAACCACCTGTCCCGAGACAGCAACTGCAGCAGAATGTGGATATTTGCAAACATCGCGAGCGACTGCTGAAGTCGAAGACGCAAACGGCCAGCAATACGAAGCCTATATCCAAGATCTTGCGAAACAAGAAGATGTCACTTTGACAAATACTGCGACCGCTGCCGAAGTTGATGCAGCGAAAAAACCGACTTCGGTGCATGCAGGAGGTCAAGCGATAGATATTTCAGAAATTGATGATATCCGTTGTACTGTTATCCAGAAAAAACGAATTGGATCAGACAAAATATCTGCAAAACCAATACAACCGATCAAGCTTGCCTGGCAAACAAGCGAAGGCTACGCTGCTTCTGGCGGAAATCAGGGTGATGATGTTATGAGTACGATGAAGGCCATCGCATCCGATTCCGTAAAGGAGCTTTTGACTTCATTCAACGGTGATTTAAACTACGACGGAGATTTATCGCGAGCAAGCTTTGATGATATTTTGATGATTCTCGGCAAATCAATGGTTGGCTATGCTATCAGCGGAAATGGGCAGGTGGCCCTGAAGGGTTTTGACACAAAAGAAACTCTGAAAAATCTTGGTGGTATGTATCTGGCTGACTACATGGGACTGCCTAGAGAAATTTTTACAGGGACAAATGCAATCGACTCTGCAAACCCCCTGAAGGATATTGAAAATATCAAATATCTTATTGGCCGAACTGCGATAGAACAACGCTTAGGTCTGGCATACGGTTCTCTCGATAGTTCTATCACCGTAAATGGCGAAACCAAAAATAATCTTGAGGGTCTTGTAACAAATATCGGACGAACAAAGCTTGAGCACGAAATGGGACTAGTGCAGGGTGCCCTAAAAGATGTAAACACTGATGTGCCTATCGATGTCGCGATTGGACAGAGTATTATAGAACAGGAGCTCAATCTAAAAGCAGGAACCTGGCCTTCTACTTCAATAGGCTGGTCTGCACTCAAAGGAGTGCTACCAATTCTACGAACTCAGATAATGAAAAGTGATCCTGGTTATATCGATGGCCTTCTTCATCTTGCGAACGGGACAACACAGGCACTGATTAACGGAAAACTGACAGAAAATGGAGCAACAACATCTTTCGATGCATGGGACTATGCTAAAAAGGTCGGAAAAGTACGCATGGATGACACTATTACGGGACTGAAATATTTTGCATCCTACAATGACGCATACCAGCTGCCACAGGGCACATGGGAAAAGGCGATCGCTATGGACACAGAGGCATTCAAAACTATTGGTGTCTATACCTTGGCTCGTCTTCTAGGAGACGACTCCCTCGCACCAGATACAATAAATAAGCTTCCTGCTGGCGTTACTGCTGCAAGTGTTACTTGGGAAGAAGGTGGCCTACCATACACATACACCTCAATGCAAGGACTTGGCTCCAGCGATTTTGGACGCTTTGGATTTAGAACATGGCTCCGCGAAAACTTAAATCCCGCCAAAACTCAGGATCAGGCATGCAAATCAAACCATACTGGTCTTGATATCAATGTAGCAGTAACTAACAACGCTGGACGGACATTTGCCCAATCCATGGACATTATCAAAGCACAGCTTTGTCCGCTAGATGTTGTCATACCATACTCTCTAAACTACAGAGAAGGTCTTGCAGATAAATCTGTTGCGACAGATACAATCGTCGATATCCCTCAAACAAAAGCAACAGCGATTGGCCTTGATAGTCTTGATCTATACCGAATCATGGGCTACTACGACGCAAATGGCAATGATGTATTCAAACGGATTGGATCAAAAATTCTATATTATGCTCTAGCGAACAAGGCTCTTAGCGGCGATGACAAGCTAAAGATCGATTTGAAGGACATAAATCCTGTCGTTAAAACAGATAACAAAGAGATCAATTTCTATATCGATCATATTTTCAGAGGAATCGATCTTGCAAAAAAAATAAAAACCGATTGGGAGATCGTCAAGAAAGATTCTTCGCAGGCAAAGGTAATCGCCGACAAGATTGACGAAATTGTCGCTCGCCTTGGTACGACTTTTACCGACGGTGAATCCGACGCTTCCAAATTCCAAAAAATCGCATTGATTGCGAAAGATGTTACTCTTTTAGTGGATGATCTGAAGACTCAAATTGTTCAACTTAAGACTTATTATGAAACGCTGCGCGATGTTGATTCCCAGAAAAAAGTTCAACAAATTAACGCAATGATAATCGACATCAACGAGCTTATAAGATGCTTAGCTGAAATGATCGCAGGCAAAGAAATCAAACAAGTAGATGACCTGCAGATAAACCAAATACAACTGACTCTCGATACGAAATCAACTGTCACCGACAACTCTGCAGAAAGACGGAACAGCAAAAAGATCTCGCCTTGGAAATTGACCTCTCTTTTGTTTGGTTTCCTTGCTGGCAAAACAAATCTATCAGACACATTTATCGCAATCGGCTCTGGAGTCGCAGAAGCGAATTTGGGACTACCGGCCAATTCCCTCCTGTATCTTGTTCAGAATTATGAAGAACGTGGCTTACAAACGGTTGAGGGGTTTTATGAGGCCATAGGACAAGCGAGAATAGAAGAACAATTCAATATGCCTGCTTTCTATTTTCAGGGATTTTCGCTAGACAGCAAAATGCCAAAGTTTAACGTGAACAACAAGCTTCTAAAGCAGTGGTTGCCTGACTCCGTACCTGCTGGTAGCGGAAGCAGAAATTACACTGCCGTCAAAAAATTGACAGATCAGCAGTTTGATCAATTCATAACGCAGCTACTCTTTCCTGAGCTTGTAATCAATCAATATGGCAGCCTCGTTCCAAAACAAATTACCGGTAGCCCGATGCCGTCGGCAAACTACAACAACATGATTTGGGACGCAGAAGCAAATTGGCAAAAGATCCGAGCGCAGGACTTAGCTGCTAACGGCCGAAATACTATGGGCGAAAAAACTCTCAGTGATGTAATAAGAAACATCGATGAGCGCGGATATGGTGATGGACTCAGAACTGCTGAGGAGGATCTATCTTTCAGAATGGGCTATCCGACAAATGCATATACATCAATGACCTCGGGAACAAGCTCTGATTTAGGCAAATACTCCTCAACCTCTACGACCATAGACAATGTCTTCAATATTCCAAAAGGCTCAACTCAATCTCTGTTTACTGGCGAAAATAGCCTTTACTCAACCTCTCTTACAAATAAAGAAAAGAATCTCATTGAAGCCTCCACCCTAAACCTTGGAACAAATTTTGTAGAAAAATATATACAGCTGATAAATGGTGAAATCTTGCCAGGCGAAATGGATATGTACGCTTATGGACAAAAAGCAGATTACATCTCGATCAATCCCTATGCAAAGACCCCAGATACAGCAGACACGTGCCCTGTCATCTATACCGATAACGGCTCATTTCAAGTTAATAACAGCGATACTTACTTAGCAAATGACTCATTCTGCTACTACGACCAAAAAGGTCGACACTGTTTTCAAAGTGCAGACGAAGCACAACGTTTTGCAAATGAAAATGAAGTCGATAGCTTGAAGCATATGCGTCTCGAGGACACAAACGGTGACGGCAAAATTGATGAGAAGGACGAGGAGATTGGTAACGACATCTTAGGCTATATCGCGATGAAGCTTACTATTGCATATAACGTTGCTTTGCAAGCGCCTGGAGCTGGGCTTGATGCATTTGGCCGTCCGGCCACTGATGGTGCAGGTAACAATAATGGTGCGTCACTCCGACTCGGCTATTCGGAAATTTATTTTGGCCTGACTAAGTTTGTCAACGACAAGAAGATGAAAACGATCTTCGACGACATCAAGGTAGATGGAAAACAGATGAACTCGGGCGTAGCTTTTGGCTTAATTGCTCAAACATCAGACCTTCCTACTGAAATTTTGACAAAGCTATTTTCCAGAACTACTATCGACGCTCCTGTCGCAAATTATAAGAGAATAGTAGGACGAGAAGAAGCACAAAAGATTATTACGGGCAAAATGTTTGATTTTGTCAGTAGCCGTGACCTGGGCGTAGGACCATTTGAAGCCAAAATGTTTGACGCTGGCGACTTTTACGACATTCTGCACGGTGACTACAGCTCAGTCGTCCGTGTCGGCGCAAAGCTGGTTGATGACCAAATGGAGTTCAAGCCTGGCACTACCGCTCTGATCGCCGCAGCTGGGTCTCTGAGCACCCTTACCTGTGCTATGGCCCAAGCAGGAGGACAATATTTTGGGAAATTATTTGGACTTTCCAATTTACCTCTAAACGGTATCAGCGGCACTAAAGATTTTATCGATACAATTGGAGAAACAAAAATAGAGGAGGCTTTGGGCCTTCCAACCGGCTCTTTCCGCGGAAACAGCATTGACTCGGTGATCAATAACGTTGGCGCGATAAGTTTTGCCGTTGCCTTCAAAATCCCACAAAAAAACGGCATAACTTATAACGACATTGTCCCTATACTTGGCGAAAGTAAAGCATCGGCTATTAAAAATTCAAGTGATCTCGATAAGCTAAAAGCAGTGCAGAGGTTCTTAGTCAACTCACCCGTCATTTCAAACGTTGCCAACGCTGGCATGCGCACGCTTGAGGCGAAGATCAAGGATAATACCAGCTATGTGATGAATAAATTTGCCTCAGCAAACCCTGCAGATCTGCAAAATTCTATTGGACCAAACTCAAGTAAAGATGAAATAACTTGGCACAACGATGTCGCGGCTTTTGTCTACCTTCTTTGGAATCTTGACGCAGGCTTCTCAATCGATGGGGGTTCAAGCTTTAGATTGTTCTCCAAACAATTAACGACAAATGCGTATACAAGACTGGTTGCAGACAAAGTAATCCAAAGAGCGGGTGCTATGGGGCTAGGCAATGCTCTTGGTCTTGACGCATCAGAGTCTGAAGGCGCCGCAAACTTACTTATAAATTTTCAAATAATTTTCTTCTGTAGTAGCCCGAATGATGATCCGCATGGCAAAAGCCACCAAATAACATCAAGTGGAACCTGTATTATTCATAGCGAAAACGATAGTGGCTTTGGCTGGACGACAGACACAAAGGATGCCGAGCCTATGTATCACAATTGGGGATATGTATATTCAAACTTAGACAAAATCTTCAATTTTAAGCTAGATGAAAGGGCAAAAGTCCCACAAGGAACTTTTGCCCAGATGATCCGTGAACCACAAAATGCGGCTCGAATCGCCTTGAAAGTTGCAACTGGTAAGCTTGACCAGAAGTTCGAGCTCGATCCAAACGCAATCAGTTCGTTTAGTGGCTTATTTAGATACCTTTTTCCAGATGAAATTGCTGCTGCCCAAACACCTGAAGACCGAAGTGCTGATATTTTACTTGCGCAAGGTCACGCAAACATTGATGACGCGATTAGCGCCAAGAAGGCTGAGCTTGCTGGCTATCAGGACTCTTACAATTCCCTATTCGCCCACTTAGTACCCCTTGCAGACAAACTGATGATTGATAAGAGTTTGGAGGGCCAGCTGTTGATGGGCATCGAGAATATTCTCATGAGTCAAGACGATATACCTGCAAAAAATGAGGCATTTATGAATAACGCTTTGGCGAATATTCCCGACCTGAATAAGGACGCAACAAGATGGCAGATTTTCAAAGAAATGTCAGACATGTTTGAAATGCTTATTCCTGTAGCAATTCCCGTCAGCAAAGCACAGCGAGAGCTAGCCGTACTCGAGTCGCAAAAAAAGGATATTGAAAATCAAATTGCAGCCAAGAATGCGCAAAAAACTGCAGATGTTGTTACCGCAAGAAACGCAAAAGCGACAGAGCTTGATAAGAAAGCGGACGGAATTCCCGAAGGAATAGCAAGGGTGTTCGACAGAGTCTGGGCCTGGGCAAAAGATGCTGCAGCAGAACAAATTCACAACAAGATTCTAGACGTTAAATGGAATGGCCAGAAAATTGGCATCGACATGCCAATGGAAGATGTAAGAATGATCTTCCGCGATATAAGATATATCTCAATTGCTGGAATGGCGATGAGCGCAAATCTTGTTCAAATCCAGATTGACCGTATTGGCACAAATAACTGCAATCCAAAGGAAATCTCAGATGGTAAATGTCCGACTGCGGTTCCAAGCGGATTCCGACTTACCTACGCCGACTTCCATGCTTCACTATTTGGCATTAGAGAAGTTGATGTTAATAAATTATCAGCATATGCATATGTGACCGGAAATGTAGCAAACCCGGCAACAACACCTTATAATTCTTCAAACATTACCTGTCCTGATTCTGGCTCAGGCCAATTCTCCGCTGGTGTAGACTGTCTTGGCCAGGTCACTCCAGGGTATCAGAACACAACTCTTTCAATTCAAAAACAAACTGAAAAAAATTATGATTATTCGCCAACAAACTATGCAGCTACATTAGCAGAACAGCAAGGGATTATTGATCAAGCAAGATTTTCAGCAGAAGAATACTGTCTTACAAAAACAACCAAAGAAAACCCTGCATATCAGAGCTGTTATGAAGAGTATATGAACGTCGACCCAGCTTACCAGCAAGCAATAAACAATGTTGATATTCTAAACAACCCGGCTAATCACACTGGCGAAATAGCTGTAACTAAAAATACTATTCTAGGACAAGCCAAAAAGAGTGCATGGGAAAACTTGCAGTACAAGCTGATGGATATCGGACTTTGGAAGCTGGACGACAATGTCTTCCCTGGTTTTAGCAACATCCTTATGAACGGCAGTCCAGATGCAAGAGTCGCAGGTTTTGCAAAATATTTTGAAAACGGCCTTACTAACGGTCATTTATTTGGAATCAAATTTGATAGACTTTCTGGCGCTGAGCTTCTGATCGCAAACTTTGCGATGCAATTTCTCGATCATAAATTTATTAACCCAGATAAGAACGCATTACAAAATTCATTCTTAGACTTCGCGGGTGGCCCTGGCCTAAGTGCAATGACCGATTGGGTAGTCAAAAACTCCAAAGATTGGTTTGGCTTCAAACTACCACCTGATATTTTCAAGGGACTTATGGTCGGCTTGTGTACTGGTAAATGGGGATTAACCGATGTATCTTTGGATCAAGTAACCGGTTCCAGCAGCGCGCAGACGACAGATGTAGGACGAGGAATCAAGCTTCCAACACTAGGCGCAGCACTAGTGAGCTTTGGCTCAAACTGGGTTTTCAATTGGGCTGATAAAACCTTCAAATGGAAGGTTGGTACTGCATTAACAATCTTCTTGAAAAGCTATGAACTTTATAAAAATATAAAGCTGATTTCTGATTTACAATCCATAAAAACTCTTAAGGATTTAGCTGACGCATCGGGCGCGACGAAGGCTGCGGTTGCAGCTGCAGCTGGCGTGAAGGATGTTGGGGAGATTAAAGATGCGAAGGCATTAGACGACGCAACCGCTGCTGCAGAAGCCGCTGCCGCACTGATAATTTTGCGACTGATTGTATATTTTGTTTCTCCTGCAATTCAGCGAACGATATATGCGGTCTGGGGCGACGATATACGGCAGTTTGAAGCAGATAATGGCTTGGTCCCTGGCAGCTTAGATATTTTGATAAATGCGGTGATCGACCTTGTTGTAGCGATTCTATTAGTAGCACTTGTCTGGGCCCTCACTGCGACAGCAATCTTAGGTCCGGAAACTGGTGCAATAATCATGGGAGCCGCTCTCTTGCTTGTTTCGATTTTACTTAATGCGTTACTCTTTGTCGCAATCCCTTTATTTATATTGAGCAATCTCTTCGGCGTGTATGAAGTCGACATCTACTGCACTGCTGACGGCTATTACCCATATATCGACAGCGCTAGATCAACACGTCACTCTGGCTTTCTTGGCGTTAATCATCAATATAACCAAACGTATCCACCAAGCTATGTTACTAAGGATAACGACATCAGCGGCCTTGGTATTTGGGGTGGCAAGATAAACGGTAGACAAGAAGAAGTTACAAAAATAATGCAAAACAATTCAATAGCAGCAGCCCAATATAAGGCGAAGACCCTGATCGGCGATTTGTTAAATCTACAAAACTTCACAAAGTACAACGACTCTTCAAACGAACCTACCGTGCCAATTCAGATAATGACGGGACGCCAAGTCGACGTA
>Ga0194056_10000431_pt1 | contig 22804 bp, 25 predicted proteins | sample SepL4413m_MetaG_FD_155458 | JGI IMG/M metagenome (GOLD analysis project Ga0194056, IMG submission 155458) | Anoxic zone freshwater microbial communities from boreal shield lake in IISD Experimental Lakes Area, Ontario, Canada - Sep2016-L442-13m | ecosystem: Environmental > Aquatic > Freshwater... | reverse complement strand
ATTAGCGTGGGTACCGCAGGCAATGGACCGGAGGTTCAGGGAGTGTCGCCGGAGAGTGCCGCCGAGAAAGCCGGGCTGAAAAGTGGCGATCAGATCAAACGGGTGGACGGCGCAGAGATCCATTCGGCCGACCAACTTATTGAGACGCTGAGTAAGATGCCGGCGAACAAAAAAGTAATTTTGGTCGTGGGCCGCAAGGACAAGCAACTGGAATTGGAAGCGACCCTAGGCCGATCACCCGGACGTCTGCCGCAGGACGATTGGGGCGGCGGCCCGTTCAGCGATCGCCGCTGGGGATTTGCCGCTGTTATTCCGCACGATCTGGCGATCGCACCGACGGATTGCGGCGGCCCGCTGGTCGACCTTGACGGCCGCTGCCTGGGCGTGAACATCGCCCGGGCACTGCGCGTCGCCAGCTATGCCCTGCCGTCGAACATGGTTCAAGAAACGGTCGTGAAAATTCAAGCTCGTGCGAAGCCCCAGTGAACATCAGTAGCTTTGCCGTAGGATGGATCGGCCAATCAATAGCTGTCGCAAGAAAAGTAGCAGGCACACTCCGTGTGCCGTCCGCCCCCGTTCGGCGAGTGCGCGAAACATGACAGTTATTGATTCGCCGATCCGAAGAACGGACCCGGAGGTTCATTCTACCAACCCAACCAACATGTTTTACTGAGATCCATTAACCGAAGGAAGAAAAATGAAATTTGTCCGATTGCCCTTGTTCGTGACCGTTGCCGCGCTGGGCGTGGCCCTGGCGATTGGTGCCTTTGTCCGTCTAGGGGTCGCCGCCGAAGGTCTTTGGCTGACCGACTTCAAAGCGGCTCAAGCCAAGGCCAAGGAAGAAAAGAAGTATCTATTGGTTAACTTTACCGGTTCAGACTGGTGCGGATGGTGCATCAGGCTACAGAAAGAAGTGTTCGACAAGGAGCCTTTCAAGGCCGAGGCCCCCAAGCAGTTCGTACTTGTCGAACTCGATTTTCCTCATGAGAAGGAGCTGTCTCCTGACCTGAAGAAGCAGAACGAGGAGCTTTCCGAGAAGTACAAAGTCGAAGGTTTCCCCACCGTGCTCCTGATGGACGCCGAAGGCCAAGTCATCGCGCGGACCGGCTATCGTGAAGGCGGTGCGGACGAGTATCTCAAGCAACTAGCCGAGTTTTCCAAAATTTATCAGAACGTGCTGGTCTTGAAAGGCAAGCTCGATAAAACCCAGGGGCTGGACCGCGCCAAGCTGCTGGACGAAATCATCGAAAGCTACCGGAAGCTCGACAATGAATCGGACGAAGTCATGGCATGGAGCAAGGAAATTATCACCCTGGACCCCGACAACAAGGTCGGCCTGAAGGTCAAGTACGAGTTCGCGATGTTCCTCGCCGAAGCGAACGAGCTTTTACATGCGGGGAAGGTTGCCGAGGCCAAGAAACTGCTCGAAAAGGCATTGGCACTGAAGGGCGTTCCGGCGGAAATGCGGCAGCAAGGCTACATGGCCAAATTTCAGATTTCCTTCTCGGAAAAGAAGTTCGTTGACGTTGTGGCCACGCTCAAGTTGGCGAAGGAGGCCGCGCCCGAAAGCCGGATGGCCAAGCGGATTGACGCCTTGATTTCTCAATTCAGCAAGGTAGCCGAGGCCCAGGAAGCGGCCGACAAACTTGAAGCCGGACTGGCCAAGACCGAAGGCATCGATCGCGCCAAACTGCTCGACAAGCTGATCGACGCCAAACAGAAACTTTCTCGCTTCGGTCCCGAGATCGGTGAGGACGTCAAAAAATGGGCCAAGGAAATCATTGTCCTGGATCCCGACAACAAGGCCGGCCTGAAGAAGAAGTATCAGTTCAAGGCGGTACTGGCCGATGCTGAGGAGCTGATGCGCGATGGCAAGGCTGAGGAAGCCAACACCGCAGTGGACAAGGCCCTGGAGACCGCCGGCATTTCCGGTGACGAGGTCCAGCAAGCCGAGGTTCTCAAGGCCCGGCTAGCCTTCATGCAGCGCGACGAAGAGCAGGGCGTTGCGCATCTGAAAAAGGCCCTGGAGGCGGCACCCAACGGCGAACTTGCCCCCGAAATCAAGATGATGCTGCGGCAGTTCGATAAACCGAAGAAGCCCGCCCCAAAGAAGCCTAAGGACGAGTAGTTCGGTCGGCGGCGTAGCACGGTCGGAGACCGGCCACAACAACGAGAGACCGCCGAACACGGTCAACATGAGCGACCCCATCCAGCTTGCTGGATGGTGAAGAAGGTTGGTAGCTAGCAACGAAAGCGATCTAACCTAGACCCCATCCAGCTTGCTGGATGGTGAATCAGGTTGCCAGGCTAGCCCATGTCCGCGATGTAGCCAATCAACCTCCTTCACCATCCACCAAGGTGGATGGGGTCGTGTTGGTCTTTGTTCTCCATTTTAGCCATCAACCTTGTTCACCATCCGGCAAGCCGGATGGGGTCCAAAAGATGTGCGGAACAACGAGGGCTACGCCCTGGACCCAGGGTTCTCATTCGCTGGGGGAGCACTTCGCCTCGTGGCTCGCTCGCTACGCCTGTGCTTGCCCAGCTACGTCCCGGCTGCGCTTCGGAACTGCGCCCGGGCTGCGCACCGGCTCCGCTCGCTCCCCTTGACTTGACTAGTCCGCCGGAACCCGGGAGACACGCAAGCCCAGGTTGCGGCGCCGGTACCCAGGCTCGCTGCCGTCGCGGTACGCCGACTGGCAGTTCCCGCCGCCGTAGCTCCAGCCCCCGCCGCGAAGCACGCGGTACGAGCCCTTTGCAGGACCACGAGGATCGTCCACCGCTTCCGCCCCATACGTTTCATACCAGTCCTGGCACCACTCCCATACGTTCCCGTGCATGTCATACAGCCCAAAGGCATTCGGCCTCTTCTCGCCGACAGGATGTGTCTTGTCGTCCGAGTTCTCATCGTACCAAGCGTATTCGCCAAGTTGTTTCTCATCGTCCTCAAAACAGAACTTGCCCGTACTCCCCGCTCGACACGCATATTCCCACTGCGCCTCCGTTGGCAATACGAACTTGCCCCCGCGCCCGCCTGTCTTAGCGTTCAGCTTGACAAGGAACTGCTGGCAATCGTCCCACCTGACCTGCTCTACCGGGTTCTTCGGACCCTTGAAGTGGCTTGGGTTGTTGCCCATGACGGCTTCCCACTGCTCCTGCGTCACTTCATACTTGCCCAGGTGAAACGGCTTCGTAATCGTCACCTTGTGGACAGGCTTATCACTAGCGTCGCCCATGGTGAAGGAACCAGCAGGGATCGAGACGAGATCCAGCTTCACCCCGCCGCCCAGGTCCACGGCGATCTGCTTGCCGCCAGCCTCCTTGGCTTCCTCGGCGGTTGCGATGGTAAGACTACCGAATGCCACGAAGAACATCAACGCGATTGCCAATACTTTTCCGAACATGAGACAAACCTCCTCTTGCCAATACGGTTCCCCAAAGCTGCCGTGACGCACGATGCCCACGGCCGAAGAAGAATCTCGATCTTTTCATGCTATCGGTTTTTGGGGGTGGTGGAAAGGATGGGGCAGACCTTGGAAGGAATTGTCAAAGCAGATTGACGCGGGAAAGGTTGTATTTGTACAATGGAGGGTGGGAAACGTACTTTTCGGGGTAAACAATCGACTTATCGGGAGCCGCCTCTGCGGCTAAACTATCTTTCATGGCCGACAAAGAGCACATTCTGGTTGTTGAGGACGAAGAGCATCTGGCGATGGGAATCAAGTACAATCTCGTCGCCGAGGGCTACCGCGTTACCGTCAGCGGAGATGGTCGGACCGCGATCAAATTGTTGACGGAACCGAACGCCGACATCGATCTGGTCGTACTCGATCTGATGCTGCCCGGAATGAGCGGCTATGCCGTCTGCGAATCGCTACGGGCAATCGACCAAGAGATGCCGGTGCTTATCCTGAGTGCCAGAACGCTCTCGGAGGATCGCACGCGAGGATTCGACGTCGGGGCGAACCAGTACATGAGCAAGCCGTTCGACCTGGACGAGTTCATTAGTCGCGTGCGAAACCTGCTGGCTTTTTCCAAGCAGCGCGGCGAGATCCGCACGGCCCTGCCGACCGATCGTGTCGTGAAGTTCGAGTTTGCCGATGCGAAGATCGACTTCGAGACCTTTGAGGTCCTGGTCGAGGGAGAGTCGATAAGAATGACGCAGCTCGAACTGACCTTGCTACGATATTTCATCGAAAACCGCGGCCGCGTCATTCCACGCCGTGAACTACTGGAAAATGTTTGGAAAATGCCCGGCGGCATCAATACACGAGCACCCGATCAGTTCATCCGCCGACTACGCAAGATATTCGAGCCTGACCCGGCCCTGCCGCGGCACTTTCTCACGATTCGCGACGCAGGTTATCGATTCATTCCCGAGGGCGAATCCACGTAGTGCATCGCATGTTCCCGGCGAGAATCATGCAATGGGCACATCGAACGTCGTTCCCATCGCTGGCCGATGCCAAACGGGATTCGGGCCGTCCTTGATCTTGTACTCGTAGTCTTCCTTCATCGTCATCCACAGTGCCGCCGTGCCGAGCGCAATTGCAATAAGCGCGACAACGAGAAGAACCGTGTACACATCAGCCTGCGGTTTGCGGTATTCCTGGGGAGCGGCTGCCTGCGCGGCAGACGACTTAGCGGACTTTGGAGAGGTTCGCTTTGACATGGTCACCCTTCTGGATCTGATCGGTTAGCGTCGATTTGTCGGGACGGCAAACGGCACGGTTGGGATAGTCGACTTGGATGACCTCGATCATGCCAATGTACCTGCCGGTACTTGGGCGAGTGACAACGAACTTATGGCCCTTGCGGATACCGTCGTCGGCACCGATGGAAATCTCCACGACGTCAGGACGGGGAGCACTGGTGACCTCGCCTTCCACGGGCGGCGGATCTTTCCCCTTGTAATCGCCATCCGCGGAAAGCTTGTAGAAGCTCAGGGCTTCCTTGAGCTTGAGGGACTGGGCAGCCAATTCTTTCCCCAACTTTACCAACCGTTCCCGTTCGGCGACCGCATTCATCAGCTTGTCGGTGGTGTCCAAGAGCACCTTCTGGGTGCTATTGCGTTCCTCCACGCCAGTTTTGATAGCGTCTCGCATCCTGTCGATCGCCGTTTGCAACACACCGAGCCTCTGATGGACCCCGCTAATCGCCAGGGCCAACTCGCGGCTCTTGCCTTCCTCAATTTGAAGCTTGCGCTCATTCTCGTCTCGTTCGGCGACCGCGCTCTTCTTCTGCTCTTCCAGAGCGATCAGCCGCCTTTGCGTTCGCGCCTTCTCGTCATTCAGGGCGGTCTCCAGATTCTTCTTTTCATCCAGAAGCTTTTGTTCCAGCTTTTTGGCGTCCTCCAACTTATCGTTCAGGCCTACCTTGGGGGCCACGACGACCTCTCGCCAATTCTTATGGGCAGCATGAACCATCAGCGCAAAGGTCCCAAAGACCACGCACATAACAAAAATCAGGAAGGTAAAAATCTTGCCCACGAGGTTCATGAAAAGACCCCACCGATTAAAAGGACGACGTAAAACACTCGCTTTCCTACTTAACTAGTATAACTTCGCTTATTTTCCCGTGTCAACCAGAATACCCACCCGAAAGGTCTAATGGTTTCTCGACGTCGGGTTATGCAGACAAGACGAGTTAAACCGCTTCTTTCTTGCGGTTTGGGCAAGGCACTTCTTTTGGTTGGGCTCGTTTCACTCTCCCCACCCTACGTCTGCACCTAGAACCGGAAGAGCCTGGAAATTGAAAAAACGGGAGCAGCTACCAAGGGTTGGGCAGCAGCGGAGGCGAATGGGAATCGAACCCACCCAGGACCCTTACGAGCCCCGCACTGGTTTTGAAGACCAGGGGCACCACCAGATACCAATCACCTCCAAAAGGCACTATTTAGGCTGTTATTGACATTTCCAAGGGGTTTGATAGAATCAAGTTAGCTTTCAGTACACCCGAGTGTACACCCGACACACCCCAAACCCCGAGGAAATGCCATGCGCAAGTCTAGCAGAAAAAAGGCGGACGAAAAGCCCTCCAAACCCCAACCGGACTTCCCCCTTTTTCCTCATGCACGCGGATATTGGGCCAAAAAGGTACGCGGGAAGACGCATTATTTTGGCAAGATTGCCGATGATCCTCTGGGCCAGAAGGCCCGCGACCTCTGGCTTGACCAGAAGGACGAGTTGCTTTCCGGCCGTACCCCCAGAGCCAGAACCACCACTGGCCCCACGGTGGAAGACATCTGCAATCAGTTTTGCGCTCACAAGGATGAGTTACGCAAGACCGGCGAGATCACCGAACAGACATATAACGAATATCTTGCCACCGGAAAGCGATTGGCTAAGGCTTTCGGCCACAAGACGCCCGTTGACGACGTGGTCGCGGACGACTTCCGCCACCTCCGGGCCGGGATTGCCAAACACTGGGGGCCGGTCCGACTGGGGAATGAAATCCAGCGGGTCCGATCTGTCTTCAAGTACGCCTACGATTCTGGCCTAATCGAGAAGCCCCCCCGATTTGGTGCCGACTTCAAAAAGCCATCAGCCAAGGTTCTACGGATGAATCGGGCGGCGCGTGGTCTTCGCATGTTTGAGCGCGAAGAGCTGCTAGCCGTCCTGAACGTAGCCTGCCCAATTACCAAGGCAATCGTGTTACTGGGGGCCAATTGTGGGCTAGGAAATTCTGATGTTGGCCACCTGCCGCTAAAGGCGGTTGACCTAGAGCGTGGATGGTTGACCTATCCAAGGCCCAAAACAGGCATCGACCGGAAGATACCGCTTTGGCCAGAAACCATTGCGGCACTGAGAACAGTACTGGCATGCAAGGGTAAACCAAACAACCCGGAACACAATGGATTGTTTTTTGTCAGCACAATGGGATCTACGTTTCAGCCCGACGGCAGAAGTTATTGGGTGGCAGAAGCCATCAAGGCAGCACTCATCAAGGCAAAGAAGGTACGATCCGGCCTCAGTTTCTACGCTCTCCGTCACACCTTCCAGACCATCGGGGAAGGCGTCCGCGACTTGGCTGCCGTACAGGCCATCATGGGGCATGCGGCCAGTGGAAACGACATGTCGGCCACTTATCGGGAACGGGTTGACGATGATCGGCTGAAGGCCGTAGTCGATCATATACACGACTGGTTGTTCTCGAAGAACCTGTAAGATTTGCGGCGAGAAATTCTCCGTTGTCCTCTGCCCGTGCTGCGGCAAGACCAAATAACTTCTAAACAAGCCCCGGATGTCGCTTATTAGCCTTCGGGGCCTCGTCGTTTCTTGACGCGACCTCTTGCACAGCACCCCCGTCAATCCCCGCCGTTCTTCTTTTTTTGGTGTATTTCGGCTCGGTGGGTATGTATTTTGGCTCGCCCGTGGATTGTCGGTTAAAGCGGTCAAAACTCGTGGTACAAATGACGGCAGACAAGCACTGCCACCCCACCACGATGAAAGCCAAATGACACACACTGCCCACAACAACACGGCCACCTTCGAGCGGCGAAAACTAACCCCACCGCGGTACGCTCGACAACTCGGTGTCGATGTCGCAAAAGTCCTGCACTGGATTCATAGCGGCGAACTCCGGGCCATAAATGCAGCCCTAAGTTCGAAGGGAAGACCACGTTATGTGATCGACACAGCAGACATTGAGGCTTTCGAGCGATCTCGTGAAGCACTGCCAGCCAGCCCTACATGCCGTGCGCGTCCTCGACGCCATCCCGCAGTCAAGCAGTATGTTTAACTCCCCGCCCCCCGATGAACATCAAGACCTCGATTGAAATGCCAGACAGTGGATTGTGTCCGACCTGCAAAGATGGAATCGCTAAATCAAAGGAATAGGTAATGCACGTCACCGCCTTAGCACCCCAACAATTCAGCCGGTTGCGCAAGTGCGAAAGAATCATTGCGCGAGGCGAGAAAACCTTCTTAGAAGTCGGCCGCGCTCTAATGGAGATCAAGCAGGAAAAACTCTACATCGCCAACGGCACGTTCGCGGACTACTGCAAGGAGCGGTGGGGGTTTGAGCGCAATTACGCCAAGCGACTAATGAACAGTGCGGAAGTTATTGCGAACCTTGGAAACGTGCCAATTGGCACGTTTCCAGCGACAGAATCGCTAGCCCGACCCCTTGCATCTCTTCCTGCCGACCAGCAGGCCAACGTCTGGGCCGACATGGTGGACGAGTGCAAGGAGCGTGGCGTACCGATCACGGCGGCAGTGGTCGCGGAGATCGTGGAAGCGTACCACGAAGATGTTGACAAGGAAGGTGAACCTGAACCCGAGCCAACCTTTGACTCTGATCCTCAATTTGTTCTCTGTGTGGCCTTGGCTCGCCTCGAAAAAGCCATTGTCGCAGAGATAAGCGGCTGGCCGGAAGACCGGTTGATTCACGCCAAGGACTGGCTCATCAAACTGGCGGGAGACATTTGAAATGTCCGGCTTCCTATTCAACTTCAGCTTTTGTTTATTGGCCATCTACACGGCCAAGATTTACTTCCGCGACCGCAATTACTTCAGGGCCGCGGCCACGATCGGATTCGCCGTGATTCTCGCAACGTGCGGGGTTATGGCACTGGAATACGTTTATTAAAAAACCACTTATTCAAGGAGGAGAAATCATGTTGGTACTTTCACGCAGAGTTGAAGACGAGATCATGGCCGGCAGTATTCGCATCAAGATTTTGGGAGTGCGACGATCCGGCGCAGTCAAGATCGGGATTGAGGCCCCGGCAGGTGTACCAATTCACCGCATGGAAGTCTTTAACGCGATCGTGAAGAACACCCAGCAAGCATGGGACCGCGACGACCAGCAGGAGCCGCCATGCGAGTCATAGCACCGCAGGACATAACAACTACCGCAACCGGAACCACGGCAGAATACGCGGCGAAACTTGCGGCCCGACACGACGGACCCAGCAAGCCGGCCTGGCAGTATCTTCCCGAGACCGACCAGGCGGGACACCCCTGCCGGAGAGATTACTTAGGATGCAGCACCAGACCATCCGGAGTACCGGCCACAGACAACAACATTATCGACAGACTACCAGACGACAGCAATGGAAATAATGTCTACGTAATGAAACAACGCCCTAGCGACCCAGGCACCGTCGCTCATCCCAATGCCATTAAACGGGAAGGGCTTTTTACAGAGGAAGCTTCGTCCTGGCCGTGGGACGACATTTGACGGATTGAAGAATTAAGGAATTGACGTTTTTTGTTTTTTGTTTTTGAACCGGAAAGGAAAGAGAGAAACCATCATGGTAATGTTTGCACCGGCCACACGCCGGAAACTGAAATTGAGACTGGCGATTTGTTCGCCCGCCGGATATGGAAAGTCGTGGAACCTGCTGCAATTCGGCCAAACACTGGCCCGGCTTGCGAATACCAAAATCGCGGCGATCGACACGGAACATGGTGCCTTGAGCAAGTACCAGGGCTACACGTTCGATGGAATGCCGCCCGTCGATTTCGATACCTGCCAACTCCAGCACTTCGCCCCCACTGCTTACACAGCGGCAATCCGTGAAGCGGCGGCGTCTGGCTACGGAGTCCTTTTGATCGATTCCCTGTCCCACGCCTGGTCGGGTGTTGGCGGGGCACTCGCCCAGGTCGATCAGAAATCGGCAGGTGGCGGCAACTCCTTCACCGCATGGAAAGACGTGACCCCACAACACAATGAGCTCGTGGAAGCGATCTTGTCCTATCCCGGCCACGTCCTGGCCAGCATGCGCACGAAGATGGAGTACGTGCTTGAAGAGGAGGACCGAAAGGGCCGTAAGGTGATGGTCCCCAAGAAGGTCGGCATGAAGCCGGTCCAGCGCGAGGGCATGGATTATGAATTTGACATCGTGTGTGACCTCGACGAAGCCCACACCCTGCTTGTGGGCAAGACCCGCTGCCCGGCCATCGACGGCCAACGGGTGGTCAAGCCGGGCCCGGAATTCCTGACTCCGGTGATTCGCTGGCTGGATGAAGGTGTAGACGCCCCTGCGGAAACCAAGCCGGTTTTCGTTCCCGATGTCATTGTGACAGCGAGTGACGTGCAGGTTTCCGAGATCCGGGTTGCCTGCCAGACATTGGAGCTTGCCGATCAACCAGGCGCAATGCTTGCTAAGCGAGGTGTAAGTCGGCTGGAGGATCTGACCCACACTCAGGCCGACGAAATCCTGGCGACACTCCGAAAGAAGATCCAGGCCCGGAAGGTCGAACTCGATGCCAAGCTGGCGGAGGCCGAGAAAGCGGAGGCGGCGGCCAGCAAAAACCCTACGTCTGCCGCGACGGGCGACCATGCGGCCCCAGCGGCTACTGTGGGCGCGACGGATGCCCAACGTGTCAAGGAGTCCCATTCTGAAAACCCTACGGCGGCTACCTCCACCCCGACCGGCAACGGATCCGAGAAATCCGCGAGCGAATCCAGCGGGCCTGCGACTGGGCCTGCGACAACGACCGTAGGCGTCGAGAGCCACCCGGCCCCCGAGTTTCCTGACCGGGTTGGATCGATCCATGATGACGACGCCAAGCGGATCGCCGCCTACTGCCACAAGTTGCAAATTAGTGATTCGGACCTGGCCCGCATCCTCGCCAAGCGGATGACAAATGGCAACCCGCCCTGCCCTGTGCGATCGGTTCCGGATCTGTCCCACAGTCAAGCTCAGGAGATGATTGCGAATTTGCGGGCAGCCTTGCAAAAGAGGTTTCCCGACACCCAGCCCTTTTGACGCTGCCATCCTTGGCGGCGAACGACTGACTCGTATTTTGAAAACCTACACAGAGGCCGGGATTCTGCGGAGCGGCTCGGTCCTTTGTACACCCAAGATGTTCCGCGAAAACTACCAATTTCAGTTCTAACCAGAAGGTACAAAAACATGAAAGCATCAGCCAAGGGCTATCAGTCAGAGAGCGACGTGAAGGGCAAGCCCGCCCCCGTAGATGGTCATTATCACGTCACCATCAGCAACGTGAACGATTCCCGCGCCCGAAAGGATGGTTCGCCGCTCAACGCGACCATCGTTGAATTCGAGGTGATCACCGGTAGTGTGCCGGGGCAGGAGGGGAAGACGGTCAGTCAGTGGTACAACCTGAACGACCAGGGCGTCGAAACTGCCGAGTATTGCGAGAAGGTATCGCGGCTTTGCATGGCCGCCGGCATCCTCAAGCCGGGAGAGGAGAAGGACGTTGACGCGGCGGACCTGGAGAACTGCCAGGTCATCATCAAGGTCCAGAACTACGCCAAAAAGACCGGCGGCACGGGCTGCGGCCTGGCTGACTACGGCCTCGGCGTGTGGGGCATCAACCACCCAGACGTTGCCAGCGTGCCGAAACATCTGGACGCGATCCGACTCTGGAATGAGGTTCGCGGTGTGAGCAGCAATGGCAACGGCCAGGCGGCGGCCTATGCGAGCGGGAACGGTAACGGAAACGGCCACGCACCTGTGAACGGTAGTGCGGCAACCGCTACGGTCTCCACGGACGACATTTAGGCTGGGAGTGTTTCCGTCCAGCCGGGTGAGGCTTTTAACTTCTCGCTCGCCCGGCTTTTTGATCCTTTCCGTCCAGCCACCGGTGTGCCCGTTGCGTAAGCTACCTACCGGCAGCTGGTTTTTGGCTCCGCATGATCCAAGGTTGGCGAGTTGGATTCCAAATCCGACTGGGAAGGTTCGATTCCTTCCGGGGCCGCTGAAAAGCGTCTTTGCGTGAAAGTATTTCTAGGACGGACTTGGAAGTCCATCCTACGTTTTGAAAACCTATGCACAAGCCGGGATATTGACTCGGAGTCACTGAAATATGACCACCACCAAACCTGAAACCCTAACTGCGATTTTCCTGGAAGAATCTCATAGGTGGGAAAAAGTTGCAATTCTCCGGTGTGAGGTGCGTGCGGAGAAGAAAGAGCCGCATCGGGACTTGATGGTTACGGGGGCGGTTTCGCGGGAGGAACTCAGCCGTGCCATGGTCGGTGATTTTGCTGACGATGGTTTCCTTGACACCGACGATGAAATCGTAACGGTCAAAGCCTACGACTGCGAAGAGGGCGAGTTTGAAAGCGGAATGCCGTTCACATTTTACGGCAAGTGGGAGGAGTACACCCGCAAGGCCAACAAGTGGCACCCCAAGCCTAAGACAGACCTCCAATTCCATGCCCGCAAGTGGCGCAAGGTGAAGCCCTACGACAAAATGGGCGTTATCAAGTGGCTCAAGCAATGCCCTGGAATCAAGGAAGGCATCGCCCGCCGGCTCTGGGACGCCTATGGAGCGGACGCGATTGCTCGGCTGAAGGACGCGCCGGAGGAAGTGGCGACGGAGATTGGCGGCGGCTTCACGGTTGAACGGGCGAAGATGGCTTCCGCTCATCTTCAACAAAATGACGCGATGGAAGCGGCATTCGTGGATCTCGCGAGCCTTTTGGACGGCCGCGGATTTCCCCACAACTTGCCGAGAAAACTCGTAAGGGATTATGGGGCTGATGCTGCACAGGTGGTGAAGAAAAACCCGTGGCTGTTGCTCCGCTACAAATCCACCGGCGTGGCACGGGTTGACAAGCTCTATCTCGACCTGGGCGGCAACCCGGCCGCCATCAAGCGGCAGGCCATCATCCTCTGGTATTGCATCCTGAACGCCAACAACGGATCGACCTGGATAACGGAAGCGGCAGCGAATGAAATGCTTAAAGGCCGGATCGCCGGTTGCGAATTGAAATTCCAGCGGGCAATAGAACTCGGAATTCGGGGGAAGCTGATCGCGGCCAGGTGGGGCGATGACCTTTCACGCTGGCTGGCTGAGGGGAAGCGGGCGCGACACGAGGCTTACATTGCGGAGCGGGTTGCCGAAATGATGAAATCGCCGATTCCTCTACAATGGCCGGAAGCAGCCATGCTCGATTGTTCGGAGCATCAGCGCGAACGGCTGGCAGTGGCGTTGAAAGCCAGCTGGTCGATCCTGGGCGGCTCGCCTGGTGCCGGAAAGACATTTTGTGCAGCACGGGTGATTAAAGCGGTTGCCCAATCCATCGGAATTCAGAATATCGCGGCCTGTTGCCCCACGGGTAAAGCAGCCGTGCGGTTGACCGAAGTCATGCAGGGCTACGGCCTGGACCTGAAAGCCAGGACGATTCATTCCACACTGGGGGTAGCGACATCGACCGAGAAAGACGGGTGGAGTTTCAAGCACGACGAAAACGACACTCTGCCGTATCGCCTGATCGTCCTGGATGAGTCCAGTATGATCGACACTGATCTTTTCACCGCCTTCTTGAAGGCGGTGGACAAGACCACGATGCTCTTAATCATTGGTGATTGTTGCCAGCTTCCGCCGGTCGGGCATGGGCGGCCGCTATATGACATGATCCGAGCTGGTGTGCCGTGCGGAGAATTGAAAGAAATTCGCCGCAACGCCGGCTCCATCGTGAGAGCGTGCGCGGCGATCCGTGACGGCCAGCGGTTCACCACGGACGTGCGGATTGAATTCGAGAAGAACCCGGACGATCCTGATTCGCCCCATAACCTGAAATTGTTGCCCACCAGGAACAATGCCGAGTCCGTGGAAAAGATCGTCGAAACGCTTGCCAAGTTGAAGGCCAAGGGGTATTGCCCGGTGTGGGATGTTCAAGTGCTTGTGGCCACCAACGGCGTTTCACGGGGTAAATCTGAGCTTTCCCGGCTTGAGTTGAACAAGCGGCTTCAAAGGGAACTGAACCCCACTGGCAACCAAACGGCGGGGTCGATCTTCCGGCTGCACGACAAGGTGGTCAATCTCAAAAACTCGCTGGCAATCGCCGTAGAAGACGGCGAACCGTTCTGGGCACCCGGCTGCAATGAGGAGGTTGACAACGATGGCAAGGTGTACGTCGCCAACGGTGAGCTGGGGAAAGTGATCGCGCAAGAAGAAAAGATCATGACCGTCCGGCTGGACTCGCCCTTGCGAATCATCAAGGTTCCGAAGGGCAAGTCCAGCGAAGGCGACGGTGACAATGGCGGCGGCGGGAATGGTGACGACGCCGGGCCTAAGACAGGATGCAGCTTCGATCTAGCCTATGCACTTTCGACCCACAAAAGCCAGGGCAGCGAATTCAAGATTGTCGTTGTGGGGCTGGACGACGGCCCGGCGGCCCGGATGGTTTGCTCGCGGAACTGGCTGTACACGGCCATCAGCCGGGCGAAGGTTTTGTGTTTGATGGTGGGTAAGCGGGCCGTGGCGGACGGCTATTGCCGAGTGGAAGCGGTCAAGCCAAGGGTGACGTTCTTGGCGGAATCCATCACCGAGGAAATCGAAGGATTGGAAAGGGAATGGAAATGAAACCAGGCGTTACGCTTAATCGCCTACTCGGCATCGTACCAAAACATCACCGCACCCGCGACGTGCTCGCCATTGTCGCCCACGGTGAGAAATGGATTTGGATTTACGACGCGGGGATGATAAGTCACAAAGTATGGTAGATAGCTTGCGAACGAAACCACAAGGAGAAGAAATGAGAACTACAACAGGATCGAAAGAAGTATTGGAAGGCATCCTCGATGAGGCTATCCGCATCACCAGCGGCGACCGGCAACGGGATTACGACCATCCTCTTCCGAATCACGAGCGGATCGCGGAAATGTGGAACGCCTACCTGAACATCCGCAAACACCCCACCGGGTTCATTGAGGCCGAGGACGTTGCGGCCATGATGATCCTGCTCAAGCTAGTGAGGAACGCCCACACCGCCAAGCGCGATAACAGCGTGGACATCGCAGGCTATGCACGTTGCCTGGCTAGAATCCAGGGGTTTGAAGAATGACCGCTATCAACAAACACGACAAGCAGCTTCTGCGTGAGCGTGCTGAGGAAATCGAAAAGCTACGCCGCACGCTGCGAGTGATTTATACGTGGGCGACCTTCGGTGCCGGAGAAGCACTTGACCCAGTGCATGTTGGAACACTGATCGAAAAGACGCTGCACACAGCCGCCGCAGGCGGGGAGGAGGGAAAATGACCACCTTCACCGCCACTGTTACACACCGCAAACCACGCCGGAAGCATGGCGAACCAGAAACCCTCCCTTTTACCGTGGCCGTCGATACCCGCGAGCAAGCTCCGTTTACATTCACCGGCATGATTGCCGACAAGGGCCACCCCCTGGTCGTGCCGACGCGATTGGCCACGCTCAGCACGGGAGATTATAGCATCGTGGGGATGGAATCGCTGGTCTGCGTCGAAAGAAAATCCGCCAGCGATTGTTTTAGTACCCTCTCCTCGGGCCGCGAACGGTTCGAGGCGGAACACGTCCGAATGACCGCGTTCAAGCGATCCGCCGTAGTCATTGAATCCGACTGGCCTTCGATGCTCCTCAATCCACCGTGCAACAGTAGGCTTTCCCCGTTGTCTGTCCAGCGAACGGCCGTGTCCTGGCTCGTGAAATACGGTATCCCGTGGGTCGCATGTCCAGGACGGCGGTATGCGGAACTTTGGACGCTCGACTTTTTGCGTAAGTTTTTCGATCATCAACAGTCTCTACTTGAAAAGGAAATTTGACCATGCGCGTTTCATCAATAGCGGCTACGGCCGCCAACAACAACAGCACCAACGGCAACGGACACCCTCATAAGTCGCCGGCCCTGGATCAATTGCGGGCAGCGATCGAGCCAGACGCCCTGGCGGGCGGCAACCAGGCAGCAAGCGATGCGGCAACGGCCGTCATGGAAGCCGGAGAGGATAACGACGGCGACGAAGAAAGCGGCGACCATGACGACGCCGGTGAAGATGTGGAATTCGTTCGCATCGGTCAGCCTGATATTGCGACCGGGACAATGGACGCGGCCCAGGTCGCTCCCGTTATCGCTCACGAATCGCCCGGCACGATCAACAACCCGGCTTGTGTCGCTCCGGTGATTGACAAAACGGCTGTGTCCTCGGCCCCTGCGTCCGCCCCCTACGACCCCATCGCGGACGTTGAAGAAGAGATTTCCGAGATCGGCGAACGGATCGTTGCCCACAGTTGCAAGATCTCGGAACTCGACGCTGCATTGAAGGCGGAAAAGAAGTCTTGGAAAACTGGGGCCGACGAGCTGGTGGCCCTTCACGTTCGCAAGGCGAACCTGTTGCTGAGCAAGAATGAGCATGAGCATGAGAAAGCCGCGCGGGGGGCAACAGCGGTCGTCCGTACGTTTATCCCGGTCCTTGACCCCAGCAGGCCACAGACCGATTTGACGAATCTGTCCTACCGGGAAGAAAAAACCGAATCCACCGAGGCCCACGCCGCACGGATCGCCGAGGCGTTCGCGCCGGCACCCGAATCATCCGCCAACCTTCCTCCCACGCCCGCGCAAGAGCGATACGACCATGATTTCCGGTCGCTGGCCATGGACGGACTGGACGGGCTTACCCCCAAGATCCTCGAAATCCTCCACGCCAATGACATCTACACGGTCGGGGCATGGCAGGACTTGCCGAAACGCGGATTGGAATACACCCAGTTGTCGGCGGGTGGTGCCAAGCTAACGGAAGCGCGGTTTGAGAAGGTGATGGACGCAATGATGGCGTACATGAAAGCCAACCCCAGGCCGGTCGCGGAAGTTGTGGAGGTGGCGGTGTCGGAGGAACCGGCCGCATCTGTTGTGGATAGCCTGGACGTTGACGACATTTAGGAAAGGAATGCCACCGAGCAAATGCCCGCAATCGAAAGATGATTGACCAAATCTAGCACGGAAGTTGAAAATGAAGAAAACTCGCACGGAATACGACATTCCTGGAATCCATGCTGCCGCGCGCGGTCGATGGCCTGAAATCCTCTCTTCGATTGGCAAGCTGCCGTGGGACTTCATTCATTTTGACCGAAAGGAGGGGCCGTGCCCGAAGTGTGGCGGCGACACGCGATTCCGTGGGATCGACGAAGAGAAGGGGGCATTGTTTTGCTCTCACTGCTTTAGCAAGAACAACGGCGACGGAATCGCGGCCCTATGCTGGCTGACTGGGCTGGACTTCCCGGACGTCGCCGCACAACTGTCTGATCATTTGAACGTGCCGCCGATCGCCAAGCCAACCCCATCATCGAACGGACGCGCCGGCCCCAAAAAGAACGCCACGCCTACCGATCACTTGGCTTGGAAGCCGTGGGCCGACTTGCCCGTCCTGCTCTGGTTGACCAGCAAGCCCGGCATGACGTTGGAAGGGGTCAAGGCGGCCGGTGCCAAGCTTGCCCGCTATGAATTTTGGAGCGAGGAAACCGGTAACTACGAGACGAACGTGGTGGTCATCCCTATTTACTCCACAACGCCTATTCCAGGGACCGAGCCGGATCCATGCGGATATGTCGCGTGGAACCTGAGCAGAGACCACGGCGGCAAACTGCCGGCCAGCGGGGGCAAGGGCAAGAAGGTTTCGTGGCTGAAAATGAAGACGATGGCTGGCAGCAAGACCGGCCTGATGTTCGCCCACGGCCTACAGCGGCTTGCAACCACCCACACGCCTCGGCCAGAACTGGTCTGGAAAACTGCCGGACCGTCCGATGCGATCGCCCTGTTTTCGATCATCCCGCCCGAATTGCGGGAAACCCATATCGTCATCACGAATTCGGCCGGAGAAAATGAAAACGTGAAATCGGCCTGGGCGGCTCTCTTCACTGGCCTGAAGGTCGTCCCGATTCACGACGCCGACGAAACCGGGAAGATCGGTGCCCTGAAGTGGGTCAAAGCCTTGTTGCCCGTCGCGGCCGAGGTACGCAATCCCCAGCTTCCATTTTCCGATGCCACCACACCCGGCAAGAAGGACATTCGGGATTTCGTGGCCGGCGGCGGGACGTACCAGGAGCTACTGGCCCTGGTCGATGCAACGACTGTCGCCGACAAGAGCGCCGTTTCCATCATCGAAAACCTAAGTAACGCCAAGACGATTGAAACGGCCGACGGTGAAGAAAAAAAGGTACCGATGCACTTGAGAGAGGTTGTCTTGTCGGTTCTGGAGAAAACCGGCAACTGGCCGCGACGGATCGACAAGACGCTATTCGTTCACGACTCGGAACTTGGAATCTGTTGGCTGGATACGGTCCCCGCCCTTTTCGGTTGGCTGCAATCGAAATGCGGCATCCTGGAATGGCATCGCGGAATTGGCTACCCCACGAAAGATGAAGTCTTTGCGGAGTTTTGCCGGACGGCAACTTGCTACCGGGCAATCGAGTATCTCCCCCACTGGCCAGCCATTCCGGACCATTACTACGCCTGCACTGTGCCTGAACCAGGCGACGGCGAAATTCTGGGGCAACTTCTCGACCGCTTTTCCCCCGAAACTGAAATTGATCGGTTGTTGATCCTTGCCATGTTCGTGACGCCTTTCTGGGGAGGCAAGGGCGGGCAACGCCCCATGTTCATTCTCACAAGCGAAGCTGGGCGCGGGGTCGGCAAGTCCAAGCTGGTCGATTTCGTCTGCAATCTGGCGGGCGGGCCGTTCGAGGTGACTCCGCAGGAAGACACCAAATCCATCCGGGAACGGCTGTTATCGCCCGACGGCATGGATAAACGTGCTGTGCGGATCGACAACCTGAAATCACACAAGCTATCGTGGGCCGACCTGGAATCGCTTATCACGGCCCCGATCATCTCCGGTCGTCGAATGTACGTCGGCGAGGGGAGCCGGCCCAACACACTGACCTGGATGCTGACATTGAACGGAATCAGCCTCTCAACTGACATGGCCCAACGTGCCATCGTGGTCAGGCTGAAGCGGCCGACGCAATCCGAATCGTGGGAAGACACCACGGCCCGATTCATCGACGATAACCGGCAACAGATTATCGCCGACATCTTAGGTTTCCTGCAGATTGAAGACACCGTCAAACTCAGCAATTATTCCCGGTGGGCACCGTGGGAGAACGCCATTATTTGCCACATGGATCAAGCTGAAAAAGTACAGGAAACCATCAAGCGACGCGCCGGGGCCGCGGATACCGAACTGGAGGAATCCGAGGAGATCGAACGGCACTTCCGCTGGAAACTCGAATCCATCTACCTCGGAATTGAAACTGCCCGAATTCACATACCTACCGGAATTGCCGCGTCTTGGTATCGAGATTTTACAAACGACCGCAACAAATCAACAATTGTTTGCTCAAAAATTCTGTCGCAATTTTGCGAGGAAGGGCGATTTCACGAAATTTCCATCAATCCGTCAAAAAAATACGGACGTGGTTTTGTTTTTGGGAAAAAAGAAAACGCGAAAACGGTGAGCTACGATCTGCAAGACCAAATTGAAGCGAAGGAAATTGAGGATGCAGAGAAAAAATACGAGACGCGGCGAGCATCATGGAAAAGCAATGGGGGGGATAATGGACAATTTTAGCCAGAAGGTAGGGCGGGTAGGACGGAACGGAGGGCGGATTTTAAGAATCAACCGTCCTACCGCCAAACACCGTAAAACATGGGCTAAAGCCTATTTAATACATATAGGTAGGTCGGGTGGGTCGGATCCTATAGGTCTAGGGTTAGTTTGGTTTGGTTTTGTGGGTGCAATAGGAGCTATGGAAATTCTATAGGGGGGTATAGACTATGAAACGTAGTGAGTACAAAGCATCTAAGGGGGTACATAGGGCAGAACCCGCCCTGCCGTCCTCCGCACTGTTTGAAAACTCGACTAAGTCTTTACCGAGCCAAGACTTAGCGGGTGGGACGCAATTAGTCCCCACCGAAAACATCCGTCCCCGCGAAAAAACACCCCCCCATAGAAATTCTAGCGGGGCCGGCTTGTCTCTGTTGGAACGAATTCGCGCGACGTATCCAGGGAATTCCGAGCGGCCGGATGGTTCCCCTCTGGCTGTTCCGGCCTCCTCACCGCAACCCACGACCACGACCACGCCCACGACCACGCAGACGCAGACGCAGGCCCCGCCACAATTCCCGGGCTTCCGGATCGTCGCCGTCGCCGGCCCGCTGTGGCCGATCGCCCCGGACATCGTCTACTCGCCTGACGCCAGCTCGTCTGAGCGGCGGTCGGCACTCGATCAGTTCGAGTGGAGCGACCTGGTCGATGCGAGGATCCGAAAACGCGATCCCGAAGTCGGGTTGTATTCTAGTCATCTTGATATTTAATTCCCCCCCCAATATCTACTATTGCCATGACCGTTTACGAAACGTGCCCTTCGCATCACCGACACCTGGCGCAGACTGGAGATTGAGCGATGAAGACTTGCCCTAACTGTTATCGAGAGCATAACGGCCTCGGGATGTTCTGTGCCCAGTGCAACAACCCGAAGCAGATCAAGGGGCGACAAGATCGCACCCAAGCAAGTGCGCAGCACGCAGCATGCCGCACACATGGAACATGCCGACTGGCTGGCACGCAACGAAGACGTTGGCTGGCCCTACGACGACGATGACGACGACGACGATGACGACAAGGACTGATCCCCGATCGATAGCAAGGAGCACAAGCGATGAGACAAATTCATTTCAAGATCTGCCGAGTCTGTGAACAGCGGCCGGCCTACGGGCGCGACCCAGTGACCGGCAGACCATGGAAACAGTGTGGGTGTCTGCCGACCCCGGCGAGCATGAGACGCACGAAGGCCGGCATCGTGGCGGTCACCGCCGACCCGACCGAGGAGGAGCTGGAGGCACTCTACGGGTCGCGTCCGGTGGATGATTCCCTACAGGAGGTGGATCGCGAAATCGCGGAGCGGCTAGCTGGACTCACACGCGAAAACTACCCGTATCCGATTGTCGGCATTGAGTGCAACGGCAGGGTCATACCGTACACGATTGAGTGTTTTTTGCCTGTTCCACTCAGCCACTCGCCGCACAACGAGCCGACTGGCAGAGCGGAGGCACACCGGCTGGGGCGGCAGGCCGAAGCAACGGCCAGCGTGGGGATGGCCCGAGCGAAGCGAAACACCGAGGGCTCGTGACGATGCTCTTGACATTCAATACCGCGAGAGTAAAACCTCAGCAACACGCTGGCTCCGCGAGCATCCGTTGCAAACTTACCGGCTCTCGCAGGACTGGCTTTTGAGTGAGGTGCGATGGATGTACCGCGTTCAACGCCTGGAGATCGATGGTTGGCACGATGTGCCCGAAACCGATTTTTACGAATTGTTTCGGGCGATCCAGAAGGCGAAAGTCATCTGGGAGAAGACCAATCAGGATACCCAGGTCGTCAACGAACGTGGCGCATGCGTCTGGCCTCGATCGAATTATCCCGAACCCCAGAGGACACCATGAACGAATTTGCCTCCACTCCCGAAAGTACCGTCCATGCCAGCATCGCCGCGGCCGTCTTGGCTGGTTGCGACTGCGATCCTGACGGCGCCTGCGAGGCCGTGGCGACGTCGCTATCGGCGTCGTTCGGTCCCATCGTGCAGCAGATCATCAACCTGATCAAGTCGGGCCTGACGAACCTGCCAGCGATCCTGGCCGCCCTGGCGGCGACTGGAATCGTGTTGCCGCCTTGGGTGTCGCTGCTCGTGACCATCCTGTTGGCCGTGATTCCCAAACCCGCCGCCTGAACATCCCCAATCCACAGCAGGATCGGTTGTGAAACAAATTACACAACCGATTCCCGCTGGCTGTGCAGCGCGGTTGGACAGGCGAAAACAGGCGACACAAGAGGCAACGGAATGAATGTACTTAGTTGCTGTCTGCGGTGTGGACGCGATACCAAACGCGACTATTGCTTCCGGTGCATAGGCAGAAACCCAAGCCGCCTTCGTGGAACAATGCCCCATCACGAAGTTCCACTGGAAGATGATTATTCCGAGGAATCAGATGCTGATAGTGGTGCTGTTCTAGGTTACTACGAAAGACTTGAGAAATCCCTCCATGAGCAAAAATAAACCTGCAAATTTCCGTATTGTCATCGACGGCTACGGCTCTGCTGAAGTCGTGGCCCGCACGACTGGGGCGGCAGTTTGCCGAGCGAGACGGAAACTCAAAGCCCGTACTCTAGCGAATCGAGCAGAGGGCGGTTGGAAAAACGTGCATCTGGAGGTCCTGTCGTGCTAACAGCCATCGTCATTTTCCTCGCCCTAGCCGCCGATTCGTCGCCGGATCCCATCACCATCGCCTTCACCAAGGTCCAGGCCGACTTGACCGCCCTGGCAGCGGCCCAGGCCGATGTTGCCCGGTTGGCTCAAGCCCAAGAGAAAGCCAAGGTGGCGGCCAAGTCGCTGGCCGACGACCAGGCGACGTTGAACCAAGCAATCCAGGCCGCGGCGAACCCGCCCCCTGCCCCGGTTGTGCCGCCGGCCGCAACGCACGTTATCGAAGTATTGGAGATCGGCGCGACGAGTTGCGGCCCTTGCAATGCGATGGACGCGATCCTGAAAACCCTTGTGGCGGAAGGGATGCCGATCAAACGCATCAACACCGACCTGGACGCCGCACTGGTCGATCGTTGGCAGATCAAGGGGACGCCGACCTTCGTGATGCTGGTCGATGCCAAGGAGGTTTCGCGCAGCATTGGGGCGCTCGATGTCGGGCAGTTGCGCAGTTGGTACAAGGCGACCCAGGATTGGTCAAGAAAACTCAAAGGAGAAAGCCCGTGAGCGATGAAATCCGTCTGATTCCAGGGCGCGCCCTCGGTTGCAACCGGTCGAGTACCCGCGACCTGATGCGGGCTCTCTGGTTGCCGCGCTACATGAAAGCGTTGCCGCCACCGCCCGCCGTCTGCGACAACACCCGGGGCTTTTCGCAGTGGGGCATGATGCTGAACGATCAGCTTGGCTGCTGCGTCGTTGCCGGCAAAGGCCACGCGATCCAGGCCTGGACCGAATCGGAATATGGCAGGGCCGTCACGGTGCCCGACGCCGAGATCCGTGGCGTCTACCTGAAGCTTTCACCGCGCGATGCGGGT
>Ga0194056_10000427_pt1 | contig 22846 bp, 26 predicted proteins | sample SepL4413m_MetaG_FD_155458 | JGI IMG/M metagenome (GOLD analysis project Ga0194056, IMG submission 155458) | Anoxic zone freshwater microbial communities from boreal shield lake in IISD Experimental Lakes Area, Ontario, Canada - Sep2016-L442-13m | ecosystem: Environmental > Aquatic > Freshwater... | reverse complement strand
ATCCCCAATCCCTTCCCCCATGATTCGCCTCTACAGCACACTTTCTCGATCAAAAGAACCGCTTGAGACCGTTCTGCCCGGCAAGGTTGGAATGTATCTGTGCGGCCCAACGGTCTACAAACCGAGTCACATCGGGCACATGGTCGGTCCGGTAATCTTTGACGCCATCAAGCGTTACCTGACCTACTCGGGCTATGAAGTCACCTTCGTCGTGAACATTACCGACGTAGACGACAAACTGATCAACGAGTCCAACGCTCGGGGGATCTCCATGGCCGCATTGGCCGAAGAGATGACGGCCGACTATCTGCGGAACATCCATGCTTTGGGCGTGGACACGATCGACCAGTTCCCCCGCTGCACGGACAACATCGGCGAAATCATCGACTTCACCAAGACGTTGATCGAGAAGGGATTTGCCTACCAGTCTGAAGGCGATGTCTATTTTGATGTAGCCAAGGACCGCGATTACGGCAAGCTGAGCAACCGCAGCACGGAAGAAATGCAGGGCGAAGGGGGCAGCATGGCCGAGCGGAAACACAACGCCGCCGACTTCGCCTTGTGGAAGACCGCCAAGCCGGGCGAGCCTTCGTGGCCCAGCCCTTGGGGACCGGGCCGGCCTGGATGGCATATCGAGTGCTCGGCCATGAGCCGCCGCCTGCTCGGTCAGACCTTTGACATCCACGGGGGCGGGCTGGACCTGATCTTCCCGCACCACGAGAACGAAGTAGCCCAGAGCGAATGCGCCCATGGCAAGCCGATGGCCAAGTACTGGCTGCATAACGGCTTGCTTCAAGCCGCAGATGAAGTCGGCAAGCTGGGCGGCCGGGCAACGCACTCGGCGGATGGAGGTATTGACGCCCAGATCGCCAATAAAGTCAGCAAATCGAAGGGATCGGTGCCGTTCCGGGAATTGCTCGAACAATTCAGCGCCGAGACGATCCGATTCTTCCTCCTCGCCACGCACTACCGCCGGCCGGTCGAATATAGCGAAGCCCGACTGCGCGAGACCGAAGCAGCCTTGGAAAACTTCTATCGATTCTTCAAGCGTTACGAACGCGTAACCGGAGAGAGTTTTTATGCGATTGTCCCGCCGCTACGCCGCCTGCAAGGCGATTTCGACCCGGGCGACGACGCCCTGCTCAAGGATGTGGTCCAGCATCGCAATCGCTTCCTTGACGCCATGGACGACGATTTCAACACCGGCGGGGCGATGGGCGACGTCTTTGAACTGCTCCGCCGCCTGAACAAATACATTGACGACGAGAAGCTGGAAAAGAGCGAGGCCCAAACGCCCGCCAATCGCGCTTCGCTCCGCTGTGGCGCGACAGTCTTTCGTGAAATGGGTGCCGTGATGGGGCTCTTCCGCCAACCGTCTGCGGAAAAACAATCCAGCGGCAATAACGAACTCGTCGGCAAGCTGATGGGCCTTTTGATCGAACTGCGGGCCGAATCCCGCAAGAAGAAAGATTTTGCCACGGCCGACCAAATTCGCAAGCGGCTCGCCGAAATCGGCGTCATCCTGGAAGACCGCCCCGGCGGTACCGAATGGACCGTGAACTAGTTATTACCAATCGCATCCTGGGCATTGACCCCGGCTTGAACATCACGGGCTACGGCGTGCTGGAAATCGGCAACGGGCCGCCGCGGTTGTGCGAGGCGGGCGTGGTCCGCGGCAAGTCGCGAGGCTCGCTCACCGGCCGATTGCTGGAGATTCATCAGGGCGTGGCCGACGTAATCGCCACCCTACGGCCAAGCGTGATGGCCCTCGAACAACTTTATTCGCACTACGCACGACCGCGGACGGCCATCCTCATGGGCCATGCCCGAGGCGTGATTTGCCTAGCGGCGGCCGAGGCGGGCATCCCTGTCGTGCATTACGCCTCGACGCAGGTCAAGCGGATCCTCACCGGTGCCGGCCGTGCCGGCAAGCTGCAAATGCAAAGGGCCATCCAGCGTGAACTGCATCTGCCGCAATTGCCCGAGCCGCATGACGTTGCCGACGCATTGGCCGTGGCGTTGTGCCATTGTTACTTGAAGGATAAACTGGGGAGAAGAGCTTAGAGCTTAGAGCTTAGAGCTTAGAGCTTAGAGCTTAGAGCTTGGAGATTCGAGATTCGAGATTCGAGATTCGAGATTCGAGATTCGAGATTCGAGATTCGATGTCACATGTACCCAAGCACTAAGTCCTAAGTCCTAAGTCCTAAGTCCTAAGCACTAAGCCTAAGTCCTAATTTCTAAAATCTACTTCCCATGATCACCAAAATTACCGGCCACTTGGTCGCCCTGCACGACAACACCCTATCCTTGCGGATCGATGCCTTCGAATACGAGGTTCTCATTCCCGAGTTCACCCGACGGCATTTACAGCAGCAGATTGGCCAGCAGATCTGCCTGCATACGATCCAGTATCTTGAGGGCAATCCCATGCAGGGCCGCCTCACCCCGCGGCTGATCGGCTTCACTAGCGAGGTGGAACGCGAGTTCTTTGAGTTGTTCTGCTCGGTCGACGGCGTCGGCGTTCGCAAGGCGTTGCGGGCGATGGTACGACCCGTCAAGGAAGTGGCCACGGCCATCGAGGAGCAGGACACCAAGACGCTCTCGTCGTTGCCTGGTATCGGTGCCGCGATGTCGGAACGGATCATCGCGAAGCTTCGTCGCAAGGTGCCCAAGTTCGCCCTGATGGTCGTTCAAAAGGAATCCCGCGCGGCGGATGTGGAATCGGATGTCGTCGCCGAGACCTACGAAGTTCTCCGCAAGTTAGGCCACGCTGAGAGCGACGCCCGGCGATTGCTCGACACCGCCCTGGCCGCAAAAAAGAAATACAACGACGTCCAAGACCTGCTCCAGGCCATTTACGAGCAAAAGCAAAAGTAGAAGTTAACTCCTAACTCCTAACTCCTTTTCCCATGCCCCGCGAACCGATCATCCAGCCCGCAGTTATTTCTAACGACGAAGATCGCGATCTTCGCCCGCAGCGAATGCGCGATATGGTTGGCCAGCGTGATGTTCATGAGCGACTGGGAATCGCCGTCGATGCCGCCTCGAAGCGGGGTGAACCGTTGGGCCATCTCCTCTTGGACGGCCCGCCCGGTCTGGGCAAAACGACCTTCGCCACCTGCATCCCACACGACCTCGGCGTCAATGTGCAGATCGCCAGCGGGGCCGCCCTGGCCGCCCCCAAGGATTTGCTCCCCTATCTGACGAACATCGAAGAACGATCCGTCCTGTTCATCGATGAGATCCACCGCATGCCCAAGGCGGTCGAGGAATTCCTCTACCCGGCAATGGAGGATTTCCGCATCGACATCGTCCTGGGCGAAGGCGTGAACGCGCGTACGATCAACCTGCAAATCAAGCCCTTCACACTCATCGGTGCCACAACCCGCACGGGTATGCTCTCCGCGCCTCTGCGTGACCGCTTTCAGATGCGCGAGCACCTCGACTTTTACAGCATTGAGGAGCTTTCCGAGATCGTGACTCGCAACATGCGGAAACTCAAGGTCGATTCGGACGTCGAGGCCGCCGTGGAAATTGCCATCCGCAGCCGCGGCACTCCGCGGCTGGCCAATAATCGGCTGCGTTGGGTTCGCGATTATGCCCTGAGCCGTGCCGATGGGCGGGTTTCGCTGGCCGTCGCCCGTGACGCGCTGGAGATGCTGGGCATCGACCGTTTGGGCCTCGATCCGCAAGACCGCAAGTATTTGGAGACGATCGCCCGTGTGTTCGGCGGCGGTCCGGTGGGGGTGGAAGCGGTCGCACACACGTTGAATCTTGAACCCGACACGCTCGTTGATGAGGTCGAGCCATTCTTGCTCCGCAAAGAGCTTGTCGTCCGTACCCCGCGTGGCCGCCGACTAACACCCGCGGCATTCGATCACTTGCGGATTACCCCTCCCGCCGATCCAGACCCTTCCGGCCAGCACAAGTTGTTCTAATCCACTCCATCAAACTTCCAAGGAGAAAAAATAATGAGCGTTGCTACCATTTCGCCCGCCAAGCTGGCCGAAATTATCCAGGAAGGCCGAAAGATTGACTTGATTGACGTTCGCACTCCGGTCGAATTCCGCGAAGTCCATCTGGAGATCGCCAGCAATGTTCCTCTGGACCGTCTCGATCCCAAGGTTCTGATGCAAGCCCGCTGCGAATCGAGTAATGAACCGCTCTATGTTGTTTGCAAATCGGGTGGACGGAGCCAGCAGGCGTGTGAAAAGTTCGTCAAAGCTGGATTCACCAATATCGTCAATATCGAGGGCGGCACGACGGCTTGCATCGCCGCAGGCATGCCGGTCGTCCGCGGTAAAAAAGCCATTTCCCTGGAGCGGCAAGTTCGCATCGCCGCCGGATTGCTCGTATTGCTGGGAGCGATCGGATCGTATACGCTCCACCCGGCGTTAATCTGGCTTTCGGCTTTCGTTGGTGCCGGCCTAATGTTCGCCGGAATCACCGACACGTGTGGCATGGGCATGATCCTGGCTCGCATGCCGTGGAACCAGTGCGGCACGGACAAAGATTCGTCTTGCACGATGCCCAAGCCTTTCAATAGACGTTGAATCTATCAAGAGTGGCCTAGCGACGACAATCAGCCTATGCACGGAAATCAAAGCGGCTATTGCGGACCATCGAAAGTGGTCTTTGTTTCACGGGTGACAGCCGGTGGACGTGGCCCCACCTTGCAAGGGGCAAGGGAACGGGGTAGAATCGGAGACTTGAGAATTCCTGCCCAAACGGTGGAGCAATGGCCGTAAATTACGATAAGCCGGAACGGTGGAAGCAAGACACGCTCGATTCCGTTGACCAGTACAATTCATGGTTCATGGCGTTTGCGCCCAGTGCTTTCCGCACTACACGAATTGAAACGACGAAGCATGTTGAGCAAGCGATTCTCGACAGCAACAACATGTTAGGGCTGTCGCCAGACCTTTTGCGTTCTCACCCTGGAATGCTTCCTACGCTTCGCATGTCATGCTGTCCACCTTTGGCCGTTGATAGGCTTGTCGGTCTTGCCTATTCGGATAAGAACCTTATTAAGAAAATGGAGGAAGGCAAGCTCCCCAAGAAAATGAAGCAAGCAGCGTTAGGGCTTCACTTAGGGCGAATAATGGAGGTTATAAGGAAACTGCTTGACCCTGATATTTTTATTTGGATTCCCGACCGCAGAACGCCAACGGAAGCGGAACGCTATCGAGCCTCTACGATTGTTGCTGATAGGTTGTCAGGGGCAAGGGCGAATCCTATTATTAAGAATGCTCAAGAATCTCGACAACTTGCACTAATTGAATGTTACTTAACCGGGAAGGGATACCGCAAGAAAGCACACTTGTCTAGCGGCTTGCTAAATACGATGGAACCGGGAACATTCTGCTTTCACTTCGGAGTACCGACAAGTAAGGGGGCTAAAAAGGTGAGCGTTTCAGTAGACGTTCTAATACAACCGCACAATCCCCGCCCTAACAAAATCCCTATTCTGATAGAGGCTAAATCCGCTGGCGACTTTACGAACACGAATAAGCGTAGGAAGGAAGAGGCACAGAAAGCAAACCAACTTAGAGCAACATACGGCGATGATATTTCCTATGTTGTCTTTCTATGTGGTTATTTTAACGCTGGCTACTTGGGCTATGAAGCCTCGGAATTGATTGACTGGATTTGGGAACATCGGATTGAAGACATAGACCAGTTAGGAATATAAGGCAATGACTGCCGTACTAGAAGCGGAAGCAATCCGCATTAGTGAGCAAGTGAGGCTCGACCAGCTAAAGACCGCTAAAGATCGGAACAAGTGGGGGCAATTTGCAACCCCGCCTATACTCTCTTTCGACATTGCCCACTATGCGTGGAAGCTGTTGAAACGTCGCGAGGGTCTGTTCTCATTCTTTGACCCGGCATTCGGTACGGGGTCTTTCTACTCTGCCTTCCTCCAAGTTTTCCCGCATGACCGGATAGAAGCCGCAACAGGCATTGAACTAGACAAGCCTTTTGCGGAAGCCGCTAAGACTATCTGGCGTAAGGAAGGCTTGAAGGTCATACAAGGCGACTTTACCCGGCAGCAACCAGCAACCCCGCATAATCTCACGTTGACGAATCCGCCATACGTCAGACACCACCACTTATCAGTAGAGGAGAAAATCAGGCTAGGCGAGTTGGCACAAGCCGTAACGGGTTTGAAGCTGAGCGGGCTTTCTGGTTTGTACTGTTACTTCCTGCTTATCGCCCATGACTGGCTAGCCGACAATGGCCTAGCCGTTTGGTTGATACCCTCTGAGTTTATGGACGTAAACTATGGGAAGGTGGTCAAGCGTTATCTGACAGAACGCGTTACCCTCATTCAGATTCACCGATTCTGCCCCTCTGACGTTCAATTTGACGACGCTCTAGTATCGTCGGCAATCGTCGTCTTTGAAAAGCGGAAGGCAAAGCCAGACCATACCGCAGTATTTTCCTTTGGCGGTACGTTGTCCGAACCCGCTAAGACTGAGAATGTAACGCTAGACCAGTTGCGAGCTACGCCAAAGTGGACAGCGTTGCCGCAACAGGGCAACGGCAACGGTCATAAAGCCGCAACGGTTACGCTTGGCGATTTATTTTCCGTTAGGCGAGGTCTTGCAACCGGGAACAATGACTTTTTTATTGTGCCACGCGATAAGCTAAAGGCATTAGGCATTCCCGCCTGTTTTGTTCGTCCGATACTTCCTAGCCCCAGGTACATGCCGCTAGAAGTCATTGACACTGAGGCTGACGGGTGGCCGGCAATCGACCCGCAACTAGGCCTAATTGATTGCGAGCTAAGCGAAGATGAAATAAGCAGGAAGTATCCCCGCCTTGCTGAATACCTTGAAGCTGGAAAGCAACAGGGGATACATGAGGGCTACTTAACTAGCCACCGTTCACCGTGGTACATGCAAGAGAAGAGGGAACCTGCCCCATTCGTTTGCACGTACATGGGGCGCAACCGTGAAAGACCGTTCCGATTTATCTGGAATAGGTCTAAAGCTACCGTTGCCAACGTCTACCTAGCTTTGTACCCTAAGCCATCGATAGCCGATAAGGTAATGGAGAAAGCAAGAGAAGTGCTTGAAGCGTTGCGAGCAATTCACCCCGACCATTTCTTCAGTCAAGGGCGGGTCTATGGTGGAGGGCTTCACAAGATGGAACCGGCGGAACTAATGAGACTTCCTGCCGACAGCGTAGCAAAGATACTAGGCATTAAGGCAAGCCACCAACAGAAAAGCCTATTCGATGAATAAGGGTTTTCCAACCTGTTTTGTCCGGCAACTGACCGCTGCCCATTTACTGACCGCTGCCGATTTTTTGCTTCCCTTTTCCCGTTCATAACGTATAATAGAGAAACGGCAGTGGACTATTGCCGGGCGGAGCCGGCCGTGAAGGTCGGAAAGCAGAAGAATTCGTCTGCGGATAGCCCCCGAAAACTGCCGATAGTTAAACTACCCTGGGAGTTCGTTTTCCCCAGATGATAAAAAAGTCCTAGTGATCGGCGAATCAATAAGTGTCGCAAAAAAAGTAGCAGGCACACTCCATGTGCCGTCCGCCCTCCGCTCGGCGAGTGGGCAAAACACGATAGTTATTGATACGCCGTTCCAAAGCAGGGTATACAGCCTAGAAGGCTACGCTGCGAACTAGGTTTTGAAACAGCGTCCAGAAAATTTCCTCTCGCTAGCTATTCCGACGGAGGTGCCAACTATTTAGCGTGAACCAAGGTCAACTTTTGGCAAGTGCTTAGCACGCCCGACCTTGTGTTCGTCTCGCAGCTACACATCCAGTTGCAATCGGCGAGGGGATTCTACGAGAGCCGTCACGGGCCTAAAAGGGAACGTGGCGGCTCTTATTTTTTTCAACCACCCGCCAGACTATCAAGTGAAACAAGCCCCACCAACTCTGTTTCGGCCCTCGTCCCACCCTGTTACTACGGAGCCTATTTTCGCCAAACGGCTCTGCCGTGCGGCATCTGTCGTGTTGTCATTTTGATTCGCGTATGATAGTCTGATATCGTTTTGAAGTGGCGTGAATCGAGTTTACAACACCAAAAAGGGTTAGAAGATGTCTCAGTTGCGGCGCGGCGATGCGAGTGAACTTGCCGGTGACGTGGAAAATGCTCAGCTTCGGCGAATCCGTCGCCTGGAAACGATCTTGGAAATCACCAGTCAGTGGAATCAGACGCGGGAGATTGAGCCGCTATTGGTTCAAATGGCCGAGGCAGCTACACGATTGTTGAAGGCGGATCGAGCGAGCATCTTTCTCTGGGATCGTGCCCACCATTGTTTGATTGGCCGGCCGGCCTTGGGCGTGAAGGGAGGCGAACTCCGCGTGGCGGATGACCGCGGCATCGTCGGACATGTGCTGCAGTCGGGCCAGCCGGCGCGGGTCGATAGCACTACCGAACCCGACGCAATCGATCATAAGGTCGATACACAACTTCGTTATCGCACGCGTACGCTGCTTTGTGTTCCCATGCAAACGCGGTCGGGCGAGCGATTCGGCGTATTTGAACTGATCAACAAGCTATCCGGAACTTTCACACAGGAAGATCAAGAGGCCCTGATCGAACTGGCCGCCCATGCGGCCGTGGCACTGGAAAACGTCCAGGACCGCCAGAAGTTGATGGCCACCAACCGCCAGATCGCGGATCAAGCGGCCGAAGGCGTGCAGTTGATCGGCGAATGCCCGGCGATCCAGTCGCTCCGGTCGATCATTCGCCGTGTCGCGGAGACCGATCTGGCCGTACTCATCGGCGGCGAGAACGGCACGGGCAAGGAAGTCGTGGCGCAATCGATTCACTATCTCAGCCATCGCCGCGGCCAGCCGTTTATCGCTCTGAACTGCGCCTCCATCTCGGAAACTTTGGCTGAAAGCGAGCTTTTTGGGCATGAGCGCGGGGCATTTACCGACGCCCACGAGTCCAGGCCGGGCAAGTTTGAACTGGCCTCCGGAGGCACGCTGTTTCTCGACGAAATTGGCGACTTGAGTCTGAATTGCCAGGCCAAGCTCCTGCGGGTGTTGGAAGAAAAGCTAATGGTTCGCGTCGGCGGCTCCGTCCCGATTCCGAGCGATGCCCGAGTGCTGGCCGCCACCAATCAGAAGTTGGCTGAGATGGTCCAGCAGAAGCGGTTTCGCGAGGATCTTTATTTCCGATTGAACGTGGTCACGCTCGATCTGCCGCCGCTACGCCAGCGCGGCGACGACATCCTGCTCCTGACCGATCATTTTCTCGGCGACTTCTGCCAACGTGCTCGTCGCAAGATGCCCGAGCTTTCCGTCGCCGCTCGCAAGCGGTTGGCCGAGCATCCTTGGCCGGGCAACGTCCGCGAGTTGCGGAACCTGATGGAGCGACTGGCCTACCTCACCCTCGGCGATCATATTGAGGCCGAGGACTTGGCATTTATTCTCTCGCCGCATGGGCAATCTGCTCGGATCGACGATTTGGGCCGGACCTTGTGCGATGCGACGGCTCGTTTTCAGATCGAATACCTCCGCCGCACGATCGAGCAGCTTGGCGGCAACATGAGTCGTGCTGCCGAGCAGTTGGGCCTGCATCGATCGAATCTCTACCGAAAAATGCACCAGCTCGGGATGGCCGTTCCCGACTAATTTCTGTCAATTTAGGCAAGAATTGTGGAACTGCTGGTCGTCCTGCCGATAGAACCACTTGCAAAGGCCGTGAATACTCGTAAAATTAAGATATCCCGCAGTGAGTCGCGGCGCAACGCCTCCTTAGCTCAGTTGGTAGAGCAGATGACTCTTAATCATCTGGTCGAAGGTTCGAGTCCTTCAGGGGGCACATAAAAAGGCCAGTGTCTTATGACGCTGGCCTTTTTCGTAACTATATGAAATATAACGATTTCTGAATCGTTCCGTTGCCGTAAGTGATCTTGGTTCTTGCTCGATTCTTGACACCTTCTCGCATCGGCTCTACAATGTGTTGCGCAAGATGTTGCGTATTCCCACCTGGACTTGCCGTGTGTTGCTCGCCCTGGGATGCGTTCACGGAGGCCAACATGTCTCAATTGCCACTTCGGAAATACATCAAAGTCTGGACAAAACGACGCCGTAACAATCCGAAAAAGGATGGTTCGGTGACAACGAGCTACACCTTAGAGTGGGTCGAGTATGGCAAACGGCAGTTCATGTCTTTGGGTGTTGGTGCCACGGCGAGCTACGCTCGGCAGTCACAGGCAATCAAAGAAAAGGAATTGAACTCGCTAGACCGGCACCAAAATCTCGGCCTGTACGATTGGTTTTGTTGGTCTGTTCGTCCAACCTAGAATCGCAACTCGTTTGGTAGCTTATGGTTCCGTGTTTTGGCAGTCGGTCCCGCAGAAGTCACCGAAAAGCGTGTCGAGTACCGTAGACCGGTGTTTTCCTCGGTAGTTATGGGCATGCCCAAAATCAATCGTACAGGTCGCAAAATCTCGAACCGATCACCTGGACCGACTTCCAAAAGAAGTATCTGGATACCCAGTACCCTGGCCACGACCTCACGGCGAAAGAACGAAAGGCCGCTTCAGAAAAATGGGGAAAGTCGGTGATATCAATGATCGCAGAACGAGGTGCGATGAAAGCTTTCGGCCGGATCGTTTGCCCAGAGTGGTGCCACCAGATAGGTACTGAGCAACGGGAAAAGTTTGTTGCGATCAGGATCACAGAACTACCATCGCCAGAAAGCGTTGACACGGCTTTGCGAGCCTTGCGACTGATTTTCAACAAGGCGATTGAATGGAAACACGTAGCGGGAGGGGCAAATCCCTTCTCTGGCAAGGGCGGGGCGACAGTCGGTACTCGGCGGAAGAAGAAAATGCAACTCTCCAAACAGGCGAAACCGAAACATTTCTCTCGTCAGGAGATCGTTGCGATCCTCAATCAAGCAGATCAGGAGGTCCGTGATTCACCAGATGGGTGGGCTCGCCAACGAATACGAGCACTAATTTACTTCGTAGCGTACACGGGGGTACGAGCCGGAGAGGCACTCTATTTGGAATGGGATGAGGTCAATCTTGAAAGTGGACTTGCTGACATCAGCTTTAAGATCGAGCACGGTCTAAAAACCGAAAGTTCGGAGAATTTCATCGGCCTACCCGACGCCATGATTCCAATTCTCTCCGAATGGAATGGCAAGAGAACCTGCCGCTGGGTGTTTCCTAACTCAGCCGGAAACCCGTGGATCTCTGGTGCGCCGGGCACCAAGGCATTGGATGAACTCAAGGAGTTGGCGAAACGTGCTGGCGTGACCTACGCCACGCTGAAAATGTTCCGCCATAGTTTGAATACTCATGGAAAACAGTGGTTCGGTCTAAGCCGGGAGCAGATGCGAATGCAACTGCGACACACTACCCAAGAGACGCAGAAACATTATGACCATGTTGACAAGGCCAATTTACATGCAGCGGTTCGTGCCCTCGATTACCGAAAATCGGAGAACTAATGTCTGCGGTTTTTGGCCAACATTTCTTCGGCCGTCTTGACCGTGTTTACCTCCGCAAACTTCTTGAGATCGGCTACGGCAATGGATCTGCCTCGTTGTTGACCAACCTGAACATATCGCAGCTTTCTGGATGTGATCAGGTACTCTACCGTCTTGACTGGTACTCCGAGAAATAATGCTGCGTCTTCCCTCGACAAACATTCAGGTGCAATTCCAGCGACCGCTGAACTGGGACGCTGAACGACTGCCTCTACCAGAGCGCCAATTTGCTTGCCCAAGGTTTCGATCTCTTGCACTGCCTTATTGACTTCCGAGTTCTCAACTATCTCACCGGTGTGTCCCAAGGTTGCGACCGGTCCCTGCCCCGCCAACCGCTCCATCGCCACGGCCATCCGTTCCAGACCCCGCAGGGTTTGGCCAGAAGGCTGATTGTTGCCGGGGCTAACCTCGGGCGTTGTGATTTCAGGTTGGTTGTGCCAACTGGCGGCAAGACCGGCCCTGAAGCTTTGGCACAATGGGATAATGTATTTTGTCATTCGTCTTCCCTTAATGCTTTTAACGTCGTTAAATCAATGTAACTCATGCAATGTCAAACCGATCCACACCATAAAGCTGAATCCATCTTCACCTTCACCGGCGATGGCCGGAATCTCCCATAGATTAACGCCCAAATGAGATTGGCTGGGCTTATTATACTACGAAAAGCGGCCATCGTAAAATTGACCGGCGAGGACATCACAGACCATCTCTGGCCAACCGGTCTTCGCCGCAGCCTAACCGCCAGCCCTCGGCCTTCATCTCCAAGATCACTACTGCCGCAGCCCAGCGATCTGATTTATGGCGGCGGTGGCCGTCGTGCTGATCGACCGGTGGGCGGGGATTTCCCTCGCCCACCGTTAGCCCCTGTACTTGACGTTCCTGCGGGTGGCAAAGAGAATAGATGCTGGAGTGGGCAGGGGGCTAGATCTTTTCATAATGACAACGAAGCAGGCCATCCTCGATTTTCTAAAATCCCACCCGAAGGCCACGGGTGGCGAGGTGGCCCGTGCCCTGAAGACCACAAAGGGCTACGTGTCTTTGGTGAAGCGGAACAAAACCTGCCGTTGCGAGGCGAAACCAGCTATCATGCTTCCAACTCCAGCCGAATCCACATTAGATTTTGACCGTTGGCCCCTACACGGTCGTCCGACCGAGGAAGCCGTGGTCTTCTAGCCAGGGTCTCATGTTCTCTCCCCCAGCTTACGACTGACTTCGAGCGAGTGATGGCCTTTGCTTGGCCGTCCCGAAGACGACGGGCTCTAGTTCCACAGTCCAGGCTCTTCTCCTTGTTCACTTAGCACCCACTCCTATGGGAGGTTTGCGCCATGTTCTGGGTGTATAGGTTATGGCGTGACCGATCAAGTGAACGGCGATTAGTCTGAGACCCACTCCTATGAGCGGTTTGCGCTATGTTCGGGGTGAATAGATTATGGCGTGACCGATCACGTCAACGGCGATTAGCCTGAGACCCACTCCTATGGGCGGTTTGCGACATGTTCAGGGTGTATAGGTTAGCGGGACCAATTTGAGACAGAAACCAAACGAATTTTATAAACAAATAAGGAGGCGAACACATGCGATCCCCTGAAGTGCCCCCCGGTGCGGTGGCCATTCGGACGTATTACGAATTGAACCAAGAGGCCGAAGCATTCTTTGGTGACCATTACAGCGAACTGGTCATCATAGGTCGGCCAGGCATCGGAAAATCTGAAGCCTTTCGAACCCACTGCATGGAACACCCTGACCAGTGCCATTATCTGGAGGGCAAGATCACACCGTTACCGTGCCGACTGTTGCCGAAATCACGGCCGTTGAACAGCCAGCTTTGGAACCTACGGCTCTGCCGCCTGCATCCCCGATAGTTCCGCCGCAACATATCCACATGCCATCTTCCCCTGGCATCGAAATTCCGGTGGGCTGGTTCCGGCGACTCTTTGCTGCCGACAGCGATCTGAAACTTATCGAGGCCCGATGCCGACTCAAAGCAGAAGGCGCACGATGGGCGGCGACACGGCAGCGGAGTTTGCGAGATGGGGCCGACTTCTACACCGAGATCGAGCCAAGAGATCGGGAGATCATCAGCAAGGCCAAGGCCCTTGAGGACTGTTTTATGTGGATGAATCATTCCAGCGCTCCGATCCCTAGCGATCTTCGATTATGGGAAGATGTGGCCGGTTGCTTCGAGTCGGCGGCGATGGCAGTGGCCCTTCTGCGGCAAGTGATCGAGAACGGGGAAAAGTACCGAGGTTTTCTCGAAAAGGCAGTTGATTTGGCGGCCGAAGCCCAGTCGGCATTGCGAATGGCCATCGAGATGGTTGATGGCAAACCCGACAACGAACAATATAAAATGTTCACTTGGCTGCGGCAGGCAGCGACCGAGGAGCAAATCTTCATCTCACACTTCATGCGGATTGACGATCCTGCTGATCCAACCCATTGGAACGATCTGCAAGAGCGGATCGGCCACCTGGACTCCGAGATCGAGGAGATACGCCAGCGGGACAAACAGCGTATCAAGACGCTCAAAAAGGCCCAATATCATGCTCGACTTATCGGAAATGGAAAAGGCACAGAGGCGGATTGGAAGAAGGTGATCGACGCCGTGAACACGCTGGTGAGTGAGGGGATGCCCCCCAGCAATACCGACTTGCGAGATATGTTGGTCCCCATTGTCGATGACATTCCCGAGGTGGACATTCTCGATGGATTTAAGCGGGTGCTGGGTGAGGTGGATCGGTACTTGGCGACACAAAGCCCGCCCACGCAGCAAATTGTTCGGGAGATATCGGGTGAGGTGCAGAGAGTGGCCGACCTCTACGAGGGCAAAACAATGGTTATCATCGGTGGCGACCGCCGCCCGCATGCCTACGAGGCAATAAAATCTGCCTTCCGCTTGAAAGATTTGATCTGGATTGCTACCCGAGATCATGAGTCCACCGACATCTTCGTGCCGTTCATCATCCGGTCGGATGTCGATGTCTTCATTTTGGCAATTCGATGGTCGAGCCATTCCTACGGCGACGTAAAAGCACTGTGCGACCGACATGGCAAGGAGTTTATCCGTCTGCCTGCCGGTTACAGCCCAAATCAGATTGCGCATCAGATTATTGAACAGCGGGGTGAATCGGTCGGGTGAAGAATTGACGGTGTAATGGTATAATGACGGGAGCCGGGAACGACAATCAAAGTCCTGGATGCTACGGGTAACGGTGTGTTCAAGCGTCCAAATGAGTTTCAATACGAAAGGAAACAGCCAGTGCGAACGATTTACCGCAGTGCGGTATTGGGAATGATCGTCATTTTATCTACCCTCTCCGCCAATCAGGCTTTGGCCGTTGATCACCAACAGAAACCAGCAGAACTGAACCGAACCATCAAGGTCACGATGAAATACTTAATCTATCTGCCGAAGGACTACGACCAAAAGGAATCGTGGCCCGTGATGCTTTTTCTGCACGGGGCGGGGGAGCGTGGCGACAACCTGGACATCGTTAAGAAGCATGGCCCGCCCAAATTGATTGATGGGGGCAAGCAGTTCCCACTTATCGTCGTGTCACCCCAATGCCCCAACGGGCAAAACTGGGAACCATTCAAGCTATCTTTGTTAATTGACGAGATCACCGAGAAATACAAGGTTGATCAGGATCGTATTTATGTCACCGGCCTCAGTATGGGTGGCTACGGCACTTGGGCTTTGGCTGCCCATTCGCCCAATCGGTTCGCCGCTATTGTTCCGATCTGTGGCGGCGGTGATCCATCCAGAGCGAAGAAAATCGCTCACATCCCTACCTGGGTATTCCACGGTGGCAAAGACACGGTCGTGCCGTTCGCAAATTCGCAAAAAATGGTTGATACTCTGGAAAAGAACGGTGGCAATGTAAAGTTCACCATTTATCCTGAAGCTGGACATGATTCGTGGACGGAAGCCTACGATACCCCCGAACTTTATGAATGGCTGCTTCATCAGAAGAGGACGGTTGATGGGGGAAAGAAGTGAGCGACCACCTGTTTTTCAATAGCCCCTTGCCCGTTAGGATCGAGGTCGCCATCGGGGCAGGAAGTTCAATGTCCCGATGAGCAATAGGAGGAGCAGTGGGGCAGCGATGCCTCCAATCCCTATGCCCCAAGCAATTCCCATGAGGGCGGCTGCTTGGTCTCGTTGGAGGGCTAGGACAGTCGCTCCAATACACGATCCCAGCAGAATGCTCACAAATCCACCCAAAAGTCTCAAAAACAATCCACGTCGAAAAGTCGCACGAGTGAAGAACCAGCCACCGAAAGCTCCAATGATCGCTCCTAGCGGCATTGCGACCACGATCCCCAAGAATCCACCGAGGATTGCACCGCCCATCGCTGCGAATGTGCCAACGAACAGCCTGCCAAACCGAATTCGATTGACTATGCCGAAAAAGAATCCATATCGTGATCCAGGAACTCCGCAGGCCAAAGCCATGATGATGGCAGCAACCGCAATCACGTCAACGGCCCCATTCGTCGTGCTGGTGGCCGATCCTATTGCTGCACCGTAGATGCTACCGATAACAGCAAGAGTGGCGATGGCTTTGGGCCACCAACGTCGTGCCTTGGGTCGTGTCTGGAACTCATTCAGGTAGTGGTAGTATTTTTGACCGTCCATTTTCTGGGGAACAATCTGCTGTTGCCAAGGGGAATGACTTTCAAGAGAGTACCATTTTATAACATCCCCAACTCTTGACAACCAACCAAAGCCTTGCGAAAATAATGTTTTCCTAATTTAACCAGGAGCCAGAATCATGGCAGAGAAACCCGAAGTCAACAAATCCCAATCGATCCGTGACTATTTCAGTGCGAACCCCAAGGCGAAGCCCTCCGAGGTCGTGGAGGCTTTGGCGAAACAAGGCATCACGGTCACGGCCAACCTTGTCAACTTGGTCAAGTCCAAGCACAACAAGCGGCACAAAGCGATGAAGGCTGCGACAAGCCAGACGGTAGCCGAGACCAAGAAACCCGAAGTCAACAAAACCCAAGCCGTCCGTGATTATTTCAAGGCAAACAAAGATGCCAAGAACCAAGAAGTGGTCGATGCTTTGGCGAAGCAAGGCATCTCGATCTCTGCAAACTACGTTGGCAACATCAAAGCTAGCCACAACAAGCGGGGGCAAGTGGTGAAGAAGGTTGTCGCTAAAGGAAACATTGGACTCACTGAGATCAAAGCGGCTCTGATTTTCCTCAAACTCATGGGAGGCATCAAGGAAGCGACGGAAGCATTGGCAGCGGCTCAGGAGATCAGGGAGATCGTGTAGGGTGCCGACACGGCTTCAATGCTCAACATTAAACCCCTTATCCACCGAATTCTCGAAGATTATTCCTTGCCCTGGCACGGCACTCATGGTGTCGGCCATTGGGCAAGGGTTCTGGAAAACGGCATTCGTCTCGCCAAGGAGACCAAAGCCAATATCGAAGTCGTGCAACTTTTTGCTATCTTCCACGATTCCTGCCGTGTAAATGAGGACGTTGATTGGGGGCATGGGGAACGTGGTGGCAACCTAGCTTTAGCCCTTCGTGAAGATTGGTTAGTTCTTTCTGATGAAGAATTCGTTCTTCTCTATGAAGCTTGTGTTGGGCATACGGATGGACTGACCGAAGCCGACATCACGATCCAGACCTGCTGGGATGCTGACCGCTTGGATTTGGGGCGGGTTGGCATCTTTCCAGAACTGTTGAGGCTTTGCACTGAGGCTGCCAAAAACCCTGAAATTATAAAATGGGCTGATGGTCGTGCTTGTTCCGATATCGTGCCTGACTTCGTGCATGGGGAGTGGGGAATTGGTGGGTGAGAATTTCTGAGCACCGACCATGAAAACCAACGCCATGCGTATTCTCGACACGCTAGGTATCCAATCCCAAAAGGCTAGGCGAGCCGTCGAATCTGAATATCGGCTCAGATTGAATCATCTACCGAGGCCGCAATAGACTGCACTCTTCCAAACGGCTCGGCTCGATTTCGTTGACCTCCATCCAAGCAGGAGCCTCGATGGCCAGCACCACTTCGCCGCCATTGATTTCGATAACCTTCACGCTGATGTCTCCATTGATGATGATGCTCTCATCTTCGTGTTGGAAAAAGATTTTCACAGTTTACAGACTCCTATGGGTGTCGAAAGATGTGCAAAAAACAACCGATGCCCGAAACAGTCGATTATCGCCAGTTCCAAAACCAGTACCAATAATCCTCGACCAGCCAGCAGTTGGAACTATCCTGCGGCAACTCCAACTCAATCAGCGGCAGTTTTAACTCGTACTGCCCTTTGCGGGTATTGCAAAAGATGGACTCCTATAGCTAGGCCAGAGCGGAAGAGTAGCCTTCGATCCGCTCATAGATTTCCTGCCGATGAACTGGCACCTCGGAGGGAGCCACAATGCCGATTTTCACCTTGTCGCCTTGAACCGACAGAACCGTGATCGTCACTCCGTTGCCGATGGTTAACCCCAAGGACAAGGCAACTAACCACAAACTGGCTGGTTTTGAAGCGCCTCTCGGTGGCTGGTTTTGAAGCGCCCGCTGACACTTCTGCGGGACCGACTGCCAAAACACGGAACCATAAGCTACCAAACGAGTTGCGATTCTAGGTTGGACGAACAGACCAACAAAACCAATCGTACAGGTCGAAAAATTGCAGGAAATGGCCGTCAGAACGAAATCATCGACCACCAGGCCAGTCGCTCAAGGGCTGGTGATGGTGATAAAGGGGAAGTGATCACGGTTTCTTCGGCTTGTCGTTTATCCAGAATGGCAGCCCATCGGGATCGGCATACCCGGCCAGCTTCCCACCGAAATCCTCTACTTCGGGCGGTTGCAAACAGGTGACGCCTTTGGCGACCATTGTCTGATGAAAGGCTTCGATGTCTTCCACAGTGAAGCCCAGATTGCATGCACCTGCTTGGATTGAATTTTGCCGAGAACTTGTCGTGCTGGAATCATCGGCAAGGTGCAGGGCCAGTGTGCTTCCAGGCGTGTCGAACTCGGTCCAATCAGACGATTCAAATCTGAGAGGCAGGCCGAGAACATCACGGTAAAAGGCGATGGATCGGGCCATGTCGCTGACGAAGATGATGGCGTGGCTGAATTCGACCATAGAGATTTCTTCAATTAAGAAAAGCCCTGCTCGCCGCAGGCGAGCAGGGCTAGTTTCACGAAGCGTAGATCACTTCCAGCTACACGGCTTCGATAGTCTGCGGGCGACTTCCTCCCGCCCAACTTCAAGGATACCAAAACCGGGCAGACCGTCAAGCGGGTGCGGTTAGTTCTCACGGCCCATCAAGGAAAATATACAGGTTCGTCCTGGGGCCGGGCCTAGCCCTTCTTCATAATCAGGAACGCATAAATGCTGTTCTCGTCTGTCAGCCATCGAGCTGGTTCTGACTCATCTGCCAGTTGAAAATCGTCCACAACAATCAAGGTTAGTTCCTGTACCAAGGCGAGGCGGTTCGAGGGTGAGTATTTCGTATTTGCCTCTTCTGCCTGCTTAGCAGTTTCGATTTCCCCTTCGGCGTCGGGATTGGTCATCTCATAATGCAACCATTGCAATGTGCCGTCATCCAGCTTATTGAGCAGTTCGGCCACTCGTTGCCATAGGTTGGGATAGCTTGCTGGCTTTTTCGTCATATTTGACGCTCCTGGGGAAAAAGGGGGTTCCTTCTATGCCACATGATCCGTCCAAACGAATGCCGCCTGGGTCAGGACATTGTGTGCGAAGTCGCAACCGGCTTCCCGTAAGGCTTGCTCTACCTTCAACTTGCTCGGCGGCTCACCATTCTGGTAGACAATACCCCAGAAGACGGTGCCGCCGCCGTCCACATGAACGCCGGTGGCTACCTGCTTGACCAGGAGCGTTGGGTTCAACCGAGCCATCAAGTGCTGAATGGGGTGAAACTCATGTTCGTCCCGCACGGAAAACGCCTTGGGCAATTCGATTTTGGTGTGCATGAAATAACTCCTTAACTTTGGTGCTGCCTGCCTTTGGCTAATGGACAGCCATGAGTTGGTACGTCAATCATATCGGCTGCTCATTCCTCCAATCGAACACACCCTTCTGCATCGCTTTGGTGGCGGTCGGGGCATCGAACTTCTCGGGATCAAAAAAGCCGTTCCATCTAATGAACTCCTTGTGCCGTTTGTGCTTGGGGTTCGACACTGCCTCCAAATACTCTGGGTAGCTGTGGCTGCCGCCGACATCTTCAGGCGGGCAGGCCCGTTCGCCCTCAATACACAGCGGATAACGGGCACCATTTTCAGCAGGTAAGAATCCCTCGAAGAGAATCTCATGCTCCCAGCCGTCGCCAAAATCGTATTCGTACTCGAAATGAAAACGCTTGCCGTCCTTGGGAATGATCTTACTGAGTTTTGTGCGGAGTGAGTTCACGGGTGGTTTTTCACCTTCCCAGCCCTCATAAAGCAACTGGGGATCGCCGTAAAAAACGCAGTCGATCTTGAACTGGTGCAAATGTGAGTTCGTCCAGCCCATCGCTGTCTGGATATGCTCATGCAGTTTGTCCAGCGTGCAGTCCTTGGTCTGGATTCGCCGCCAGATCGGAGGTTCAACATCCTTCAGCATGATCTTGATTTGAAAGACCTGCCCAGTTGGCGGTTTTTGCTTGGAGGGTTTTGGGGCTTTGCCTTTCGGTTGTGCTGGTCCAAACGCCAATTGTAAATGTTCCATTAAATGTCGAGTGACAAGCAATGTCACCACTTGTTTCATCTCATCACAGTCTGGTAGCGTTTCGGCAAGTGCCATTGCCATTCCAGCAACTTCGGCAAAGGTATATTCTGAATCGCTTTTGGTGAGTTTCTTTTTGCTCGTTGTTGAAAAATCAGGAACAAGCCGAAGGACTGCACGATCAGCAGGTGACAAGAGTAAATGTGCCAGTGGCTTTTTCATGATTCCCATTTTCTCCGCTCCAGCAAGTGCTAGGGCGACCCATTCAGCGATTTCCACAGCTTGATTGGAAAACGCCGTTGCCTTGTCCGTATCCTCGATCTTGACAGTCTTGGGCGGCTCCTCGTCCGTATGGGTGTCGAGGATATTCTGAACCTTGCCAAAAAGGCCGTCCAGTTTCTTTTCCAAATTCTTATCCTCGGCGTGATTAGCCTCAGCGGCAATGTATCCGCTCAAGCCATCCCAGTCGTCTAGGGTGAACTGCACCGGTTGGCTAGTCGGGGTATCTCGGATGACCTGAATATAATTGTCGTCCTGGCATATCAGGTCTTTCAGGATGAGCTTTCGCTCTGCTGCGGTGAGCTTTAGACCGACCTTCGTGCCAGGCATGATATATTTTCGTGTCTTCATTTCACCCCTTACTTTCGCTTCTTTGCTGTCTTTTCTGGCTCTCGCTTGAGCACAATCACTCCGTTGTCAAGTTCTGCATCAATCGAAGATGCTGCCTTGTCGGCCCTTGTTGAGGCAGCACTTCTTAAACTTCTTGCCGCTTCCGCATGGACACGGGTCGTTACGGCCAATCTTCCTATTCGCCAGAGGCTCTGGCTCATCGTCCACCTCCTCCGGCTCATCGTTGCTTACATGAGGATACGAAGGAGGAACGAAGTCACCCCATTGAGCAAACCAGCGATCATAATCTTTGACAAGTTGATGATTGCGGTCGTCCTTGCCAACGTCCATCAGCATAAGCGGCACTTCCCACCCTTTCTTCTCGTCCTTCACCTTGCAAACTAATCCGTACTCATCCTCGATGGGGAATTCATCCGACATGCTGACGACCGAGATGTTGTGCAAGATATGTCGCTTCCCGTCGTGATGCGAATACGTGGCAGGGAAAGGAAAGACCAGAGTGGCTTTCAGGTAGTCGAAATACTTGAGCAACGTCTCCTTCTCGACAAACGGCACGGCATCGTCCGTCGTCACACCCAAGGCTGCTCGAATTCGGTTCTCAAGTTCAGCAGGGTCGAGTGGTTTCGTTTGAATGTTGGTCGGCTCCTCCATCGCCAGTCCCTCGCCCAAGTCGGGGTCGAGATCTTCCTGGTCCATGTCAAGAATCTCAATGTGGAAGTCATCCCGCTTGCATCGCTTTCGGTAGACCGGATGGATGTGGTCAAGGGTTGCTTGATTGAGCTTGATGTGGCAGAGGCCGTCATCGTCAACCTTGACAATCGTCCCCGCCCACCCCCCAAGAGGCAGGTCGGAATAATCGGGATCGACCGTTCCGTGTCGCACTCGCACTTGGTCGCCTACGGCAAACTCCTCGTCTTCCCCCTTCCGATACCACCCCCCGATGGCCGTCAATTGACTTGCATTGAGGGATGGCTTCATTTCCTCCTCAAAGCACTGCCGCAGCATCGTAATGTCGTCGGCCGTGAAGGAATCACCGAACGACTTCCATAGGTACGCCTCGGATTTCGGGCCGTCGATCATCATTTGCCAGAAGGTCTGTGCAAGCTGCTTGGCGACCGCTTCGCCAAATCTCTTCGCAGCCTCACCATTGATGAGGGGTGCGGCGAATCGTGGAAACAGTCCTTGAAGTTCCGACTGTGGAATTGTCATGCAGACCTCCTGATACAGAAAACTTCGTCCGTTATCCCGCTGATCGGAAACCGGAGCAAGTGGCAGTTTGATCGCCTGAGTATCAAAATCAGAAATTAAAGAATGAAAGTCAAAAAGTCCTGGGACTGGAAGCTCCAATGGGCCATTCTCCTGGCTTGCGGCCGGTCTTCTCTTTTCGGGCATTTCAGGGCGGTTTTCTCCAGGCCGAAGCCCAGGCCGAAGCCGTAAGGAGCTGTTCAAAAATAACTTAGCCGTTTCGTTTTCGTGGACTTAGCCATTCCCAAAGAAACCCCGGAAAATACGAAGATGCCTGGATATAAACGGCTAAGTTATTTTTGAACAGCGACTAACCACAATCCCCAAAGGAAAAAGCAATCGCTCACTCATATATATCAGGTCCAAACAAAAGGAGATCGAAAATGATCGAAACTGAACATGACCAACGAAGAAAACTAAGGCTTCTCACCCAGCAGGAGGTCTGCGACCTTGCCGGGTGCTCACGGGGATGCTTTCAGCATCATTACCGCAACGGCTGGATCGAAAGGCCCGCCGAATTGCTGAACTCCAGATTCTATTACAGTGAACAGCAGGCCGAACGGATTGCAGAGCGTTTTCAGAAGCGAAAACGGTGGAATAGATGTTCCAAATAAGAAAAGCCCGCTGCCGGGGGAACACCGGTAGCGGGCATGATCATCGTCCACGACTTGCCTAAATAGCCTTGCGCGATTTCAGGAGGTTGTGTAAAACAAGGACTTACAAACACTTACGTCGTTGGACGCGACAGAACAAGTAAGGAGTCCTTGATGAAATTACAAGTCCAAGTACAACAGACATG
>Ga0194056_10000424_pt1 | contig 22908 bp, 21 predicted proteins | sample SepL4413m_MetaG_FD_155458 | JGI IMG/M metagenome (GOLD analysis project Ga0194056, IMG submission 155458) | Anoxic zone freshwater microbial communities from boreal shield lake in IISD Experimental Lakes Area, Ontario, Canada - Sep2016-L442-13m | ecosystem: Environmental > Aquatic > Freshwater... | reverse complement strand
ATACGCTGTTCGGATGGGAAATCGGGTAAAGCCGTCTCTCAATGTGTCTCTCATCAAATTTTTGCTTGCACCATCAAGCCAGAAAAAATACTAGACCTCGCTCGAAAGGCTTTTCGAGCGAGGTCTAGCTATCAGGGCAAGAAGGGGCTGTTTCCAGACTTGGTGGAAGATCCACAAGGTAATCAGCCCCATGGGAATACAGAAGATGAAAAGCCCGATGATCGTGTGACTGATCACGCTGTGTGGGGAAAGATGCATCAGGTATTCCAGATCAGGGGCTATGCTGCCGACGATAAGGGCCGAGAGGGGGAGCCCACTTCGTCTGAGAGGCATCACTGCCGCTGGATGTGCGAAGGTCAGGGGCATTTATTTTTCTACTCCTGCTTTCATTCCAAATTCAACGATCACCGGGAAATGATCTGATCCTATTGACTTGCCCACCCGCATGGATTTGATCGCAATATTGGCCGTATGGAGGCAATGGTCTATGGGTATGAGGAACAGTGGGGAGAATGTTGGCCATGTCGGGTGAATGGCTCTTCCCTGAGAGCTGTTGATCAATCGGCTTTGCTCGATGAAAGCTCGATAATGAGGAGACCAGGGGGACACGTTGAGATCCCCGAGGAGTATAAGTGGATTCTGGTTTGTACGGACATAGGCTGCAACGAGCTCAAGCTGTTCATTCCGGCAGAAAGAGTATTCCTGTCCTCCGGGTGGCAGTGGGTGAGTGGCGACGAGTGTGAATGGGTGCCCGTCCAGTTTCATCACCGCCACAATCGACGGTACCTCTGATGAGCCAAAGTAGACCACTTGTGTTGAGGTCGTTTCCACTCTGGATATCAGCCCAATGCCGAAGTTATCGTCTCTGCTCTCGATAACCTGGAATGGATATCCCTTTAGGGCAGGGGACAGGCGTTTCATCCAGTCATCATTGATTTCCTCCAGAATGACGACATCAGGATTCTCCCTTTGTAATAACTGGAGAACCTCATCAGGTTTGCCGTGTTCGGTATCAACGTTCATCAGCACAACCTTCAGGGATGTGCCTGTTATGGTGTTATAGCCCCTTGTGGGGAGTAGATAGGCGGCAACAGGAATGGCATTGATGATGCAGGCTATCAGGCATGCAAGAGCCCATGGGCGTTTCTTCCCCATGAGATAGCAGAGGGCAAGCAGGGCAAACAGAATGGTGTACTGGATGCGGAAGTGGGATCCTATGTCCAGCCACCAGGCATATTGACCCAGAAAGCCGGCGACAGACCCGATAATGCCCAAGAAGCCAGCAGCAGTCAGAATGCCCCATAGCCTGAACTGCAATTTGAAGAAGTCATTCATGGCGAATTTTGAATTGGTTTACTTTCCGCTATTTTCAAGAATGCTCCAACTGCCGCCGTCCATTCTGCAGGATAGCGAGATACATAGGATTCGTGACCAATGGATGGGAACTCCTTGAACTGCTTGATGCCGGGGACAGCGTCAAAAACTCTCCGTCCTTCCTCAATTCTGGCACGGGGATCGTCTGTGCCGTGCATAAAGAGAACAGGGCAGGTGAGGGATTTTGCATAGATAACAGGATTGTGGGTAAAAGCATTGAACCCTGTCTGCACGCCACCCCAGAACACGAGTAATGCGGCACTGGGGAAAGAGGGTACCCCCATGGATTCGAACCGATGCCGGACGGTGTTGAGCATGGTGTCGAAGACCGCCTCAACAATGACCCCATCAGGTTTGCCACTATTCAGGCTTGTAGACCGCAGAATGGCCACACCCCCCATTGATTGCCCGTATAAAACCACCAATGAATGATGCAGGGTATTACGTGCGTAGTGCATGACTGCTGACACATCGTCTGCCTCGCGGTATCCGACTGTCGTGTAGGATTCAGAGGATTCACCGGAACCACGAAAATCGACCAGCAGGACAGACGTACCAAGCTGGAGAAAAGTCCTGGCTTCCCGTAGCAGTCCGGTCTTCTCACCTCCGTAACCGTGGAAAAGGATGACAAGAGGGGTTTTCTCACCATGGTCAACATACCAGCCCCCCAATGTGATGCCATCTTGGGTTCGGATTGAAAGACGCCGACAGTCCGTGGCTAGTTCTGAGGGCTGTCGGTTGCTCTCGGGGCGGGGCACATTGACTCCCGTGATCAGAACCTTGATTCTCTGCCCAAAGGTCAACTTCTCCGGCTGATTGGTTCGTGATCCGCCTCCCGTGAAGTACATCATTGCATGAGCGTGGTTGTAGGCGAGCACGTTGAGCACAGTGAAGCCTGCCACGATTGCCGTGACGATGCCAATGAGCCAGTGTTTTGGTTTCTTTATCATGTCTCGACAGTTATTGAAATTCCCTCAAGTCTTCATAAACAGGCTGTACCGGGCATTTTTCCTCTTGATGCGGAACTCTGCCTTGATGACCTCAATTTCCTGCTTCAATTGTGCCTTGCGGTCAACGGCATGGGTCTCCCGCATCTCCTTTTTCAGGGGGGCGATCAGGGCTTTCTCCTGCTTGGCCAGATCGTCATTGAAGATCGAGAACCCTTGAGTCCAGAATGCTGTTGTCTGACTGTCCTTTTTCATCATTGTACCCTGCCTCCAACAGCCCTTCTCCTCCTCCTGACAACCACGACACCGACCGCCCGTCCATGGGTTCAATCTAGGGTTACTTCTGGTGTGTGCTCATTTTTAGTTGCTCCAGAATCAGACCCAGTTCACTGCTTGAAATCTCTCTCCTTGGAATAATGTAACCAAGTCCATTCACCATGATCACAAAGATATGATTCTTGGTCTCCTCGATAGTCTTGATTCGAGCCAGGGGCGTCTCTGTAGACCCAAAGAAACGTTGAGAAGGATCCTTCTGTTCGCTCACGATTGTTATGGGAATTGCCACATAGTCAGCTTGCCGAACAAGTGCAACTGAGACAGGCTTCACGCCCTGAATGGCCATAACTTCTTATTATGCCGATCCCGTTAATACCGATTGTTACCGGATGAGCGGTCGTAGATCCGCTCCATCCGCTACGATGTCGCAAATTTTAGCGAAGCACAAAGCGATGTAAACAACATTCACCACCAGGACGAATTCTGACGAGTCTGGTGCGATGCCTCTGGGAAACAGTTGTAACCGAGTCGTAACCACATCATAAACCGTGGACATCTCTTGGATCCGGGGATTATAGTGGCGGGGAAGAGGGTGGGGCATTTTGCCGATATGATTCAAGCCATAATCGCTATGATAGGTCTGGGCTTTGGATAAAACGCAAATGAAAAGAATATTGACTCATTTGATCGTGCTGGTAGTCGGTCTTGCCATTGGACTGATGGTGGCCAGTTGTGCAAGTACCCGGATCAAACAACTTTCAGGGGAGGAATTCCTGAAAGAGGCACAGCGAACCGACCAGATGAACAGCTTTCTTTATACCAGTTACATTGGAAGTTCCCCACAGCGAGCCTATTTGGAGTCAGGATACCCAGCCTTCATCGGACGGGGGATGAGAGCCACGGTCTATTGGGTGGCGGTCTCAGATCTCCCCAGTAATATCGTTAGTCAGATTAAATCAGGAATACCCCCTTGGACAAATTGGATGCAAAGGGTAAGCCAGCCCAAAGGAAATCTTGTCCTGCCTGCTGTGCATGTTCCGTAATGATGGTGTGATGGTAGTGAAGAATTGAATAAAATGCAGATCCTGATCAAAATCCTGATTAGCATGGCGGTTATCCTTGCTGCTACGGCTATTGGCAGAAAATCCCCCTCCACTGCCGGTCTCATCGCTGTCATGCCGACCATTGGCGTCCTTGTTCTTGTTTGGACGTATTTGGAAAACAAAGGGGATCCTGTTGTCATGCAGGGGTTGGCCAAGGGAGCTCTTTTGGGAATGTTGCCAACGATCCTTTTCTTTGTTGTGGCCTTCATCTGTTTCAAGAGGCAATGCTCACTACCGATAGTTCTTACGGCAAGTTTTGGGGTGTGGATGGCGGCGGCGGTGGTTCATCAATGGCTCATAAAATAACGTGGCAAGACGGCAAGACGGAGTATCCCGAGAGGCTTATGTTCATTGGCAAACAGGATCACTGGCAATCTGGAAAATCAATATGCTCATGAGGACGGAAATCCAGGGGAGAAACTTGCATCCATGATGAGTCCAAAGAAGAAAGCCATTCTTGCCCTGCTGTTGCTGGTTCCGGCTCCGAGTATAGGCACATTGTTTGGCATGGTCATCTGCCCGAACTCGCTGGCAGGCACCCTGATCTTCGCGGCCAGCAAGGTATGGCTGTTCGGGCTGCCGATCCTCTGGCTCATGTTCGTCGATCGTACCCCCTTCAGTTTCTCACCCCCAAGGCACGGCGGGTTCATGACAGGGATCATTACCGGACTGGTGATATCGGGCTTCATGGTCTCCATGTGGTGGTTGAAGGGGGATGCCCTCATTGACAGGAGGTTCCTTGCTGACAAAGTGATGGCGATAGGGCTTGGGACTCCCATCAGATATGCCGGTGGTGCCCTGTACTGGATCCTCGTCAATTCCGTGCTTGAGGAGTATGTGTGGAGGTGGTTCTGTGTCACCCAATGCGAGCAGGTTCTACCTAAACGTCTGGCGGTGGTGTGCTCGGCCCTGTTCTTCACCCTGCATCATGTGGTGGCTCTGGCGGTCTTTTTCAAGCCCCTCACAGTCATGTTGTGTGCTGGAGGGGTGTTCGTCGGGGGGGCGATCTGGTCAATGATGTACATTAGGTATCGTTCTGTCTGGCCTGGCTACCTCAGTCATGCCATTGTGGACTTGTGTATCTTCGGGATCGGGGCGGTCATTGTGTTCGGGCTGGTGTGAGATGATAGGCGTATCCGCTCGGGTTGCCGCGCCTTGGTGCTTACCCAATAGCATCCCCGCCGCCCAGGGGCCTAGCGCGATTAACGGACACTGGAAACGGTGAAAATGCGGTGCTTGTGTTTTGAACTTCAAGGGGTTATGAATATTTCCGAGGACGTTGATAACTTCGGATAAACCGAACAGGGACGAGCGTCATAATAAGAAGTTCGACAAGACCAATACAGAAAGAGACCAATACGATGACTATCCGGTGCCTGAAAGCCAGCAAACAGGTCAGTTTAGTGGTGATTGTGGGAGCAGTGGTGCTCAGCTTTGCCATCACCGGCGATGCGTCCGAAGCAAATCTGAAAGGCAGCAAAATCAATAAATGGCCTTCAATCGTTCCGGCTGAGTTGACACCAGGGAAGACGGAAACTTTCACCGCACAAGGGGAAACGAAAACGACCTATCACGTTTACACGCCGACCGCCTGTCAGACCAATGCACCCATACTGGTGTTGTTCAGTCCAAGTGGTGACGGAAGCAGCATGGTCGCTGCCTTCCAGGAGTCAGCTGAAGCGGTCGGGTGGATCGTGGTGGGGTGTGACAAATTGAGCAACGGGTTCGAAGGTAATTCGCTGGAGCACCAGGTCGAAAATGAACTGTTGGACGATATCCTGGCCCGTATTCCGCATGCCGCCGCGAAATTGTTCTTCGGTGGTTTCTCGGGTGGGGCCGAACGCGCCTACCACTTGTCCGCGCACCGGAAGGAGAAAATCGCGGGGATCATTGCCATGGGTGGATGGCTTGGCGGCGACGAGTATCGGAAACTGCTCTACTGCCAGCACATGGCCGTTGCCATGGTGAACGGCAAGAAAGATGCGGCGGCTGCATCCTGGGTGACCAAGGACAGCGCCGTGCTTCGGAGACGGTCATGCACCATCAAACTCTTCCAGTTCGAGGGCGGTCATGAAATGCCGCCAGAGGCAATCAAGAAAGATGTCATTGCCTGGCTAATCCGACAGACAGGGGGGATCACTGGCACAGGAGGTAAGCCGACTGCGAAATAGCAGAGGACCTTTCATGCCAACTGTCAATTGTAGCACGCACCGACAACGGGGTGCCAGATAGACAAAAGTATCCGGGAAGCTTATCAACGTATTTCAATACGATTTTAGTAAATAGCAGGAGGATGACAAATGACAAATGGTGCACAAACAACTGTTGGTTCAGAATTCATTGATCGTAAAGCGGGTTTGGTTGCGTTCGGCATTATGCAGATCCTTTTTGGGATATTTTGCCTGCTCTTGGTGCCGCTGATGATGTTCGGCATGTATGCGTCCTCCCTCAGGGCGGGATCAGCCGCACCTATGAACGCACAAATGATGATTCCCAGTGTCCTTGTTTATGTCGTTCTTGCAATCTGGGCTATCTGGATGGGGATCGGATCTATTCAGGCCCGAAGATGGGCAAGGGCACTCCTGCTTGTCACCTCATGGTTCTGGCTCATCAGCGGGATACTGGGACTGGTTTTTGTGCTGCTTTTCCTGCCATCCCTATACGACCAGATGGGCAAGACCGGGCAGATGCCCCAACAGATCGCCATTGTCATGAAATACGTGATGACAGGATTCATGGTCGTCTTCTATATCATCATTCCGGGTGCTTTTGTCCTGTTCTACGGGAGCAGGAATGTGAAAGCGACCTGTGAACGCAGGAATCCCCATGTTTGCTGGACTGACAAATGCCCCCTGCCTGTTCTGGCCGTGAGTCTCATGACTGGACTCTGGTGTGTCTTTTTGCCGATGATGGGAATCTACGGATGGCCTATCCCGTTTTTTGGAACCATCCTCACCGGCATAATGGGTGCTGGAGTCAGCATTGCCCTCATAGTGTTGCTAGGTTATGTGGCTTTGGGCTTCTACAAGTTGAATATCAGGGCATGGTGGTGTGCGGTAATGATGGCCATCGCCTGGGGAGTGTCATCGGGCATTACCTTTTCGCGTGTGAGCATGATGGATTTCTATGCAAAAATGAATTTCCCAGCCCAACAGTTGGAGATGATGAAACAGGTTGCGGGTGCTATGGATCCCTTGATGGCCCCATTTTGTGTATTGTGGGTGGTTATCGCTTTGGCTTACCTGTTCTACATAAAAAAATACCTGTTACAGTCGGAAGGCAGCACGTTCACTGTCCTTCCTGAAATCGTTGACGTGGTTTCCCCTCCGCCAATGCCATTTCCACCTCAGGCCGAAGCTTCATCAGGGGGGCTTGCAATCGCGAGTCTGGTACTGGGAATCATGGCCGTGGTGCTTGGCATTTTTGTATTAGGTGGTTTATTTGGATTATTGGGACTTATCCTTGGGGTCATTCACTTGGTGAGGAGTCGTTCACACCGTTCGTTCGCCATATGGGGTGTTGTCCTTTCCATAACCGGTTGCTTAATGGCCGTAGCTATCTTGAGTTTCGGGTTTCTTATGGTCAAGCGACACAGTTCATTGCCAGCTCTCACCCAGCAGCAACGCTACGAGCAAGCTGTCATAACACTATCCAACCCGGCCACCCCGGAACTCAGTCGTTTCTATGCACTGGATCAGGCGGAAAAGGATGCCTTCAACCTGGGCAAGCAGAATGAGGCCAGGGCATATGCTGAGGAACATTCCAAAATGCTGGAACGATACAAAGGAGACTGGAATTACGGGAATGCGGTACAGGACATAAACATTGTTCTGGGGCGGATTGCCGTGTCAGAAGGGAAGCTGGATGAGGCAAAGGAGCACCTCCTCAAAGCTGGTGACAGTCCCGGTTCTCCCCAGATGAACTCTTTTGGGCCCAATATGAGTCTTGCGAAAGATCTGCTTGAAAAAGGGGAGAAGCAGACTGTTCTTGAGTATTTCAAGAAGTGTGCAAAATTCTGGAAAATGGACCATGGGAAACTGAACTCATGGGCAAAGCAGGTTGAATCTGGAGAGACTCCCGACTTTGGGGCCAATTTGCTGTATTAATAGATGAGGAGAATGGCCTCCTGATCATCAAGGCGGGACAGGTGAAGGGGCAGTTGGTGGTGGCCGAGCAAGATCCAGTTCAAGGACAAGTTGGCGGTCTAACCTCTTGATATAGGGCCACAAAAAGCAACCGCGGATTTTAAACCGCGGTCGTGTTGGCAAGCATTTACCTACTGCCGGGTGCCCCAGTCGGCCAGTTGTATCTGAACTTGATGACGCCTGTGACGCCGTTCTAAGTATCAACCAACCTCAGGTCACCTTATATATTAAGCATACCACGTGCCTAAACAGGGTGTGGGCGGGGTTTGACAAAGTCCTTACACTCACAGGGAATTTTGGCCGATAATCCGGGTTGAAACGTCAGGGAATCATCAAGATTGGTTTTTGGTGATCATTGTGATTCTTATGAATGCGTCATATCTCGATTTTGAGAGTCTCAGATGTAAGAATTTAGGTCGGGAACGTAAAGGAAGCAGGGAGCATCCCCCTATCGAGACTTAGCCGTTGCTTTCTTTCCTGGCTTTTTCTCTCTCAGGGCTTGAAGCTTTGGAAAGTTCTCATCCCAAAACTTCAGCCATTGAACGGACTGCCACTCCAATGAAAAAAAAGTTGATTCTGAGGGGGCGTAATGTATTGTATGCAGACTCTTTTTAAAGGCAGTACGTCACGGTAGCGTCACGGAAGGTTTTTAAGAAAGAGAACGATGTTTTAAAAAAGATTGTAAGTCATTCGTGTTGAATATCTTGCAGTCAATACGGCGGGATAGCTCAGTGGTAGAGCAGAGGACTCATAAGCCTTTGGTCGTGGGTTCAACTCCCACTCCCGCCACTATGTCTTGCTAGGGTTTGAGTATAAGCAAAGGTGCGGCGCAGAGAGTTTAAATAAGGAGAATTGGGTTTTATGAAAGTACAAAAAGTAATCAAAAATGTGATGGCAATTGCTGTATGCGGCGGGGTTGTAATGGCGTTGAGCTCAAGCTGTAACAAGAAGGCCAATGAGGGGGGCAAAGCGACGACTCCCAAGGCCGAGAAAGCGGCGCTTGAAATCAAGCGTCAGGGCGAAAAGCCTGCGGTTCCTCCGCTGGATCCCGCCCTGGTACTGGTTGATGTTGGTGGGACTAAATTGACGGTGGCCGAAGCGGACCGTCAGGTGATGGCCATGTTGGGTTCAAAGGCTGATCAGATCCCGCCCGCCCAGATGGATGCGCTGATGGGCCGTTTCCGTCAGCAGGCTGTACAGGGATTTATTGTGCGCACGCTGTTGAGCCAGGAGGCGGATAAACGCAAATTCACAGTATCGGACAAAGATGTGGATGTCGAATTGGCCATGATCAAGACCCGCCTGCCAGAAGGGAAGGTGCTGGAGGACATTATTAAGGCTGAGGGCATGACGATGGCTCAACTTCGTTCTGACCTGACCGCCAAGCTCCGCATCGATATGCTGTTGCGGGCGGAAGTGCCTACGAACAATGTTGTTTCCGATGAAGAAGTTGCCAAGTTTTATAATGAGCAAAAGGAGCGTTTTCTGCAGCCTGAGACGGTGCAGGCGCGCCATATCCTGATCAAGGTTGACGCCACGGAAGATGCCAAGGCGAAAGCGGACAAGAAGGCCAAGATTGAAGATATCCGCAAGCAGTTGGTGGAGGGTGGTGATTTTGCCAAGCTTGCCTTGGCGAATTCCGATTGCCCCAGCAAAGAACGCGGGGGTGATCTTGGCTCTTTCCCCCGTGGACAGATGGTCAAGGAGTTTGAAGAGGCGGCCTTCAGCCAGGCTACCAATGCGATCGGTCCTGTGGTGGAGACGCAGTTCGGGTATCATATCATTCAGGTGATGGAACACCAGGCGGCCAAGACGCATTCGCTGGAAGAAGTGAAGCCCAAGCTTGCGGAACATCTTAAGCAGAAGCAGCAGATGGAAGTCTTTGAAAAATTGATCGAGAGACTTAAGAAGGAAACCAAGATCATCCAGTCTGACGTTTTGAAGCAGACTCCGGAAATGCCGATGATGGACGCTCAATAAGCGCCCTGAACCGGTTCGTGAATGAAGAGAAGCCCGCTGAAAGGCGGGCTTTTTTTATTCTGAGCGCCAGGTCACCCAATCATTCCCGCGACAGTTTTCAGCAGATCGGCGGGGGCGTTTGACTCCACAAACCGGTCGACATTAATGAATTTATCGCCTCGTTTGTAAACGCCGCTGCCATCAAACAGGATGATGGGGATTCCCCTGGCTTTCGGAAAATCAACCAGGGCGGCAGCAATGGCATTGCCGGTGGTCCCGGAGAGAACAGCTTTTAGAAGGATAATGGCCGGGGCGCGAGCCGCAATCGTTTCCCCCAGGAGGCGGTGATCCAGTATGGCGATGGCATCGTAGCCTGCTGCGATAAAAGAGTTTTCCAGCCGCTTGTTCAAGAGCGGTTCATCTTCAAGAATGAGGACCGTTTTTTTCTTGCCCGGGGCAGAGGGCGTGCTCGCTGGAATCGTTTTCTTTGTTTTCAACAGTATCCGCTTCACCTCCGACATGAGGAGCGAGGGATCGCTGGTTTTTGCCAGGAATCCCTCGACGTTCATGGTGTTGAAGAAGGGCGCCATATTGTCACGGGCGGTAAAAATCAGGATTGGATAACGGGGCTTTCCGTCGGGACTTGATAATTTTTTTAGCAGCGTCAAGCCTGACATCCCCGGCATGCTGATGTCCAGAATGATGAGATCGGGTGGTTTCTGACGCAGGATCTGAAGCGCCTCATCGCCCGTGGTGGCGCTCATCACTTCGTACCCCTCCATGCGTAATTGATCGCCTACGGTGAGTTGCAGGGTGGGCTCATCATCTATCAGTAGAATACACTCGGGGGTCATGGCGGGATCTCCTTGTAGTGTGTTGCTTGAAACGCTGTCATGCCAAGAAGGGCTGTTTCAATCGTATCCATCAACTCTCCGATTTTCCAGGGTTTGGCGACGGTGGGGATCGCGAAGCGGGTCAGAATATCGGTGGTGCCCTCATCAAGCGTTGCCCCGGTTACGGCGATGATGGGCGTATACGGGATGGTGCGTGAACTCTTGAGTGCCAATATGACTGTGGTTCCGTGAATATCCTCCAGAATCAGATCGAGCAGGACGAGGCTGGGATGATTGGCCTCGGCCATAAGGATGGCCTCTTGTCCGCTTTGGGCGGAAATAACCCCATAGCCCTGATTGGTGAGATGATGCCGCAGGAGCAATAGGATGGACGGATCGTCGTCAGCGATGAGGATGACGGGAGGTTCGGCGAGGGGGAGCGTGATGGATATTGCTGTGCCCTTAACTTGACCCGGAGGAGGACTGATGACGTTGAGTTTGCCGCCATGGAGCATCACGATATCCTTCGAAATGGCGAGGCCAAGCCCTGATCCGGTCGCGTGGTTGTTGGCCCTGAAATAACGTTCCGTAATGTGGGCCATGGCCTCGGGTGGGATGCCGATGCCGGTGTCCGACACGGTGATTCGGGCGAACTGCTCCTTCTCCGGGTCCGGTGACACCTCCACGCGTACGGTGCCGCCTCTGGGGGTGAATTTGACGGCATTGCCGAGAATGTTGCAAAGGACGCGCTGGATCATGCCCGTATCGCAGCGGATGAAAAGGCAGGCGGGGTCAACAACCTGTATGATTGAAATCTGTGCGGCCTCGGTCTGGGGTCGGAAGGTTTCGATGCAACGCGAAACCAGGTGTTTGAGAGGGGCCGTGATCGGTGACAAGATCAGGCTTTGATTGTCGAGTTTGCTAAGATCAAGAATATCGTTGATGGTGGCGACGAGTCGCTGACATTCGGTGTCGAAAAGTTTCAGGTAGCGGATGGCATGCTCCGGCAGGGGGCCGGCGATCCCTTTAAGCAGGTTTCGAACACCGTACATCATGGACGTGATGGGGGTTTTAAGTTCATGCGAGACGTTGGCCACAAATTCCGATTTTGCCTGACTGTGCTTTTCGAGATTGATGACGGCGGCCCGGAGTTCGTCCTCCATCTGCTTGCGAGCGGTAAAATCGTGAAAAATTGTTAACAGAAGTTTTATTTCGCCAATCAGGATGGGGCGTGCGCTGACAAGAACGTTGCAGAACTTGCCAGTTTGAGTCCTGTGAAGCGTCTCAAACGTTTCAGCACCATGTTCCTGAATTCGCCCGAGCTGGGCCGTAATTTGATCGCGGCTTTTCTGGGCTTCGATATCGAACAGAGTCAAATGGCTGAATTCCTCCGGTGTATAGCCGAGTTGGCGGCAGGCCTGACTGTTGAATTGCAGAAAAGCGGCTGAAACAGGGTCAATCAGAACGATGGCGTCCATGACTTGTTCAAAAATAATCCGATAGCGCTCCTCGGCCTCCCGGAGTTGTTGCGCGGCGATTTCGTTCTGGTTGATTTCTTGCTGCAGGGCGGAGATGGCGTCGCAAAGTTCCCCGTTGCGGAGTTCCTGGAGATTCTTAGAGTTTTCGTGAATGGTTTGCATCCCGTAAAAGCCTTTCGAAACATTATTCAGCCTGCACTTGTCTTCAATTAACTCTGTAATGTCCGGAAATCAAGAAGAAATGATTTTTGCTTTTTGTTTTGACGTTACTCTAATGCGCTCTATACTGCCGTAAATGATGACTTAATCCGAACCGGTCGGTGACGCAAGGAGCAGTCTGATGAAAAACGATTTTGCGGTTGAGAAAATGGCGTTATGTGCGGCGCTCATACTGGCGCTTGGGACGGCAACGGGAATGGCCCAGGTGCGGGTGCATGAAGCGGATAGCCGGACCCCCTTAAAGGTGCGCGAGTTGACCGGTTATGGCACCAAGGCTTTAGTCAAAAATCCCAATCCCGGCGTGTCCAGACGAGCGGCTTTAAGTCAATGGGCTGAATTGGGCGTTCAATATGATACGGATCCGGAGTGGCTTGATGAAGTCTCTTTTCAGTACTATGTCCTCCTGCGCGGCAAGACCGCCACGGAATTTGTGCTGCTTAAAGGTGCTGTAACCTATGTGGATGTGGCCCGTGGACGTGCTCATCTGGGGGTTGCGTATGTGCGGCCGGCGGCGTTCGCCCGATATGGCGAAATTGTGGGCGTCGCGGTAGAGGCAAAAATCAAGGGGGAAACGGTCAGCGTTCTGGCTGAGGGCCGTCTGGGGCCAAGCAAGCCCCTGCCTTTGGAGTGGTGGAAAAATCCTAATTTGTCACCCAAAGAGGGGTATATCCTGGATAAATCCAAGACTCCGTTTGCATTAATCAATTTTGATGATTACGAGGCTCTCAAGTAGGAAGCTAGTTATGTTCGGATCCGATCGGATTTTGACGTTAGATATTGGAAACAGCAAGATTGTTCTGGCTGAATTCAAGGTTATGGGGTCGCAAAACCTCGAATTAGTGAATTATGCTGTCTCTCCCTTGGGGATCGACCCTGAAAATACAACGGATGTCTCGGCGTATATTGTATCAGGAATCCGGGACGCTATGCGGGCGAGCAATATCCGACCAGGCCCGGTGAGTGTTTCGGTGTCGGGCCAGATGGTGTTTCCGCGTTATGTCAAGTTGCCGCCTGTAACCCCTGATAAAATTCCGCAGATCGTGAAATATGAGGCGCAACAGAATGTGCCCTTCCCTATTGACGAGGTGGTTTGGGATTACCAGTTAATTGGTCAGGATTCTGGCGAATTGAGCGTTCTGCTGGTGGCGGTTAAGGGCGACTTCGTCAAAAATATTACGGATTGTGTGGAGGCGGCGGGACTGGAGCCGATATTGGTGGATGTTTCTCCGCTCGCCCTTTATAACACGGTTCGATATAATTATTCAGATCTGCCCGGTTGCACCATGATTCTTGACATGGGGGCGCGCTCCACGAATGTGGTGTTTGTTGAGGGAACTAAAATCTTCAGCCGCAGCATTCCGGTGGCGGGTATGGCGATTACCCGTGATGTCATGAAGGAATTCGAGCTGTCATTTGAGGAGGCCGAACAGCTGAAGATTGCGCATGCCTTTGTCGGGTTCGGGGGCGTTTATGAGGGGCATGAGGTCGGGGTGGCGGATCGCACCTCGAAGATTGCCCGCAATATCATGACGCGATTGCACGCCGAAGTTATCCGCACCATTAATTTCTATCGCAGCCAGCAGGGGGGCGCTCAGCCTGAAATGGTGCTGTTGACCGGCGGGTGTTCGGTGATTCCACAGGCCAATGTTTTTCTCAAGGATAAATTGAAGATTGAGGTGGATTTCCTGAATCCGTTCCGCAATGTGGCGGTCAGTTCCGGCATCCCCTCTGACAAAGTAGCGGAAGATATGCATCTTCTGGGCGAAGTGGTCGGGTTGGGGCTTCGTCGCACGTTGTCTTGCCCGGTAGAAATCAATCTTCTGCCTCATGAACTGGCTGCCCGCCGGGTATTGCAGCGGCGCATGCCTTTCTTCGGCTTGGCGGCGGTCGGGCTCGTATTTATTGTTCTTGTGTTCGGCTTGTTCTTGTACCAGATGAAGGGCATGGCGCAGGAGCGGTTGTTAAAGGTCCAGTCTCGAATTGATGCTCTGTCCACCCCCAATACGACACTGGGACAACTGGCAAAGCAGAAGGCCCAGTTGTATGCCCGTGCGACGGATTTGGGCTCCTTGGTGCAAAGCCGGGTTCGATGGCTGACGATTCTGGACGATTTGCATCAGCGTTTGACGCCCGGCATGTGGCTGACCTCTGTCCGGTTGTTACCCGCGAAAGATGAAAAAACGCCGGCAAAGTTCGAACTTAAGGGGATGGCCTTTACGGATGAGGTCAACAATCAGGCCATCACTGAATATGTGGCGAAATTGAAGGGGATCGGCTATTTCACGGAGGATCTCCAGATCAAGCGGATCAAGCCGGTTGAAAGTACGGATTACGCCACGGAATTTTCGGTGGAGATCGGGTTGAGAAATGCCCCGGCTCCGGTTGCGAAGGCGGCATCGCAGACGCCCGAGGAAAAAAGCGGCATCAGCAAGAATCAAGGCGGCAAAACCAGCGGCCAGAGGAATCCGTAATCTATGCAGTCTCGGCGCAAACTTCTGATTATCATTGTGGCAAGTATCCTGGCTTTGCTTCTCGTGGGGGCGGCGACGCTTCTGGTTCGCGGTTTTATACAGTTGCAGGAGGTCGAAACAAATCTGCAAAGTGCCAGCGAAACCTTGACCTCGCTCTATGACCAAAATCCTTTCCCTTCGGGCGGAAATCTCCGGATTGAGCGGGAGAATATTAAAAGCATCGGGAATGACTTGTTCGGGCTGCAACAGGCCCTTGGCGCAGGACAAGTGGAGCCGGTGGCTCAGAGTCCCGCGAAATGTATCACCCAGTTCTGGGAGACCCGGAATTCGCTATTGGCCCGCGCCGGCACAGCTGTGAAAGTGGATAAGGCTTTTGATTTCGGGTTCGGGCGACACATGAAGGGGGATTTGCCTTCGATTCAGGATGTGCCGCGTCTTACCCAGCAGTTGAAAATTGTTGAGACATTATGTGACATTTTGTATGCCTCAAAGGTCAGTGCTATCGCCGGGATTTTCCGCCAGGAATTTGAGTCGGACGCGAGTTCGGTTGTGGCGGCCGCAAAGCCCGTAAGCGTTTTAGCTCCTGCAAAAGAGGGATCGGATATTATTCTCAAAAACACCGCCGATGCGACAGCCGGCCTGATACCTGCAGGGCAGCTGTATGGCTGCTGGCGTTTTGTGCTCCAGTTTTCAGCGCGTGAAAGTGCCTTGATGAAAGTGTTGAACGGCCTGTCCAGCAGCCCGATGTTTGTGGTTGTGACCCGTATGGAAATCAATGGCGATGAGAAGGTGTTTGACCGGAAAGAGGCTGAGTCCCTGGCCTCTAAATCAAGCGAATCGCCTGGTGGAACGGGCGCCAAGGAAACGGTGAAATCGCGAGATGGGCGAATTGTGTGCGGGCGGGATGCACTGCTGAACGTCAAGCTTGAATTAGAGGTGTATCAGTTTGTGAAACCTCAAATCAAAGCGCCGGCAAAGAAGCTGGAGGGTGTAAAATGACAGGGTCCGGCGTAAACTCTTTCTTCCGTAAAAATTATGACCGGCTGATCGCCGCGGTTGTGCTGGTGGCGTTATTGGCTGCTTTGGTATTCCTTGCGGTTCAGGCGAAAATTCAGAAAATGGCACAACACGATTTCGATCGGAAACTCGCTGGCCTGACACCTAAATTCGAGAGCGCCGAGCCTGCGGACAAAACTGTTTTCCGAAATGCTTTGCGGGCGATCGAAAATCCCTTACAGGTAGAGGAGTGGAGGCAGGTCCTGCTCCTTACGCCGGAGTTGAGAGTCCGTTGTGTGGCCTGTGAGCGGCCCATCCTTTATGTGGCGACAAACTGCACGTTCAAGGCCTGTGGCGTTGAACAACCTCCCGACAAAACCAATGTGGTTGACGCCAACGGCAATGCAATTCCGGATGAATGGGAAAAGAAGTATAATCTTTTCGCCATGAACCCTGAAGAAATAGCTGTTGACCACGATAATGACGGATTTTCTTCCAAGGAGGAATTTGATTGGAATACGGATCCCCGGGATCCCGCGAGCCACCCTCCTTATCTGGCAAAAGTCCGCGTTGCCTCAATCAAGCCGATGCCTTTCCAGATGATTTTCAAGGGGGTCAACCGGGCTGGAGGAAAGCTGATATTCCAGATTAATCTGCGTGCCAACGGGAGAACATTCTATAAGAGCCTGGGAGAGGATGCTGAGGGCTTTAAGCTGGAAAAATACGATGAGAAGGCGGCCGAGGGACCTACTCTGACACTGGAGCGGAATGGGAAGCAAATCCCCCTCATAAAAGGGCAGCAAGTACCCCGTGATGATTATGAGGTTAAGTTGGTATCGCTGCTTGACGGATCGTTCTTGACGGTGAAGCCGGATGTGGATTTTGAGTTTAAGGGGGCCCAGTACAGGGTTAAAAAAGTTGACATGCAGGGTAGTCGTGTACTAATAAACGACCCTTTGCGAAACGTGGAAGTTTGGATTGAGCGGCAGGCAACAGGCGGAGAGCAGCCTTTGTCAAAACCTAACTTATAAAATTTTCAAGGCTGTGGTAATAATTCAAGGAGAACGCTATATGAAATTTCTGCACATGCTCCGTATCGGTTTAATTCTCACAGGCGGAGCTGTTATCAGTACCACGGCTTTTTCCCAGGCGACAGAGGCTGTCCCCGGCGAACTTAAGCCGGAAGTCATTTCTGTTGCCGGCACCAACGTGCCTGAACTGGCGAAGCCGGTCGAAGCGCCCAAAGAGGTTGTGGCTGCCCCCATGATTGAAGAACTTGTTCCTGCCCAAGCCCCCAAGGTTGAGGCCCCTGCCGCCGCGGCGCCGGCCGAAGTCCCTGCGGCAGCCGTTCCGGAAGCCCCTCCCGCAGTGCAAATCCCCGTGATTGAAGAATTAATGCCGGTCGAAAAGCCGGTTGCGGCCAAAGAGGCCCTTCCCGCTGTGGCGCCGGCCGAAGTTCCTGCGGCAGCCGTTCCAGAAGCCCCTCCCGCGATGCAAATCCCCGTGATTGAAGAATTAATGCCGGCCGACAAGCCTGTTGCGGCCAAAGAGGCCCCTCCCGCTGTGGCTCCCGTCGAGGCCGCTCCCGCTGCGCCGCCGGCTGTGGAGGCTCCTGCCGAAATGGTCCCGGCTCAGGCTGAAATCGCTGCTCCGGATGCAGCTACAAAACAAGCGCTGGAAACGGCCATAAAGGCAGCCAGTCCTGAAGAGCGGGTTAAACTTTCGATGGCTGTCTCCCAACAGGAGGAGGTCCGCCGCAAGTCCCGTGAGATTGACGGAATTAAAGCGATGGAAGCTGGCGATCAGGCTTGGAAAATGAGTGATTATTCAGCCGCATCTGAGTCCTATAAGCTCGCTCTCAGCAGGCTGCCTGTGATCGAGCGCTCCATGGCTATGCGCAATCGCGCCAATCAACGCCTGCCGGAGTGTGACTATGAGATAGTCCGCAGCCTGGTCAAGGATGGCAAGGATGCGGAAGCCACAACCAAGGGGGAGGAATTTTTGAAGGTCCGCCCGAATAACATGGCATTGAAAAAACTTGTTGCGAAGATCAGTACGCGGACATCGGTTGTTCCCGAGGTCGCCGAGGTGAAGGGCGCTCAGAATGATCCTGAAGTTGAAAAGCAATTGCGCATGGGCCGGGAGTCAATGGCCGGTCGTGATTATTCTGAAGCGCGCCGCCGTTTTGAGTCTGTGCTGGCCGTCGAGCCGGATAACCGGGAAGCCATGCGGTATTTGAAGGTGCTGGGTGACCGCGAGTACGGCAATAAGTCTGTTGAACGTGATGCCACGGCCCGCAAAATGACGGCGGATGTGAGGGATACTTGGAATTCAAAATACAAGGTCATTAAAGGGCGTCCCCAGGCCGCTTCTCCAACGAATACCCAGTCTGTTTCGTTTATAGAAGAGAAGATGAAGAAAATCATCATTGACGAAGTGGAATTCCGTCAGGCGAATATGCATGACGTGGTCGATTTTCTCAATAAACGCAGCCGTGATTGTGACAAATCCGCGATCGATGAATCCAAGAAGGGTGTTAACATCATTCTCAATCTTAACCCCGGGGGAGCGTCAGTGACTGCTGCGCCTAAACCGGCTGCTGATGATCCGTTTGGCGCTCCTGCGGCTGGCGCAGGCGGAGCGGCCGCAGGCGTCCCTGAAGTGACGTTCTCAGCCCGATATATCACGCTTTACAATGCCCTTAAAATCATTACCAGTGTGTCAGGCCTGAAATGGCGTGTGGATGGCGATGTGGTGATGATTATCCCCTTCGATTGGGATCCGGCCACCATTGAAATGCGCATGTATCCTGTTGAACCCACCTTCATCGAGCGTGTCAAACTGACCAGTAGTGCCATGCCTTCGGTTACCTCGGTAGGTGGTCGTGAAAAACTAGGACTTGATGCTGCTGGCGGTACTGAGACGGTTGGCGATATCAAGTCTAACTTCGAGCAGATGGGCATGAAATTCCCGAAGGGCTCATCCATCAACTATAACCCCGGTATTGGAAAAGTCATTGTCGCGAATACGGCTGACAATCTGCTCATATTCGAAAAACTCCTGAGCGAGTTGAATGTCGTGCCCATGCAGGTTGAGATTGAGGCCAAGTTTGTTGAGGTCAACGAGACTGACTTGTACGAAGCCGGTCTGGAATGGTTGCTGACCGACAACTGGGAAATGTTGATGAAAAACAACAGCAATCCCTATGCGCCCATGACTTCGAATCAGCGGATTCAGATGAATGCCAATAGCGCTGACGGTGGATTCACCAAGGGACTTAACTTCCTGGGTACTGATAACGGTAAGATAACGGGTATGAGCGGCGGGAAGGGCACTTTGGGCGGCATTGCCTCCATTGCAGGGGTTTTAACCAATCCTGATCTTACGGCCATCCTCCATGCTCTGGAACAAAACGGGAATGCAGATCTGCTTTCGGCCCCCAAAGTGACAGCGCGGTCCGGTGAAGCGGCGTTGATCAAGGTTGTTACCGAGTACATATATCCCACGACGTTTGAGGTTCAAGGCGGGCAGATTGGCCAGAACGGTGGAGGCGGAAATAACAACGCTAATGTGATTCAGGAGACCACCGTTGTTCCGCAGGATTTCGCGACCCGTGAGGTCGGCGTGATTTTGGAGGTGACACCCGAAGTCAGTCAGGACGGGAATATGATCAGCCTGACCATGAAACCGAAAGTCGTGACGGAGCCCATCTGGTATCAGTATGGTTCAACCGTGCGGCGTGCCGATGGCTCCGAGCAGATTTTGAACATGCCGCAGCCGTTTTTCCAGGTTCGTGCGATTGAGACCAAGATCTCGATTTATGACGGAGCCACCGTGGCGATGGGTGGCTTGATCACCGAATCGGTGGATAAGGTGAATGACAAGATTCCTGTGCTTGGTGATATTCCGTTCATCGGAGCATTGTTCCGGTCCAAGTCAGAGAAAAGCGTCAAGCGGAACCTGTTGATTTTCGTTACTGCGAAATTGGTTGATCCTGCCGGGCATCTGATCCGAAGTCAGGCGACTGAAACATCGGTTGCTCCCAGCGCCTTGGCTCCTTCCGCTGCGCGATAAGGCTGCGTATGATCAATAGACGGCTGCTGTTGGTTGATGGAACGCAGCTGTTCTACAGGTCTTTTTTCGGGATCAAAGACTTGACCACCCGCGAGGGGCTCCCTTCCAATGCTGTTTATGGCTTTGTGAGGGGGATTCATCAGTTAATTGATGTTCGCAGCCCCTCTCATCTTGTCGTGGTCTGGGATGGGGGAATTCCCGCCGCCCGCCGCAATCTCCTGCCGGACTATAAAGCGCAGCGCCCCCCGATGCCTGATGCCTTGCGTGTGCAATATACCCCTATCGTTGAATTTCTTGCCTGTGCGGGTATTCCCCTCATTCGCATGGATCAGGAGGAGGCCGATGACATTCTCGCCTCCCTGGTGCTGTGGGCTGAACCGGAGGCGGATGAAGTCATTGTGGCGACCTGTGACAAGGATCTCTATCAGATGGTGTCATATAAGACGGTAATGATCGGATGGGGTAAAGATGATAAACCCGCCGGCCGTCCCGAAGTATTTGAAAAAACAGGGGTTTATCCCGAACAAATTGTGGATTGGCTGGCTTTGACCGGTGATACGGCGGATAATATTTCCGGGGTTGACGGAGTCGGGGCCAAGACGGCCGCCAAACTTCTGGCCAGATTTGGAACCGTGGACGGAATTTTTCGTGAGATTGATGCTGTGGAGCCTGTTCGAATTCGTGAACGCCTGATCCTCGCCCGGCAAACGGTTGAGCGTAATATGGCTTTGGTCAAATTGAATGCCTCCATGAATTGCTCTCCTGGGTGGGACGCTCTGGTTGTCCGTCATGAGAACCCTGCGAAAATGCGGCCGTTTTACGACCGGCTGGAATTCCACTCCCTTGTCAAGGGATGTGATCAAGGCGAATTATTTTGATTCTGGATTCCGGGCTCTGAATTCCGGATTCTGCAAAGTTGTATTTTGCCATCTGAAAACGTTGACTCTTCCTCTGCTTCCGATATCCTTTCTCCCCATGAAAGTTCTAGTTGTAGGTGGCGGCGGGCGTGAACACGCGCTGGTTTGGAAGCTCGCGAATGACAGCTGTCGTCCAGTGCTTTTCTGTGCTCCCGGTAATGCGGGCACAGCGGAATTGGCGACGAATATTGCCATTGAGGTCGATAATATTCCCGCCTTGGTGGCATGGGCACTGGAGCATCATCCCGATCTTGTGGTGGTGGGGCCTGAAGCGCCCTTGTGCGCGGGCCTGACGGATGCGCTTGAGGCGCAGGGGATCCGCGTGTTTGGCCCCTCACGGGCGGCGGCCCGGTTGGAAGGCAGTAAAGTATTTGCCAAGGATGTGATGGTCGCCGCAGGAGTGCCGGCGGCACAGTCAAGCACCTTTACGGATGCTCAAAAAGCCATCGATTTTGTCAACGTCATCGGTGTCCCCATTGTGATCAAGGCGGAAGGGTTGGCGGCGGGAAAAGGGGTCACGGTATGTATCACGCGCGAGGAGGCGGAAAGGGCCATCAAGGAAGCGTTGGTGGAAGGGGCCTTCGGGGAGGCGGGACGGCGTATTCTGGTTGAAGAATTTCTTGAGGGCGAAGAAGTGTCCGTCCTGGCTCTCAGTGACGGCGAGCATATCGTCTTGTTGGCCTCTGCGCAGGACCACAAGCGTGTGTTCGATGGTGATCAGGGCCCCAATACGGGGGGGATGGGGGCGTATTCTCCGGCGCCGGTTCTCAAAGAAGAACAGATGCCTGAAGTTCAGCGCGAGGTGTTCGGCCGCACTTTGGCCGAACTGAAGCGCAGGGGCATCACCTACAAGGGAGTGTTGTTTGCCGGCCTGATGATGACGAAGAAGGGCCCCATGGTTCTTGAATTCAATTGCCGGTTTGGCGATCCTGAAACCCAGGTCATCCTGCCGCGGATCAAAGGCGATTTGATTCCGGCTCTCGAAGCCTGCATCGATGGCACCCTTTCTCCTGACATGATCCAGTACAAGTCAGAGGCGTGCGTCTGCGTAGTGATGGCGGCCGGGGGCTATCCCGGGGCCTATCAGAAAGGCGTAAAAATTGACGGCCTGAAGGGCACAGCCAAGTTGGCGGAGACGTTTGTTTTTCATGCGGGAACACGAATCCAGGAGGGTGAGGTCTTGACTGCCGGCGGCCGGGTATTGGGGGTGACGGCATTGGGGGATGATTTGAAGGCTGCGGTGGACCGGGCCTATGTCGCGGTGCAAAAGATCAGTTTTAATGGCGCTCTGTTCCGGCGGGATATTGCGGCCAAGGCATTCAAAAAGGGATAAGGAGTTGCAATGAAGAGAAAACCAATACAAAACAGTAAACCTGAAGTGGCGATTGTCATGGGCAGTGATTCGGACTGGCCCTTGTTGCAGGAAACCTTTACGACCTTGACAGGCTTTGGTGTCGGCTGTGAGGTTCGCGTCATGTCGGCGCATCGGACGCCGGAGCTTGCGGCCACCTACGCGCGCAAAGCGTCCGGCAACGGTCTCAAGGTGATTATTGCCGCCGCAGGAGGCGCCGCTCATCTGGCTGGTGTGATTTGCGCCCACACCACCTTGCCCGTGATCGGCATTCCGGTCACCAGTGGCTTTCTGAATGGCCTGGATTCGTTGCTGTCGACGGTTCAGATGCCGGCGGGAGTTCCCGTGGCCACCGTTGCCACGGGTAAAGCTGGTGCTGTCAATGCCGCCATTCTGGCCGTACAGATTCTCGCCCTCGGTCGTCCGGATCTGGCGCAGAAACTGGTGGTGCATAAAAATGTGCTTATCGAAAAGGTGAATGCGGGAAACGACCGCATTCAAAATGAGCTCAGTGCTTTGAGAAAGAGCTGAAGTGATACGGATCAGCGGAGGTGTCATTGAAGGCCGGATGGCAGAGTTTGCAGCTTGTGTTGCTACTGGGAGGCGGGCTGGGGCTCATCGCGGGATGGCAGGGCTCGCCGGTTGCCAGAGCCGGGAGCCTGGATGAATTTCTGTCCTGCCTCGAGACAAATGGGGTTTTAGTGGATCGGGAGGGCGCTGTGCGGGGGGGGCTCCGGGGCATTCTCCAGTCGATTGATCCAGCTG
>Ga0194056_10000423_pt1 | contig 22949 bp, 18 predicted proteins | sample SepL4413m_MetaG_FD_155458 | JGI IMG/M metagenome (GOLD analysis project Ga0194056, IMG submission 155458) | Anoxic zone freshwater microbial communities from boreal shield lake in IISD Experimental Lakes Area, Ontario, Canada - Sep2016-L442-13m | ecosystem: Environmental > Aquatic > Freshwater... | reverse complement strand
GCTCCGCAGACAGCCGCCCATTCCGAAAATCCGCTCTCATCTGCACGACGTCCATGTATTATTTCTATGCGCCCCATGAAAACTAGGCAAGTCCAGTTTTCCAGAATGGACGCGCACCACAAATGCCACCGCAGGGCCCGGGTTCGCCGCTGACAATTGGTATCCCAGATTTGACTACCACTACGTCTGCTAAAATGCCACCGCAGGGCCCGGGTTCGCCGCCGACAAGTACTGTGCTATCCCGGGACGATTCGCCAATTTTTGCCGCGGACGATGAATCACGCGTGTCAACAGCCAGTCGGCTGAAGCGGTTGGGCGTTGACGTTGACTGGCGCAACAATAGTCTGAGTGATTTGCTTGACGCTGAAAGCCGCGCTTCAACAGCGGCGCGCCTACAGCGGTTGGGGGTAGACGTTCACTGGCAAAAGTACAGTCTAAGCGAATTGCTGGACATGGAAAGTCGAGCATCTACCGCTAGTCGGCTGAAGCGTTTGGGCGTCAATACGGACTGGAAACAGAACAGCTTGAGCAGTCTCCTTGATGCCGAAAGTCGGGCGTCAACGGCCGACCGCCTGAAGAGACTTGGAGTTGTGGCCGATTGGAGACAAAACAGTCTAAGCACACTCCTTGATAAGGAAAGCCGCGCGTCCACAGCCGACCGATTGAAACGGCGCGGAGTTAATGTTGACTGGCGGCAGTACACGCTAGGCGACTTACTTGATATGGAAAGCCGCGCTTGGCGACGATGAATCTTGCACTTGATTATCGAGGGGAGAAACGATGAAAAGTGCAACTGGGAGGGGAAATGCGGGCGTGGTCGGGGCCAGGTGGCCCTGGGCGGTTGCCCGCCCAGGGCTCCCACGGATCAGTACATGCACACATTAGAGCATACGGCTCGTCAGGTCATGGTTTCGCTACTTGACGCAGGAGCGGACGATCCGCGGCGACGGAAGGCCGTAGTGCTTCAGTAGCTTTTGGAATCAACCACCCGCCAGAATATCAAGTAGGTCAGGTTTTCCAGCCTGACGTTGCCCGGTTCACTGTCAGGCTGGAAAGCCTGACCTACAGCAGTTTTGACATCTTGGCGGGTGGTTGTTTGGAATCGGTCCCAGTTCATGTCGCGCCGACGATTGCGGCGGGAAAGCCACCACCGCCAAGCGCGTTGAACTGCACGTAGGAACGCCTGTGAGGGGCGTTTACGACCCTTACCCGCGAAGCGGTATTCGGCCCGTGCTTTAGCACGGGTAACACGACTAAAACCTCCTATTCCCCCCCGCGTCCCGACCGCTGAAGGCGGTCGGGACGCGAGGGCGGTCGATCACGGTCATTCCAAAACCCGTACTAAAGCACGGGCCGAATACCGGCTGCGCCGGGAATGACCATAAATGGCCATGAAGACGGGGTTCCCGCTCCTGCGCGATCAGAATTAGCAAGGCTCAAGCGACTTTGCAACCGAAATGAGACACGACCCGACCCCGACCCCTCGCAGAGCCTGAGAGTTCGGATAAAATATCGGTTCGTGTCCCCCGAATCGGTGCCCCTGAATCGGTTGCCCTGCGGGTCGGAGAAGGTCCAGCAGACGTCCTTCTACACTTGTCGAGTAGGACCTATCGCGGTAGAATTGAGGGATGAAGCCAACCGTCTATGTTGAGACAACTATCCCGAGCTACTTGACCGCTTGGCCAAGCCGAGATTTGGTGCGGGCAGCACACCAGCAGATTACTCGCGAGTGGTGGACTCGCCGGGCTATGTTCGATCTGAACTCGTCGCGATTGGTCGTCCAGGAGTGTCGAGCAGGCGACGTGCAGGCCGCGGAGGATCGACTGGTAGTGCTGGCGGGCATCCCGCTTTTGGAGCAGGGAGTCGAGGTGGGAGAATTGGCGGAATCGCTGATGCGCAACGTACCGCTGCCGGAAAAGGCCGCTGCGGATGCGTTGCACATTGCCACGGCGGCCGTCCACGGAATGCAGTACCTGCTAACTTGGAACTGCACTCACATTGCCAATGTGGTGCTGCGTCCGCAGATTGAGGCAGTGTGCCGCGCGGCTGGGTTTGATCCGCCACTGATCTGTACGCCCGAAGAGTTACCAACGGAGGGATCGATCCATGGTTGAAGACGATGTGCTGCGTGAGGTACGGGCGGCGCGTGAGGCGTACGCGCGGTTGCACAACTACGATGTGCAAGCGATGGTGGCGGACCTTCAGGCTCGTGACTTAGCTGGCGATTGGCCCGTGGTGCGTCATTCCCCTAGGTGCCCTCGTCCGGTCGAGGTATCAGCAGTTGCACCGACGAGCCAAGTGCCCTAGCAGATAGCAGCGGCGAAGGAATCCGGGATCGGTGGCCAAGTGGCCCTGGGCGGTTGCCTGCCCGGGCTCCCACGGATCCGTACATGCACACATTAGAGCATCCGGCTCGTCAGGTCCTGGTTTCGCTACTTGACGCAGGAGTGGACGATCCGCGGCGACGGAAGGCCGTAGCACTTCAGTAGCTTTTGGAATCAACCACCCGCCAGAATATCAAGTAGGTCAGGCTTTCCAGCCTGACGTTGCCCGGTTCACAGTCAGGCTGGAAAGCCTGACCTACAGCAGTTTTGACATCTTGGCGGGTGGTTGTTTGGAATCGGTCCCAGTTCATGTCGCGCCGACGATTGCTGCGGGAAAGCCACCACCGCCAAGCGAGTTGAAATGCACGTAGGAATGCCTGTGAGGGTCGTTTACGACCCTTATCCGCGAAGCGGTATTCGGCCCGTGCTTTAGCACGGGTAACACGACCAAAACATCCCATTCCCCCCGCGTCCCGACCGCCTACGGCGGTCGGGACGCGGGGGCGGTCGATCGCGGTCATTCCAAAACCCGTGCTAAAGCACGGGCCGAATACCGGCTGCGCCGGGAATGACCATAAATGGCCATGAAGACGCTCGGCTGGCAGGAAGAGGTGGGTAAGGAGGGATTTGCGACATACGGCGAATCTTGACAAGAGTCGCCGAAAATGCGAGAATTGCGATGATCAGGAGAACCAATCATGCTCACTCGTGAAGAGATATTGAACTGCGCGTTGGCCTTACCGCCGAGCGACCGTGAAGTGGTCGCGGCAGCCCTCCAGGATAGTTTGGAGACTGAACGAAACCCGGCGGAGTCGCTTGAGGGCGATGAGTTTTTCAGGGAACTCCGGCGCCGCTCTGCCGCCTATCGCGCGGGCCAGACATACTCAAGGCCTGCAACGGAAGTCATGGCCGAGATGTTCCAAAGGCAAGCGGATGGGGCGTCCCCGTGAATCTCCACATCCTGGCGGAGGCCGAAGAAGAAATTGAGGAGGCTCGTAAATATCTCAATCGCGAGTCTCGTGGGCTTGGTCGGCGATTTCTGGACGACCTTGCAGCACGGTTCGCCACAATCGCCATCGATCCGTTACGCTTTCCTAAGCTGGAAACCCTACCGGACGACTCGCCATTTCGCCGAGCCTTGCTGCATGTTTTTCGTTATCTGTGGTTTTCGAGATCATTGACGACACAGTACTCGTCGTTGCTGTAGCCCATTGCAGTCGCGAACCGAATTACTGGATTCGGAGAACGAGCTAGGAAAAACGGGGTCGGGGTCAGAAGTGATCGATCATGTGAGGGGCATTTATGCCCCTTATCCGCGAAGCGGTATTCGGCCCGTGCTTTAGCACGGGTAACACGACCAAAACCTCCCGTTTCCCCCGCGTCCCGACCGCCGTAGGTGGTCGGGACGCGGGCGGTCGATCACGGTCATTCCAAAACCCGTGCTAAAGCACGGGCCGAATACCGGCTGCGCCGGGAATGACCATAAATGGCCATGAAGACGCTTGGCCGGCCGAAAGAGGTGGGCAAAGAGGGACATACGACATACGGCGAATCTTGACAAGAGTCGCCGAAAATGCGAGAATTTCGATAATCAGGAGAACCAATCATGCTCACTCGTGAAGAGATATTGAACTGCGCGTTGGCCTTACCGCCGAGCGACCGTGAAATGGTCGCGGCAGCCCTCTAGGATAGCCTGGAGTCTGGACGAAACCCGGCGGAGTCGCTTGATGGCGATGAATTCTTCAAGGAACTCCGGCGCCGCTCGAGGTGAAGGAGTAGGGCCTCGTCTGGGGAACCCTTACCAAGACCAAGGGTAGCCGTCCCTGTCGAAGTCGTCGCAGGCATCCGATGGCTGATCGGTTCCTTCCTTGGATCCAACCTCGTCGTTTTCCTCCAGCCACTTCCAGGCGGTATCGACTTCCACCTTGTCGAAATACCTCACCTTGGCCCTGGTAAAAGGCTTGCAAAAGCTGGTCATCCACCTCTCCCACTTGCGGTCGCCCACCATGGCGATTCGCTCAAAGTCAGAATAATGCCTCAAGCTGAACTTGAGATCATCCAAGGCGGCGTATAAATCCCAGCCGTGAAAGTCCTCGAGCTGGATGAACAGCCGCACTTTCCCCTTATTAGTCAAGATGGTCTCCATCTTCGGGACGAACTGCTTAAAATCCTCGTCATGCAGTTTGCCGCAAAACTTCAAGCCAACCACCTTCGGAAATTCGGTCTCTATTGTCTCGATCATGATTTTGCCTCCGATAGAAGAAATTGTCCCAATGTCCAATTCTACGTGGGGCAAGCGGTTTGGTAGATAACCCGAACGGTGTATCCGATCGAGAACGTCCTCGGCGAGGCGTAGACGTTCCCGATCTTGAAGGTTTCCTTTGTGGGTTATTTTTGCTGATACCCGTCCAGCGTCTTCCGCACCTCGTCGGCGTTAAAATTCTTTGGTTGTGGCTTGTCGAGGTTCTGCTGCAACTCCTCGAAGGTCGGCGTTTTCGTGGGTATGCCTCCGGCGGGAACTTCCAGCCCGGCCGTCCAGACGATGCCGTTGAGTACTGCCGTACGGAAACTGTCGCAACCCCAGCTCCAGTGAAAATGGGTGCCGGTGAAGCCGAAGCCACGGCCGCCGCCCGGTCGCTCGTAGACCCAGGCCACATGCTCCGGCAGGCCCTTACGGGCGAAGACGTGCGGATTGGCCCCGTGGGCGTCGTTCCCCTTGCCATGCGTCTCGTCCGGCGGAACCGCAGTGAGAATTGGCGTCACACCCTTCATATCATCCTGGAAACGCATGTGATAGTACCATTCATCGTTCATCGTGAAGGGGCGAACGCCTCGGGCCACGGGGTGAACGGGGAACTTGTCAAAATGACCTACCCAGAACGGATTGACCGACCAGAAGGTCTCGAAATATCCACCGATCCAATTCTTCATCAGATCGCCGGCCTTGCCGGGTGGCACCTCGACCGCATAGTGGATGCATGCCAAGCCGACGCCTTTTTTGGCCAGCTTGTCGAACTCGTCGAGATGATGCATCACCAAGTGACCTTCACCGCCGTCGCAGAAGATGACCACCGCGGCGGCGTCGTCCAAGGCATGCGGATCTTTTGGCCAGCCCTGATAGACGACCGTCTCGGCCTCGGGAACATTCTCTTGGATGCACTTGGCCAACAGCAGGCAGCCGGCATGGTGTTCGTGTTGGGCATAGCCGTGGCTGCGGCCGCCGGCGAGGAAGACAATCTTCTTCTTGGCGTCGGCTTTCATCGGGTTGTCCTGCTTGAACTCCTTGAGCCGCACGTTGCGGAACTGCACCTTCATGGGCGGCCCGGCGTGAATCTGCAAGGCGATGATGCCGTCCTTGCGGGCCATCGTGTCTTCATCGAGCAGCTCGCACATCAGGTGGCCATTGATCTTTTGGATGATGCGATTTCCGTGGGCGGTGATGTCGTACTCATTCCAGTCGCGGGTTTTGATGAACTTGGCCAACTCGGCCCCGTTGCCAAATCGCTCGGCGACCTTGGGCTTGTGGTTCTTGCCGATCACCACCTTTTCGCCGCGGTTGGCTAGGATGCCACGGAAATTCTCGCCGTAGCATATTCCCGTGAATTGGTTGCCGGAATCCATGTCCGGCTGATAGCCGCTGACTTGCCATTTCCCAGGTCCTTCCCAACTGCGGATCTGCACGCCGGAGTTGGCAAAGCCCGGGTTAGGCATGCAGAATTCGATTTTCAGTTGGAAGTCGGCCGGCTTGCCGCCCCGCCAGATGAGAAACGTGTTCCGGGGCGCGGGATTTTCCTTGGTCGTCTGGCCGGTGATGCAGCCATCTTCGACCCGCCAGAACTTCGGATCACCTTCCCAGCCTTCGAGCGTCTTGCCGTCAAATAACGGGCGGAAGCCTTCCGAGTCCGCGGCCGGAGGTTCGGCTTGTGCCGCGAGTGCGGCTAGTCCCAGGGTAATCCCCAGGCAGTAAGCCAACGATTGAATTCTTCTTCGTAGAACGGAATTTATTCCGTTGCCTTCACGGTTCATAATAGTTCTCCAGGATCAAAGTGGTAGAGTGGACACGTGAACGCAGTATAACACGAAGTTTTAGCGGTTGCAAACGGCCCTGGTCAAAATGCCCTAGAACCATGTTTTACTATAAGGTGGGCATTGAATAGAGGCTGCTTGCCATTGTGCCATGATCGGCTAAAATGCAATGATGGTAAAAACGTGGACCGTAAGGATAACTGCCGTGAACAGACTTCGCCGACTTGCCTTGTTTGGTTGTATCACACTTCTTTTCGCGGGGCATGCCGTCGGGGCCGGTGAAACGCCGCCCAAGCTTCGCGTGCTGATTTTCAGCGGTCAAAATAATCACGATTGGCGAAAGACCACGCCGGCCCTGAAGCAAATTCTCGATAAGAGTGGCCGCTTTACCGTAGAGGTGACCGAGCACCCCGAGCAGTACAATGCCGCGAAGTTTGCCCACTTCGATTGCATCGTGGGCAATTGGAACAATTTTGGCGTGCGCAGCGGCGGAGTGAAGGAGTGGCCGGAACAGACCCGCAAGGATTTTCTGGAGTTTGTCCGCAATGGGCACGGCTTTGTGGTCATTCACGCCGGTAGTTCGATGTTCTACGACTGGCCGGAGTTCCAGAAGCTCGCCGGCGGTGCGTGGGGCAAACGAACAGGACATGGTGCCATCCACGCCTTCGAGGTCAAGGCCGCCGACCCCGCGAACCCGATCACCAAGGGTTTGCAGCCGTTTACCACGACCGACGAATTATGGCATCGCGTGGCGGTCCAGCCCGAGAAGAAAATCGTCGCCACCGCCTTTTCCGCCAAGAATCGTGGCGGCAGTGGTGAGGATGAGCCGGTAGCAATGACCACGGAGTTCGGCCGTGGGCGATGCTTCAATCTCGTGTTGGGCCACGATGCAAAGGCCATGGAAAGCAGCGGCTTTCAGACACTGTTGGTTCGCGGTGTCGAGTGGGCCTCGACGGGACAGGTCGCCACGGATGCCGGTCGTTAGAATCATGCCGTTTTTAGGTGCAGAAGCAGGGTGGGGAGAGTGAAACGAGCCCCACCAAAAGCGGTCCGTAACAGAATTGGTGGGGCTCGCTGCGCTCTCCCCACCCTACAATTATTCGTATTCCGCACGCAGATTGTTTGAACGGACTGAAGTCCGTTCTACGAAGTACGAAGTAATCACAGAGTTGTTTGAACCCTGCTGTTTACGGAATCGCCGTGGCGAAGGCGGACCAGACTACGACCGATTGCTTGCCGGGATAGCCGGGGAGATTTTTGGCCGGGTCGGCCACGAATGCTCCGAACACAACGACTTTCTGCGTTTCCTTAACATCCAGCGGATGGGCACTGAAGATCATCACAGCCTTGTCGATCCCCTCGATGCGGATGAGCGTACCGCAAAGATCGTTCTTGGTGGCCATTTTCGTGACCGTGCCAGCCAAAACGATGCCTCCCGTGGTTGCTTTGTCGTCAAAGAGCTTTTTCGCCGAGGAGGCGATCGCTGATGCCACTTGCGGGTTAGAAGCAACCTTCTCGGTCAGGGTTCGCAAGGCTTGCTTCTGCGAATCGCCGCCATCCTTAACAAAAGTCACAACCTCCGCGAGCTTGCACCAATCGGCGTAGGACTTGGCGTCGATTGTGGTGGCACCACTTACGGCTTTCAATGAAGCGTCGAGATCCGCAGCCGGAAATGATGGGGCTTGTAGCGGGCCAACGCCAACCGCCAGCTTGACTTCCGGCTTAACTTCCGGTTTGACTTCCGGTTTGACTTCCGGTTTGACTTCCGGTTTCACTTCCGGTTTCACTTCCGGTTTCACTTCCGGCTTGACTTCCGGCTTGACTTCCGGCTTGACTTCCGGCTTGACTTCCGGCTTGACTTCCGGCTTGACTTCCGGCTTCACGTCCGGTTTGACTTCAGGCTTGTCTTCAGGCTTCGGATCGGGTCCGATCACGGGAGTGTCGGGCTTCACGGGGGGGAGCGGCGGATTCGTACTAGGCTCCAGCTTTTCGTCCTTGCTAGGCATTTCCGGCTTTACTACGGCTGAAACCTCGGGCTTGGTCTCGGGCTTAATCTCAGTCTTGCCCTTTTCATCCACGGGAGCAACGACCGGCGGAGTACCAAACGGATCGACATCGGGCATGGCCGGCGTTTCCGGTAGGCCGGGGGCTGCAATGTCGGGTTTGATGTCGGGTTTGTCCTTTTCATCCGCGGGAGCAACGGCCGGCGGAGTACCGAACGGATCGGCATCGGTCTTGGATGGCGTTTCCAGTTTGCCAAGAGCCGCAACGACATCGGGATTAGCGTCAGGCTTGGCAGCTCCCTTGGCGGGATCGATCATTGCCAACTCGGAGCCTTTGCCAGCCGCTTGATTGTCAGCAAGAGGGTTACCGGTCGCGGGCTGCGAGTTATCGGCCCCCGGTTTACCCGAATCAGGAGTTGCCAGAGTAGCATCGGCCGGTGCCTGACCGTTCGCGGGCGAGTTGGAATGCCCGCTGGGCTTTGGTGCATCCGCGCGAGTGCCTGATTTATTGAACTGAAGCCAACTGGGAAGGAAGTCCATCTTCGTGTTGGTCAAAATTGCGATTCCATAAACGCACGGCAACGCCAAGAGACCCGCGAAAACAATACCGATGATGCGGACAATCGGGTTCGATTCCCGCTTGCGTTTCTTCTTCTTGGCAGGTTCAGCCGCCACAACGGCATCGCCAGGGCTTCCGGCAAACGCCAAACTTGGCGTGGGCTTGCCGGTGATATCGGCGAAGTTGACGTTTTCAAGACCTTCGTCTTGATCTGGCTCGGCCAGATCGACGGTGTCGTCTTCCCCTTGTGCGGCTTCGTCCTTGAATCCACCCCATGCACCACCCCAAGGCGCGCCGTCTTCGGCTGGCTCGGTGGCCAGATCGTGACCTTCATCGGACAGCGGCGCGGCCAAAGGCTCGCCGAAAGGCCCTACCTGCAGTTCGATCGGGTGATCGGTTTCACTGGCGGCTTCTGGGCCAGGCGCAAACCGTGCTGCCTCGTCCGCTCGCTGACGATCTTCGTGGTCAAAAGACTCCAGGTGGTCCGCAGGCGTCAAAAGTTGCACTTCATCGCCTTCAAACAGCAGTGCGTCGGCGTCGTGCATCGAGGGTTCCAAGCGATGAGCCGAAAAAATGTTGCCTTCGGTCGAATCGGACACCGAAACCGCGATTGCCGCTGCCGGAATAAACTCATCCTGCGGGGCGATCGTGGTCGCTACGAAAGTCTGGGCGGTTGCTTCCATGCTACCCGAATGAACGATAACTAGGGCTGGCGGCCCTGATGCGAGGATCTCGCCCAACAGATATTCGCCCGAGCAGAGTGGACATTGAACCACGGCATCGGGGGGTGTCCCTTCCGGAACAAGAACCTGTTTTTGGCACTTCGGACAACTGGATATGAAAGCCATGAATTTGACTCCGCTTGAGCCTGAAGTTAATACACACGCCCTGCACCCGGAATTCGGCCGGACGTGAACGGGGGGTTATGATTCAAAAGTTAAATCTTATCTAGTTTAGCTTGTATCGATTGGGAAAGCTACTAGATGTTTTGAAAAGATGACGTTTGAGAAGCTGTCTGGCGGTCAAAGCGAGTATAATTCCCCATATTTTGCCCGCAGATGTGTCAGCAGCGGCGCGGACGATAATTCACGTCCGGTAACCCGTTTTACGAGTTCTGCGGCCGAATAGCGTTGGCCGTGGCGGTGAATTTTCTCACGGAGCCAATCACGTAACGGTTGAAACTCGCCGCGTGCGAACTGGGCGTGTAGTCCGCCTAATTCCTGATCGGCCGTGGCGAAAAACTGCGCAGCATAGAGATTGCCCAAGGTGTAGGTTGGAAAATAGCCAATCAGCCCGGCACTCCAGTGAACGTCCTGCAACACGCCTTCCGCGTCGCAATCCGGGGCGATGCCAAGATATTGTCGATACTTGTCGTTCCAGGCAGCCGGGGCGTCGGCTGCGGGCAAGTCGCCATTGAGTAGGGCCTGTTCCAACTCGAAGCGAATGAGAATGTGCAGGTTGTAAGTTGCCTCGTCGGCCTCCACACGGATGAGCGAAGGCCGCACGTCGTTGATGGCAAAGTAGAATGCGTCGAGGCTGGTGCTGCCCAGTGCTGCGGGAAACCGTTTTTGAGCTGTAGGATAGAAATGCTGCCAGAATGCACGGCTGCGGCCGACGAGGTTCTCCCACATCCGCGACTGCGATTCGTGAATGCCGAGCGAAATGGCCTCGCCCAGCGGCAGGCCAAAACGGTCCGGCGGCAGGCCTTGTTCGTAAATCCCGTGGCCCGCCTCGTGTAGGATGCCAAAAAAGGCCGCATTGAAGAAGTGCTCGTCGTACCGCGTGGTGATGCGGCAGTCGTGCGGTCCGAGCGTTGTGCAAAACGGATGAACCGTCACGTCGAGCCGCCCGCGGGTGAAGTCAAATCCACTCGCCGCGGCCGCTTCCTTGCCAAAGGACTCTTGGACGTCGATTGGGTAATTGCGGCTCAAAAGCGACCTATCCGGCTGGCGGCTGCCGGCACGAATGGCCGCGACCAACCCAACGAGTTGCTCCCGGAGATCGGCCAATACCCGACCGACGTTCGCCGTCAATTCCTCCGGCTCATAGTCATCCAGCAAGGCGTCGTAGGGCGATTGCTTGTAGCCGAGGGCCTCGGCCTGCTGCCGCTTGAGCTCGAATGTCTTGGCCAGCCACGGCCGGAAGTGGGCAAAATTATTCTCCCGTCGGGCCTGTTCCCAGGCACTCTGGCCCAAGACGGCGGTCCGGGTAAGCTCCTCAACGAGGCTGCGAGGCAACTTGGTCTTTTTGTCGACCAACCGCTTGAGCCGGCGGAGGGTGACGGCGGTTTCGCTATCCACCCCCTCTGCCAGCGGTCCGGCTGCCAATTCGGAAACTTTCGTGACAAACGCTTCATCAGTCCACCGCTGGTGGATCATGCCGGAGAGCAGCGTCGTCTGGTCGGCGCGGTGCTCGGCCTCGGCGGCGGGCATCTTAGTACGCTCATCCCATTCCAGGACAGCACTGATCGAGGCCAGGAGCGAAGATTGACGGACGTACTGACAGACTTCGTCGAACAGTGCGGGGAGGGACTGGGGCATCGGAAATTTCCCTGGGATTTTGGACAACTCGTGGTGCCGTCGCCTCGCCTGCGCAGCCGGGACGGCCGCACCACAAAAAAGCGAAGACGTAGGTTGGGTGAAGCATCGAACAGTGCGTTGCGCGAACTGATCTGGAACAGCGGTAAGTGCTGTCAGCATCTCGACTTCGTGCGCAACCCACCATTTGCCTGGCAGTTCGCTCCACGCACCCTACATAAAGCCTAACGATATCCCAGATTGTTTTCAATATCCCGCGATTCTTTTGAAAGCCCCGCACCCGGCCGATCCGTGGAATTCGCGCGCAGTTGCCTGGCCTGTGTGGAAAGCGAGTCGTTTTCGACCCTCTTTTGGGGTACGGGGTCCGCGACGCAACCGGCCAAAAAGCCCAAACAGACGATTACAACAACGGCACGACAAGGGTTCCAGGGTATGCGCATGTTGAGCCTAGCCTCATTAGAAGGGAAGTTTGAAAGGGAAATGTCGCAAAATCACGCATTGCCGTCCAGGCCAATTTTTTCGGCTCTTCCGGTTCCAGGTGCGGAACGCGAATAATTGTAGGGTGGGAAGAGCGCAGCGAGCCCCACCAATTCTGTTGCGGTCCGCTTTTGGTGGGGCTCGTTTCACTCTCCCCACCCTACTTCTGCACCTAGAACCGGAAGAGCCAATTTTTCCTTGAAGGATCGATTCCGCAGTCGTTGAAACAGGCATGGCCCGCCTATCCTCCACCGGGCCACGAATATTTTTCCTCCGGTCCTCGCTTGCGCAGCCACGGTGGTCGTTTTTTATGCTAGATATTCTTGTTAACCAAATTGATCCCGCAAAACTCATAATTACTACAACCGGAAGAACCTTCATGCTTGTTATTGCCGGATGCGTCGTTGTCATTGCAAGTGTGCTGGCGGGCTTTATCGGCTCCGGCGGCAAGGTCGGCGCATTGATTCACCCTTATGAAGTCCTCACGATCGGCGGAGCAGCACTTGGTGCCCTGTTGGTCATGTCGCCAAAGAAGGTTCTCCTTGATCTTGTCAAAGGCGTCCTACAATGCTTCAAGGGCACGTCCTTCAATCGAGGTGCCTACGAAGAGCTTTTCAAGCTGCTCTACGATCTCTTTCGGTTGGCCCGCCGAGAAGGCCTGATCGCCTTGGAACAGCACGTCTCCAGTAGCAAGGAAAGCGATATTTTCAAGAAGTATCCCCGTATCACTTCAAACCATCACGTTACGGAATTCATCTGCGGTGCCCTGTCGCCGATTATCGAAGGAACCGTGAAGCCGGAGCAATTGCCCTTGCTGCTGGAGACGGAATTGAAGGTCATCGAAGAAGAGCATCACGCCAGCGTGTCGGCCCTCACGAAGACGGCTGACGCCCTACCCGGTTTCGGCATCGTGGCGGCCGTGCTGGGGATCGTGATCACCATGGGGGCAATCGACGGGCCGGTGGATGAAATCGGCGAAAAAGTGGGCGCAGCACTCGTGGGAACGTTACTGGGAATTCTCGCCTCCTATGGGTTCGCGGGTCCGTTGGCTTCCCGCATGGAGTTTCTCGGCGCAGCGGAGATGAAATTCTTCCGCACGATTTCCGCGGTCATGCAGGGATTTATCAACGACCTGCCTCCCAAGGTCGCTTTGGATCACGCGCGGCGCGGCGTGTCCACCGAGTATCGCATGCCACGCGAGGAATTGGATAAGCTCTTTGCCGAAGTCGATGCTTCCTAGTGCAAAAAATCGTATGACGGTATGCGTGAACTCAATCAAAAATCAAGATAGAAAATAGGGTAAGCAACTATGTCGGCTGGTGGTGGCGGAGCTTGGAAGGTAGCCTACGCGGACTTTGTGACCGCGATGATGGCTTTTTTCATGGTTATGTGGATCACGGCCCAGAATAAGCAGATGAAGATGGCCGTGGCTCACTACTTTAATGACCCATTCAACTCTAAGTCCAAGACCAAAGGCCCCTCGCCCGCCGGCTCGACGACGACTGGCCCCTTGGACCCCGGTTCAAAGACTCTCATGCCATCGCGCACGCCAGGCGATCCGGCCGGGATAAAACGCCCCAAGAACGCTCCGAAGCTAACTGGACGCAAGATTGAGGAAGTCGGACCAAAGCCTTGGGCCGGCGAGGGAAATCGTTCCGGCGGTGTGGGCAAACCGATCTTGTTCGTCTTGAATAATGGCAAAGAGCAAGGAACTGGAACGGTCTTGTTATTTGACGAAGATTCAAAGGATATCAACGATGAGGCCAAGGAACAATTGAGCCGGATTCTTCCCTTTTTGATGGGGAAGCGGCAAAAGATCGAGCTTCGCGGCCACGCCCGACAACGCGCCGCCACAGCCGGAGGTGCGCAAGATGCCTGGCAACTGTCGTACGCCCGCTGCATGGTGACGATGAAATATCTGGTGGAAGCAGGCGTTGAGGCCGATCGGATGCGCTTGAGCCAGGCCGGTTCAAACGAGCCACACACGATCCAAGAGGGTGCGGAAAACCGGACGCAGAATTCGTGCGTGGACATCATTGTCTTGCCCGAGTTGGCCGAGGACTATTTTGGCTCGCGTGAAGAGCGGGCTGCTCTCATCCGCGGTCCTTAGGTAGCGCGTGGCCGGCCTTGATCATAACCTTGCCAACTGCCAGCAGTGACGGCAACCCGTAGGGTGCGTGAAGCGAACCGACACCCGGGAAATGGTGCGTTGCGCACGGACCCAATACTTCGAGAACGTCTACCCTGAAATAGACCGGTTCGCGTAACGCACCATTTCGCGGGCATCCGTGCTCCACGCACCCTACAGCGAGCCAGCAATGACAGCAGTTGGCAAGGTTATGATCAAGGCCCGCGTGGCCTACCGCGCTGCCTGATAGCGAACATCCCTCCGCCAGGGCGTGTACCCGGCGTGGCGGATCTGCAACTCGATGAAATCGCTGTTCATGCGAAAGGTGGTTCCGGCGGCAGAAACGACGTTCTCCTCAAACATCACGGACCCAAAATCGTCGGCACCGAAACTCAAGGCAATTTGCCCAACCGAGGGGCCTTGCGTGACCCAGGAGCTTTGCAAATGGGGAATGTTGTCAAGGAACAATCGGGCGAGGGCCTGAACGCGAAGGTACTCGGCAGCCGACGTGTTGCCTGAGGCAAGCTTCAATTCACCCTGCTGATACGGCCAGGCAATAAATGCCGTGAAGCCACCGGTCTCGTCCTGGAGTTGGCGAAGCATTTCTAGGTGCAAGAGACGGTCGTGCCAGGTCTCCTCCACGCCGAACATCATCGTGCAGGTTGAAGGGATACCCAGCCGATGCGCCATGCGGTGAACGGCGAGCCATTTGTCGGCGCCGGACTTGAGCCGCGCGATCCTCTTGCGGACGTGATCGACTAGGATCTCCGCTCCCGCGCCCGGCAATGAGCCCATGCCGGCCGCGATGAGCCGCGAGAGCGATTCCTCGATCGAGAGGCTGGAAACCTCGCAGATGTGCAAGATTTCGTCGGCTGAAAGGGCGTGTAGGTTAACGGTTGGGTAGTGCTGTTTTAACCAGCGAAAGAGGTCTTCGTAGTAGTCGATGCCCAGTTCCGGGTTGAGTCCGCCTTGGAGCAGGATCTGGATGCCGCCGGCGGCCACGGTCTCGTCCATCTTGGCGGCGAGTTCTTCTTTGCCGAGCGTATAGCCATCGGTCCGGCCGGGGGCGCGGTAGAAGGCGCAGAAGCGGCAGTAGGCGTTGCAGACGTTCGTGTAGTTGATGTTCCGTTCGACGATGTACGACACCCGCCGGCCGGGATGTAACTGGTTGCGACGCACATCGGCCGCCAGCCCTAAAGCGGCCAACGAGGCATCGGCCGCTAGGTGCAATGCCTCCTCCACGGAGAGCCGTCCGCCGTCTGCTGCTTTGCTCAAGAGGTGGTCGAGGGTGGTTGCCTGACCGGTGATGATCATTGTTGTGGTCTCCAAAAGGCGGACGGCACACGGAGTGTGCCTGCTACTTTACCGGTTCGTACACGGTTGTCCGCTCGGCCGGTTCGCGACCCATGGCGCGAATCATCCGACGAAGCTCGTCAAGGGTCAACTCGTGCGGGGTCTCCGCCCCGGCCATGTGGTAGACCTTCTCTTCGATCACCGTGCCGTCCATGTCGTTCGCCCCGAACCTCTGCGCGACTTGCGCCATCTTCAGACCGAGCATGACCCAATAGGCTTTGATGTGCGGAATGTTGTCTAAAAGCAAGCGGCTGACGGCGATCATTCGCAGATCGTCGTCGGCCGTCGGATTGCCGAGTATTTGCAGCCGGTTGCCCTCTGCGTGATAAGCCAGCGGCACAAATGCCTGAAAACCGCCCGTTTCGTCCTGCAATTCCCGCAGCCGCAAGAGGTGGTCGATCCGCTCCTCGCGGGTTTCAATCGTGCCGTAGAGCATCGTGCAGTTGGACTTCAGCCCCAACTGGTGGGCCGTGCGATGAACGTCAATCCAGCCGTCGGCATCGACCTTGTCGCGGCAGATTTGCTTTCGCACGCGATTTGCGAAGATTTCCGCCCCGCCGCCCGGCAGCGATCCGAGGCCGGCGTCGATCAGGTGCTCCAGCGTCTGGCGATAGGACAATCCAAACTTTTGGGCAAAGTAATGGATCTCGACCGCCGAAAATGCCTTGAGATGCAACGCCGGAAAACGCGAGCCGATCACCCGCAGCAGATCCGTGTAGTAGCTGAACGGCAAATGCGGATTCAGACCGTTGACGATATGCACTTCCGTCATGCCCGGCCGATAACGCTTCTCAATCCACTCCAATGCCTGTTCCGTGCTCATTGTGTAGGCACTGGGCATGTCTTCCTTCAATCGCGCGAACGAGCAGAACGCGCAGCTCGCCTCGCAGATGTTCGTCGTATTGAGATGTAGATTGCGGTTGTAGTAGGTGAGGTTACCGTGCCGCCGCTCACGGGCCACGTTGGCAATCTGGCCAACCGTGAGAATGTCAGAGTGCGTGGAGAGCAACATGCCGTCGTCGGAACCGAGCCGCACGCCAGCTTCCACCTTGTCGGCAATTTCGCGAAGCTTTGGATCAATGTTCATGGGCTGTCAAGAAAAACGGCTATTTTCCGCATCCTTCTCACTTTGCGGCCGCTGGTATATACTGTGGATTGTACACGATGGCAAAAGAAGGGAAAGAGTAGTATCATGTCCAGTATTCAGGCCCAGACATCCCAGGGGGGCAGCGGCGACGGCCGACACGCGTCGGAAGAGTCCGCCGCTGGATCGACCGATGGGGCGAACGGCAAGCCGGCCGAGGCGGTCGAGCGTGTCTATGTCGAAGTTGCCGAGGGTGTCCGCGTGCCCATGCGAAAAATCAACCTGACCGCCGGCGAGCCGGTCTATGTTTACGACACGGCCGGCCCGCAGGATCATGACATTCGCGACGGGCTTCCACCTTTGCGGGGAGAGTGGATTCGCCTGCGCGGCGATTGTGACGAGGTTGCACCGCTGAAGAGCGCGGCGACCGAGCCGCTGATTCCGGAAAAGTTGCGTCGATCCAAAGTTCTCCGCGGCCGCGGCCCGGTCACCCAGATGCACTACGCACGACAGGGCATCATCACGCCAGAAATGCGCTTCGCCGCCGCCCGCGAGAACATGGAACCGGAGTTTGTCCGCTCAGAAATCGCTCGCGGCCGGGCAATTTTGCCGGCCAACATCAACCATCCCGAGAGCGAGCCGATGATCATCGGCCGCAATTTTCTCGTGAAGGTCAACTCCAACATCGGCAACTCGGCCGTCCGCTCGTCGATCGACGACGAAGTCGAAAAGATGCAATGGTCCACTCGTTGGGGTGCCGATACGGTGATGGACCTTTCCACCGGCAAAGACATCCACGCCACGCGGGAGTGGATCGTGCGCAATTCGCCCGTGCCGATCGGAACCGTGCCGATTTACCAGGCATTGGAGAAAGTCAACGGCAAGGCCGAGGACTTGAACTTTGACGTCTTTTACCAGACACTCCAGGAACAGGCCGAGCAGGGCGTCGATTACTTCACGATCCATGCCGGCGTGCTTTTACGTTATATTCCGCTGACGGCGCGGCGGATGACGGGCATCGTCTCGCGAGGCGGTTCGATTCTAGCCAAGTGGTGCCTCACGCATCACGCCGAGAATTTTCTTTACACGCGGTTTCGCGAACTGTGCGAATTGATGGCCCGCTACGACGTGGCCGTCTCGCTGGGGGATGGTTTGCGGCCCGGCTCGATTGCCGATGCCAACGATGCAGCCCAATTCGCCGAGTTGGACACCTTGGGCGAACTGACGAAGATTGCCTGGGAGTATGGCGTGCAGGTGATCATCGAAGGCCCCGGTCATGTGCCCATGCACCTGATCAAGGAGAACGTCGATCGGCAGATGAAAGTCTGCCATGAGGCGCCGTTCTACACGCTCGGCCCCTTGACGACCGATGTCGCCCCGGCCTATGACCACATCACCTCCGCAATCGGTGCGGCGATGATCGGCTGGTACGGCACGGCCATGCTATGCTATGTGACACCGAAGGAGCATCTTGGCTTGCCCGATCGCAATGACGTGAAGGAAGGCATGATGGCCTACAAGATTGCTGCCCACGCGGCCGACCTGGCCAAGGGGCATCCCGGCGCGCAGGAATGGGACGACGCCTTATCAAAGGCCCGCTTTGAGTTCCGCTGGGAGGACCATTTCAATCTGTCGATGGATCCGCAGCGTGCTCGGGAGTATCACGACGAGACGCTGCCCATGCCCGGGGCAAAGCTGTCGCATTTTTGCAGCATGTGCGGCCCGCATTTCTGCTCGATGAAGATCACGCAGGACGTTCGCCAGTACGCCGCAGAGCATGAAATTGAGGAGGGGGAGGTTCTCGCCACCGGTATGCAATCGAAGGCCGAAGAGTTCAAGGCACGTGGGGCAAAACTGTATTGATGAGCGGAAGCACTTGACTCACCCGACCAAGTGGGGCACAATAAAAGTATGAATGAGCAGAATACAAAACAGATCAAGGTCGTTGTGGAGAGACATCCGGACGGATACATCGCCTACCCGCTCGGGCTTACCGGTGTCGTTGTCGGTCAGGGTGATACCTATGAAGAGGCACTTGCCGATGTGCGGTCTGCAATCGCCTTCCACATCGAGTCCTTTGGTAAGGAAGTTCTTGAAGGCGATTCGCCGGTTCTGGAAGCGTTCGTTGCGGAGACCGCGTGGTCCGTTTGACGGACCCAGGCAGCGGATTCTTTCATGGGCAAATTCCCCGTCGATGCTCCTCTGGATCGCGTACTCGCCGCCCTCATGCTACTTGAATTTCACGTCGTCCGGCGGGGCAACCACATCTCGATGATTCGCCAGAACTCGGATGGCACGAGTACGCCGCTGACGCTTCCCAATCATCGGCAGATCAAAGCCTCGACGCTCCGAAAGATTCTTACGCAGTCAAGCATCACCCGCGATGAGTTCCTCGCGGCATACGAGCGCGCGTGACGCATGGACACGCCCAATCGCACGTGATGCCTATAGGTGCAGAAGTAGGGTGGGGAGAGCGCAGCGAGCCCCACCAAAAGCGGACCGCAACAGAATTGGTGGGGCTCGCTGCGCTCTCCCCACCCTACAATTATTCGCGATCTGCACCTAAACCGGAAAACTCCAAATTTGTGGAGCGAAGCTGTATTGACTAACGCCCCATGGCGTGAAACAGTGTATCCAGCGCGGCGGGGTCAAGCCCCCGAGACGAGTTTGACAGAGAACCCGTAGCCGCGCCAAAAGAGTTGGACGATAGGACCGCCGCGGTGGCAGCAGACTGCAGCGTCGCCGAGGGGACCGCGACGCTGCGGCCTAACTGCCGACCGGAGGGTTTGGGGCTGGTAACCGTAACATTGAACGATTGCACGGCCGACGCCGCGCCGTTGCTGGCGGTGACTGCAATCTGCACGCTGCCAACGCAGTTCGCCGCCGCACGAATCATCAACTGGTTGCCGGACACGACCACCGACACCGCGTTTCCACTGGCGGTTCTGGCCGAATAACTTACCGGCGAGCCGGCCGGATCGCGGCCCGACAACGATAAGGTTAGGCTCGAACCGGCGACCAGCATCTGGTTGGCGATCGGTGAAAGGCTGGGCGCAGCCGGAGCGGGCGTCGGGGTTGGAGTTGGGGTTGGAGTTGGTGTTGGGACCGATAGCCCGCTGGCAGCTAGCGTAAACGAGCCAACCGGCGAGCCTGGATAACTGCTCACAGCCAGATAATACGTGCCGCTCCCTGTCGCCTGCCAAGTAATGCACGATGCCCGATTGCCCTGGGCCACGTCATCATTTTGGGCAATCACCGTCTGACCGTTCGTGCCCAGGAGCGTGAGCACGGAGTCGTAAAGTGAGCCTAATGCGACCTGGAACGAGTATTTCTGTCCGGCTACGACCTGGACCTTGAAGTAGTTCGTGTCGCTGGAATTGGCCACGTAGCCTTGCGCGGTGGAACCGATGCCCACAGCCACGGCCGTCGATGGGTTCGTCCCATGCGTGACGGGGGTGACCGGCGTGGGCGTAGCCAGAAGTTTCAACGTATTATAAGCATTCAGCCGTCCGCCGCTGACGACCTTGCCGGCCAGTGCGGGAAGCTTGTCAACGCCTTGCAGCAGGGCGTTACGGACCTGCGCCACCGTGGCATTGGGGTTGGCCGCCCAGGCCAAGGCCGCCACGCCGGCGACCTCGGGTGAGGCCATGCTCGTGCCGGATAAGTAACCGTACTTGCCGCCGGGCAGCGTGCTATAGATACTGACGCCCGGCGCAGCCAAGCTGACCGTGTTGGCCCCGTAATTGCTAAATGTCGCGAGCCGGTCGTTTGAATCACTCGCGGCCACGGAGACGACGTTCGCCAGACCCGAACTTGCCGGGTATTGCGGCTTCAGGTCGTTGTTGCTGGCTGAGTTTCCTGCCGCAGCGACGAAGAGAATTCCCGCATCGCCGGCCGCCTTGATCGCCGCATTCAAACCGATGTCGCTGTCGGTGCTGCTCCAACTGGCATTAATCACCCGCACGTTCACGCCGTACTGAGTTCGCTGCAACGTGGCATAGTTGACCGCGCGGATGGCATCGGACGTGTACCCCCCGCCATTGGCGTCGAGGAACTTCAGCGGCATGATCGTGACGTTCCAATTCACGCCCGTCACGCCCACGCCGTTGTTCCCCACCGCTCCGATAATGCCGGCGACGTGGGTACCGTGCCCGTTGTTGTCCATGGGATCGCCGTTGTCGTCGGCGAAATTGTAGCCGTGTAGATCACCGTTAAAGCCATCGCGGCCGGCGTTGGAATTGGTCCAGATGTTCGCGGCGAGGTCGGAATGTGTGTAATCGACGCCCGAGTCGATTACCGCCACCACCACGTTCTTGCTGCCGGTCGTGATGCTCCAAGCCTGGGTGGCGTGGATGTCGGATCCGGCCGTCCCGCCGTTCTGTCCCGTGTTGCTGAGTGCCCAGAGTTGCGAGTACTGGGCATCGTTGGACACCGCGTTGCTCTGTTTGAGCGAATCGAGCTCAAACCAGGCAATCTGGCGGTCAGACTGAAAGGCAGCGGCTACCTGAACGGCCGTGGCATGATAGGATCGCACCAGCACTTCGCCCACCGTGCCGAGACCTTCAAGGATCTGAAACTGCACACCGCTCTGCGGCAGCAGGCGGGCGACATCGGCGGCATTGTTCATGCCGCTTAACGAAGCCGTATTGAACTGCACGATCCAATCCAGTTGACCGCTGGCGTTGCTTGGGACCGGCGAGCCGGATGCGACCGGCGTATTGCTGGCCGTGATCGACGGTGCCGACGCATGATGAGGTTGATTGGTCGCGGCATAGCTCCCGAACCAGCCCGACGAAACCATGGCCGAGACCAGGTCGCCGGTGAGCATTTGCCGAACTTCAAGTTGTTCAAGCCGAAGCGATCTTCGCACGGCGCGCAGGCTGAGCCTGGAGGAGGTTTTGCCTCGATGTCGCATTGGTACCTACCGTTGAATTCGGTTGCCAAGCCGTCCCAACCGGGAGCTAACCGGGATGGGGTCGAGACCCTCGGCTCTGCCGCGAAAGCGGCGTATTATCCTTGAAAAGACGAAACGACGAGAAAAGTCAGCGACGAGCCTGAAAAGGGAGTGGCATCATCGTTATCTAAACTCTGTGTCAATTTTGCCCTGGTGTCAACCATTTTGCCGACGAATTATCCCGAATTGACGAAGAAGGTTTACCGAAAATTCCAGCTTCTTTTTCGCCACGCGTTTCCTTTTTGCCACACCCGCGTGGCCCATCAGAGACAACGCATGTTTGGAGAGATTAGTGAATCACTGGGCTTCCGTCAAGAGCGGAAGTTGACTTCTCCTGTAATCCGGATTGACTTCCGTGCGGAAAAATGCCACGCTGGGGGTTTGGAGGTTGTCTGGTCCTAGATTTTTTTCCGGAGGTTTTCTGATGCCCCTATGCATCTGGCTGTTAAGTGTGTCGTTGGTCAGTCAAATTGGCGGCAATCCTTCCGTTTCCGTGACTGCGGCTCCACGCACTACCAATCCGGGCGTGCCGGCAGTTCTCGCCGAAACTCGTCCTGAAACTCCCGCCATGGACAGGGCTCTTATTCGCGAGCCGGCGGCGGCCCAAGCCGGGGTTGTTCAGCCGGGTGCCATGCCTGTGCGGGTAACAACTGCGCAACGGGTAAGCGACGCCCTCACGCTGCCGCCGGGCAGCACGATAAGCGGCCAAACGGTTTCGCTGGTATCGGTCGTCGCAACGGTGCCGGAACGTCTGCGGCAAATCGAAGCAGTTCACGCCTACTGGAGGCTAGCGGAGGCCGTGGGCGAATATCATTTCAGTCATGAGCGTCAGCAGCGACTCCTGCGGCTGCGCACGGGAAATGACGAAGCGGCCGATCTGCGAACCGCTCGGGCGGTTGCCACGGCACAAACGTGCGAGGCCGAATTGCAGATAATGACCGCCCAACACGATCTGGCGGAAATTCTGCTTCTCGTTCCAGGCACTCCCCTGCCGTTGCCTGCCGACCAACCGCTGGTTGGCCCCTATCGCACGCTGTTCACTGAATTGTTTGCCGGAAAGAAGGCCCCGGAGCGCGCCCGAATGCTCGATCAGAAGCTGCCGCTTCGCAACCAAGCGGTCGAGAGTCATGTCGCGGCTTTGTTGGCGGCTGAAGACGCACTGGACGCAGCCACCAAACTCCAGGCCAACGGCCAGGGACGTTTGGCGGCTGTTATCGCAGCTTTGGATACTCAGGTCCGGCAGCAACAGGCTTTTCTGGCTGCCGTTTGTCGGTATAACCACGACATCGCCGATTATGCCCTTGTGGTTGTTTCACCGCAGACGACGCCCGATCTTCTCGTCGGCACCTTGATTAAGCTAAATCGGCCAGTCGGCCAGTTGGTCGCGCCCCTGCCGACGATGTTGGGTAGTGTAGGCGTCCCGCCTGCAATTCCGAACCTGCCGACACCGGCGGCGCGCCCGGGTAGGATCGCTGGGCAAGCGACGGAAGCCGTGACCGCGGTC
>Ga0194056_10000421_pt1 | contig 22997 bp, 19 predicted proteins | sample SepL4413m_MetaG_FD_155458 | JGI IMG/M metagenome (GOLD analysis project Ga0194056, IMG submission 155458) | Anoxic zone freshwater microbial communities from boreal shield lake in IISD Experimental Lakes Area, Ontario, Canada - Sep2016-L442-13m | ecosystem: Environmental > Aquatic > Freshwater... | reverse complement strand
GGGTGGTGTTATCATTGATGTAGAAAACGAACAAAACTTCAGTCTGGTTCAAGTACTGTATTATCCCCTTAACAATTATGGCCGCCCACGATTGGATAAACCCAACAACGGGCGCTTCCTTTTTAAAAGCGCTGAGTTTCTTGATCCTGCCGTTTATAAAAAAGATACCGAAATTACCGTTGCAGGAACGCTTAAGGGCGACATTGAACGCTCAGTGGGTAACAAAACGCTCCGCCTGCCGCTGATTTCAGCTACTGTCATTCATCAGTGGCCGCCTTATGTACCCGACAATTATTACGGTTACGGCGGTTATGGTTACGGCTACCCTTATTATGGATACTATGGTTATTACCCCTATTACTGGGGCAGATACTATTACCCCTACTGAAACTCGTTGTTCCACTTCTTTTAGCTTGACTGAGGTAATCCCGGATAAATCAAAATATTTTCGTCAGTCGCGACGTAGGCATCGCTCCCACAGTGGGAGCGACGCCCACGTCGCGATTATAGCTGTACGAGAGTGCCGGAAACGCCACCACGCGCTACGCCCTTCGACAAGCTCAGGACAGGCTTGGGTGGTCTTATTCCGGCCTACTATTCCCGTACTGAAAATATTATCGACTGCCAGCTACTTGTAAACGCAGTCGTTTGAATCTTGTTATCCAGGGCTTTAACCGAAATTGTCGCGGCTAAAGCCCATACCGCAAAAAATATCAGTGCGAACTGCCTTGCCGCATCTGAACTCGGGCACGTATCAGCGATGTGATAACAACAATTAACAAGGCGGCCAATGAAAATTCCAGCAACAAAAAAGCGGCAATTTTAAAATACGCGAATAGCGGATTAACGAACCGAACCAGCCAGCCACCAGCTTCATCGGCTAATGCTGAAAGGTAAGTTAAACTACTTAACCCTATCTTTAATCGCACAGAAAAGTCAGTCATCAGCATTAAATGCGTGAGTGTCACTATTAACATACCCATGGAAAACAGATGAAAATGCGAAACTTCCAGCATTCCCTGATAACTCCGGGGTTGGGTAAATTGTTCTTCAGAACCCAGATAGTAAGCAATGACAGAGTCAGGCGTTAAATCCATGTGATGAAAATACATCATGCCATTACTAAGCCACAACAACGCGATATAACCCAGAAACATTAATACCAACGCGTTAAGCAGGGATTTGCGCTGTTGTTCGCCGGTAACAAAATAACGCATTATTCTTGATCCTTATTTTTTATCATAACCTGATATAAAACCATCACTTTACGAATACTATCAAGAGCTGACCGTGTACTGAGGGTTGCACCACTGATACCGTCCACGCCCTTATTAAAAGCCATATCGGCAAGCGGGCGCATATAGAGCTTTTCATACCAGCCTTGAGCAGGTTGGTATTCGGGGGGTTCATGAAAAGCAAGCGTTAAAACCTTGCTTAGCTCACCATCAGGCGTTAATACAATCATCAACGTTTCCGGCTTGGTTCTGACCGTACTGGTTTCAATGGCGGCATAACCCAGTATCTTGTCTTGTTTTTTTCCGACATAGAAAGTAAACATGCCGGATTCCAATTTAACTTTTGAGTCTTGCTGAATTTTGGCAGTCTGGTTCTCGTCAGGAAATAACGATAACTGCTCAATTTGCGTACCTGCGCCAAACGCCAATTCCATCGCCTCATTTTTACTGTAAAAAATAGTCGCAAAACCCGGGGTTACTGCGGTCAACAGTAACCCGTAAAACATAAGCTTAATTATTTTCATCGTGCGTATCCATTAAATCAGAGCATCAAGCTTTGATTGCGTTGTGTATATTAGCCAAAAACAAAACCGCCAGCCGGATTGAAATTTTGGCTGGCGGCAAGAGCCATAAACAACTTAATTTATCAGTTGTTTACTGTGTAAATGTCAGGTTGGTTAATATCATACTATAGGAACCGGAAAATACCTTGGCACTAGAAAATAAAACCAAATCCCAAATTAAAATCATCCGGCAGAGCGCCTTGTTTGGCAACAAAATTTCGGTAATCGGCCTTAATTACAACTTGTGGAATAGGTTTGTATTGGAGACCTACCTGAAAAATCTGCTGATCTTTGGTGGGGTCACCCGTAAAACCTGTGGGTGCTTTGGCAATAGTATTCAGTTTTTCATAACGGACAAAAGGCGCAAGATATTGTGGCGTATCCCTAAACATCAGCGGCAATACATCATAACCAACCTCTGAATACCAGCCGTAATTTTGTGAACCGATGACTCCTTCTCCTGTAACCGGATTAGCCTTAGCTGCTAGACTAAGTACGTCTGCATTATTGACAAAACCCCATGAACCCAAGGTACGAAATTCCAGCCCCCGATATTTCCATTGCACATGTGACTCATAGAGTTGCGTAAGAACATCGGGCTTTTGTCCCGCATAGTCCTGATCCTGCCCTGAATTGCCAACATAAGCGGAACCGCCCACAGTAACGCCAGGTAACGCATCAGGCACATAATCCATACGCGCAACATAACCCAAATTTTGGGCCAATGCCTGACTGCCGCCTTGTCGACCATTACGTATTCCGTTGGAATCGAAATTCTTGGCATTCATTCCATTAACGACGTAAGTCGTATAAGTCAAATTAGGGGTTATAGCGCCAAATAGCCCGACACCCACCTCATTCCAGGTAGATGGAATGATTTTTTGCTCTACTTCAGGACGATGGTTACCAAAGTAAAATGGCGGCTCATGAATCTGGTTTAGAAAGCCCATTGGCATAAGCACCATACCCGCCCGAACATTAGCCATTGGATTAATGAAAAAATCCAGCGCGGCAAATTCCACTGAAACCGCGCCGTTTCGCTCAGTAGAGCCGTGCTCAAATTCAACTTCACTGTTAAAAAGAATCTTGTCGGTAAATTTATAACCTACATACAAAACCATACGTTCAAGATCGGCCGTGGACTTTGCGTCATTATTGTTATCACTAACAACATCCTGATAAAAAGCCTCACCATAACCGCCGATAGACAAACCTTTGCCTACCTGATAAACCTTCGATGCAGCCGGCCCCAAGCCATAAGCACTTTTAAGCTGTTTTTCCTCTGGAATAGCCAGATTGGTACGCAATTTCTCAACTTCCTGACTTAGGATATCGGTTTTTCGCTCCAGATTCTTTACATTACTGACGGCAACTTTAGTCTCCGGATTTTGCGTATTGCTGACTGAGACTTTGTTCTCCGGAGTTTGCACATTAGCGGCAACAGCTTTGTTTTCTGCTGCCGCCATACCGGCTTTCATCTCGTCAATTTGCTTTTGCTGTGCCTCGATAATTTTCCACATATCTTCCATCGTTTTCGGCTTATCCAAAGCACTAACCGGCGCACTTAAAACGATCAGTGCAGCCAGTAGCGCTTCTTTTACTAATGGTTTGTTATTATTCTTCATTCACGCATCCTCATATTTTTCAGTTAATTAATTCTAGCCTGATAGCGGCTTAAATGCAAATGATTCCCATTTGTAAAATATACAAGCACTTCCAGGACTTCATCAAAAAGACGAAATTTACTGAGGAATTACGGATATTTAAGCAAAATACCCTATTATTAAGCGTTAATTCGGATTTAGGGCTTAACTAGAGCGTTGGCTTCTGGTATATTCGATAGTTAGCGATTTAATTAGCTGACCCTATAGATTTCTTGGGGCGGTGATAATAAAAATCAATTTAAGGAGTGGAGAGCGGTTATGTTTGAAGTGTTGTTTATATTTACTGTTATTTTTGTTGCCTATGTTGTTTATTCAACGGTAAATGAACAAAAAGCAACGCCTAAGCCATCACCAGAACCCAAGGTAAAACCTGAAGCACCCAAAGTGGTTATTGAACAACCCGCGCCAGTGCCCAAGATAGCTGCCAAAATTAAAAAACCGGCACCCATTAAAAAAACCGCGTCTACAACTACAACAAAAAATACCGTCAAAAAAGGTTTACGAGACCCAAAGACGGGAGAAATAGCCACTACCTATAATAACTATCGCTTTACCAAACGCTGGATAAAAGACGCCTTGGTTACCGAAGGGCTGCTTGAAAAAGTGTACAAAAATAATGAGCTGGATAGCGCAATTGAAGCCACTATAAAAGATGCCGTGATTAAACTTGAAGCCATTGAAAAATATAAGCCTTAAAGATTAGATAGCCCAGAAGAAAAGCCTCCCGCTTGTTTCGCTGCGGGAGGGCGATTAAAAAAACATGACATCGATGCGAAAACATAAGACACAGCTCGCCGGACTTTACCGGTCAATCAGGAGTAATTAATTAATGAATATTCATGAGTATCAGGCCAAACAGTTGTTTCAAATTTACGGAATACCTGTCCCCGATGGAAAGCCGGCGATATCACCGGAGAGTGCCGAGCAGGTTGCCAAAGAATTAGGCGGTGAGGGTTGGGTGGTTAAGGCTCAGGTACATGCGGGTGGCCGAGGTAAAGTCGGCGGTGTAAAGCTGGCTAAAAATCTGACTGAAGTCGTCGAATTTAGCCGCGATATGTTGGGCAAACGGTTGGTTACCATTCAAACCGATAGCGCAGGATTACCCGTCAACTCGCTGTTGATCGAGAAAATGTACCCCATTAAACGTGAATTATATCTGAGCATATTGGTTGATAGAGCCAGTGAGCGCGTCATCTTTATCGCCTCGGCGGCGGGCGGCATGGATATAGAAACGGTTGCCCATGAAGCGCCTGAACAAATTATCTCGGTACAGGTTCATCCGGCTGCGGGATTGCAAGGCTATCAATGTCGAAAAGTAGCCTACACGCTTGGACTTAAAGGCTCGCAAGTCAAAGCCCTGGAAAAAATAATGCAAGGTATGTATGACTTGTTTTTGGCAAAAGATGCCAGCCAAATTGAAATTAACCCGTTAATAGAAACCCACAACGGCGACTTATTGGCCTTGGACGCTAAAATCAACTTTGATGATAATGCGGTAGCCATTCATCCCGATATTTTGGCGATGAAAGACCCTTCCCAAGAAGATGACAAAGAAAACCATGCCCAGCAATTTGGGCTCAATTACATTACCCTGGAAGGTAATATAGGCTGCATGGTCAACGGCGCCGGACTGGCAATGGCCACAATGGATCTGGTTAAATTAAAAGGTGGCCAGCCCGCAAACTTTCTTGATGTAGGCGGTGGCACCAATGTTGAAAAAGTCTGTGAAGCATTCAAACTGATTCTATCGGATAAAAGTGTGAAAGCCGTGTTGGTAAATATTTTTGGTGGTATCGTCCAGTGTGACGTTATCGCAGCAGGTATTTTAGCCGCCATAGAACAGATTCACGTTACCGTACCCGTGGTGGTACGTCTGGAAGGCACGAATGTCGAAGAAGGCAGGGCTTTGCTGAGTAACACCGGTCATAATATTTACGCAGCTGATGATTTGGCACACGCTGCAGAACAAGTCGTTGCTTTAGTGGAGGCCGCATGAGCATTTTAATTAATAAAGACACTAAAGTTATCTGCCAAGGCTTTACCGGCAAACAAGGCACGTTTCATTCTCAACAAGCCTTGGACTACGGAACCCGATTAGTCGGCGGCGTGACTCCCGAACGTGGCGGCGAAAACCATTTGGGATTACCCGTTTTTAATACCGTGCAAGATGCCGTTAACACCACCGGTGCTACAGCCAGTGTGATTTATGTACCGCCTTTTTACGCAGCTGATGCCATTTTGGAAGCCGTTGATGCCGGTATCAAATTAATCGTCTGCATCACCGAAGGTATTCCGATTTTACAAATGTTGCGCGTCAAAGCCGCAATGGCAGGCACAGGTGCCTTATTAATCGGCCCCAACTGTCCAGGCATCATAACCCCTGGCGAATGCAAAATTGGCATTATGCCGGGTAAGATTCACTTGCCTGGATCAATCGGCATTGTGTCACGCTCAGGCACCTTAACCTACGAATCCGTCCATCAAACCACGGCACAAGGCTTGGGACAAAGCACCTGCGTAGGTATCGGCGGCGATCCGATTCATGGCATGAACTTTGTCGATGTGCTCAGCCGTTTTCAGGCCGATGATCAAACCAAAGGTATCGTTATGGTCGGCGAAATCGGCGGTAGCGAAGAAGAAGATGCCGCTGAATACATTAAAGCTTATGTGACTAAACCCGTCGTCGCTTATATCGCAGGACAAACCGCACCGGCCGGAAAACGCATGGGTCATGCCGGTGCTATTGTAACGGGCGGCAAAGGCACTGCAAAAGGAAAAATTGCCGCACTAAAAGCTGCCGGCATTGAAGTCTGTGTGTCACCGACTGATATCGGCGTCGCGATGAAGGGTTGTTTATAAAAAACATAACAGCCCATTTTTATTTAAAAAAGCCGTAGGGGGCAGAAAATTTTCTGCCCCTACGCATCAATTTAAAGATATTAATTCACCACGAAGACACGAAGTTCACGAAGAAAAACCGGTTATCAATTTAAACCGGAACAGATAAAAAAACCGACCTATTGATTCCGGGAGTGCTGAGCCCCAGCTTGGCGTAGTCACCAACCGTCAGTAATCGGCTTGACTATCCGGTGCCGAGCTGGGGCTCGGCGCTCCCAGAAAGTTATCTGTCCCGTCTTAAGAGCTACTACTAAGTAGTTAAAAATATAGCTAAAAATAGACAAACATATAGCTAAAAATAATGATAAAATACCCGGTGGAAAATGTTTTTCCACCGGGATAAAAGTTTTATCCTTTACGGTTAAGGTCACTTTACTGCTCACCGTTCGCTCAATTTTACACCCAGTTCATGAAATTATGGCAAACTACTCCAATTTGCCATGAACACAGCACCTACCATAACAAGAATTGAACGGTCGGACGACATACCACTGTTGTTAGCACAAATGGAAAAAATGGAGGTGGCGGCATTGCTGGACAAGCATTTCCCGACGCACGGGAACTGGCAGGGGCTGAGCCTTGGGCAGATTGTGGTCGTGTGGCTGGCCTATATCCTGAGCGAAGGCGATCACCGCCTCAATTCCGTGCAGGGCTGGGCCGCAGGACTGTTGATGACACTGGATATATGCTTGAAAACGACAGGCCTGCGTGAACTGGATTTCAGCGATGACCGCCTATGTATGGTGCTGAGTTATATTGGTCAGAACGATGGCCCGTGGGCAGCTTGCGAGGCAGATCTGAACACCACCTCGATACGCGTTTACAACATGAAGGCGCGACGAATACGCCTCGACAGCACAACAGCGAAAGGCTACATTGCCGTCACCGAAGGCGGCCTGTTCCAATTCGGGCACAGTAAGGAACACCGCCCCGACTTGCCGCAGTTAAAAATCAACATGGCTGTATTAGATCCCCTGGGTATGCCGTTGAGTATATCCATTGTCAGTGGCGAGTGTGCCGACGACCCGTTGTACGTACCGGAAATACGGAAAGTACAGGCTTGCCTCGGAGAACATGGCCTGCTCTATATCGGCGACTGCAAGATGGCAGCGCTAGCAACTCGTGCCTACCTTGCGGCACACAATGATTATTATTTATGCCCACTCCCTTCAGTACAAATGCCGGCAGCAGAACTGCGGGTATTGCTGGAGCCTGTGTGGACAGGCACACAGGCACTGGATCCTGTCCATCGCGCCCCGGAAACGGCGCTCGACAAGCCGGAGCACATCGCTAACGGCTACGCCTACAGCGTCACGATCAAGGCGGAACATGGCGGCGAAAGTATCGAATGGCAAGAGCAGCGCTTGGTCGTGCAATCCTTGAAACACGCCATAGCGCAAAAAAAAGCCTTGGATGCGCGACTGGAAAAGGCAAAACAAGCGATAGAAGACTTAAACAAGCAGGGGCGGGGCAGAAAACGCCTGGATGAAGAAGAGATGCGAACTGCTGCGGAGTCCATCCTGAAGCGTTATAACGTGGTTGGCCTACTGGCCGTTGAATATTGCGTTGAAACCAAAACCACCCGAAAGCGTGCTTACCTGATGCGTCCCGCGCATGAGGTGACAGTGGTGAACGTGACCGTCAGCAGCTCTTGTGACGTCACTGCCTACGAAAATGCCGTGCGCTGTATGGGTTGGCGGGTGTACATTTGCAATGACACCGAACTGGGTTTAGGTGAGGCGGTGCTAGCTTATCGCGAAGAATATATCGTTGAACGCGGCTTCAACCGCTTTCGTGGCGATATACTGGGTTTGACCCCGCTATTTCTCACGTTAACCACTCGCATCAAGGGTTTAATCCGCTTGCTTAGCATTGGCCTGCGAGTATTGTGCCTGGTCGAGTTCGAGGTGCGCAGAGCTTTGCAGGAGCAGAACGAAAAACTTAACGGGATTTACGCAGGGAATCCCAAACGGGCGACTGCCAGACCGACCACCGAGATGATGCTTCGAGCATTTGTCGGCATCAGCTTGGTCGTTGTCAGTTCCGGTGGAATAGACCATCACAGTGTGAGTCCGCTAAACGCAGTGCAGTCACGCATTTTGGCATTACTGGGCTCCTCTACTGCAATTTATCAAGCGCTGGCGGTGCAATCAGGGGAAGTAGGCAGCAAAATGGGCGAACCGTGAGTATTATTGATCATCAATAGCCAAAGCGAAGGAGTTAAAATCATGAATATTTCCCTAAACCCTCATTTTGAAGAACTGGTAAAAGGCAAAGTACAAAGTGGCCTTTACAACTCGGTAAGCGAAGTTATGCGGGAAGCTTTACGTCTCTTGGAAGAGCGCGATCAGTTGCGTGATTTACGGCTTGAAGAATTAAGAAGCGAAATTCAAAAAGGCATAAACAGTGGTGAAGCAACACCCTTAAATATCGAAGAAATTAAAGCAAGTGGCCGCAAGCGGCTTGCTGCGCAACAAATGGCCAGTTGAAATTTAATGCCACGTCTATTAAAACGGCCAGAAGCCAAAAACGACCTTGAAGAAATCTGGTGGTTTATTGCACAAGATAGCCCCGACAACGCCGACAAATTTTTTGATCGCATTCAGGACAGTTGCTTGACCTTGGCAGACTTTCCAAGTTGGGCGTTAGTCGGGAGGAACTTAAAACCGCTTTGCGTAGCCAACCCGTAGGCAATTACCTGATCTTTTATTTTCCGATTTGATTCCAATCAACACGCAAATTCCATTACCCTCTAAAGTTTACCTTAAGGAAAAAAATCACCCATGCCAACACTTACCTGGGTCGGGAAAGACAAGGTTGTAAACCACCATCATGACGTGCCTTTTAAGGTTTTGCAGCAGCAAAGCCGTTTTGACGTGCCTGACGGTTCGCCCGCCAATAGCACGGATAACCGGATTATTCATGGCGACAATCTGGAGGCGTTAAAAAGTCTGTTGCCCGAGTTTGAGGGTAAGGTTAATTGTATTTACATCGATCCGCCTTACAACACCGGTAATGAAGGCTGGGCGTATAACGATGCCGTAAATGATCCTAAAATCAGGAAATGGCTGGGTCAAGTGGTCGGCAAAGAGGGCGAGGATTTATCAAGGCATGACAAGTGGTTGTGCATGATGTACCCAAGATTGAAGTTGCTGCATCGTTTGTTGGCTAAGGATGGGGTTATTTTTATATCGATTGATGATAATGAACAGGCAAATTTAAAACTATTGATGAGTGAGATTTTTGGGGAGCAGAATTTTGTAAGCACAATTGTGTGGGAAAAAAGGTATAGCCCTCAAAACGCCGTAAAATGGTTTTCTGAATCACATGATTTTGTAATTGTATATGCTAAGAACAAACTCAATTGGTATCCGAATTTATTAGAGCGTTCAGATGAAATGAACGCTCGTTATCGCAATCTCGATAATGACCCTCGTGGAGTATGGAAATCAGTAGATTCGACTGCTCAAGCCGGTCATGGGACGGCAAGCCAGTTCTATGTATTGACAGCCCCGAACGGGAAACAACACACGTTACCTAATGGGCGTTGTTGGTTATATACTGAACCAGTTTTTCAGCAAATGAATGCGGATAATCGCATTTGGTTTGGCGCGAAAAGTAATAATGTTCCTGCTGTGAAACGTTTTCTTTCTGAAGTTAAGCAAGGTACAGCTTGTCAGACGATTTGGAAATATGTTGATGTCGGACACAATCAAGAAGGGAAAAAAGAAGTCAACAATCTTTTCCCTGAATCATCTGTATTTGATACACCAAAACCCACTCGCTTAATAACTCGAATATTGGAACTTGCCACTGACAAAAATGCAATTGTGCTGGACAGTTTCGCAGGCTCAGGTACAACCGCTCACGCCACCTTAAAACTTAACGCCCAAGACGGCGGCAATCGTCGCTTTATCCTGATCGAAATGGAAGACTACGCCGACACCATCACCGCAGAACGTGTACGCCGCGTGATGTCCGGTTATGGAGAAGGCAACAAACAAGTCCCTGGACTTGGTGGCAGTTTTACTTATTACACCGTGGGCGAACCTATTTTTAACCCGGATGATACGCTTAACGAAGCCGTTGGCATTGATGTCATTCGCAACTATGTCGCCTACAGTGAAGGGATTCCGGGTGAAGACCAAACAGCGCAAGATAATGCCTACACGCCCTACCTAATGGGACTCAATAGCGACACGGCCTGGTTATTCTATTACGAACCCAAGCAAGTGACTTGTCTTGATCTGGATTTTCTCGGTTCATTAAAATTTGGTGCAGCCAAACCGGGAACCGCCATTATCTATGCCGACAAATGTTTACTGACTAAAGTGTTTATGACTAAATACGGTATTATCTTTAAGAAAATACCCCGCGATATTACCCGCTTTTAATTTCGGAGCAAACACCGTGCAAACCACCATTACCATTGATGACAGCCTGCTTGAACAAGCCGCCAAGTTAGCCAATATTGACAATCAAAGCCAAGTGATTGAGTTGGCGTTGAGTGAATTTATTCATCACCATCGCCAGTTTCCTAAAAAACACGACATACGCGATTTAGTCGGTAAAGTCAGTATAGACCCTGATTACGACTATAAAAAAATGCGTATATAGACTTTCATAAATTAAATTTCCAATTCGTGTCGCTGTAAGTTTATACAGATAACATCCCTTAAAGGGATGGTATCTGTCGACATAGAAATTATTTATCTGAAAAGCTATAGGTGAAGAATGAGCCGTTATCTGGTCGATACTTCGGTGTGGATAGATTTTTTGGCTACCGAATTAAGCCGGGACAAGAAATTTTAGTTAATGCCGTCATACCGGCAAGGATGCCGGTATCCAGTGCCATGGATGGTAACTTTCCGATAACGTTGCCGCATGATTTAGGGTCTATGCCATACCACAGCTTCACATCCGTGTGACTGGATTCCGGCATCCCTGCCGGAATGACGGACTTTTTGGCACTTAGCGAATCATTTTGCTGCTCAGTGTCCCGTCTTAAGTTAGTAGCCGATTTTTTTAGTACGTAGGGCGTGCCCTACAGAAAATAATGTCGCTTAATCAACGAAGGTCTCTGTATATGGCCTAAAGCGCCGTGGAGTACAAACCCGGGTTTGTACTTTGTTTGTCATTAACCTGAAAAAGTTGTTTCAACATGGAATTAAAAGATTATCAACAGCGCGTCATCGATAATTTGGATGATTATTTAGCTCAACTGGTTGTTAATGCCAGCCCAGGCACGGCTTTTAAAGCGTATTGGAATGCAAAAGGCGTGACCGGTATGGAGGCTTATAAAAATAATGTACAGGGTATTCCGCATGTCTGCGCCAAAGTACCGACTGCGGGCGGTAAAACCTTTATTGCGGTTAATGCCATTAAAGCCGTTTTTGATGCGCTGGCGATTCATAACCCGGATCGTAGCAAATTGGTGGTTTGGTTGGTGCCATCCCTGTCCATTCTGGAACAAACCGTTCGACATTTGGATAATGCAGAGCATCCTTATCGGCGACGGCTCAATCAACTTTTCAGTAATCGCGTGGCTGTTTTTGAAAAGCGCGACCTGCTCATGGGCGCAGGGTTTTCAGCGGATACGGTGAGTGAGCAACTGTCTATTATTGTCATGAGCTTTGGCAGTTTAAAAGCCAAGAACAAGGAAGATCGTAAAATCTTTCAGGATAATGCTTATCTGGCCTCCTTTGCCGCTAATGAGGTGGATAAAAATGAATTATTGCTAACGGGCTATGATGCCACAGCGTTAATCAACGTGATTCGTGGTTTGGAGCCGATTGTCATTGTTGATGAAAGTCATAATGCCGAAACTGAACTTTCGGTAGAAATGCTGGTTAATCTCAATCCACATTTTATTTTTGACCTGACGGCAACCCCCAGAAATAACAGCAACATCATTAGCTATGTGGATGCCATGGCTCTTAAAAAACAGCACATGGTTAAACTGCCGGTGATTGTTTCAAATCAACCCAGCCGTAATGAAGCCATTGAAAGCGCCATCATCCTGCGGAAACGTCTGGAAGATATCGCCATTAAAGAAGAAGCGGCTGGCGGAAAATATATTAGACCTATTGTTTTATTTCAGGCACAACCGCGTACCGGCGACAATAAGACCACCTTCGAGAAAACCAAAGAGCAGTTGATTAACTCCGGTATCCCGGAAGCGCAGATAAAAATTAAAACAGCGGATATCAATGAGCTAAAAGGTCTTGATTTGATGAGTCGTGATTGTCCGGTACGTTACATCATTACGGTTAATGCGCTTAAAGAAGGGTGGGATTGTCCCTTTGCTTATATTTTGGCATCCCTGGCAGATAAATCGTCGGCGGTCGATGTAGAACAAATTCTTGGCCGAATACTGCGTATGCCGCATGTTCAGCAGCATGGCCATGAGTTGTTAAATACCAGTTATGTGTTTACCGCCTCCGCGTTGTTTAGCGCAACCTTGCAAAATATTGTTAAAGGTCTTAATCGGGCCGGGTTTTCTGATAAAGATTATCGCGTCACCACACCCGCAGTAGTGGAAGCAAATCAGTCACCTGAAACGGATGATCTTTTTAAAACGCAGGCTTATGACCCTACCTCAATAGACCTGTCAAATAGCTCTATTGATAATCAAGCGGCTTACGAGGTAGCCGATTTTGTGCTTAATCCAGAAGTCATTAATGCCGTAATCAATGATGAAAATGACTCCGGCGATAGTCGAACGCCCAGTGAAATAGCGGTTGACGCTTTAACGCAGCAAGCCGGTATTGCCAGCCAAGCTTACGAAGAACAAGCCCGAGAGGCATTGAATGTTGATATTCCCATCGAGCTGGAAGATAAAATGAACAAGCATAAGCTTAAAGGTAATTTTAGAGACGATGCCTTGGCGTTGAAAATCCCCCAGTTTTTTATTCATGTCGAGTCGCAAGGCTGGATTGAAGACGAGACCACCCAACTGTTTGAGAAGGATTTATTGTTAAAGCATTTTAATCTCGGCAAGGCTGATGCCACGATTAGCTTTGAAGATGTTGAAACAGAGTTATACCGGCTTGACCTGGAATATGTGGATGAGGGGGAATACAAAGTGTCGTCCTTTAAAGCCAAGCCAGAGGAACGAAAAAAATATAACCTGATCATTTTAAAAGGTGACCGGGACAGCCAGTTGATGAACTTGAATGCCAGACTAACAACTCTGATTGGCAACATGACTCCTATTTCTGAACCGGAAATAAAAAATTACATCAGTCGAATTACCGACACTTTTAGCGAGAGCCAGATACGTGATGCGCTGGAACGGGATATTTATTATGTCAGAAAAATAAAACAAAAAATTAACACGCTATCCGGTATCCATGCCCATAAAACGTTTATTGATTATCTGGATGTTGATACCATCCTGATGCAGCCCGGCTTTACGTTGCCGGAAATCATTACACCGTCCGCCAATGCGCAGGACATACCTAAAAGCCTTTATAGTACCGAAGCCGCAATGGGGATTTTTGAAGCCAGAGTCATTAACGAATTTGCCAATCTTGACACGATTCAGTGGTGGCATCGAAACCTGTCCAGAGGCAAAGGCTTCAGGATTAATGGTTTTATCAATCACTACCCGGATTTTATAGTCAAAACCGACAGCGGCAAAATTATCCTTATAGAAACCAAAGGGGATGACAGGGATAATTCTGATTCAGAGTTAAAGCTTAAGTTGGGCAAGCTTTGGGAGGCCAAAGCCGGAGCCAGGTTTAAGTATATGATGGTCTTCGATAATAACCCCATTGATGGCGCTGAACGCTTAGCGGATGCCATTAATAAACTGAGACAGATGTGATGGATAAAATTGAATTTACCTTGCTTTATGATGGCCTATGCCCACTTTGCAGTAAAGAAGTGACTTGGTTATACAGTAGAAATAAACAGGAGAAGCTTGGGTTTCAAGATATTAATGACGCGGGTTTTGATCCGGCTGTTTACGGTAAAACGCACGCTGAATTAATGGCAGAGATTCACGGCGTTTATCCTGATGGCCAAATTATTAAAGGCATGGGTGTATTTCGTGAAACCTATAAAGCAGTCGATTTGGGATGGTTAATGGCAGCTACCGGTTGGCCGCTATTAAAACCTTTGTTTGATTTGATTTATAAAGTGTTTGCAAAATACCGAGTGCCGCTGGCGCGGTTGGTCGCAGGCGAAAAGTCTTGTGATTGCGGGAAGTAACAGGCTTTAACAGCGGGACATTTTAAAACCAAGGAAGATACGGTTGTTACTGCGTTAAGAGAATTTATTAGTCGCCGTAAGCAATTGGAAAGTATTGATTTATTCGGTCAATTCTAAAATCCTCACATTGCGCCCAACCAAAACGAGGTTATAATCTTTTTTTTCAGCTTTCCGTTCAGTGCTCGGTTAGCTTTACGTTTGATAGTCAATAGAGAAAATATCATGCCGGAAATAAGCAGGTTTCTTGGAATTGTAATTTACATGTATTTCAATGAACACAATCCTCCTCACTTTCATGCTGAATACAATGATTTTAAGGCATCGATTGCTATTAATAATTTGGGGCTGATTGAAGGGAAATTACCATCAAAAGTCATGAGCTTAGTTGTTGAGTGGGCACAAGAACATCAAGAAGACTTGCTTGAAAATTGGAATAGTATTAAGGAATCAGGAAATTATCACAAAATTGAACCTTTGGTCTAAAGAGGTAAAAAAATGTTGGCTGTCAATGAAGCGAAATATTCCGGTAATTACTGCATTAGCGTTACGTTCAATAACGGCAGGAAAGGTATCGTAAATCTAAAAGAAACTATTTTTCACGATAAAAGACCGATTTTTTCTGAGTTAAAAGAGGAATCTAACTTCAAAGATTTTAAGGTTGAACATAGCACCCTTGTTTGGCCTAATGAAATAGATTTAGCTTCTGAATATTTATTCTATCTTGCCTTCAAAGAAGATCCGGATTTACAAGATCAGTTTAAGCAATGGGGGTATTCTGCTTAAGATTGGGCTATCAACTTAATACGGGACAGACCTGGCAGGTTTTATAAACCTGCCAGGTCTAACTTCGGTATTTTTGTCCTGACTAAAGTGGGTAACCGAAATTATTTATCTGAAAATCTACATTAATCAAGATTAGGGCGTTTCGCTGGATGGGTTGCCTATATCAAGTGCTACTGTTATCTGCCCTTACCCAATAAAATTAATTTTCCACGCTATCTATTGACACCCACACCAGGAAGACCATGTTAAGACTATTTCATACCGCTGATTGGCATTTGGGCCATTGTTTACATGGCGTATCGCGGCAACTGGAGCATCAGCGGTTTTTGGACTGGTTGCTGTTGGAGCTGCAAAATAAACAGGCGGATGCGTTGATTGTTGCCGGTGATATTTTTGATTCAGCCAATCCGTCAGCCGCCGCCCAAACCCAATTATATGAGTTTTTGGTTAAGGCCAGAACACAACTACCCGCTTTGAATATTGTCTTGATTGGCGGCAATCATGATTCTGCCAGCCGTTTGGATGCGCCGTCATCCATTCTTAATGCGCTGGGTGTTACCGTTGTCGGTGGTTTGGTGCGTGAGGAGGGCGCTATTAACTGGGATAGATTACTGGTGCCGCTGACCAATGCAACTGGTGATATTAAAGTCTGGTGCGGTGCCATGCCCTTTTTGCGTAATGCCGATTTACCGACTGACCAGAGCGACGAGCCTTTAATCTCCGGTGTTAAAGCGCTTTATGCGCAATTGTTTAATGAGTTACAGGCCAAGGCAACAAAGGATGAAGTGCTCATTTTAACGGGACATTGTTATATGGTGAATGGTTGTGTGTCAGAACTGTCTGAGCGCAAAATACTGGGTGGTAATCAACATGCCTTACCGGTTGAATTATTTCCGGAAGACATTGCTTACGTGGCTTTAGGGCATTTGCATCTGGCACAAACCGTCGGTACCAATGAACATATTCGCTACAGCGGCTCGCCGATTCCGTTGTCCTTTGATGAAAGTCATTATCAGCATCAAGTGCTGCAAGTGGATATTAAAAAAGGTCAGTCGGTGGATACTGTTGCCCTTAAAATTCCCCGCAGTATTGAGTTGTTAAGAATTCCTAACAGTAAAGATTTTGCCGGATTGTTGGACGTACTTGAGCAATTGGAGCTGATGGTTTTCGATGAAGACTTGCCGCCAGAGCAACGGCCTTTTGTTGAATTAAGAATCAAACTTGAAAAACCGGAGCCTGGTTTGCGTCAACAAGTTGAAGAGGTGATTTCCAAATTACCGGTGCGTTTATTAAAAATATCGACCGCTTACAGTGGCGGCAGCAAAAGTCTGGCCGATGTGACAATGGAAGAAAGGCTGGAAGAACTGCAACCTTTGGATGTGTTTCAGCGATGTTATCAAAACAAATTTGACCAGGAAGCCCCCGAAAACATGAGTACCTTATTTAATGAATTGTTGGAAAATCTAAGGGCAAAGCAATAATGCGTATTTTAGCGATTAGAGGAAAAAACCTGGCCAGTCTGGCTGAACCTTTTGAGATTTTGTTAGCTGAAGGCCCGCTGCAACAAGCCGGTTTGTTTGCGATTACCGGCGCTACCGGTGCGGGTAAAAGTACGATTTTGGATGCCTTGTGTCTGGCGCTCTATGACAAAATGCCGCGTTTGCCGGATGGTCACGGTTTTGCGGTGGGACACAAAGATGAAGATGAAAACCTGCGCGTTACCAGTAATGATGTGCGCTCTATCTTGCGTCGTGGCACCAGCACCGCTTATGCTGAAGTCGATTTTATCGGCAAAGACAAATACCACTATCGGGCACGCTGGGAAGTGAGTAAAGCCAGAGGTAAAGCGAGCGGCAGGTTGCAGGCGCAGGAAATAATACTCAGCAAAATTGATAGCGGCCAGCGGATTGGTCAGGGCAAAAAAAATACGCTGGAAGCGATCAGTGAATTGATTGATCTTAATTTCGATCAGTTTCGTCGCTCTGTACTCTTGGCGCAAGGCGATTTTGCCGCGTTTTTGAAAGCAAAAAAAGATGAACGCTCCAGTCTGTTGGAGCGCATAACCGGTACGGATATTTATTCCGAATTGTCTATGGAAGCGTTCGAGCGAGCCAGAACAGAAAAAGAAGCCTTAAGCCGGATTACCGGTCTGATGCAGAATTTGATTCCGTTGGACAATGACGCGCGTTTAAACCTGGAGCAGCAACGGGATCAATTCAGTCAGCAATTAACGGAAGTAGACCTGCAAATCAGTGGTAATCAAAAAATCATCGATTGGTATAACGAGCTTAAAAAACGCCAGCAAGCGCAGCAATTAGCCAATGATGCTCACCTGATCCGGCAACAGGCGTGGGACGCCGCTGAAGCCGAGCGGTTGTTGATTCAAAAAGTTGAAGCCGTGCAGCCGTTACAGCCGTTGTTAAGCCATTATAAAGTCGCAAACGATGATTATTTGGCCGCAGAAAAAACGCTCAACAATAGCAGCCAATTACAACTAACCGCTGAAAGTGCTTTGCAAACCGTCAAAGCCCAACTGACGGTTTTGTTTGACCAATTGCAAGCCGCTGAACAGCAACAACAGCAAGCCCAACCGGTATTAAAAACAGCACGGGATTTGGATACCCGTCTTGATGTTATTCAACAAGCTATTAATACCTTGGCTGCCGAAGAACTTAATCTCAATAAGACGCTACAAACTGACCGGCAACGACACCAATCTTTACTACAACAACAAACCGAAAAGACGGCAACCCTTACACAGCTAACGGCTTGGCTGGATAGCAATCAAGCCCTTAAACCTATCGCGGCTGAGTGGAATCGTTGGGAAGGGGAGCTGGAACGCTATCAACAGCTTAATACCCAAAAAACAGCGAATGCTTTGCAGTCCGAAAATCTTAACGCATTGGTTAATAAAGCCGAGCCGGTTTTAGCGGGCTTAAAAACAGCGATTGATGAAAATCACCAGCAACAGGAGCAACAGCAAATCAAGCTTGAGCAACTGAAAGGGCAGGGCAGTCAACAGCCGCTGGAGGTTTTGTATCAAGAAAAAGACACGCTTGAAGCCAGTGTAAAAGCAGTCAATGACGCTTTAAATTTGGCTAATCAGGCACTGGATCTGCAACAGTTGATAAAACAAGATACGGAAAAACTAACCGCTACCGAACAGCTTATTAGTTGTGCGACCGAACAATTGCAAACAGCAACGCAGCAGCAACTCGGTAACGAGCTGATTCTTGAGGAAGCTAAAAAAGCCCTGGATTTACTTCAGGCAACTACCCATAAAAATGCCGAACAATTTCGTCAATTATTAAGTAAAGATCAACCGTGTCCGGTTTGTGGTGCGCTTGAACATCCCTGGAGTGAGGATGATAATTCTGGCGCCGACCTGCCTGCTTTTTTTAATGAGCAGATAACTGCCCAATCAGGCCGGGTTAAAGAGCTGCAAAGCCAGAAAGAAACACTGATTAAAAACAGTGCGGAATTAAATAAAACGCTTAGCGATGCCTTGGAAACTCAGCGGGATTATGCCGCGTCTTTACCGCAAGCGCAGGCAAAACTGGAATCCTTGGACAAGGACTGGCGTGCTTTAGCCCTGCCCGAGAAACCCGATTGTTTAGTCACCGATACATCTCTTTTACCGTTACTCAACACGCATTATGAAAAATTGCTGAGTGCGTTGGCGCTGATCAAAACCCAAGAAAAAGCCGCGCTTGAATTACAAAAACAGCTAAAAAAAGCACAAGCGTTGTTTGACGCAACCCAGTTAAAAACAGAGCAATTAGCTAACGACTATACCGAACAGGACAAGCAACTCGCCAAGCATAAAGCCGATCTGGAACATAGCCGCGCCACTGTTTTACAACAGGAAAAACAACTGCAAGCGATTGTCGAGGTGTTACAAAGTCCGTTTGCGCAACTGGAAAACTGGCCGGTTTATTTACACGGCTCGTACGCTGAACTTAAGGCCAGCGTGCAAAAATTTCAGCAAACCGGGGAGGCACTTGCCAGCGCAACAACCGCGCTGGTTGACATCAAACATGAAGAAAAACTGGCGGCGCAGACTTTGGAGCAATGCCAGCAACACTATCAAGACAAACAAACTGAAATCCAACGTAAAACGCAAGAAAAACTAAGCTTGTCAACCGAGCGGGATGGGGTGTTGCCAAGCTTGGCTTCAGGAGAGGCGGTGTCAGCGGATAATTATGAACAACACATCAATCAGGCCGTGCTCACCGCAAAAACGGCTCATCAACAAGCCGTTAACGCCACCACACAACTGGAAAAAGAACTGGCAAACCTTCAACAACAGCAACAACATTGGCAGCTTGAAGCCAGTCGCAGACAAAATAATAGGGAGGCCGCTTTAACTGCACTGAATCAGGCACTGGAAAAACACGCGATTACCCTTGAGCAGTTAACCGACTTGCTTAAACACGATGAAGCCTGGTTGAACGAACAGAAAACCAATAGGCAGGTTTTGGAACGGGCTTTGCAGGAAGCAACCACCTTGTTAAAAGTGAAAACCGAGGACTGTCTTCAGCACCAAAATCAGGCCGTTGAAACAACCGAAGAAGCCGCCCGGCAAACCGCCGAAGAATTAAAGTTGCAACAACAAAATTTGAGTTTACTGAGAGATGAGCCAATTTTTCTGCTTCGGGAAGATGATAAAAAAATCACCGGCAGCAGTCATTTAAAAGCCGAACTGGAAACGCAACAAAATCGTTGGCAACAATGGGAAAGTCTGAATGAATTGATCGGCTCCAGCAACGGCTCAAAATTTCGGGTCTTTGCCCAAAGCTTAACTCTGGAAGCCTTGCTGGCGCACAGCAACCAACATCTTGAAGACTTTGCCAAACGCTATCACTTGCAGCGCGTACCCGGCAGTGATTTGGAATTGCAGATTATAGATCGGGACATGGCCGATGACGTGCGCAGCGTACACAGCCTGTCCGGTGGCGAAAGCTTTCTGGTCTCGCTGGCGCTGGCCTTGGGACTGGCCTCGTTATCTTCAAACAGAACCCAAGTTGAATCATTATTTATCGACGAAGGCTTCGGCAGCCTTGATCCTGAAACTTTGGACATCGCCATCGCCAGCCTGGATACCCTGCAAGCTTTGGGCAGAAAAGTCGGGGTAATCTCCCATGTCCCTATTTTGGTAGAACGCATTGGCGCTAAAGTCGTGGTTGAGAAGCAGGGCGGGGGACGGAGTAGTGTTGTGATTGTTGGGGGGTATTAAGTTGCCACACGCTTACACTGGTTCCCAATCTCCTGATTGGGAACCCAGGTGGCGAAGCTCCAGCTTCGCGAAACAGGAAGCTGGAGCTTCCACTACCGAATTCCCAAGCTTAAGCTTGGGAACTAGCGCAGTCTTAGCTTACGCGACTGGCTGAATGACAACGGGGTAAAACCATGATTAATCAAATGACCATTAACAGCGTTAAAGCCGTCATTACTTATGATTTGGACATCGATCTGTTTCGCGGCGAATTTATCGGGCTTAACGGAAGCGCTGATTTTTATGCTGCCGATGCCGAGGGCTTAAGGCGCGAGGGAGCGATTTCGCTTAAAGTATTTATGGATGCCTGCCAAGAAGACGGAGTTGAACCGTTTAAAGCGTTTTCCGGCAAGTTTGTTTTGCGAATACCGCCGGAAGACCACGCAGCCGTTTCCCGTGCCGCCATTGCTTCCGGTAAGAGTTTGAATCAGTGGGCGGTTGAGGTGTTGAAACAGGCAGCCAGCTCGTAAGATATGCAGTAAGCCGGATAGGGCGGGCTGTGCCCAGTTCGCAGGGTTTTTTGTAGGGTACACAGATAGCGGTAGTATCAAAATGTTCGGAACCGGGTTGCAAACCCCATCCCGGTTAGGAGTGTCATAGTTATGGCTCTTACTTTACCAAAGGATTAATACCATGACCCATTTTACCCACTTTGACGCCGCTGATTATCTCGACAATGAAGAAACCATTGCGGCCTATCTGACAGAGGCGCTTGAAGATCCCGCCCCCGATATGTTTATTATAGCCGTGAAGACCGTAGCTCGTGCGCGTGGTATGACGCAACTGGCTAAAGATAGCGGTCTGGGTAGGGAAAGTTCAACGGTCAAAATCAGAATATCGAGAGGATTTCTTCAATGCCATTCGTGCGTTCTAACGCGAAAATATCGGGCACGAAAAGCATGTGCCCGATCTGGCTCCTTGATTTCATTGATTTGACCCCATTGATTCATGGCAAATTTAGTGTTAATTTTTAAAAAATTCATCACAAGGTTTAATATGGTTTAATATGGTTTAATATATTGACATCGTTTGGTAAGGTTTGATAAAGTATGATAATGTTTAACGCAATAACACCGAATTTAGCTGATTATCTAACAGTCGGAGAAGCCGCTGATACTCTTGGTGTATCAAAGGCAACGCTACGCAATTGGGATAAAGCAGGTAAATTAAAGCCACATAGACACCCTTTAAATGGATATCGGCTTTATTGTCGCAAAGAACTAGATAGGCTATTGAAAGAAATTGAACAAATATAATAAAAACTGGGATTGATTAATGAATACAAGAGAACAAGATTTTAAAGAAATTTCCAGCGCTATTAGTTCATCAATAAGAGCGTCATCACCTTCTGCACTCCTTGCGGAAGGTGATTCTTTATCAATAATTCGTAAGATTCCTAGTCACAGCGTATCCGTAATATTAACTGATCCACCTTATCACTCAACTAAGAAACACAATATTTATGGGGATAGAGCATTCGCAGAAGATCAGCAATATCTTGAATGGATGGCTGAATATGCAATAGAATGGAAGCGTATTCTAAAACCAAATGGTTCTTTATTTTGTTTCTGTGCGTCAGAAATGGCGGCACGCCTTGAAATTATTTTTTCTAAAGATTTTAATATTCTTTCACAAGTCGTGTGGACAAAGCCTAATGAACCTGGCTTTGATGGCTGGAAACAAAAGATGAAAAAGGAATCGCTTCGTCAATGGTATCCACATACAGAAAGAATTATTTTTGCTGAACCAGCTTGTGAAGGAAATCTACATCGCTCGCCTTTTGCTAATCTATTAAAAGAAATCCGAAAAAAAACAGGAATCAGTACGCACAGTCTATGTGAGTCTATAGGTGCTTACGGGCGTGTTAATCACGGTGGTGCAGTTTCAAATTGGGAGGCAGGTAGAAACATACCTAGTCGTGAACAATATGAGAAAATTTGTGTAACATTATTAGCTACAGGAAAAATAGTATCTATGCCGCCTTACGAAGATGCTGTTAGGCCATTTATGGTGGACTCATCTAAAGAATTTACTGATGTTTGGACATTCCCGTCTGTTAGGCCCTACAAAGGCAAGCATCCAGCAGAAAAGCCAACTTCAATGCTAGAGCAAGCAATTGAAGCAACAAGTTTCCCAGGTGATATAGTTCTTGATTGTTTTGCTGGCTCCGGTAGTACCGCTCTTGCAGCTCTTGAATTAGGAAGAAGCTCAATATCTATAGAAATAGATGAAAAGTGGATAGAAACAATTGCTAACCGCCTTGAGCTACAAGGAGCACAACAACATAAAACAAAAAAAATAAAGATAGATGAATGTGTAATTGCCAGCGAACAAAAAGTCAAACCATGCCAATCATCATTATTCT
>Ga0194056_10000411_pt1 | contig 23236 bp, 20 predicted proteins | sample SepL4413m_MetaG_FD_155458 | JGI IMG/M metagenome (GOLD analysis project Ga0194056, IMG submission 155458) | Anoxic zone freshwater microbial communities from boreal shield lake in IISD Experimental Lakes Area, Ontario, Canada - Sep2016-L442-13m | ecosystem: Environmental > Aquatic > Freshwater... | reverse complement strand
GGTATTATCTTCTAACTAAAACAACTGGACGAATATAATTTCATTACATCGTAAGCTATTGTTTTTTTAGGGTGGCTTGAGATGCTCTGAATTGCTGGGGAATCCGGCGACCAAGCCCATATCCAGGAAGAAATCGGTGATTTGTTACTGGTCGCCGTCAACCTGGCGAGGCATTTAAACGTCAACCCTGAAATTGCACTTAAAGAAAGCACCAAAAAATTCTCCAAACGCTTTCATTACATCGAGCAGCAAGTTGAAGCATCAGGCCGTAATTTGCTGGATTGTGAACTGATGGAGCTTGATGCTTTCTGGAATGAGGCAAAGGTATTTTTAAAAAAGGGCAATTAGGAATACGCATGAAATAACTTAGGCATCTTGCTCCCTCTTCCTCTGGGAGAGGGTTGGGGTGAGGGGATGTAAATGGTCAAGTTATTTTATGCACGCTCCTTAATCAATTTACGCTTGTTAAAATCTTGAAGTTAAGCTTTAATCACCGTCTGTTGAACCAACAGACACCTTTGAGGATACTAAAATGGCAACGAAACACGCAACTTCCATCTATCAAATAAAAATCACTTTAATCAGTTCAAAACCGCCGATATGGCGGACGGTTTTGGTGCCTGGCGACATAAAATTAGACGCTTTGCACATTGTTATTCAGGTGGCAATGGGCTGGACAGATAGCCATTTACATCAATTTATTGCCAATAAACAATTTTATGGCATGCTTGATGACGATTTGGACATGGACGTGGAAGACGAGACAAAATTCAAATTATCTCAATTATTAACCAAGGAAAAAGATTCCCTGGTTTATGAATACGATTTTGGGGATAGCTGGGAGCACAAAATACTGCTTGAAAAAATACTTCCTTTTGATGCCAACACTGCCTTGCCTGTATGCCTTAAAGGTAAACGTGCCTGTCCACCAGAAGATTGTGGTGGAGTTTGGGGTTATGAAGAGCTTATTAATACCCTTTCTGATCCAAAAAATCCTGACTATGAGGAGATGATGGAATGGTTGGATGGGGAATTTGATCCTGAAGAGTTTGATCTTGAAGAAGTCAATGAAGATTTAGACGAGTATTGTCGATAGTTTTCCGTTATCTATGGATAGCCATCAAAGCGCACTGGATTCAGGCCGGGTTTTAATTAAGGCCTTATCTGAAGCTGGTGCATATTCGCATAAAGTAACGGCTTTTAGTATTGTTGAGACGCATATTTCTTGGGTGTTACTGACTGGATCTTACGCCTACAAAATTAAAAAGCCGGTTAACTTTGGTTTTCTGGATTTTTCTACGCTGGAGAAACGCCGCTTTTTTTGTCATGAAGAAATAAGACTTAACCGGCGTTTGGCACCGGATTTGTATCTTGATGTGATACCGATAACCGGTCATCCCGAGCAACCCGAAATGGGCGGCGCAGGGGAGGTGATTGAATATGCCGTTAAGATGCTTCAGTTTCCTTCAGGATTGACCTTAAGTGAATTGGCTGTGTGCAGGCAGTTGAATGCCGATGAAATTGATCAAATTACGGATATTGTTGCTGATTTTCATGACGTTATCGAAAAAGCGGAGGCCGCGTCTCCTTATGGTCACAGTGACGATGTCAAGCATTGGTTTGACGAGAATTTTGATCATATCAGACCCTTGCTGATCAATGACCAACAAAAACAGCAACTTCAAGCACTTGAGACGTGGGGCAATAAGGAATGGAACGGCAAGGCCGCCTTAATGCAGCGCCGGAGAGAGCAGGGCTTTATACGGGAATGCCACGGTGATTTGCATTTAAGTAATATGACGCTGATCAACGGCCAGGTGACGTTGTTTGATTGTATCGAGTTTAATCCACAGTTACGTTGGATTGATGTCATGAGTGAACTGGCTTTTTTGGTTATTGACCTCATCAACGCGGGTTATGAACACTACGCTTTTCGTTTGCTCAATCATTATCTGCAACACGCCGGTGATTATCAGGGACTGGCTTTATTCCGATACTATCTGGTTTATCGTGCGCTGGTATGCGCCAAAGTTTCGTTGTTGCGTAATGCACAGCAACAAAATGCGGCAGACTTTAATCAGGCTTGTTTGAAATATACCGGGTTTGCCAATCTGGCCGAGCGTTTCACTCAAAAAACCCCCATTGCATTAATTATTACCCACGGTTACTCGGGTTCCGGTAAATCGACTTATTCAGATCAGCTTGCCGAAAAAATAGGTGCCTTGCAGATACGTTCAGATATAGAACGCAAGCGGCTATTTGGTTATCAGGCACAAGCGGATACCGACAGCGGCATTGATGACGGACTTTACACAAAAGAGGCAAGTCGTAAAACGTATCTTCATCTGGTTGACTGTGCAAAACAGGTTATTGAAGCCGGTTTTTCTGCCATTGTTGATGCGACTTTTCTTAAAACCGAACAGCGTGAGCTGTTTAAAAAGCTTGCAAGCGAAGTGGGCGTTAAATTTATCATCATTGACTTTCAGGCATCTGATGACGAATTAAAGAGACGGCTGACGCTGCGGAAAAACGATGCCTCAGAAGCGACAGTTGCGGTGTTGAAACAGCAATTGCAATCGGCGCAAGCCTTGTCAACTGAAGAACAGGCGCACGTCATAACGGTTAATACCCAAAGCGACAAAGTGCTGGGTAAACTGTTGGAAGCGATTGCAGTAGAGCTTCAAGTTTTTATTCAGTGATTTTAAAAAATGATGCAGGTAAGTCTATCAAATCATAGCTGAGACCAGACAGGCTAACCTTATGACGAACTATAGTCGCGCGTTAATATAATTTCAATGAAACCAACAGCCCTTATTTTAAGTTTCCGGCATGTAGGCCGCATTCTTTTTTAGCGCCCGATTCCCACCACCAGCGGCCTACGCGCTCATGTTGATTAGGCAGAACAGCGCGAGTGCAAGGTTCACAGCCTATGCTGATAAAGCCCTTTTCATGGAGTTCATTATAAGGCACCTGATAGGCTTCAATATAATCCCAAACTTGTGCTGAACTCCAGTTTATCAAGGGATTAAATTTTATCAACGCATGCTCAGCGTTAGAAAATGCCGTATCAATTTGTACTTCAGGAATGTCTTGTCGCGTATCCAGGCTCTGGTCTTTGCGTTGACCGGTAATCCAGGCATCAACCGTTGCCAGTTTGCGTTTTAAGGGCTCAACTTTACGAATGCCGCAACATTCTTGATGACCCTCTTCATAGAAGCTAAACAGGCCTTTGTTTTTTACAAAGCTATCCAACACATTTCGGTCTGGCGTTAATAATTCAATCTCTATCTGATAATGTTTTCTGACTTTTTCTATAAAGCGGTAGGTTTCAGGGTGCAAGCGACCGGTATCCAAAGAGAAAATACGGATGTCTTTTTTGATATTAACCGCCATATCAATCAGCACTACATCTTCTGCGCCACTGAAAGAAACCGCGATGTTATCAAACAACTCCAACGCTTTTTTAAGGATGGTGCGTGGGTTTTTATGGGTTAAATCGGCTTGTAATAGCTCAATATCTAAGGCTGTCATGAGGATGTGTTTTATTTTTATGGAAATATTTTATGTTATTATATGATACTTGTTGACACATTCATAACTTCTGCAAGCCTTTATCTACGGGGTTCTTTGTTTCTTATGACCCTATATTGAATCTTGCGAAACCGATACTGACTCGAATATTATCCCGATCAATAGACAGGCATAACATAACCCAACGACCCCCAACAACGAGTAAAGCCATGATTAACTATAACCAAGACTTCTATGGATGGACACAAGAGCAAGCCTCGCTATTAAAGGCCGGGCGGCTTAATGATTTAGACATTATCAACTTGACAGAGGAAGTGGAAGCCATGGGAAGGAGCGAAAAACGCGAACTTCAAAGTCGTTTGACGGTGCTACTAATGCACTTGCTCAAATGGAAATACCAATCAAACAGACGGGGCAGAAGTTGGACACTTACCATTATTGGGCAGCGGTTAAAGCTGGCGAGTGTTATTAAAGACAACCCCGGATTAAAGCCGCAATTACCCGACTTGATAAATGATGCTTATACCCTGGCTAGAGTTAATGCAGCCAAGGAAACCAAACTTGATATAGACGTATTCGAGGCGGTTTGTCCGTGGACATTTGAGCAGTTAATCAATGATGGTTTTTACCCTGATTAACCATTTTTTAGATTATTTGGCTACCTAAGTTGGCACAGTTTAAGGTTAAATCATTCGCTGAGCGAACGGTCTTTTTTGACTATTATCATTAAGTTAACCCTATTGACGGTTAAGGCTTTTTGCTTATCCTGTCTAAAGTGGGTAGCCGAAAAACTGGAGTGCAATCGCTTCAGCTATTGCCTGCAAAAACAGCTAAAGCGGTTTTACTCCAGTTGTACGCTTAACTTAATGGCATTGGATGTTAGTGGTTTCAATATCAGTTAATTATGAAGTGGAGTGCAAACCTAGGTTTGCACTACTTACAACTATTGTTGTAATTTTAATTACAAAATTCAATCGGTTACCTAGTTATAAGTTATCTGGTTAAGCATTATTCTTGTGAAAAATAGCGTTCCAAGAACTTATCAAAAGGGATTTGCTCTTGGCTTTCAATGGCTTGTTGTTGGGCAAGCGAAGTTTTAGCCAGTGCGGTAAATTCTTGGGTATGAATTTCATCCAGCTGGGAGCCGCTAAAATACCGGGCATGTTCAGCCGATTTGTTTAAGGCAAAACGGCTGAAAGGTTGATGAGTTTCGGCCATGCTTTCCAGTATTCTTGCGGATGCTGTCAAGTCAGGATTTTGGATCAGCAACTGTTGTTGCGCCAGCGCTGCGCTATAAGGTTTATCGGTATCCTCTTTATCCAGAATGGCACAAACAGGCTGCATGGACTCAAGAATTTCGGTGGCCCAGTCCTGCAATAAAATCTTTTGATCACCTTGATCCAGTTGCAATCCCGGTTTTCTGCCAAAATTGGCAACCGCCAACTGATTGGCATTGTTGATCTGGTGATCAGCGTCTGAAACCTTCGGACTATCTTTTAACAAACAAGTTAATAACAGTGCTTCAATAAAACGGGCTTTAGCCTCGTCGATGCCAAGGGGATCAAATAAATCCAGATCAAGAGAGCGCATTTCGACATAGCGAACACCCCGTTTTTTAAGGGCTAGTGTTGGTTTTTCGCCAGAGTGGATAATTTGCTTGGGTCGAATCGTGCTGTAAAACTCGTTTTCAATTTGCAGAATATTACTGTTAAGTTGGCGGTATTCGCCATTCACGGCAATACCAAATTGTTCATAGTCAGGGTAGGGCGTTTCAATGGCTTGACTTAAGCTGTCAACATAGCCCGTTAAAGAGTTGTAATCAATTTTTAGATTAGCCTGATTCTTGCTTTTATAACCTATATCACTCATGCGTAATGAGGTCGCGTAGGGATGATAAAGCGTGCCACCGTCAAACTCTTCAAAGTGCGCCATTAACTCCGGACGACTTTTAAAGAAGTTTTTACAAATGGCTGGCGATGCGCCGAATAAATACAGGATTAACCAACCCAGTCTTTGAAAGTTTCTGATTAAACCAAAGTAAGAATCAGCCTTGAGTTGTTCCAAACTGCCCAGGCTTTTTTCTTGTTGATGTAACGCGGGCCACAAGGCTTCGGGTACCGAATAATTAAAATGAATACCGGCAATGGCCTGCATGGTGCGTCCGTAACGATGCCATAAACCATGTCGATAAACATGCTTCATGCGACCTATGTTAGACGTGCCGTATTCAGCAATGGGAATGCTTTCGTCACCATGAATGCCGCAGGGCATACTGGCACCCAGTAATATTTCATGATCCAAATGATCATAAACAAACTGATGGACGTTGCGCAAATAACCCAAGCTGTCTTTTATATCTGCAAACGGCGGCGTAATTAATTCAATCAGTGCTTCGGAATAATCCGTGGTGATGGTTGGATGGGTCAGTGCCGAACCTAAGGCAGCGGGGTGGGGTGTTTGGGCGATAAAACCATCTTGGCCTATACGCAGACTTTCTTTTTCAATACCTTTAAGTCCCCCGCAGAGCAGATGTTGATTGTCGTTTGCCAGAAGTTGATCCAGGCGGGTTGAAAGCTTATTAGTAAAATAGGTCATAGAGTAGGCGTGTGTTCCCTGCAGTCCTGTATAATTGACTTATTATAAAGGGTTTACCTGATTGAAGAAATATTATCGTAACGCGGGAGAAGTGGTGAATAAGAAGCCCATTGAAATACTCAAAGCCGTTTTTGGCTATGATCGTTTTAGAGGTCAGCAACAGGATGTTATTGAACAACTCTTGGCGGGGCAGGATGCACTGGTATTAATGCCGACCGGTGGCGGTAAGTCGCTGTGTTATCAAATTCCCTCGTTAATCAGGCCGGGAGTGGGTATCGTCATTTCTCCGTTGATCGCTTTAATGCAGGATCAGGTCAGTGCCTTGCTACAGTTGGGCGTAAAAGCCGCCTTTTTAAATTCCACGTTATCGCAGGATGAGGTGCGAAACATTGAGCGGCAATTACTTAACAACGAACTGGATTTACTCTATATTGCGCCGGAAAGATTAACTTCCGGTCGTACTATTGCGTTGTTTCAACGTATCCAGATTGCCTTGTTTGCCATTGATGAAGCGCATTGCGTGTCCCAATGGGGGCATGATTTTCGGGCAGATTATTTGCAGCTATCCTTGTTGCATGAGCAATTTCCGACTATTCCCCGCATTGCCCTGACCGCAACTGCTGACGAGAAAACCCGGCAAGAAATTATCCTGCGCTTAAATCTGGAACACGCGCCGTTGTTTCTGAGTGGTTTTGATCGCCCCAATATCCGTTACCGAATTGTTCAAAAACAAAATGCCCGCGAACAATTATTCGAGTTTATTACGGCTGAACACGCAGGAGATGCCGGTATTGTTTATTGTTTATCGCGTAAAAAAGTGGATGAAACCGCTGAATGGTTGAGATCAAAAGGGATTAAAGCCTTGGCCTATCATGCCGGCATGAGCAACGATTTGCGCTACCAGCACCAGCACCGGTTTTTAATGGAAGATGGTCTGGTGATTGTTGCCACCATCGCTTTTGGCATGGGCATTGATAAGCCCAATGTGCGCTTTGTGGCGCATTTGGACTTGCCTAAAAGTGTGGAAGCCTATTATCAGGAAACCGGCCGGGCAGGGCGTGACGGTTTGCCCGCTAATGCGTGGATGGCTTATGGCTTGCAAGACGTTATTACCTTGCGGCGAATGTTGGCCGATTCTAACGCCGATGAAGCCCATAAACGTCTGGAAATGCACAAACTCGATGCCATGCTGGCGTTATGTGAGCAAGTGCATTGTCGGCGACAGGCGTTATTGCGTTATTTTGGCGATCATCTTGAGCAGCCTTGCAATAATTGCGACACCTGTTTGGAAGCGGTAGAAACCTGGGATGGAACCTTGGTTGCACAACAGGCATTGTCCTGTATTTATCGCACCGGACAACGCTTTGGTGTGGGTTATTTAATTGATGTGCTACGCGGTAAAGTAACCGAACGGATTATCGGTTTTGCCCATGATAAACAATCCACGTTTGGCATCGGTAAAGAGCTGGATGAACAACAATGGTCTTCCGTGTTTAGGCAGTTGGTCGCACGGAGTTTGGTGTCCGTTAATTTTGATCATTTTGGTGTGTTGCAACTCACCGATGCCTGTCGCCCCATTTTGCGTGGCGAACAACAGTTGATGTTACGCAAGGATATAAAACCCGAAAAAAGCAGGCTGCGTAAAAAGGGTGCCAGCAAATCAATTAGCCGAGGTGGGAGCAATAGCGAGTTATGGGAGGCGTTACGCGCCAAGCGTCGAGAAATTGCCGATGCCCAGGATGTGCCGCCGTACATTATTTTTAATGACGCAACCCTGACCGCCATGCTTGAAACCAAGCCAACCAATCGCCAACAAATGGCCTTAATCTCCGGCGTGGGTGAACAAAAACTCAAGCTTTATGCGGATCAGTTTTTGGCGGTTATTAGCGATTATGTTGGCGAGCACACGACGTCGGATACCGTGACAGAATCAGCGGATTTGTTTAAACTCGGTTTTACCATTTCGCAGATTTCCCAAAAACGGGGCTACAAAGAAGAGACGATTTATAATCACTTATCGCAAGCGTTAGAGCAAGGATTACTGGTATTGCGTGATGTCGTGGAACTGCCTGAACCGGAAATAAAACGAATTGAAGAAGCTATTTTAAGCCTGCCAGTCGAGCAACAAAATGCCTTAAAACCGGTTTATGAACTGTTTGATGGTCAGTACAGTTATGGCGTTTTACGTTGTGTGCGAGCCTCTTTGCAATATCAAACAGCGTAACAATCCATGTATAAGTTGAGTTTTTACGTTCCGGAAACGCATCTTGAACCGGTAAAAAATGCCTTGTTTGCAAAAGGTGCAGGGCATTACAAAGCTTATGATCAGTGCTGTTGGCAAGTGCAAGGTGTAGGGCAATTCAGGCCGTTGGCAAATAGTCATCCCACTCTTGGGCAGATTAATCAACTGGAAAAAGTCGTTGAATATAAAGTGGAAATGATTTGTACCGCTGCCCTAATCAAGGACGCTGTGCAAACGTTACTGGCTAATCATCCTTATGAAGAACCGGCCTATGAGATTTATAAAATATTGATGGTTGACGATTTATAAACTGATAGATCAATTAGTTAAGCTATCAACGGGTTGCAGGCGTAGGCCGGAATAAGACCACCCAAGCGTAGCGCGTGGTGGCGTTTCCGGCACAGTGCCGGATGCCGGAAACGCTTATTCTCGCTTGCGCTCGAAAAGCCTTATTCCGGCCTACGCCTATAAATCGTAGTGGTAGGGTGCGCATCACGCACCTAAAACTGCACCCACTAAGCGGTTTTATTGGCACCACAATCTATTGTTTTTTCTACCTGTAGCATAATTAAGGTTCTTTATCTTGCATGGTTGTGGTGCGCGATGCGCACCCTACTCAGCTTAATGGCAGTGAGGTGTAGGCCGGAATAAGACCACCCAAGCATAGCGCGTGGTGGCGTTTCCGGCACAATTGTAGCGGATGCCGTAAACGCTTATTCTCGCTTGCGCTCGAAAAGCCTTATTCCAGCCTTCGCCTATAAATCAGCTAATTGGATGCTTTGTAATCGCCATCCCTGGCGACTGGATTCCGGCAATCCATGCCGGAACGACGGCTCTGCGACTTGTGGCAATATCAATTCATCTTATGATCCGCTTACATTGTAATGATGAGTGGTAGTGGTAGGGTGCGCATCGCGCACCTAAAACCGCACCCACTAAGCGGTTTTATTGGCACCACAATCTATTGTTTTTTCTACCTGTAGCATAATTAAGGTTCTTTATCTTGCATGGTTGTGATGCGCGATGCGCACCCTACTCAGCTTAATGGCAGTGAGGCGTAGGCCGGAATAAGACCACCCAAGCGTAGCGCGTGGTGGCGTTTCCGGCACACTCGTAGCGGATGCCGTAAACGCTTATTCTCGCTTGCGCTCGAAAAGCTTTATTCCGGCCTACGCCTATAAATCGTAGTTATTCAAGCCCCCTCGCTTTGCTCTCCCCCTGAGAGTTAGGACTTCACTGTGTCGGTCTTCGTGCTTCACGAAACCAGCCTCGGTAGCGTTCCATTTTTGCGTGTTGTTCGGCGGGTGCGTGACGGCGGCAGGTGGAATACTCGGCTGTACCCGGCTTCGCGCCCCAACGTATTTCGGCGCAGTCGTTGGGATTATAAGCCATTTCATATAAGGGCTTTCGTGCCAGCACCTCGGCTATGGACAGCTCCCACTGGCTGCCGTTGCTACGCGTATAAAAAATGCTGCGTTCCTGGATGCGCCTTGCGTGGTGCTGTTCGATCCAGGTCTTGGCTTGTTCAGGACTTCTGCCGTTCATCACGAACAAGTCGGGGTGCCGCATGATTTTCTCGGACAAATCGGTCAACACCTTGATGGCGATAATAAGGCGCAGGTCACGCGAAGGCGTGGAGTAATCCTCCCAAGATCCGATAGTCTGAAAAATCGCGGCACCGTCCGGCATGGGGATGACGCTGCCTGGGTTCCTGAGAAAATACGTTTCACCGTTATTCACCGAGACTACGCGGGTCTTGATTTGCTCCACCAAGGCATCAAGAGTGGCTTCGTAAGCTTGTTTGGGATCAAGACCGGCGGGGTTGATGAGCTTGGCCAGTCGAGCATAAAAATCATCTGAAGAGAGTTGAGCTTGTTCCAGGGAAAAAGGGGCGAAGCCGGGGTTATCGATCAGCTCATCATTGGCGAGCGTTCGCAATCTACCTGAGGCCGTATCAACCAAGGGTCGAAAAACCTTAAAGCCAGGCCCGGCGTTGGCCTTGTTGGCGAACAGAAAAGTACCTTCCCAAAAGCGTTTACGGGTGACCGAGTTGTCTGGTTGGGCATCGACGGCCAACAACATGCCCGGACGATCTACGGTTTGCGCTACCCATTCTGCCAACACCAACACATGACCGTAAGGATCGGCATAGACAGTCCCCGGCCAGAGCGTCTCCCGACGCAGAGCGGTAGGGTACAGATCGGTAAACTCGTCGTCAAGACCGGTTCGCGCCGAGCCTGAGTGGACAGTATTGGCCACTTGCTCATTGACATGCCTGAAGCTGGCTTGCGAGCTGATGCCGTGGGTGAAGTCGGTATTAACGGTGGCCGCGCCACAACGCGGCGGTGCGTTGGCCGAACCTCGCCCACAGGCGCGAAAGGCGATTGGCAGACCGACCTTCCAGGAAAAATAAGCCCGCAAGGTATAGGGCAGGTCGGCGCAGTCGGGCGTTAGTGGCAGGTTATTATCTTCGTTACGGTCAAGATAGTTGTGTAGAAAGTTACGCTCGGGGTTACGCAACACGGGCTCCAGGGAAGGGAAACTCAAGTTTTCCTCGTGCGGCGCACCAAATAACGCTTCAATCCAGGCAGAATAAAAGGCTTCGGTGGCAAGGCCCCATACTTTTGGGCTTTTGTGTGTGTCTATCCCGTCGATAGTGAGTGGATGACAAGCGGTAAGCTGACCCTTTCGCCCCGCCATCACCTTATAAATCCCTTCGTTGAGTCCTGCCAAAACGCTGGTCAGACTCCAGGGCGGGCCGCCCCGATGTTGAAATTGCAGCGGTGTGCGCCGACCTTGATTGTCGATCAGCGTCAGTTCTGACAGGGAGCCATCTGTGGACACAGCCATGATTTTAATCGGCCTGTCGGCTTTGGGATTAACAGGGGAAATCCAAATATGAGTCTCACCGGTTTCTTCGCAGGAATAAGCGTCAGCCAGCGCCATCGAAATGCTGGTCACTGTTAGCAGTAGTCCAACGAGAAAATAGTGAAAAATTTTGATTCGGGTTGTCATGTCCGCACGTCCGGTTTGATAATAGACAGGTTCCGTCGTCCGGGTTGGCTATTATAAAGTGGCTTAGAAGTAAAGCAACATTAAGCTCCCTCTCCCTCCGGGAGAGGGCTGGGGTGAGGGTGAGGGTGAGGGTGATCGAATGTCGCTTTACTTCTACATGGCTGTATACCTATCAGGCTTATATTTTGTCCATCCTGAGCGAGTCAGCCGTCTTTAACACTTTTGAATGCGCTAAACCCGGCCTATTCATGAGATAATTAACGCCAATGACTGACAATAACTGTAATCAATTAACCGAGAAAAATCCATGACTAATTATATGTACACCACGTCCGTACCCGTTTTCAAACAGTTATTGAGTAGCCTAAGCGCTATTTTAATAAAAGCTGAAGCCTTTGCCTCCGAGAAAAAATTTGAACCGAAAGTATTGCTGGACGCGCGATTGTTTCCGGATATGTTCCCCTTGCTTCGCCAAGTGCAAATTGCCACCGATTTTGCCGTGAGTGTGACTGCACGACTGGCAGGTGTTGAGGTGCCGGTAAATGACAATAACGAACAGACTTTTGCCGAATTACAGGAACGAATTGGCCAAGCCTTGTCGTTTATCGAAAGCCTGACACCCGCGCAATTCGAGGGCAGCGAAACACGTGAAATTGTGTTGCGCCCGGGTACACCGAAAGAGAAAAAATTGCTTGGTCACACCTACCTGTCCAGCTACGGATTACCGCAGTTTTTCTTTCATGTCACCACTGCCTACGCGATTTTGCGGCACAATGGATTGGAAGTCGGCAAGGGCGATTTTATGGGTGCTTATTAAGACAGCGTATTCAAAAGCAGGGCAATTACTATGCAAAATGACTGCTTTGCCAACGCTTGAAACTTGATTCGAAAAGATCAATTAAAATTATAACGACTCAGCCGTTAAAAAACAGAACATAGATGACACGGAATAATCCCTGTCATCCGTGTTTCATGACCGAAATTAATTCAAACCAAAAAGGGTGCGCATCACGCACCTAAAACCGCATCCACTAAGGATCGTGCATGAAATAACTTCGACATCTTGCTCCCTCTCCTACCGGGAGAGAGCTGGGGTGAGGGTATATAAAGGGTCAAGTTATTTCATGCACGTTCCTAAGCGGTTTTAGGTGCGCGATGCTCACCTTACTACTAAAAACTCGCTTAGGAATGTGCATGAAATAACTTCGGCATCTTGCTTCCTCTCCCTCTGGGAGAGGGCTGGGGTGAGGGAATATAAATGGTCAAGTTATTTCATGCGCGTTCCTTAAAGCGTCCCGATTAAGTAACACAATCTGCTGAACCATCGCATCCCGCGTTAAATCATCCGTGCCAATACGCATCATTTTCAAAAAATAAAACAACAAAGCGCCTCTTACCTCACGTTCCAAAACGCCATTGACCATCCCGTAATCAAACTCTATCGCCGCCTTTTGAGTGTCACTCAAACCCGGATGTGCACCTATTTTAACCGACACAAAAGTATCCCAGTTTACGTCTTCCAAAGCATCCATTTGCCTTCAATAAAGTAAGCCGCTGTGATTGCTCCCATTTTAGAGTGATTTGCAAGACATTATTTATAGTGTTATTTTATCCGTTACAAAAAGCCTGACCATTAATCTTCACGACCTGGAACGATATGACAAACTATTACGCTCATAGCCAAGCCATATCCGTCCAGATAAAGCCGTGAAGGATAAAGAGATCATGATTAATGAAACGAATAAATCCATAACAAACCGAACTGCAATTGAAAAAAAACCCAGAAAATCCGGTAGCCTGAAAGATCAAATTTGGATTTCAGATGATTTTGACGAACCCATGAGTAAAGAAGAATTGGCGTTATGGTATGACGCGCCAATTTTTCCAGAAGATAAATAATTGGTATGATGATCATCTTCCTTTTAAAGTAGGGAGCGGATTGAAACATTTTTGGAGTCTTTTATCAAAAAGAACAAATCTTTTTTCAAGGATTTGTTCTTTATTATTTTGTGTGGTATTGTTACCGAAAATTAGAAAACGTCATTTTAGGAGTTTTTATGTACTCAGTTGAATTGGAAATTTCCGCGCCTACAGCTATGTGGACTCGACCAGATACAGGTGATGCACCGGTTAGCTACCCTGCACCAACTTACGCCGCAGCCAAGGGAATTTTTGAATCAATTCTTTGGTTACAATCAGTGGATGTTGTGCCAACTAGAGTAGAAGTTTGCCGACCTTTGCTTTTTCAAAATTACACCACCAACTATGGTGGTCCCTTAAGAAAATCAAAATCCATAAAAAAGGGGGCGGGCTATCAATTACTTGCAACCGTGTTAACCGATGTATGTTATCGAATCTATGCTGATTTATACCCAATGAATCAGGGACAATTTTCTAATAAAGCCTTAACGCAAATTTACAGAACAACTAATTCAACTCATGCCTATAAAGATATGTTTGAGCGACGATTAAAGCGCGGACAATGCTTTTCAATTCCCTGTCTGGGCTGGAAAGAGTTTACCCCTGATTATATAGGCGTTTTAAGAGAGGAAAATAGTCCATGCACAACTATTAATCTAACGTTACCCAGCATGCTACACCAGACTTTTTCTAAAGGTTTACACAGTGAATACAGTCCAACTTATCGACAAAACGTCAATATAGTCAATGGAGTATTAGATTATGTTGAATGAGCTTTATGCATTATCCAGCGTTCTAAATAATACAGGTATTAAAACAGAAATATGGCATAAGAATTTTGTACCTAACCCTAAAACAATCACATTCTGCATCTTAATTGACGATGAAGGAAACATTGCAGATATAGAAGCTATCACCGATGAAAAGGCGAAAACAGCGACCAGGAAATGGGAAACATCCAACGGCAATTCTTTCCCTTCTTTTAATGTCACGCCTTTATATGATTTAACCGCACAAGAAACACTTGTTGAACAAGCTAAAGAACTCAAAAAACAACTTGATAAAAATAAACCCATCAACGCTGAACAGTTAAAAAATATCATTGAGCAATCAACTAATCTTTGGATAGGTCAACAAAAACTAGCTAAATGCTTAAATCAGATTCCTCAAGATATGGGAAAATTAATAACTGAATCTACAGCAGAAAACCAGGCTCTTTTTTCATTGACGCAACGTATTTTAAAAACCACTCCACAACAATTTCACCAACAATTAACGGATTGCCTTTTAAACCAAGCAAACTTATTGCCATTTTTTGATTTGCTGTTTTTTTACACAGGCGCAAAACCTAAAAATACTTGTTTGGTTCTTGAAGTTGATGACAGATCAAAATTTGAATACCCAGCTAATCACACCAAAGCTCAAAGTTGGTTTAACCAATGCTTACTTTCTGTTGGTAAAAATGCGGCAGCATCTTCTGATAAAGACGCTTATGGAGCCGTCAATAATGGCTGGCAAGAAAAATTTGGCGCAACCAGAATGAATATACTGGGGGATGTAACCTTACGCGCTATGAATGATGAATCACGCTGCCAATATCGGTATGGACAAATCAATGCGACGGGTAATCCGGTTGGATTACAAACGCGTGAGGGTATGTCTAGCGCATTAGGCTGGCTCTCTCACCCAGATCGAAAAAGAAAAACCTGGACTGATATTTCACGCAGTAAAGGTGAAAGTGCTTTATTGTTTGCTTACCCATCTGTTATGCCGGAAGAAGAAGCCGAATACGCCCAACTATTCGGTGGAACAGTTGATGAAGATGGCGTTAAATTTGAAGCCTGTGCTGAGAGAGTTCTTAAATCATTGAGTCAGATCCCATGCAACATCGAAGCACAAATGCAAATTTTTGCGCTATCCAAACCCGATGGTTTCCGTACCAAAGTTCAATTTAATCATAACTGCTCTATTGATCACTTTATTCAGGCGGCGCAAGACTGGCAATCAGGGTGTCGTAATTTACCGACTTTAACCATCCGTATTTTTGGCGAAGATAAAAAACCGATTTTGAGTGAGCCACTTACACCTTACCCGGAAGAAATCGTTTGGTGTCTAAATACTGTTTGGGTGCGTTTTGGTACACAGGCCAGTCTTATTAAACAATTTAACATGGGTGATGCGTTAGATTTATTACTGGATTCTGGGTTAAAGCTAAAACATACCGTTAAAGCTTTATTAACTGCCATTCTCAAAAACAACCAATCTTTTTTACTGGCTTTAGGTAATGCCCATCATATTGGTAGAGTTCATAGCATACCAAAGAGCTACAACAAACAGGCATTATTGCTACCCAGCATCTTGGCTTTATTACTAGATAAATCAGATATTAACAATGAGGTTTATATGAAATCACCCGCGTATCTTATTGGACGCTTACTCAGTATTGCCGACCAGTTACATGATAAATATTGTAAATATGTAAGAAAAGATTCAAGACCACCGCAGTTGCTAGGTAATGCGCTAATGGCAACGGCATTAGAACGCCCTGAACAAGCATTAGCATTATTTTCCCAGCGAATGTTACCTTATCAGGCATGGGCAAAAACTTATTCAGGTGAAGGGGCTGGGCTTATCCATTCTTTTTTAATCGAATGGGGTGCAATTTGCAGGCAGTTAGCAGAGCTTGAAATACCTCCACAATGTAAAGATACCGACAAAGCTGCTATGTTGCTGGGTTATCTTGCCAGCACTACAAAAAAAGACAAACCAGAACCATCAATATCAGGAGAATCTAATGAGTCAAAATAATCAAATGTTACGTGCGACAGGTTTATTGGTCATCGAAGTTGTCAACTCAAATCCAAACGGTGATCCAGACCGTGAAAGCGACCCAAGGCAACGCCACGATTTTAGAGGTGAAATTTCCCCCGTTTCCTTTAAACGTAAATTGCGTGATTTGATTGCCGATAAAGAAGGTGTGGTTTGGCAAGCGTTACAACAAGAATTACAACTAGAACAGGAACAGTTTTATATTCTGGAATCACGCGGACGCGATAGAAAGCAAATTGAAGCTGAATTAAAAGATGATGCCAAGGTATTTAAAGAAAAATACTGGGATGGTCGTGTTTTTGGCAATACTTTTTTAGAAAGCGGTGGGTCGACAACTATTAAAACAGGTGTTGTTCAATACGGTTTAGGAGTTTCTGTCGCACCTGTAGATATTGAACGCCATACAAACACCAATATGTCTGGCGTACAAGAGGGCAAAGATCGCGGTATGGCTCCAATGGGTTATCGCTTTGTTCCTCATGGCGTTTACTGCATGCCGTTTTTTGTAAATCCTAGCCAGGCTCATAAAACAGGCTGTACCGTTCAGGATATTGATTTAATGAAAAGAGTCATTGCTTATGCCTATGCACATACGCGATCACATGCCAGACCTTCCGTGGAAGTGCGCCATGCTTGGTTCATTGAACATAATAACCCGCTTGGTTCATGCTCGGATTTTGCTTTACTGGATGCGTTAAGACCAACCAAGAAAGCCAATCCAGATGAAGCCTCTACCAGTTGGGCTGATTACAATGTACCCACCGCCTTACCAGAAAATCTGCAACAAAAAGTAAAGCCCTTGATTGATTTGATAGGTTAAAAAATGGAACTACTCGCCCATAGCGCAAAAATTGATAAAGGCATACCCGCTCAATCTTACGCAGAACATATTTTAAATGCTCGACAAAAGGCTTTTGAAAAAGCCACGCGGGCGGGTAAGTTTGCACCTGATTTAAAAGAACTCCTGTCTCAAGTTGCTGCACTGGCAGCTGAATATCACGACATGGGTAAAGTTGATGATGATAACCAAGCAGTATTAACAGGGCGAAAAAAAAGCAAGAAATTGCCAATAAATCATGTGGATGCTGGTGTCGCCTACCTTTGGCAACTGAGGAAAAATAATTTACCCGCTTTTTTAGCGGCAATGGTGGCTTATGCACATCATATCGGTTTGCAGAGTAAAGCAAAAGAAGGTGCTAAAGGCTCTAAGGAATGCAGAGATGAAAAGCTAATTGAATATACCACAAAAAAATTACCGCATTATTTGGAACAACATAGATCGGTCATTGATGAATGGCAGATCGAAAAACAAGTCACTCTACCAAAACCTGAACAAATGGCGTTATTCTTACGTTTCGCACTTTCTTGCCTTGCCGATGCCGATCATGGCGATACGGCAAGGCATTACGGCGAACCACAAACAAATCAAACCTTTTTTTTAAATCCGGTTGAACGCTTAAAAGCACTGGATATTTATGTAGCTGGTTTAGCAAAAGATAATTCTAACGAACTTCGTACTCAGTTAAGAAATTCGGTTTATGAGGCGTGTAAAGAAGCATCAACCGAACCCTCGCTTTATGCTTGTGATAGCCCCGTTGGCACAGGCAAAACTACCGCAGTTATGGCGCATTTACTCAATGCAGCCCAAGCCAAAGGATTGCAACGGATATTTGTAGTTCTGCCTTTTACTAATATTATTGACCAGTCGGTTGATACCTATAGAAAAGCATTGATTTTAAAAGACGAAGACCCAGAGCTAATCATAGCCGCCCATCACCACAAAGCTGATTTTTCTAGTCCTGAATCACGTCAATACACTTATCTTTGGCAAGCGCCGATTGTCGTAACAACCGCTGTACAATTTTTTGAAACCTTAGCAAGTAATCAACCCGCAGCTTTGCGTAAGCTCCATCAATTGGCAGGTTCAGCCATTTTTATAGATGAAGCCCATGCGGCTTTGCCAAGCCATTTATGGCCGCAAGCTTGGCAATGGTTAACACAATTAAGTAAAGATTGGGGGTGTCATATCGTATTGGCTTCCGGTTCCTTAACACGATTTTGGGAATTAGAGGATTTTGTCAATCCTCCCGTAAAATTACCCGAATTGATAAAACAAAAGATACGCGAACAATGTTTGCAGCTTGAACAGACTAGAGTTAAACCTGAAACTAACCATGATGTTTTAAATTTAACGGATTTGGTTAAATGGGTTTTTGATAAATCTGGCCCACGATTGCTTATTTTAAACACCGTGCAATCAGCTGCCGTTGTAGCTCAATATATTTCTGAAAATTTTGGCAGAGAAAAAGTTGAACATCTTTCGACGGCATTAACGCCATTAGACCGTAATAAAACTTTAGAAAAAGTTAAAGCCCGACTAAAAGACAAACAAGATAACAATTGGATTTTAGTGGCTACCTCATGTGTAGAAGCCGGTGTTGACCTGTCATTCAAAACAGGATTTCGAGAGCGTTGTAGCTTGGTTAGCTTGTTACAAACAGCGGGACGTATTAATCGGGAAAATCTTGAAACAGAAGCCACTATTTGGGACTTTTCTTTAAAATTTGAAGACAACTTAAAAAAACATCCCGCTTTTGATGATTCAGCGCGTATTTTAGGTGAGTTATTTGCAAGTGATGAAGTATCGCCTGAGTTCTGCTCTGAAGCTTTAAAAAGAGAAATTCGACAAAGCGCCTCTAAAGAAATAGTGAAACAACTAGAAAAAGCTGAGAAAAATTTAGATTTTCCAGAAGTTGAACAGCTTTTCAAAGTCATTGATAGCTATACCATCACAGTATTAGTTGATGATAATATCATTGATCGTCTAAAAAACTGGTTACCAGTAACCCGTGATGAAATTCAAAAAAACAGCGTACAGATTTGGGCTTATAAAAAAGAAGATTGGGGATTAACTGAAATACCCAATCATCCTGAACTTTTTTATGGTTTAGATTATGATAATTTCGTTGGATATATGAGAGGAGGATTAGCCTCAGAAAATGCAAAAAATGGAGCAGCTTTACAGGTATGAAATAGTTCACCTGATATGATTAGGTGCGGATTGAAATTTGCAAAAGGATGGTCGTGTGCTTTATTTAACAGCAAGTAGCCTGGATGAAACACAGTGTAATCGGGCTATGTGTGGCACGAATGCCCGGTATTTCGTTAACTCCATCCGGGCTACTTGCTTACCAAATATCAAGACGGCACAATTTAGAAACCAAAAATAGCACATTTCCACAATCTCTGTGGAAATGTTGCTTGTAATAATAAAGCACCGAAAAGAGGCATAAGTGACCAGCGATTGTACTGACAGCTCATTAAATGACACCAATCCACCTGACAAAATCCCTTTATCTGCCCTTAACCAATATGCCTACTGCCCACGGCGTTGCTATCTGATCCATGCCGAAGGTGAATTTAAAGACAACCTTCATACTGAAAGCGGTACGCGCGAACATGAGCATGTCGATCAATTGACGCATGACATCAAAAAAGGCGTTCGGGTAGAGTTTGCCTTACCGGTATGGTCAGATAAGCTCGGCATTAGTGGACGTTGTGACGCCGTGGAATTTCACCCGGACGGCACAGTATTTCCCGTTGAATATAAACATGGCAAGCGCAAACAGTGGGACAATGACGACATACAAGTTGCCGCACAAGCCCTATGCCTGGAAGAAATGTTAAAAACAGACATTCCAAACGCCGCCATTTATCACATCCAAACGCGCCGAAGACGCGAAGTGCCTATTGATCAAGACCTACGCAACCAAGTCATAGCCACCATAACAGCCGTTATAAATTTACTCAACGGCCAGCACTGTCCGCCGCCTACGGAGCACATCAAACGCTGTCCACAATGCTCGCTCAATGAACTATGCAATCCGGAACTGCTTAACGAAAAATCCAGATTACAGCAACTATCAGCCCAATTATTTAACCTGGAAACGGACGAAGCATGAAACAACTTCTCAATACGCTGTATGTTACGACTCCGGATGCTTACCTCAGACTGGAAGGCGAAACCGTCTGCGTCATGATTGACAAAGAAAAACGCCTGCAAGTGCCACTGCATCATTTAAACGCTTTTGTTCTGTTTGACACCATGATGAGTCCTGCCTTGATGGGGCGCTGTGCTGCCGATGGCCGTTCGGTGATTTGGCTTAATCGCACCGGACGCTTTATGGCGCGAATGGAAGGCCCGGTAAATGGCAACATCTTATTGCGCCAAGCCCAATATAGGGCGGCTGATAATGTAGGACAAAGCTTAAAAATTGCCCAGCGTTTTATTGCCGGTAAAATTCGCAATAGCCGACAGGTTTTAATGCGCGGCGCACGCGACAGCAAAAATGAGGAAGAAAAAACAGCCTTGGTACAAGCGGCTCGGTTGTTGGCCGGTAATCTCGGTAAATTATCTTTGGCAGAATCAGCCGATACGGTACGTGGTTTAGAAGGGGATTCCGCACGCATTTATTTTGCGGCACTACCCAAACTTATTCGCCCGTCGGCGCGAGAAACCTTTGCTTTCACTACCCGTAACCGCAGGCCACCACTGGATTGTTTTAATGCCCTGATTTCTTTTATTTATGCCCTGGTTTTGGGCGATTGCCGATCTGCGCTGGAAACCGTCGGACTTGATCCACAACTCGGCTTTCTGCATACGGTTAGACCGGGCAGGCAATCTCTGGCATTAGACCTGCTGGAAGAATTTCGTGCTCCCGTATGCGACCGTTTAGCCTTGACCATCATTAACCGTGAGCAATTACAGGCTAAAGATTTTGACTGCCGGGATGGCGGCAGCGTCATGTTGAATGATGCGGGGAGAAAAACCGTCATTGGGGCTTTTCAAGCCAGGAAACAAGAAGAAATTAACCATCCGGTATTACAGCAAGCCGTTTACATCGGCTTATTGCCCCAGATTCAAGCCCGCTTATTAGCGCGATATTTACGCGGCGATATTGAAACTTATCTCCCTTATCTTCAACAATAAAGCTGCGGTTATGATGATTTTAATTACCTACGATGTATCAACCGAAACCCGTGAAGGTCGTAGACGTTTAAGACGGGTTGCAAAAACCTGTTTGAATTACGGCCAACGGGTACAAAAATCAGTATTTGAATGCCAGGTTAACACGATGGAAATGGCTCGATTAAAAGACCAACTACTCAATGAAATTAACGAAGCGCAAGACAGCCTTAGAATCTACCGGATTATTGAGCCGCTGGAGAAAAATCGTGAAGAATTTGGTAACAGTCAGGCGGTTGATTTTGAAAGTACACTTATTGTATAAACGGGGGACTAAAATGCGAACCCCAAGTGATGCCAAAAAACCCATTAGGTTCGCAGCCTCTGTAATCACATGAAACATAAACGAACTTCCATTATTTTACCAACACGCAACGAGGATTCGGCGTTGAAATGGATAACCTTCGCGTTAACAGCGCATATTAGTTATAATCATCATGGCCTTACGACAAGGCTGTATCTCCCGGCTTAACCGCTGGGAGCGGATTGAAACGTGTGAAGAAGTTGATGTGCTGGATGCCAAATTTGTATCTCCCGGCTTAACCGCTGGGAGCGGATTGAAACATGTGCAAGATGCGGGTTCAATCGTTTTATCATCGTATCTCCCGGCTTAACCGCTGGGAGCGGATTGAAACGATCAAGTTGGATGGTACGCCTATCAAAGCGCCTGGTATCTCCCGGCTTAACCGCTGGGAGCGGATTGAAACAGCATTTTTGCCGGCTATAAATCAGTTATTATCAAGTATCTCCCGGCTTAACCGCTGGGAGCGGATTGAAACTTAAAGCACGGGTTAAGCGTGACAGTTAGCAATTGTATCTCCCGGCTTAACCGCTGGGAGCGGATTGAAACAGATTGCCTTAAAAGCCGCTTCCGACGGCCAAAAAGTATCTCCCGGCTTAACCGCTGGGAGCGGATTGAAACTCGGTGATCGGGTGACCGGTATGGCGGTACGCTTGTATCTCCCGGCTTAACCGCTGGGAGCGGATTGAAACACGGTTTAAAACTTGTACAGATTTTCAATTTCAATGTATCTCCCGGCTTAACCGCTGGGAGCGGATTGAAACAGACGCTACCCGATTAACATAGCCAACTTCCATTGTATCTCCCGGCTTAACCGCTGGGAGCGGATTGAAACGTCTGGAGACAGCAACAAGCATCCGGCTTTATCAGGTATCTCCCGGCTTAACCGCTGGGAGCGGATTGAAACTAACGATCAATGTTTGCCTCAGCCATAAAATCGTGTATCTCCCGGCTTAACCGCTGGGAGCGGATTGAAACGCTTTATCGGGCATATATTGGATGCGGTCGAACAGTATCTCCCGGCTTAACCGCTGGGAGCGGATTGAAACTTCAGTGATGCCCAGTATTCTAAACAAGCGTGAGTATCTCCCGGCTTAACCGCTGGGAGCGGATTGAAACTAAAGAATCAGTCGTTAGGCGTTTAAACTTTAGCCGTATCTCCCGGCTTAACCGCTGGGAGCGGATTGAAACAGCCGTCAAGTTACGTGTGTTCTAACGAGCCTGGTATCTCCCGGCTTAACCGCTGGGAGCGGATTGAAACTCCCAGTTAGGGCGCTTAAAGATGCCGCGAACTCGTATCTCCCGGCTTAACCGCTGGGAGCGGATTGAAACAAAAAGAGGAGTAGAGCAGGTGATTCAAAGAAGAGTATCTCCCGGCTTAACCGCTGGGAGCGGATTGAAACGAAAATAAATCGCCTTGATTAGCATCAATTATCACGTATCTCCCGGCTTAACCGCTGGGAGCGGATTGAAACGAAAGATAAATTTTCTTATCACCTTGGCAACGGCGGTATCTCCCGGCTTAACCGCTGGGAGCGGATTGAAACAGATTGTCCACGCGGCAAGTGTTCCTGATCCTGGTATCTCCCGGCTTAACCGCTGGGAGCGGATTGAAACGTCCTGGGCTATTTAGGAGATTGAAATGCCAAAAGTATCTCCCGGCTTAACCGCTGGGAGCGGATTGAAACGAAAATAAATCGCCTTGATTAGCATCAATTATCACGTATCTCCCGGCTTAACCGCTGGGAGCGGATTGAAACGAAAGATAAATTTTCTT
>Ga0194056_10000402_pt1 | contig 23441 bp, 22 predicted proteins | sample SepL4413m_MetaG_FD_155458 | JGI IMG/M metagenome (GOLD analysis project Ga0194056, IMG submission 155458) | Anoxic zone freshwater microbial communities from boreal shield lake in IISD Experimental Lakes Area, Ontario, Canada - Sep2016-L442-13m | ecosystem: Environmental > Aquatic > Freshwater... | reverse complement strand
TCATCATTTAAAAGTAAAGTTAAAAAATCGGGTATTATCTTCTAACTAAAACAACTGGACGAATATAATTTCATTACATCGTAAGCTATTGTTTTTTTAGGGTGGCTTGAGATGCTCTGAATTGCTGTAATTTGGATAATACAGTCGCAGCACCTTGTACAGCCATTCCACCGCCAACTGCAACGCCACCTACAGCTTCTCCAATACCAAAACCTATAAGACTCATAATTTCTCCTCACTTAATTGTTTGATTCTTCTGTTGAACAAGACACTATTTTTCTCTAAGGCCACTTCCAGAATGTTATGTAAATTCTCTGCATTTTCACCCGCTTGAATAAATCTATTTAAAGCAGTTTGCATGTCTTCAACTAACGCCCTGCTCAAATCTAATTGAGTATAATCGGTTGTTTTCACTATAGACCACTTGCTTAATAATTCGAGAAAAACACGCGCAAAAATGTTTTCAACAAGCCGCTGTTCCTCACATGAAAACTGTGCCACGATATGATTAAAAACCTGCCAGTGACTACTTAACCATGTTATAAAGTATTTTTCTCTAGCTAATTTCAACATCACAGGACTGTTTTCATACTTATAAGATGGCTTATAGATTTCCGTATTATGACTCAAAAAATCTTGCACCATATTAGCCCTGCATTGTTTCAATGCTTGCAGCGTGACAAATTCTGCTTTTTTATTTAACATCAGCCTTTTTGCTAATGTTATCAAGTTGGGCACTTGACGCTTCTCGCTTAGATTCTCCTGTCAAAATACTTAATATTTCTATAACGTGTGTTTTTGCGAGATCCCCACTCAAATCAATGCTTTTGGTATAACTGCCAACTAACTCTTGAATCCATTGCGCTGAAACAGCATTATCAACTTGAGCTACATTCATAGTCTGAATGACATCCTTAAGAGTTTGCGTAAAAAATTGTGTCCGTTCTCTTCGTAAATCTTCCTGAAGAGTATTAGCGAATTTAATTTCTTCTTTGTATTCTTTAATAAGTCCAAGATAATGCTTTTCATATTGATAAAGCAATTCTAACTTAGATTTTGTTTCGCTTAATTGTTCAGAAATGTGGACGTCGTTTGACATGGTTGCCTCCATTGGCGTAGGTTGCGTAAATTGTTCAAATTGTTCAAATTTTTTAAATTGTTTAATTTGATTTAGAGCAGGGGTGTAAATTTTAATAAGTTTTTCTACTAAGGATTTTCTGCCTATCTCACCTATAGTTAAGGTGTGTAAATGCGTTGCTCCCCTCTTTTTGGCTGTAATCCATAATGGATGATTTTTCAATGCCTGAAAATTATTAGTTTCCCCTATAAAATAAGGAATGAACGAGGGAGGAGACCATAAGTACGTTTTTTCACCTGCAAAAACAAAAACTCCCGCATTTTTGCTCTGGCACTCTTGAGACATTGTCAACACTACAAATGCATATTTATTCCAATGATAAATTCCTGCCATATTATTTTTCATCCTGTCTTCGAATAAATATTTTTTTCAACCATTTATGACACAAACTAAGGTGGCCGGTCTTGTAATCAAAAATGCCCAGTTAGATTTAGAAGGTTAATAAAACCCCATAAAACCTCCCTTACATTTTTCATCTAAATTTAGCCTTACAACTTATACTTTAGTTTCTTTCATTTCACAACAACATTTTTATTGCAGAAATATTAAACCTATAAAACTACGCTGGGGAACAAAAAGACATGGACAAGACAGTAGAGAGAAAACGTCAGGCATAAAAAAGGCCCCGATAAAATCGGAGCCTTTAGAATTCATGGTGCCCAGGGGCGGAATCGAGGATTCTTAGTCACTGGTTCTGAAATGGCGCCGGGGACTGACTGTTCCGGGTGTTGATAAGTAAGTTTCAGTATAGGCAAGCTTTGATGAAAAGTGACTATTGTCGGTCATAAAACTACTATCAAATTACTCCCTCTTTGATAAAGCAACTTATTGAATTTTAAAGATATTGTCTTTTTACAACCATATTGCACATGGAATAGCGAAAAGTGGGTACTATTGGAGGACTAATAGAACTTTCAAAGACAAGATAGTGTCAGGAAGAAAATTTGTTGCCAGCTATTTTGACAGATCAAGATCGCGGGCAAGGTGTAGGCGAGGTGTATCATCGATTCCCGCTCGATAGACATAAATTCGTCCCGATGCAAGTACGGTTTCAACCTGTGCGGGAGCAAGCTTTCCAAGTACGTTAAACATCCGAACCTCAATAATTACGGTTCCCGGTTCAACGGGTGTCGTGAACTTATCCCCTGAATTGAGCTCAGCAACTAGCAAGCCGTTTACCCAAAACTCGAAAACGTGTTCCGCACCGAGTAGACCTGTATCGCGAATGAGGGTCAGTGATGATGGGGATTGGGACAACACCTGCATCTTTGCGAATATTCGGTCTTTGGGTACATTTGTGGCTTGATTAATAGATGTTGGAATCGTTCTGCAACCAGATAATGCTAAGACGATCATTGTAACGTATAAGATTAACGTTCGATTTTTCATGATACTATTTTTCCTGTGAAGAGATCATTTTTGGCGTAACTTCAATTTGAACTTGATATGCAAGTTTACACCATCACACTATAAAGGCTTTTTTAAATTAAGCTGGTTATAGTCTGTTAAACCAGCAATTCTCATTATGACAGTTAACTCACGGTCATCAACTGTCGTTCGCAGCTGGCGGCTTTGTGGCTATAAATATGGCCGAATGAAGGTTATTAATTCAGATGGTGTTATCGTATTGCCTACTGCTTTTAAATTACTTTAGATGCCAATGATCTTTATGTGGTATTTTGGGCACAGACCAACCAACATTTAGCGACCAAATATCATTTAGGTGTATTTATTGATATGGACAGCTTAATAAGTGTCTACTTAACGTTGAGCTTCTTACATGTTACATAGGGTTTAAAAAATGGCTATTCCATTGATACCAATCGTTTATGCTTTAATAGCAGGCGGAACACTTGTTCCCCATGCGGCCGGAGGAATGATTGTCACATCTGCGGCAGGATATATAACGGGTACATATTTGAGTACTTCTGCAATTGCAAGTCTTCTCGCTACAGCAGGAACTGGAACAGGTTTAGCTCTTGCGGGTTCTGCTCTTAAGGGTGTTGTTGGTAAAATGTTAGCTAGAACAGCGGCAGTTCCCGTTGTAACAGGAGTGGCTGCTACAACAGGAGTAACAGCAGCTACTGGTGTTGCCAGCGTTTTGGTATCTCCTGCTTTGGTGTCTATTACTACAGGTGTGGCTGTGTTGGGTTTAGGATATAGCGTCTATCGGCTTTATAATCTAAAGAGTAAGGTTGATAGTATACAAGAAGGTGAAGAGGCACAATTTACCGAAACCGAAACCAAAATAGTCGAAAAAATTATCAAACGGTTAGCTAAGAAAGCACGCTAGGCCGGCGGGGTTTGTGTATTTCTCGTTATGCGGTAATGAAGTGTTTGCCAATGACCGGTATTGGGAAACTTAAATACATATCCCTATGGCTGGTTTGGGTCGTTAACCGATGGTCAGCTCCAACTAAAAATCAACATACTGAAGCGTGATGGTGTTTGTAACCTGGTTACTCCTGCTTTAAAAGCCAAGGTCGGGTTAGCTTATTGAGCGTAGCGAGATAACGTAACCCGACATTTGCAGCTCCAATGCGTCGGGTTATGCTATCGCTAACCCAACCAACGGGACTGTTTTAAAAGTTATTGAAGCCTTCAACCGTTTAAGTCGGGTTTCGACCCCGACCGGCATTGATAAGCCGTTACCGATTACAAGCCCAACACTGCTTTTTGTACGCCAGTCCATTCGCCATGCGCTTCGCTTTTGTCCCACCAACGGAGCCGGTACTCACGGGTTTCATGGGTATTGCCGGGCGCGAGTGGACGCACATCCAGATAAGGCTTAAGCGTATCAATAGCTAAAAAAGCCCACTCACCGCCGTTGATTCGGCTTTCTATCCAGATACCATCGTGGCCGTATTTATTAAAATCGATGCGCACTTGGTTTACATCAAGCCCCATTTCTACGGTAAGCAAGAACTCCGGAACTAAATGTTCAACGTTATCTTGTATAGCAATAACGCCCAGATCTTTACCGACAGCCTCATTATAATTAAGGCTGGCCTTAATACGGGCAATCTGGCTGAAAAGACGTTTTTGGATACCGGGCGCAGGCGCAGGGGGTGGATTGGGAAAGACAGTCGGCTTGGGATATTCCGTTGTGCCGCTGCCATTACCTCCTATCATCAGCTGTTTATACGCAGTCGCTTCCTTGGCATCCCGCTGGGTAGCGGGATGCCACTCTTGTAAAAGCCAGAGGTAATAGAGTATGTCGGCCTGAGTCAGGGTGATCTCCTCGGCACTAATGCCGCACAGGGGCCCGTTAACAGGAAGCTTTAAAGAGTAATGGGTAAGCCAGACAAGTTGCCCGGCCTCAGTTGTAGGGAAAAAACTATTAACGATCATAATAACAGGCAGACTCCAGCCGGATAATTAAATGAAGTTTTCAGGGATTAGGAAGAGGTTGGCAGAGCGGGCGGCGTTGCCGGGAGTGCCTGGCCTTTTTCGCTAGCGGCTAAGTTAATCCTTTTAAGAGCTAGCTGTCAAGCAAATTATTATAGCGTGTACACTAACGATTATTACCCGCTTCTTATGGTTATCAGGGAGCGCCTAAAAATAGGCAGGGTTACCACAAATAGTGCCAACCCACCCACACGATAAGTTTACAACCGCCAGAAAACTTGTTGGCCGCTTACTAAAACTTATTGCCGGCTTGGTGCTATTAATTGGGCGCTTACAAAAATAGTTAAGGCGACTCCTAATTATTTCTGTAGTGTCCTTGCAGAATTTATTGGGCGTGACGGGGTTGTAAACCCCGTCATGCCGAAGAACACCGACATCATTACCTAAAAACAACCGCCTTTGGGAAACCGTACTCGTTCCCAAGCTCCGGCTTGGTAATGCAGACTTGGAAGCTCCAGCTTCCAGTCTTGCGAAGCTGGAGCTTCGGCTTCGCGGTTCCCAAGCTGGAGCTTGGGAACCAGAATAACGCTAACCGTTTTTACTTTTCTTCGTGTCATTCGTGTCTTCATGGTGAATGCTTTATGTCGTACTTGTTCCCAAGCTCCGACTTGGGAACCAGAAGAAATCACACGGATACTATCCCTCAAAGGAATGGTATTCGTTAGTATCGAAATTATTTATCTGAAAATCTATATTATCTCGCTTGTTGACAAGCAGTAGCCCTTAAGACTACATTAATATTTATAAAATTATTTATCTGGCACTTAAGCACATGACCACCATTACTTTCGACACACAAGAATTAGTTAACGAACTTGAAACAAGTGGATTTACGCGCAAACAATCAGAAACGGTAGTAGCAGTGCTGAAAAAATCACAAGGGGAATTGGCTACCAAAGACGATTTACACCGTGAAATAGAAAGTTTAAGGAACGCCACCAAAACAGATTTACTTGAGCTCAAAGTAGATCTGGTCAAATGGGTGGGTGCCTTAATGCTGGCGCAGGTTGCAGTGATTGCTGCTCTGGTTAAACTACTCTAAGCACAGCTCATAAATCACCAAACTTTAAAAAACAGCTCAGTTCGGTACTTTGTCCCTTTGGAATCCGCTTACAATCTGATCGCCTCGCTCCAGGTGAAAGCTAACCATGGATGGCAATTACAAAGTATACGATTGATTAATTTATAGACACAGAGATTTGTCGGGTTACGCTGTCGCGTAACCTACGCGACTAACGTTGCAAATTACGACGTGCAATAAGGGTAGAAGATTTTCTACCCCTACAACCTATCGTTACTCTTTCTGAGTTCACCGTGATTGTTCATAGTCAAAAGTGTCCAGCCTTAGTGGGTAGCCGTAAAAACCTGAGTGACTGGGTTTGCAAACCCCGTCACGCCGAAGAACACCGACATCATTACCTAAAAACAATCGCCTTTGGGAAACCGTACTCGTTCCCAAGCTTCGGCTTCTCGGTTCCCAAGCTGGAGCTTGGGATCCAGAATAATGCTAACCGTTTTTACTTTTCTTCGTGTCCTTCGTGTCTTCGTGGTGAATGCTTTATGTTTTTTATTTCGTAGGGGCGGGCTTTACGCCTGCCCTTTAAGGCCTCGGTGTGATCAGGGCAACCGCAAGGGTTTGCCCCTACAGAACCCCTAAAAGCAATCGTGCTGCCACTTTTTAGTCATAATTTATTTTCAGGCAAATTTCAGCGTCATTTTGTGTTATCCTAGTCGGCTAAATTTTATTCTATAATTTCTCATATCACTTTATGCGAACTCGCGTTAAAATTTGCGGCTTTACCCGCATTGAAGAGGCTGTTTATGCGGCTCACCAAGGCGTAGATGCCATTGGTTTGGTGTTTTATCCACCCAGCCCGAGACATGTCGAGATTGAGCAGGCCATCAGGATTGTTGATGCCCTGCCCGCTTTTACCTCGGTAGTGGCTTTGTTTGTTGACGAGCAGGAAGCTCGGATACGCGAAATTTTGGCACGCGTGCCCATTGACTGTCTTCAGTTTCATGGTGATGAACCGGCTGAGGCTTGCAGAATTTATGATAAACGGTACATTAAAGCGATCAGTATGCGGGAAGGTATTGATATTGCGGCTTTGGCACACCACTATCATGATGCGGCGGGGTTATTGCTGGATGCTTTCCATCCTGATGCCAAAGGCGGAACCGGCAGTCAATTTGACTGGGCAATGATTCCCAAATCATGTGCTTTGCCCGTCATACTGGCCGGTGGTTTGGATGAAACCAACGCAAAACAGGCAGTACAGGCCGTAAGACCTTACGCATTGGATGTAAGTAGCGGTGTAGAAGCTGCAAAAGGTATTAAAGACTCGCTTAAAATAGCGGCATTTATAAAACAAGTTAATGAGGCTGATAGAATAACAACATGACCCAAAAATATAATATGCCCGATGAGCGGGGACACTTTGGCCCTTACGGTGGAATTTTTGTTGCTGAAACATTAATCCCTCCCATTCAGGAATTAAATGCTGCCTATCAGCATTACTTGACCGACCCTGAGTTTATAGCGGAACTGGATGCTGATTTAAAATATTATGTCGGCAGACCGTCGCCTTTATACCATGCTGAACGCTGGAGTCGTGAACTGGGCGGCGCACAAATTTATTTAAAACGTGAAGACCTTAATCATACCGGTTCTCATAAAATCAATAATACCGTGGGGCAGGCCTTATTGGCCAAACGCATGGGTAAAACCCGAATTATCGCGGAAACCGGTGCCGGTCAACACGGCGTTGCTACCGCTACCATTGCCGCCAGACTGGGTCTGGAATGCGTGGTTTATATGGGTTCAGTTGACGTGGCCAGGCAGTCTTTAAACGTATATCGGATGAAATTGCTGGGGGCAACCGTAGTAGCGGTTGAGTCGGGTTCTAAAACGCTAAAGGATGCTTTAAACGAAGCACTTAGAGATTGGGTCACCAATGTTGATAATACTTTTTATATTATCGGTACGGTTGCCGGCCCACATCCTTATCCGGCGATGGTGCGGGATTTTCAGGCGATTATTGGCCGTGAAGCCAAAGAGCAATGTCTTGAAGCAACCGGACGTTTGCCCGATGCGCTGGTGGCTTGTGTAGGAGGCGGTTCAAATGCCATCGGTTTGTTTTATCCTTTTCTTGAAGATAAATCCGTAAAAATGTACGGCGTTGAAGCCGCCGGTGACGGTGTGGAAACGGGACGGCATTCTGCGCCGTTATGTGCGGGTCGCCCCGGTGTATTACATGGTAATCGCACCTATTTAATGGCGGATGATGACGGTGAAATTGTCGAAACCCATTCTATTTCAGCCGGTCTCGATTATCCCGGTGTTGGCCCTGAACATGCCTGGTTAAAAGATACCGGCAGAGCCACTTACGTCAATATAACCGATACCGAAGCGCTGGAAGGCTTTTATGCGTTAACACGCATGGAAGGCATTATTCCTGCACTGGAGTCCAGCCATGCGATGGCTTACACGATGAAACTTGCACCGACTATGCGTAAAGACGAAACCATCATTATTAACCTGTCCGGTCGTGGCGATAAAGATATGCAGACGATGGCCAAACGTGAAGGAATAGAACTATGAGTCGCTTGGCTGCCAGATTTGAAGAACTTGCCAAAACAGGTCGCAAGGCATTAATTCCGTTTATTACAGCGGGCGATCCACATCCCGAATTTACCGTGCCGCTGATGCATGCCATGGTAAAAGCCGGCGTTGATGTGATTGAGCTGGGCGTACCTTTTTCTGATCCGATGGCCGATGGCCCTGTTATTCAGCGTGCCAGCGAACGTGCGTTGGCTCATAAAATGAGCTTGAGACGCACCCTGGAAATTGCGGCTGAATTTAGAAAAACCGATCAGGAAACGCCGGTGGTGCTAATGGGTTATTTAAACCCGATTGAAGCAATGGGTTACGAGAATTTTGCCAATGCAGCACAACATGCCGACATTGACGGCGTATTAACCGTTGATTTACCCCCGGAAGAAGGCGTTGAGTGTGGTGCCTTGTTAAAGGCACGCGGTGTTGATCCTATTTTTCTGTTGGCTCCCAACAGCACCGATGAACGTGTTAAAAAAATGGATGCGGCGGGTAGTGGTTATATTTATTATGTGTCTCTTAAAGGCGTCACAGGTGCCGGCCATTTGAATATTGCCGATGTTGAAAATAAACTGCAACAAATCAAAGCCATTACAAAACTACCGATTGCGATTGGTTTTGGTGTAAAAGATGCGCAAACAGCAAAAACTATTGCTACTATAGGCGATGGCGTGGTTATCGGTAGCGCCCTGATTAGTAAAATTGAAGCCAACCTGGATAACCCGCAACAGGCCGGCAATGACATTATTGAATTATTGGTATCCATACGCCAAGCGCTGGATAGTTAAGGTGCGTCATGATAAAGCACGATGGAGCATGTAAATGAGTTGGTTTGAAAAGTTACTCCCCAAAACAATCAGAACCGAAGGGTCGAGTAAAAAAGGCACGGTGCCTGAAGGATTGTGGACTAAATGTCCTGGCTGTAATGCGATTCTTTATAATACCGAACTGGAAAGAAATCTCAGCGTTTGTCCAAAATGCGAGCATCACATGCGCATTTCGGCCAGAACACGCTTGAATATGTTTCTGGACGAAGAAGGACGCGAAGAAATAGGCAGGCATATCAAGCCTGTCGATCCGTTAAAATTTAGAGACACCAAGAAATATAAAGACCGGATTACCCAGGCTCAAAAACAAACCAAAGAACATGATGCCTTGGTCGTGATGAAAGGTCAGCTTAACGGTAACGATATTGTTGCTGCTGCCTTTGACTTTAAATTTATGGGCGGATCGATGGGCTCGGTCGTCGGAGAACGCTTTGTTCGGGGCGTCAACAAGAGCGTTGAGCTAGGCATACCGTTTATTGTCTTTACGTCCAGCGGTGGTGCCAGAATGCAGGAATCGCTGTTTTCACTGTTTCAAATGGCAAAAACCAGCGCGGTGTTAACCAAATTGTCCGAGGCCGGAATCCCGTATATCTCTTTTATGACGGATCCGACGATGGGCGGTGTATCAGCCAGTTTAGCGATGCTGGGCGATATTAATGTGGCTGAACCCAATGCCTTGATTGGTTTTGCAGGCCCCCGGGTTATCGAGCAAACAGTTCGTGAAAAATTGCCGGAAGGCTTTCAGCGCAGCGAGTTTTTACAGGAGCATGGCGCCATTGACATGATTATTGACCGGCGTGAAATGCGCACTAAAATTTTCAGCATTTTGGCGCTATTGATGGCGGGCCGAGGAAAAGCATCGGTATCGGTTGTACCGGCTTCAATAACCGTTGCAGTTGAAGAAGTTGTCGTGCCCCCTTCTGTTCAGGAATAATCGGCTCCCGAAATACACCAGGGTATACCAGTGCTTTTCTGCTTGAGCAATAAGGAAACATCCAATGTCGTTAAGTTAAGCAGTCAACTGGAGTAAAACCGCTTTAGCTGTTTTTACAGGCAATAGCTGAAGCGATTGCACTCCAGTTTTTTAATACACAGAAACCATCAGTCCTCTCCTCCTGGAAAAGCCCGCTCCAAGCCGTGCAGAAGGGACTGAAGAGAAAGCAGGGATGCAAAAAAGTAGAGCCATGCAAAAGCAGCGTAGCGGTGTCGGTGTGCCGAGGAGAGTAAAATTAATTGTTTAAATCCCCATCAACCTTATTTTTCAAAGGCAAAAGGATTGCACTTGTGTAAATACCTGCGCCCCAAACACTCTGATAATGATGCGTTTTGATTCACTAAAGGGCTGGCTGGATTGGCAGGAAAGCTTGCACCCCTTGGCAATAGACTTGGGATTGGAACGGGCGGCTCACGTTTTTCATGCACTTAATCCTGACTGCCTCAAGCCGCTGACCATTACTGTTGCCGGAACCAACGGAAAAGGCTCCTGTATTGCTTATCTTGAGACTATTTACAAAGCACAGGGCTACCACGTAGGCGCTTATTCTTCTCCACATATTTTAAAATATAACGAAAGAATTAAAATAGACGGTAAACCGGTATCTGATAAACTGATTTGTGCAGCCTTTGCAAGAATAGAAGCCGTCCGGGGCAATACATCATTAAGCTATTTTGAATTTGGTACACTGGCTGCTCTTGATATATTCTGGCGCTCGGGTTTGGATATTCAATTGCTTGAAGTCGGCTTGGGCGGTCGTCTTGATGCCGTTAATATCATTGATCCCGATGTCTCGTTGATTTCCAGCATCGGCATTGATCATGTGGATTGGCTGGGCGCTACCCGCGAAGCGATAGGCCGGGAAAAGGCCGGTATATTCCGGACAAATACACCGGCTATTGTGGGTGACTGCAATCCTCCTGACTCATTGTTGCAAAGTGCCCTTGATAAAGACGCGCAACTCTATTGCATTAACAGGGATTTTTCTTATGCCAAGCAGGCAACTACCTGGGATTGGTTTGCAAATGGCCGACATATTGATCAATTACCGGAACCGGGTTTAAAAGGCGAACATCAATATCGTAACGCCTCAGCGGCTATTTTAGCGGTCGATCTGTTGTCAAAAAACCTCCCGGTGAGTGATGAGGCCATTAGGGCCGGAATAAAAAACAGCCATTTACTCGGTCGCTTTCAATTGATTAATGATAAAATCCCCGTGCTGTTGGATGTGGGACATAATCCGGAGGCCGTCAAGACATTAGTTGATTATCTAACGACGACTTTCCCTGGAAAAAGAATACACGCGATTTTTTCAATGATGAAAGACAAGGACATAGCGGGTGTACTGGAGATTATGAATCCGGTCGTCTACGACTGGTTTTTTGCCCCCTTGGCCAACCCAAGAACAGTGACAGAACCGGTTATGCGGGAAATTTTTTCACAAAGTTCAGTGTTACGGGCAAACTTTGGTTTTAGCGGTTTTGCGCAAGCTTATAACGCGGCAAAAAACCAGGCACTAGACGATGATTTACTACTGGTTTTTGGATCGTTTTTTTTAGTATCTGATTGTTTAAATGAGTTTGAGAAAAGGTGAGTTGACAAAATGAATCAAGAATTAAAACAACGGTTGATTGGCGCTGTCGTGGTGACGGCTCTGGCTGCTATTTTTATTCCCATGCTGTTTGATGACCCTGTTGATAATAGTGGTCAATCAATCAGTGAACTGGTTATTCCAGCGACACCGATTAACACAGGCGAAGAATCTGCCAATAAATTACCGACCAGTGCCAATCAGGTTTTAAATGCGCCTGATTCGGGTTCTGAAAAGGTAGTCAACACAGAAGAAGAAGCCGAGCTATCAGCAGATAATCAGCTTTCCCAAGACGCCTCTTCAAATGATGAACCCGAAGCCGATATGGCAGAAGGCGATGAACCCGAGATTGATGTACCAATCAATGATGACTCATCAACGGCTTTGGATAGCGGTGTTACAGACAAAACCAAGAAATCGGTAAAAACCCAAAAAGCCCTTTCCGGAACTGAAGCCGCTCAGGAGTCGCCATTGGAGGCGGAGTCGGATATCGGCATTGAGACACCTAAAAAATCAGTGAAAAAAACGGAAGCATCCGGGACTAAACCTGCCGAAAAAGTAAACGCTTTAATGACGCCGATGGATAATACCACCGATAAAGCCATTGTTAAGCCCGTAACAAAATCTGAACTGGGTCGCTGGACGCTTCAGGCCGGTACTTTTAGTAAAAAAGAAAATGCCGTAATACTGGTGGAAAAGTTGCGTAAACAAGGTCTGCCTGTGACCATGGAGGCGACTAAAGGCGCAGGTAACACAACCCTTTATCGCGTTAAAGTGGGGCCTACGCTTGATAAGAAACGTGCGTTGGAAATGAAGGCAAAAATGGATAGTCAAAAAATACAATCGCTCTTGGTTGCCGACTAATACATTATTTTAAATATTGAATTTTTAATCTAAAAAATGATTTGGATAGACTATATCATTATCGGATTGGTATTTATTGGCTTGATAACAGGCTTCCTGAAGGGCTTTAGCCTGGAATTTTTTTCATTCGTATGTTGGCTGCTTGCAATCGGAATTGGTTTAAATTTTAGCAGGGAATTTTCTGTTTTCCTGGAATCCCTTATACCCCATCCTTTACTTAAAACCCTGGCGGCTTTTTTATCGTTGCTTTTAATCACCCTGTTGGTGGGTCGCTTAATCCAGGGACTGTTGGGTGCAGCCATAAAAAAACCCACATTAACAGTTGTAGATCGCTTGGGAGGCATGGTTTTTGGTGTTTTACGCGGCACGATTGTTGTTGTGGTATTAGTCATGCTGGCAGGGCTAACCGCCTTGCCAAATGATGTTTGGTGGAAAGAATCAAAATTGCTGCCATCTTTTCAAACCTGCGCGATATGGTCACTAGACCATATCCCGTCAGCATTGGCTGAATATATTCATTATCGTTAACAACTTTTAGATTCAAGAAAAAATTATGTGTGGTATTACTGCTATCGTTTCACATCAAGCTGTCAATCAGGAACTCTATGATGCACTGACCGTCTTGCAACACCGTGGCCAAGATGCTGCCGGCATAGTCACCTGTGAGCGTGGGCGCTTGCATTTGCGTAAAGATAACGGCTTAACGCGGGATGTGTTTAACAACGCCCAGATGTTAAAGCTAAAAGGCAATATGGGCATTGCCCACGTTCGCTACCCAACGGCGGGTTGCACCAGTTCTGCCGAGGCGCAACCGTTTTATGTCAACTCGCCTTTTGGATTGACGCTGGCTCATAACGGTAATTTAACCAATACCGAGGAGTTGAAAAAAGCCCTGTTCGTAGAGGATCAACGTCATATTAATACCGATTCCGATTCTGAAGTTCTGTTAAATGTTTTTGCTCATGAGCTACAAAGCCTGGGCAAACTGGATTTAAGTGTCGATGATATTTTTCAGGCCGTCCGAGGCGTTCATCGCCGCTGCCGTGGCGCTTATGCGGTGGTTATTATGATCGCAGGGGTTGGTATTTTGGGTTTTAGAGATCCCCACGGCATCAGACCGGTGGTTTTTGGTAAAAGAGACACTGAGCTGGGTCCTGATTTTATGATTGCCTCAGAAAGTGTTGCGCTGGATGTACTGGGCTTTGAGCTTATTAGGGACATAGAGCCCGGTGAGGCCATTTTTATTGAAGAGTCAGGCATCTTACATACCCAGCAATGCTCTGAAATTGTTGATCATTGTCCCTGTATTTTTGAGTATGTTTATTTTGCCCGCCCGGATTCAATTATTGACGACATTTCGGTCTACAAAGCGCGTCTGCGCATGGGTGATAAACTGGCTGCAAAAGTCATTAGAGAATGGCCTGATTATGATATCGATGTCGTTATCCCGATACCGGATACCAGTAGAACTGCTGCACTGCAAATGGCCAACAAGCTGGGCGTTAAATACAGCGAAGGCTTTATGAAGAACCGTTATATCGGTCGAACCTTTATCATGCCCGGCCAGAAAATGCGCGAAAAATCGGTCAGACAAAAGCTCAATGCCATTGGTCTTGAATTTGGCGGCAAAAATGTTTTGCTGGTTGATGATTCAGTGGTGAGAGGAACGACTTCTGCACAAATTATCCAGATGGCACGGGATGCGGGTGCCAAAAAAGTATACTTTGCTTCTGCGGCGCCACCGGTTCGTTATCCCAATGTTTACGGCATTGACATGCCGGCTGCCAATGAACTGATCGCCCATGATCGTACCGAGGATGAGGTCTGTGAGGCCATTGGCGCTGATCGCTTAATTTATCAGGATCTGAGTGATTTAATTGAAGCAGTTCGCAAAGGTAACCCCAGTATTAAACATTTTGATACGTCATGCTTTAGTAAAGAATACATTACCGGCGATATTGATGATGCCTATCTGGAGCGTACCGAGTCGTTACGTAACGACAATGCCCAAGCCGAACGCAACTCCGAAAAATCCATTATTGAAATGTTATGACAGGTACAAGGTTCAAGGCGAAAGAAGAAAGGTGAAAAACCTGATATTTAACGTAATCGCTGCTTGCCTTTAGTATTTACCCTTGAACCTTTTACCCTGAACCTTGAATCTATTTATCTATGAACGACATTAACTGGAACGACTACTCTCTCGAAACTCAGGCAATCAGAGCGGGGCATAAGCGCACTCATGAAGACGAGCACAGTATCCCGATTTTTGCGACCTCCAGTTATGTGTTTAAAAGTGCTGAAGAAGCGGCTTTGCGCTTTACCGGAAAAAAACCGGGCAATATCTATTCCCGGTTTACCAATCCAACCGTCAATGCCTTTCAAGAAAGATTGGCACTGATGGAAAAGGGTGAACGTTGCCTGGCTTTTGCATCGGGCATGGCTGCGATTATGGCAGTGGGTATGGGTCTGCTTAAATCAGGCGATCATGTGGTGTGTTCTCGTGGTGTGTTTGGCAATACAGTCTTGGTATTTCAAAATTATTTTGCAAAGTTTGGTGTCGAAACTGATTTTGTTGATTTAATTGACACTGCTGCCTGGGAATCGGCTATCAAACCCAACACCCGATTTTTATTTCTGGAGACACCCTCCAATCCATTGATTGAAATTGCTGATATTTCTGCACTCGCCGATATTGCCCATGCGCATAATTGCTTGCTGATTGTTGATAATTGCTTTTGTACCCCCATTCTGCAAAAGCCTTTTGAATTAGGTGCGGATATTGTTATTCATTCCGCAACCAAGTATTTAGATGGACAGGGGCGTTGCGTAGGGGGTGCAGTTATCGCCAGTGATGAAATTATTGAAACAGCGATTTATCCTTACCTGCGTACTGGCGGTGCAACCATGAGTCCGTTTAGTGCCTGGGTATTTTTGTCCGGATTGGAAACATTGGCCATCCGCATGAAAGCCCATTGCGATAATGCCTTTGAGTTGGCCAAGTGGCTGGAACAACAACCCGGCATCGCCAAAGTCCACTATCCCGGTTTGCAATCGCACGCACAACATGAATTGGCAAAACGCCAACAAAGCCAATTTGGCGGAATTGTTAGTTTTGAATTAAACGGCGGCAAAGAACAAGCCTGGAAATTAATTGATGCGACAGAAATGATATCAATTACCGCCAATCTGGGTGATGTTAAATCCACCATAACCCATCCTGCGACCACCACACACGGCCGCTTGTCACCTGAAGCCAGAGCGGCCGCCGGTATTAAAGACGGCTTGGTTAGGGTTTCCGTGGGACTGGAACACATTAACGACATTAAAAATGACCTGCTAAAGGGGTTATCGTTATAGGTCTGGGGTAGAGCGACTATTCTTTAAAAAAATAGAACACGGATTTGACTGATAGACACGGATAAGGACAATATCTTAACGGTGAGCCATAACGCAGAAAATACCCCCCAGAATACGCCTAGTTCCCACGCTCCAGCGTTGCGTGACGCGGGAGCGTCACTGTCGGCATCTGAGGCAATGATATTTTCGTTAGTCGCGACGTGGGCGTCGCTCCCACGTCGCGACTATAGCTCGTGCGAATAAGTCGGGTATTTTTTAAACCAAATAAAATCCGTTGAAATCCGTCAACTCCGTGTCATCCGTGTTCTATGCGCGAACTCCGCATCTTCCCGGTCGTTACAATTTTTTTAACTCTTTAATTTTAATCTTTATTGACTAATGCCCCCGACTCCCGTTGACGTTCTTTGTGTAGGTCATGCCTCTTATGATTTAATTTTTTCGGTTGACCATCATCCCGGCGAAGATGAAAAGATTTCCGCCCTAGGCTTTGTCAGTTGTGGCGGCGGCCCTGCGGCCAATGCGGCCGTAACCATTGCCAAACTTGGCTTTAAAGCGGCTTTCGCCGGTTATCTTGGGCAGGATATTTACGGCGAAAAACATTATCAGGAACTGCGTCAATACGGTATTAACACTCACCTCATTATTCGCGGCGACTCCCCTACCCCGCTCTCTACGGTTTTAGTCAAACCGAACGGCAAACGGGCCTTGGTCAATTACAAAGGTGAAACCAGGCCATTGCCATCGGAAGCCGTTGATTTTTCGTCTGTCACGCCCAAAGTTGTTTTGTTCGATGGTCACGAACCACAGCTGTCCACATCCTTGCTGAAGCGCACACAAAGCGAAAAAATCCCCACTGTTCTGGATGCAGGTTCCGTACACGAAGGAACGCTAGCCTTGATGAATGGTATGGATTATCTGGTTTGCTCGGAAAAATTCGCCCTGCAATTTGCAAGCGATGAACAGGCGGCTTTAAGGCGTTTAGCTGAAGTATCGCCAACCGTTGTCATTACCTTGGGCGAAAAAGGTCTGATTTGGCAACGCGGACAAGAGCGCGGTGTATTGCCTGCCTTTACTGTCAATGCCATTGACACCACTGGCGCAGGCGATGCATTTCATGGCGCATTTGCAGCTGCCGTTGCCTTAAAAATGAACTGGCTTGATGTGTTGCTCTACGCCAGCGCCGCCGGCGCATTGTGCTGCACAACAATGGGCGCACGCTCCGGACTGCCCTCAAAAGAAGCCCATCAAGCATTGTTCCTCACGCCAAAATAAGGAAAATGCAGGACATTAATCAACCGGCTTAATAAGCTCGCCACCAATGCCGTTAAGTTAAGCGCAAGTTGTTTAAAAAACGGGAGTGCAATCGCTTCAGCTATTGCCTGTAAAAACAGCTAAAGCAGTTTTACTCCAGTTGACTTCTTAACTTAACAGCATTGAGTTCGCACCGCTTTGCGTAATCACAAACCTGGACGTCAAAATTGCATAGCGAATAATGCGTCTACCCAGCTAAATATTTAGCCTTCCTATTATTACCGGCAGGTTACTTTATAGGTGCCTATTGATCATCAATAGACTAAACACCCACTATTTTGGTATAGTTATACTGTTTAAAAAACTTCGACCCACCCGTTTTAATATTTTTAACCCAATCACTCTGGAGATACTCAATGCCAATTAAAGTCGCAATCAATGGTTATGGTCGTATTGGACGTAATATCGTCCGTGCATTATATGAATCAGGCCGTACCAATGAAATTCAAATAGTTGCAATCAATGACTTATGTGACAGCAACACCAATGCTCACCTGACACAATATGACTCTGTGCATGGAAAATTTCCTTTTGAAGTCACTGTCGATGGCGACTTCATTGTTATCAATGGCGATAAAATCCGGGTTTTCTCTGAAAGAGATCCGTCAAAACTACCGTGGGCTGAACTGGGTGTTGACGTTGTTCATGAATGTACCGGTTTTTTCACCAGCAAAGCTAAAGCATCAGCACACATTACTGCCGGCGCAAAAAAAGTTATTATTTCAGCGCCCGGCGGTGATGATGTTGACGGCACCATCGTATTTGGCGTAAACCACGACACCTTGAAAGCGTCTGATACCGTTATTTCCAACGCTTCATGCACAACCAACTGTCTGGCACCGATCGTAAAGCCTTTAAACGACGCTATCGGCATTGAAAGCGGTTTAATGACCACCATCCATTCATACACCAATGATCAGGTTCTGACTGACGTGTATCACCCCGATTTACGACGTGCCCGTTCAGCGACTCAATCCATGATTCCTACCAAAACCGGTGCAGCAGCCGCTGTTGGTTTGGTATTGCCTGAATTGGCCGGAAAACTGGATGGTTTTGCCATGCGTGTACCGACTATCAATGTCTCTGTTGTTGATTTAACTTTCCATGCTGCCAGAGATACCAGTGTAGCAGAAATTAACGAAATTTTAACAGCTGCCTCTAATGGCGCGTTAAAAGGTATTCTTGATATCAATGAAAGACCGTTGGTTTCCATTGACTTTAATCATAACCCTGCCTCTTCTATTTACGAAGCACCGCTGACTAAAGTATTGGGCGGTCGTTTGGTAAAAGTCTTGTCCTGGTATGATAACGAATGGGGTTTCTCAAATCGTATGCTGGATACCACAATCGCTTTTGTAAACGCCAAATAACGGATTTAATTAATGTTAAGAAGAACCAAAATTTTAGCCACACTCGGCCCTGCAACTGATAAGCCCGGCGTACTTGAAGGCTTATTCAAGGCGGGTATTGACGTTGTCCGGATGAACTTTTCTCATGGTTCTGCTCAAGATCACCTCGACAGAGCTGATGCAGTTCGTGCACTTAGCAAGAAAACCGGCAGGCGCGTAGGTATTCTTGCTGATTTACAAGGCCCTAAAATCCGTATCGCCCGCTTTAAAGATACCAAGGTCATTTTAAATGAAGGTCAGGATTTTGCACTAGACATTAACTTTGACCCGACTCAAGGCGATAATACCCAGGTTGGTATCACTTACGAACCGTTGGCACTGGAAGTCAGACCGGGAAGCCGTCTGTTACTGGATGACGGTCGTATTGTGTTGGATGTTGTCAATGTGGTTGATATGCGTGTTAACTGTACTGTTATTGTCGGTGGTGCGCTATCCAACAATAAAGGGATTAACCTGATGGGTGGCGGTCTTTCTGCTGCGGCCTTAACTGAAAAAGACAAAGAAGATATCAAGACTATCGCCCTGATGAAGTGCGATTATGTGGCCGTATCTTTTCCACGTTGCGCTGAAGATCTTAATGAAGCGCGTCGTTTACTGGTTGCTGAAGGTTGTTATGCCGGTATTGTTTCTAAAGTTGAACGTGCAGAAGCGATAGTTCCTGATGTTATGGACGAAATCATTCTGGCATCTGATGCCGTGATGGTGGCGCGTGGCGATCTGGGCGTTGAAATTGGCGATGCCAACCTGCCTGCTGTACAAAAATTACTGATTAAACGTACGCGTGAACTCAATCGTGTTGCCATTACCGCAACCCAAATGATGGAGTCCATGATCGAAAACCCAATCCCTACCCGGGCTGAAGTGTTCGATGTTGCCAACGCCGTTTATGACGGGACTGATGCCATTATGTTGTCAGCGGAAACAGCCTCCGGAAATTATCCGGTAAAAGCGGTTGAAGCGATGCATCGGATTTGTATAGAAGCAGAAAAGCAACGCAGTGTTCGTGAATCTGATCACCGTATCAATGTTAAACACTTTGAGCGTGATGATGAAGCCATTGCCATGTCAGCCATGTATATGGCCAACCATGCCGATATCAAAGGCATTGTAGCGTTAACAGAGTCTGGCTCAACACCGCTGTGGATGTCCAGAATCAGTTCCGGAATGCCTATTTTTGCATTTAGCAACCAAGAAAAAACACTGGGTAAAGTGACCCTTTATCGGGGTGTTTTTCCTATGTATTTTGAGCTTCAAGGCAATAATGATCATGCTGAAGTTAATCGCAGCATTGTTAAAGAGCTTAGAAAATGGCACAAAGCAAAAGACGGTGATAAATTCATTATCACTAAAGGTGATTTGACCGGTATAGAAGGCGGCACCAATGCGTTAAAAGTGATTGTCATTGGTCAAGGCTTAACGCCTTAATTTGGGTTGATTCATAATTATTCACCTCCCCCTTTGAAAAAGGGGGATTGAGGGGGATTTATCTAATAAAATCTCCCCTAACCCCTCTTTTTCAAAGAGGGGGACTGAGTAATTACGTTGATTCTGTACCCGGATTATAAGCCGGGTGCAGAATCACTCATGCTGTTGACGGTTAACACCATCTCAATAGTTGTCGGGTTAATTAAAACCTAACCCGACACCTTTATCTTATATCGACTGACACCATCCCAACCCAGTTTTTAGCCTTACAAAACATCCAAATTGGCATAAGCCAACATTAGCCATTTAACGCCTACTTGTTTAAAGTTAATCTGCACTCTTTCCTGTGCGCCAGACCCTTCCAATTGCAACACCACACCTTCACCAAATTTGGCATGACTGACACCTTGACCAATCTTATAGCTTCCTGCGGTCTGTAGCGATACAGCTTTTGGCTTTACTGCGGTAACCGGACGACTGATGGTGGCACGCATCCTCACTTCCTGAATAAACTCGGCAGGAATCTCGCGCAAAAATCGGGACGGCCTGGGATAACTTTCACGTCCATATAAGCGTCTGGATTCCGCATAAGTCAGATACAGTTGCTGCATGGCCCGGGTCATACCCACATAACAAAGCCTGCGCTCTTCTTCCAATCGAGCCACATCATCAACAGATTGTTGTGACGGAAATAAACCCTCTTCCATACCTACCAGAAAAACCAGTTTAAACTCCAGGCCTTTCGCTGAATGGATAGTCATAAGTTGCACACAATCCTCAAAATCATCTGCCTGACTATCGCCCGACTCCAAGGCCGCATGAGCCAGGAACATATCCAGCTCTCCCAGATTTTCTTCATTGTCCTGATCAAAATCAAAAAGCCGTGCCGCGTTGACTAATTCTTCAAGGTTTTCTATTTTTTCCTCGCCCTTATCCATTTTTTCTTTTTGATAGAGCTCAACCAGTCCGCATTTTTCGACAACCAGCTTAACCTTTTCATAAAGCTCCAACTCTTCCGCGTCTTTAGCCAATTGTTTAATCAGTTCCAAAAATCCAATTAAAGCATTGGTTGCACGTGCCGTCATGGTGCGCTGATTAATCAACACAATAGCGGCTGCCCACAATGAAATACTCTGATCACGGGCTATGCACCGTATATCATCGATGGCTTTAGCGCCTATGCCCCGCGTTGGCGTGTTAATGACCCGCTCAAAGGAGGCGTCATCATTACGATTGGACATAAGACGCAAATACGCCAAGGCATTTTTAATTTCAGCCCGATCAAAAAAGCGCAACCCGCCATACACACGATAAGGTGTGCCGGTAGCCATCAGCTTTTCTTCAAACTGACGGGATTGGGCATTGGAGCGATATAAAATGGCGGCATCACTACGCAATCCACCGTCTTTAATCCAGGCTCTAATGCGCTCGACCACAAAATAAGCTTCATCCTGCTCATTAAAAGCCGTGTACAAAGAAATCAAGTCACCATCACCCGCATTAGTCCATAACTCTTTGCCCATGCGTCCGGCATTATTGGCAATGATTTTATTGGCTGCTTTAAGAATGGTGCCGGTCGAGCGATAATTCTGTTCCAGTTTAATGACTTGGTGATTGGGATAGTGTTTTTGAAAGTTGTAGATATTTTCAATTTTTGCACCCCGCCAGCCGTAAATAGACTGATCATCGTCACCGACCACAAACAAGTTGTCCCGACCCTCCGTCAACAGGCGCAACCAGGCATATTGAATCGTGTTGGTATCCTGAAACTCATCCACATGAACTTGTCTGAAACGCTGCTGATAAAAGGCCAGCAAGTCCTGGTTGTCGCGTAATAATTCATGCGCTCGTAACAGTAACTCGGCAAAATCCACCAAACCGGAGCGGTCACAAAGCTCTTCATAAGCCCGATATAGCCTTAGCATTTGCCGTTGATGAATATCGCCGGTCTCGACGGTATGCCGCGCTCTGATACCTTCATCTTTTTGTGCATTGATATGCCATTGCACTTCCCGTGGCGGCCACTTGGACTCGTCAAAGTTAAGCGTATTTAACAGCCGCTTGATCACTCTTAACTGATCACCGGAATCCATGACCTGAAAAGTCTCCGGTAATTTTGCCTCTTTTGCGTGCCGTCTTAACAAGCGATGCGCTATTCCGTGAAAAGTGCCTATCCACATGGTATGAGCAGGGACTTGAAGCAAATCCTCAACTCTTCCGCGCATTTCCCGTGCCGCTTTATTGGTAAACGTTACCGCCAAAATACCTTGCGCCGACACGCCTTCTACCTGCATCTGCCAGGCAATACGATGCACCAATACCCGGGTTTTTCCGCTGCCCGCCCCTGCCAATATCAGCATGGCTTGAGACGGCGCAGTAACGGCCTGACGCTGGGCATCATTAAGAGAGTCTATAATTTTTGTAATATCCATGTGTTATCGCTTGCACAATTTTTAGAGCTGTGTATATTGTTCGCAATTATAATGGCTAAACAAGCCATCACTTTAATAATAACAATTAACCAGAAGGGGATTAAGATGAGTTTTGATTTTAAACGTATGATTAAATTTGAACACAATATTGGCGAGAAAGAAAAGAAATACCGTTTGTACAGTGGTTCGGCGTTAATTGCCATTTCAATTTTTACCGCCTCAATTGCGTTATTGGTGATTGGTATGGTGCTTGCTGCAACCGGATTTTCAGGCTGGTGCCCTGCATACTCAGGGCTTAACAAAAATACCGGCGCTACCAACAGCTAAAACAAAGGATTCAGGTTTAAGGCGAAAGGCGAAAGGTTCAAAAAAGCACCCTTTTCGTAATTATTCAGTCCCCCTCTTTAACAAAGAGGGGTTAGGGGAGATTTTATTAGATAAATCCCCCTCAATCCCCCTTTTTCAAAGGGAGAGGTTAATACTTACCACCTTTTACCTTGTACCTGATCCACTAGTCTTTGTGAAACTCGCCTTCCAATACATTTTTTTCAGCGGCTTTTCCTTGCTGAAAAGGCCCGCCAGCCTGAACAAGGCGACTTTCAATCACATACTGGGCAATTTTCTTGCGCAAAGGCGGAATTAAACACGCAAAACCCAGCACATCGGTAATAAAGCCCGGGGTTAACAATAACAGACCACCCAGCAGAATAATCGGGCCTTCAATCATTTCATAAGCCGGTATCACGCCTTGCGCCAGATTTTCCTGAAAGCGCCGGAATGTTGAAAAACCTTGCTGCCTTAACAGCCAGGCACCCAATGCCGCCGTAAACACCACTAAAAAAATCGTCGGAAAAGCGCCAATTATACTCCCCACTTGCAGCAGTAAATAAATTTCTGCAAAAGGAATAATCAAAACAACCAGAAACACTATTTGAAAAATTTTCATCTATACACTCTTATTAGGTGATTTCCGGAAATTAATTTACCCATTAGATGGGTCGAATCAAGATGTCCCATTTGGGTAGGATTGGGTTACGTTCCAGTCTGGCTTCAATCGTCCGCATCGCTA